>Ga0335078_10000868_pt1 | contig 46088 bp, 36 predicted proteins | sample Lox_Sample_32_FD_206711 | JGI IMG/M metagenome (GOLD analysis project Ga0335078, IMG submission 206711) | Soil microbial communities from Loxahatchee National Wildlife Refuge, Florida, United States - Lox_Sample_3.2 | ecosystem: Environmental > Terrestrial > Soil > Wetlands | place: USA...
AAAAGTGTGGTCACCATTCCCACATGTCCGTGCCAGCGCACTCCGCCGTAGTCCACTGCGACCAGAACCTGGGTATTAGGCTGTCGCGCCCAGGCATTCAGTTCCTTGCGATAGAGCAGTTCACGGGGGCTGCGTGCGCCGTACAGCACTACCAGGCGTCCGTACTCCCGGCGATTTCGCAGTACCTGATAGACCAGGGGACGCAGCGGCGCCAGACCGATACCGCCGGCCACGGCGATTACGTCCTGATTTCTTGCCGCCTCCAGCGGCCAGCCCGCTCCAAAGGGGCCGCGAACTCCGATGGCGTCTCCTGTTGCCCGGCTCACCAGCGCCTGGGTAGCTGCGCCCACAGAGCGCACGGTGTATGTTAGGCGACCGTCCTGCGCCGGATCTCCGCTGATCGAAATCGGCAATTCCCCAACGCCAAAGACCCAAAGCATGCTGAACTGCCCGGGTTGAAAGCCCTTCCCAGTGCTCTTCTGCGGCTCCAGGGTCAAAGTGAAAGTGTCCGGCGTTTCTTTGCTCACCTGCCGTACCACGTACGGCCGTGGCAGCATCGGATCGGCCGTGACTGCAGGCGCCGCATTCATCGCTTGGCTCCGTAAACATCGAGCAGCTGGAAACGCGTTGCCTCCAAACGCTGGTTCACAATCTGGGTAAAGCGCTTAAGCAGCTCGTAACCCAGATCGTGGTTTTGCTCACACTGGTTGCGCAGACACTTGCCGTCCAGTGAAATGGCACGAGTATCGGCGACCGCGCGCGCATGAAATTTCCTCACGTAAGGAGGAACCAGCCAGGACCATCCTAAGATGTCGCCTTCGCCGAGAGTCTCGACAATGATCGGCTGACGCTGCGGCGCAGACACTTCCAACGCGACTTTGCCCGCTCGAATCAAGTAGAACTCGTTGGCTTCCTGCCCTTCCCTAAAAAGGTAAGCGCCAGCTGGGAAGCGCACGTTGGAAGCGCAGCCCACGAGCAGGCAGGTGTATTCCGCCTCCAGACCGGCAAAGAAAGGATGTTCCGCAATAATGCGCTCAAGAGTTTCCATGGCTTCCTGTCTCCCTGATGGCGCGAGCTTCTTCGGTAATGTCAATTCCCACGGGACACCAGGTGATACAACGCCCGCAGCCGACGCAGCCCGAGCTGCCGAATTGATCAATCCATGAGGCCAACTTGTGGGTCATCCATTGGCGATAGCGTGCCTTGCCGGAGGAGCGCACGCTGCCTCCATGGATGTAAGAAAAACTCTGGCTAAAGCAGGAATCCCAGCGCCGCCAGCGCTCGGCGTGGCTTCCGGCGACGTTGCTCCCGTCTTCAACGGTTGTACAAAAACAAGTAGGACACGCCATGGTGCAGTTGCCGCACGTCAGACAGCGCGCGGCAATGTTGTCCCATCGGGGATGCTCGAGGTTCTGGTAGAGAAGTTCCTGGATGCCCTCGGTATTGATTGCGCGAACCTGCTGGCGTTTCGCGGTTTCAACGGCCACCTCGACAGCCTTTAGGTCAGCTTCCGTGGCTGGAGCAGTTTCGAGCTCCGCTAGGACTGTAGCCCCCGAGTCGCTCCCGCACTCAACTACGAACCTGTGATGCTGGCCATCGAGCAGTTCGGTCAATGCCAAGTCGAAAGCGCCCTGCACGCGCGGACCGGTTCCCATGGATGCGCAGAAACAGGTCGCGGCCGCCTGGACGCATTGCACCGCGATGATGAAAACACCTCCACGGCGTGAGCTGTAGATGGGATCGGGGTATTCGTCCTGCGTGAATACGCGGTCCTGCACCGCGATTGCTGCCATCTCGCAGGCCCTGACTCCCAGGAAGGCGTACCGCTTCGCCGGGACCTCATTGTTCAAGATGCGGAAGGTTCCGTTTTGCCGCTCGGCCGACCACAACCGCACTTCCGCTGGGCGAAGGTACTTCTTCCAGCTGTGGGGACCTATGGAGTAACCGAATACTGACCTGTCTTCTCGCGGTTTCAGACGGTAGCGCCCGGGGCCTTGTTCGTCAGTTTGGCTGACCGGCAACTGGTTTGGAAATTCAATCCGATCGAGGACAATCGCGCCGTCGCGTGCCGTCGGTCCAATGACTTCGTAGCCACGACAGAGCAGAGCGGCGATGAGCTTCCTCAGATCACCTGCGTCGAGGATTGAGCGCGCGGCGTCCGTCATTAGATGCCTCCCCAGAATATCGGAAGCGTTGAAACGGAAGACCTTCCGGCCAAGAGCTCACAATGCAAATGTTACGACCTCAGTCAATCTCAGACTGTGACCACAATCACCTAGAATCGGAATCGAAAGTTTTGGCGCATTTTTCTCTGTCACGAACAGAGCGCTGAATGTGATTGGGATTATTGCCTTAGTCGCGGACGGCAATCATTAGCCCAGCGGGGCCGGGCAGGCGCACCCGCCGCACTTCTGGAAAGCCAGCGTTCCGTAACCAACTGGCATATTCCGGCTCGCTGTAACTGCTGCCGGCTCGTGTTCCTACCAGCATGTTTAGCGAAAACAGAGCGGCAGCACCAGGTGCGGTCTTATCGGGTTCGAGGATAAAGTCCTGCACCACCAACCGCCCGTGGGGAGCAAGTGCAAGATACGCCCGCTGCAAGAGCTGCTGATTCTGTCCGGGAGAAAACATATGACAGATGGCAGAAAGCAAAATCAGGTCATGACCCTCGCCCAGCGGATCGCGAAGCATGTCGCCCACCCGGGTGGTGATACGGTCAACGAGGCCGGCTTTGCGAATGTTTTCTTGAGCAAGCGGAACGACATCGCCTTGGTCCAGAATTTCCGATTTCAGTCCAGGTATGGCCCTCACTAAGGCAATGGAATACTCCCCCGATCCACCACCTAGATCAAGCATGCGCTTGATTCCGTTGGTTCCGATCGCCTTCACTACGGCCCCAGACCGCTCTTTGGCATTGCGGTCCATGGCTGCGATGAAAGCCCTCACCGAGTGATCTTCGCGAGTCCTGACCGCAACCGACGTCCCCTCCCGTACGCACTCTGTCAGTGTGGACCAACGATGCCACAGATGAACCGTGTGCATAAGACCGGCACGGGCATTGTCGCGTGAGCCCACCGAGAAGAAGCGAGCGCTGACGGGGGAGTTGAAGAAAGCTCCATTTTTCTTTTCTAGCAGCTTCAGACTAACGAGCGCATTTAACAGCATCTCAGTGGCGCGGGGATCGGCATGAATCGTCTGAGCCAGGCCCTCGGCAGAAGCGCCACTGGCAACGGCGCTGAATATATCGAGTTCGAGCGCAGTTAGCACGGCCCGGCTAGGCATGAAAGCTCGAATCGTCTCGTGGACATCATCGGGAAGAATACCCGCTTCGTCTCTGGCCTTAACCATGGCACGATAGTCGTCGCGATGCTCTGTGGCTTGCGCTTTCATCGCCTGGGAATCGGTCCACGCAAGACGCGACACAACCTTGTCCGGCCGTAAATGAGAGCTCACGATTTCGGGGACATCTTCTTCTCTGACCTTGCGATACCAGATTCCGTCGGGGTAGGTGATCATGATCGGGCCGTCGTCGCACAAACCGAGACAGCCGCAGGTGGTCACCTGAACTTCGTTGTCCAGCCCTTGTGCGGACAATTCGCGATCAAAGGCCTGTAATACTCGCAAAGAGCCGTTGCCAGGACAGGAAGTGACTCCCTCCGGTTTTTCCTGTGTACAGATGAAAACGTGCTGACGAAACGGCTCCATCTCTACCTCCTGCTGGCCGCCACACCAGGTTTCAGTCGTAGTTCAAGCCTCCAGGTTGTGTCGCCCTTGTGCAGCGATACGTGACGCCGGAGGTCTGTCAATGACTTTGCGAATGCGTTCGAAGGCCCAGTCAATTTCCTCACGCCGGATGACCAGCGGTGGCGCAATCCGAATTACGCGGTCATGGGTCTCTTTGCAAAGTATTCCTTCGTCTTTCAATGCTTCGCAGTACGGACGCGCCGGGCTGTGCAGTTCAATCCCGATCCACAGGCCTTTGCCCCGGACTTCCTTCAAATCGGGGCTACGAAGAGTCTGCAGCAATCCGAGGAAGTAAGCGCCGAGTTCTGCGGAACGCTCAATCAGTCTTTCCTCGATCAACACTCGTAGGGCGGCGCGCGCGATGGCGCAGCCCAGAGGATTGCCGCCGAAGGTACTGCCGTGGTCGCCGGGCTTAAACACCCGCATGATCTCCCAGGAGCTGAGCACCGCCGAGACGGGATAGAATCCCCCCGCCAGCGCCTTGCCCACGATGACCACGTCGGGCCGGATTCCTTCGTGCATGTAGGCGAATAATTTTCCCGTGCGGCCCAGGCCCGACTGAATTTCGTCAGCCACGAGAAGAACGCGATTCTGGCGGCAAATGTCCGCGGCTTCCTTCAAGAACCCTTCTGGCGGAATGATGATGCCGGCTTCACCCTGAATCGGCTCTACGAGAAACGCGCAGGTATAGGGCGTAATGGCATTCTGCAGAGCTTCCGTGTCGCCGAAGGGGATAGTCTTGAATCCCGGAGTGAACGGCCCGAAGCCTTCGCGATATTGAGCGTCACTGGAGAAACTCAGGATAGTGGTGGTGCGTCCATGGAAATTGTTCGAGCAGGCGATGATTTCTGCTTTGTCATCGGGAATGCCCTTGATTTTGTAACCCCATTTACGGGCGGTCTTGATGGCGGTCTCCACCGCTTCCGCTCCTGTGTTCATGGGCAAAGCCATGTCGAAGCCGGTGACTTCGTGCAACTCTTTGTAAAAAAGCGGCAACTGATCGTTGCGGAAGGCGCGCGAAGTCAGAGTCAGTTTGCTGGCCTGCTCGATCATCGCCTGCAGGATCCTGGGATGACAGTGGCCCTGGTTGACCGCCGAGTACGCCGCCAGGCAGTCCAGATAGCGCTTGCCTTCGATGTCATACGCCCACACGCCCTCCGCACGCTCGATTACAACGTCGAGAGGGTGATAATTGTGGGCGCCATATTCGTTTTCCAATTCCACGAAATCCCGCGTCCGCAACCGTTCTTCCAGCAAAAGCCCGCCATGCGCCTGTGTCATAGGGCCTCCTTCTAGTCTTTCTCCAGCAGCATCGTCAGCAACGCCATCCGCACATAGAGACCGTTCCTTGCCTGACGAAAGTAGAGCGCCCGCGGGTCCTCATCCACAGACTTGTCGAGTTCCACTGTACGCGGCAGGGGATGAAGAATCAGCGCATCCGCCTTCATCTTCTGCAGCACGGCGGAGCTGATGGCATACCGCCTGGGACCGGCGAGATCGCTCATGCGGTCGGGACGGATGCGGGTCTGATAGACCACGTCCACTTCTCCGATGACCTTGTCGAGGTTGGGCTCGAGTTGGTAGCGCACTCCGTGCTCGTCGAGGTAAGCGAGAATGTCGGGCTTCATCTGCAATTCCGGCGGGCTGACGAAGAAGATCTTCACGCGCTCGAATTTCGCCAGCAGGTAGGCGAGGGAGCGCGCGGTACGTCCCCTATCGAGTTCGCCGATGATGGCGACGCTCAGGCCGTCGAGCGAGCGCTCGCGATAGATCGTGTAGAGGTCGAGCAGCGCCTGCGTAGGATGCTGGCCGCCGTCGCCATCTCCCGCGTTAATGACCGGCACAGGTGAAACCTGCGCGGCACGCTTCGCGCCGCCGGCTTCGGAGTGCCGGATCACGATGACATCGGCGTAGCCGGCGATGATGCGAATCGTGTCCTCAACCTGCTCGCCCTCAATTTCCGATGAGAACGCCTGGGCGTGCTCGGTGGAGAGCACCCGGCCGCCGAGTCGTTGCATGGCCGCCTCAAAGCAAAGGCGGGTGCGGGTGGAAGGCGCATAGAACAGGGTCGCCATGATGCGGTTCTGGTAGTCGAGTGAGCCGCCGCGGGAAACCACTCGCTCCATTCCGCGGGAGCGGTCAAAGAGTTCTGTGAGGAGCGGGACGGTGAACTGCTGCGACTCAATGACGTGCTTGAGTTTCAGACTGCGTTTGGGCCTGGTCTCGACGCGCCCATCTCGCGCCACATCGGAAGTGAAAACCTGATTTCCCATGGATCACCTGCCTCCTACTGGTAATTCCCTATGTGCACTGGCGTCCCCGGCCGGCAGGCCTCGATCCGTCATGATGTGAGTGCCCGAGGCGCCGGCGACGGCCGAGCACAGGTTTTCACAAGAGGTGATGATCGCCTCTCGTCCTCCCTGGCTCAGAAAGCGCAATACCGACTCGATCTTGGGGCCCATATTTCCAGGGGGAAAGTGCCCGGCGTCGGCGTACTCTTGCAACTCGCTTGAGCTGACCTGATGAAGCGCTTTTTGCGACGGCTTCTTGTAGTCCAGGTAGACGAATTCGGTGTCGGTGGAGATAGCGAACAGGTCCACTCCGAGGCGTGACGCCAGGAGTGCCGAGGCACGGTCTTTGTCAATCACTGCCTCGACGCCCTGCAGGCGCCCATCTTTCTGCGCCACGGGAATGCCGCCGCCTCCGCAGGCGATCACGAGAACATTCCGCGCGATCAGATCCCGGATAACCTCCAGTTCGACGATTTCAACCGGTTCCGGCGAAGGCACTACGCGGCGGTAGCCGCGCGAGGCATCCTCCACAATTTCCCAGCCGAACAGCCGCCTGCGTTCTTCGGCATCGGCGCGGGAATAAAACGGGCCGATTGGCTTGGTGGGCCGCTGCATGGCAGGATCATCGAGCGAAACCACCACCTGGGTGAGCAGGGTCACTACTGGCACTTCCAACCCGGCGAGCCTCAGCTCTGAATCCAGGGATTGCTGGAGCAGGTAGCCGATCTCGCCCTGGGTGGAGGCGTCGCAGACATCAAGAGGATGGCCGGGCACCACGCTGGCCCCGCGTTCTGAGCGGAGCAGTGCCGCGCCTACTTGTGGCCCATTTCCATGGGTGAGAACGATGCGGTAGCCGGCATGCACCAACCTGGCGATTTCCGCCGCGGTGCGCCGGGCGTTCGCCAACTGCTCGGCAATGGTGCCTTTTTCGCCTGCGCGAATCAGCGAATTGCCGCCCACCGCCAGCAGCATGGTTTTCATGCCGGCTCCTGTTACGCGTGCACCAACTCGGGCACTGCCTCCGGATGCGGGTGCCCCACAGGCACATTCTTCATCAGTTCCATCAGGATCGCTTTCTGGGCGTGCAAACGGTTCTCGGCCTGCTGAAAAACCACCGAGCGCGGCGAGTCAATCACCTCGCGGCTTACTTCCTCACCGCGATGCGCCGGCAGGCAGTGCATGAAGATGGCGTCCTTTTTCGCGTACGCGAAGAGAGCCGAGTTCACCTGGTAGGGGGCGAAAACTTCCCGCCGCTTCTCCGCCTCGGCTTCCTGCCCCATACTCGCCCATATGTCGGTGTAAACCACATCCGCCGCAGCCGCGGCTTCGTAGGCGTCGCTGGTGATGTGACAACTGCCGCCGGTTTCACGGCTGCGCTCCCAAGCCCAGGCAACGGCATCCTCCTTGGGCTCGTAACCCACAGGCGTGGCTATCCAGACATCCGCCCCTAGCTGGGCCCCGGCGAACATCAGCGAATGCGCCACATTGTTGCCGTCGCCAACGAATGCAACCTTCAATCCTTCCAGCCTGTCCTTGATCTCCCACATGGTGAGATAGTCGGCCATGGCCTGGCAGGGATGGCTGTAATCCGTCAGGCCGTTGATCACCGGAATCGAGGCATACTGCGCCATCTGCTCCACGATTCCGTGAGCGAAAGTCCGGATCATGATGCCCTGCACCATGCGCTCCAGGTTCTTGGCCACGTCGTAGACGGATTCGCGCTTGCCCAGGTTGATCTCCGCGGGCGAAAGATAAAGCGAGAAGCCGCCCAACTGCTGGATGCCGACATCGAAACTCACTCGCGTCCGCAACGAAGGTTTTTCGAAGATCATGGCCAGGGTCTTGCCTTTGAGGGCTTCGCTGTAGACATCAGGGTGGGCCTTGATTTGCCGCGCCAGCATCAGAAGATATTGAATTTCCGGGGGCGAGAAATCTCTGATCGAAATAAAGTCTCTCGTGCTCATCGTCCTACTCCTGCGGGGACAGCGAACTGCATGAGGAGCTCTCGTAGACCTGGATGGGTGAGTTCTTCCACCTCATAGGTCGCGCGCAGAGCTGGCTTGTCGAGCTTGATGACCCGTGCCAGGTCAATCGGTGTGGCAATTAGGACCAGATCACAGGGAACGCGGTTGATGGTCTCTTCCAGTTCGTGCCGCTGCATGGGGCTGTAGCCCATCGCCGGCAGCAGACTGGTCAGGTGCGGATAGCGCTCATAAGTGCTGCGAATCGAGCCCACGGCATAAGGTCTGGGGTCAACCAATTCCGCCGCTCCATATTGTCTTGCCGCGACCACTCCGGCGCCATAAGGCATCTCGCCGTGGGTGAGGGTTGGACCGTCTTCCACCACCAGCACCCGCCGTCCTTTCACTACTTCGGGCGCGGATACGGATACCCGGCAGGCGGTCTCAACGATCGTGGCTTTAGGATTATTCAGCAAACTGTTCTGACGAACAGTTTCGACATCGCGCTGCGCCGCCGTGTCTACCTTATTAATCACCACAACATCGGCGCGCCGCAGGTTTACCTCTCCGGGGAAATATGACAGCTCGTGCCCGGCGCGGTGCGGGTCCGCAACCACGATCTCCAGATCCGAAGCATAGAAAGGCGTGTCGTTGTTTCCGCCGTCCCACAGGATGATGTCGGCTTCGTCCTCCGCCTGGCGCAGGATTCTCTCGTAGTCCACTCCGGCGTATACAACAGTTCCCTGGCGGATGTGGGGTTCGTACTCCTCGCGCTCTTCAATGGTGCAGCGCTGAAGGTCGAGGTCCTCCATGGTTGCGAAACGCTGCACCGCCTGCTCTGCCAGATCGCCGTAAGGCATGGGATGGCGAATGACCACCGGCCTCCAGCCTTGCCGCCGCAACTCCGAAGCCACCAGCCGGGATACCGGACTCTTGCCGCATCCGGTCCGTACTGCGCAAATGGAGACCACCGGCAGCGTAGACTTGATCTGCGTGTGCTCCGTTCCCAGCAGCCAGAAGTCGGCGCCTGCCGCCACCGCCCGCGATGCCAGGTGCATCAGGTTCTGGTGCGAAACATCGCTGTAGGAAAACACCACGGCATCTACAGCTTCCTTGGCAATGAGCTTTTCGAGGTCCTTTTCCTCGAAGATGGGAATCCCCTCGGGGTACATGAGTGGTCCCGCCAATTCCGGCGGGTAACGGCGGTTGGAGATATCAGGAATTTGCGTGGCGGTAAAAGCGACGACGCGATAGTCAGGATTACTGCGAAAGACGATGTTGAAATTATGAAAGTCTCTGCCAGCCGCGCCAAGGATCAAAATTCTTCTCATGGCCGCCCCCGTAAAGCACACTTAACTCTGTATCTTCCAGGATCGCGGGGAGCATTGGCTGTGCGGCTTGTCACCATGCTATGTGACTGTCCGCACCCAAGCGTAGAAACCTCAAGCCTTAAACCATTCCTTTCCTGTCGTTTATGGGACGCGAGCAACGGCTCTTTACCGTTAGCTCCTTTCGAGCAGAAGTCCCGACGAAGAACACATGTCAAGGTCCAATGACTCGCAATCCTTTTCCACTAGCGTGGTCCGCTCAGACACCCTTGCCAAAACAATTGGCCGGGCCAGTAGCTTCTCCTGTTGGTTTGCTCTTGGTGCAATTCGCTATTGAAGTCGTGGTCCTTGGTACGGGCGATTTCTCGCGCTGAACGGAACTCTCCTCCTGCGAACTAGGCTACAGGCGGGCTTTTCCACAGGGGTGTGCAAAATCTTTCATCTTGACACGAGACAGAAATGGGGACACAATCGCCGCCTTCCTCTAGCAGTCTGCAAAGGCGGCTGCGGTAAGACGCTTTTGCGGCAACGGCAACGTTCGCAGTTTTGCAGGGCCGAACCCGGGGTACCAACCACTAATTTTGACATTCACTTAGAGCTACTTGTGTAGCTCACAGGGCGGAGCTTCGGCCCTTTTGAAAGGAAGCTTGACCGTGGAACCTCCTCGAGACTGGTACGCACTCTACCTGCGCCATCAGCACGAAAAAAATGTCGCGCGCTCATTGAGCGGCAAGGGCTACGAAGTATTTTTGCCCCTGTATACGGCTGTCCATCGCTGGAAAGATCGCGACAAGAGATTGTCTCTGCCCCTCTTTCCTTGTTACCTCTTCTTGCAGAATCCCTCGGAGCGCTGGCAATCCATCCTTGCCACCCCGGGCGTGCATAGTGTCGTTGGATTCGCCAAGCATCCGGCTACGATTGCGTGCGCGGAAATTGAGGCCATCCAGCGCGTGGTAGGAAGTTGCCTCAAGCTGGAACCGCATCCTTTTCTGCAATGCGGCGATCGCGTTCGGCTCCGGGCCGGCCCGCTAGAAGGATTGGAAGGTTTGTTGCTGCGCAAGAAAAGCACCTGGAAATTGCTAGTGTCGGTCGAAATACTGCAGCGATCGGTCGCGGTGGAAGTTGACGCTTCCATGGTGGAAAAGATCGGCGCACGAAGCGCCGGGGCCGCACCCGCATTCCTCCCCTTTGTGGCCCGGGCGTAAGGAACGGATTCGCCTCCACAAAAAGCTAACCTATGAACCGACGAGAATTCGTAAAGATGACGGCCCTGGCCGGCGCAGGTTTAGCCACGTTCAAGGGCTTGCAGGGGAAGGCGTGGGCTTTCGAGCAGAGTCCGCTTCTGCGGAAGTTCATTTCCCCGCTGCCGAAACTGGGGTCCGGACTACCCATCGCCAACGGCATCGCGAAGAAAGATGGCAGCGTGCTGCACAAGCTGGTTGCCAAGCAGTTTCATCAGCAGATGCATCCCGATCTGCCCAATCCCACCAAGCTCTGGGGTTACGTGGATCAGACGACCGGCAAACCCGCCTATGGTGGGCCGGTGATTGTGGCCAATCGAGGCACGCCCGTGCGGCTGCGCTTCAAGAACGATCTGCCACTGGTACACCCGCTGCCCGTGGACACCACCCTGATGGGCGCAGACATGGGGGCGGCGCAAAACCGGGCGGTGATCCACTTGCACGGCGGATTCGTTCCCTGGGCCGTAGATGGCGGGCCGTTCGCCTGGTTCGCTCCCGACGGCAGCCACGGATCCAGCTTCGTGAACGGCGTGCCAGGGGTCAAGGATGAGGCCGAATATTACTATCCCAACAACCAAAGCGCCCGCCTGCTGTGGTATCACGACCACGCTGTGGGCATCACTCGTCTGAACGCTTATGCGGGCTTGGCCTCGGGATACTTGATCAACGATGATGTCGTGGCCAACCTCTCGAGTGCCAAGACGAACTATCTTGTGCCCCCGCTGCAATATACGATTCCGTTGATCTTGCAAGACAAGAGCTTTAAGAAGGTGGCCGACTCGTGGGGCCGTCCGGGCGATCTGTGGTATCCGTCTCTATACGAGTACAGCGGCGCAGCCGAGCGATGGGAAATCGGAACGCCGTCCGACGGTTTCGGCGACAAGGGGCTGCCGCCCACGCCCAGCTGTGTTCCTGAGTTCTTCTCCGACACGCCAGTAATTAACGGCGAGGCGTATCCCTACCTGGAAGTCGAGCCGAGAAGGTATTTACTGGCCATCCTCAATGCGGCTCAGGCTCGCTTCTTCAACCTGAACCTCTTCTACGAGTCCACGCTGAACCCAAAGGAAGCGGACACGGGCAAACCGGGACCCGCGTTTATCCAAATCGCAAGTGAAGGCGGCCTGTTGCCCGCGCCGGTAGTACTGAACCATCCGCCGGTGCTGCTGCCGTACGATCTCGATGGAAGCGTGAATCCGGACGGACCGTACAACCTGCTAATGGCACCCGCGGAGCGGGCTTACATTATCGTCGACTTCTCGCAGTGCCAGCCGGGCGACCGGCTCATCCTGTACAATGACGCGCCCGCGCCATTTCCGGGCGGAGATTCGCGCAACGACTACTTCACTCAGGACCCTGACCAAACGGAAATCGGCGGCGCGCCTTCCACCCAACCCGGCAAGGGTCCGAACACGCGGACGCTGCTGCAGTTCCGCGTCGTGCGCCTCAAGGGCGCCCCGGATGCATGGAATTTCAACTCCACCCTCAATGCGCTGGCCGCCGCGAATGGATTGCCGCAGGCGTACCACGATTCTCACGTTCCGTTTGGCGAGCCCGATCTCAATCCCGCTGGCATCCATCGCGAAGCCAAGACTTTAAATGAAGACTTCGACGAATACGGACGCCTGGTCCAGAGGGTGGGCACGGGGGACATGCTCTATGCGGACAGCTTCGGGCGCGGCTACCTCGACACTCCGACGGAGGTTTATCACAACGGTGAAACCGTGGTGTGGGACATCTACAACACCACCGGCGACACCCATCCTATGCACTTCCATTTGGTGAACGTGCAGGTGCTGGGGCGGGACACGTTCGCCACCGTTGGTGACCATCGGAAAATACCCACCGGTGATTTCACGCCGCCCGACCCGAACTACCGCGGCTGGAAGGAAACTGTGCGCGTGAACCCAGGAGAGGTGACGCGGGTGATTATGCAGTTCACCCTGCCCAAGGTGCCGTTCCCGGTACAGGAGAGTCCCAGGCTGAAACAATCCTACGGGATCCGTGGTGGACACGAATATGTGTGGCATTGCCACATCCTGGAGCATGAAGAGCACGACATGATGCGACCGTTGGTAGTGATTTAGATCCACCAATCGCAGCAGGACAATTTGTGACTCAGCAAGGCAGTTTCTTCGTAAAGACATTCGTAAAGATAAAAGAAGGTCTCGGAGGCATGCGATGAAGTTCCCTTGCTTTGGGTTTCTGCTTCTCTTGCTGAGCAGTGCAACAGTTGTTCAGGCGCAGGACTCTTGCCCTCCAGGACTCCCGCTGGGAACCACTTGCGTGGCCGGGCGGGATGCCCATGGCGCGTATTTTCTGATCGCTGTGCCCGCCGCCTACAGCGGCCAGCTTGTGCTGTGGAACCACGGCTACTCGTTGACGCCGCCGGCTCCGCTGGGCGCCGCCGATCTGGTACCCGGCGCCCCAGTGCTGCTGGAACTCGGGTTTGCGGTGGCGGCATCGAGTTATCGTCCCGATGCCATTGGTCTCGGCGGCTGGACGGTGCGAGACGGTGCCGAGGACACAGAGAATCTGCGGCGGGAGTTCGTCGAATTGTTCGGACGCCCGCTGCAGACGTTTCTTGTCGGCGCTTCCGAGGGCGGCCTGATCACGGAAGAAATGATCGAGCGCTTTGGTCGCGACGAACACGGAACGCAAAACTACGACGGCGCCTTGTCGGCTTGCGGCGTCCTGGCTGGCGCCAGCCGCCACTGGGCCGGCGAGTTCGACGAGCGCGTCGTCTATCAATATTATTGCCAGAACCTGCCGCAAGCCGACGAGGAGCAGTACCCGCTCTATTTTGGTCTGGCCCCCGACAATACGCTAACCGCGGACGACGTGGCCGCGCGTGTGAATGCGTGCACCGGCGTTGCCCAGCCACCCGAAACGCGGACGCCGCAGCAGGCGCAGAATCTGGCCAACCTGAGCGGTGTTTTGAAAATTCCGGAAAGCGGACTGCTCAGCGATCTGGCGGGCGTTCCCTTCGCCATGCAGGAGTTGGTCCTGGTGCGCACCCACGGACTGAACCCGTTCACCAACCTGGGGGTACATTACTCGGGTTCCAGCGATGACGCTGCCCTGAACCGGGATGTTTACCGCGCAGGTGCAAACGATGCGGCTGCAGATTTCCTGGAGAGGGCTTATGACCCCGGCGGCCGTATTGACATTCCTATAGTTACGACGCACACCATCGGCGATCCTGTTGTATTCGTGGAAGAAGAAAACGCATTTCGCCACACCGTGAAAGACGCGCACCGGCAGCAAAACCTTCAGCAGAACTACGTGGATGCAGGAGGACACTGCGAATTTACGTTTTCCGAAGAACTGGCTTCCTTCCAGGCCCTGCTCGGTTGGGTGGAAACCCACACTCGGCCGACGCGCGAGGATGTCGCCGGACTTTGCCAGGAAAATGCCCTGATCTACGGGGATACCTGCAACTATGACCTGACCTTTCATCCGGCGAAGCTGGACACCCGGATTCCCAATGGCCGTTTGGGTGCGCGATGAAGCGGATCGTCGGCGGAACAATGTGAGAAAACCAATCACCACCCTGACCGCGGATTTGCATTTGCGATCCGTCGGAGTGTTTCTCGTCCTCGCGCTGGGACTCGGCCTGGGGTGGGCTCAGCCGCCACAAACTAAGCCCATCGCACCTGTCCCGGGTGTCGACGCTCATGCCCCATCGTCAAGCGTCCCTAAGCATTCCACCGAGCCCGCAAACCCCGATGAATATGTCATCAGCCCCGAGGACGTACTTTCGATCTACGTCTTCGACGTTCCTGAGCTTTCGCGCGATTACACGGTGAGTACGGGGGGATCAATCACGGTCCCTTTGCTAACGAAGCCGGCGCAGGCTGCCGGCCTGACGCTCAACCAGTTCTCCCGTCGCCTTGAGGACAGCTTTCGCGAGCCGGGAGTCCTGACACACCCGCAAGTCAGCGTGGACGTCAAGCAGTCGCGGCGCAGTGTGGTCGTGGTCGAGGGAGCAGTCCGGACCCCGCAGTCGGTGCCGGTCATTGGACGGACTCCGCTGATCTCGGTCCTCGACCAGTGCGGCGGACTCGCCGATGACGCGGGCAACACCATCAAAGTGACGCAAGGCTTCGGCCGCAATGAGGCTGGGACTGGAAACGCGTCGTCTTCTTCCGTGTTTTCTATCGAAGTCAAGAAACTCATGGACACCAACGATCCAACCTCCAGTTTCGAAGTATGGCCCGGCGACCGGGTGTCGGTGGAACATGCGGGCGTGTTCTATGTTCTAGGCGAGGTGGGCCGGCCGGGCGGCTATAACCTGAAAACGGCGCAGGAGCAAGTCACGGTTCTCGAGGCGTTGGCGATTGCCGGAGATGTGACCTCAATCGCGAAGAGAGACAAAGCGAAAATTATCCGCAAGGACCCGAAGGCTCCTGCCGGCTGGCGAGAGGTTGCGCTCAACCTGAAAGCCATCCTTGCGGGGCGCACTCCAGACCCGGTCCTGCAAACCAGTGACATCCTGTATGTTCCAGCAAGCGGTCCAAAGCGGCTCGCGCGAACGTTCACGTCGAGTGCGCAATCCATTGTTTCGGGTGCCGGCACAGCAGTCATCTATAGCCGCTACTGAAGCCGGCCTATGCAGGCAATTTAATCCGCTCCGTTCGCGCCTTAAAGTCCACCAATGAAGAAAAGAGAGCTGCAAAGTCGAACAGTAGGATCGTTAAGCCCCGCTCCGCCCGAAGCATACTTCCCGGGGCCAAACGGCAGTTCGCATTTCTTCCCTGGCGCCGACAATGTCGAAGTTGATGCATTCGGCCAGTTACGCGCGACCTGGGACACACTGGTCAAGCATCAGTGGTTGATCCTGGCCACCACCTTCCTGTTGGTGGTGATGGTGACCATTTACTCCTTCAAGATGAAGCCCGTCTACCAGTCCACCGCGCAGGTTGACATCGAGGCCGAAGTGCCGCTGCTGCAGTCCTTGAATGACCTGTTCCGCCCCACGGAGTCGAACGCCGGATCTTTGGGCACCCAGCTCAGCATCTTGCAGAGCGATGGGCTGATCTGGCAGACCATCCAAGAAACCGGCCTGGCTAGGCAGGAGCAGCCCGCCCAAACTCCACAATCGCAGGGGCAGGTTGTGGGCACGCCTCCTTCGATGAAGAACGCCATCATTGCCGGTTTCAAGCAGAGGCTTCATGTTGAGCAGAAGAAGGACACCCGCATTGTATCGGTGAGCTTCGAGAGCACCGATCCGCGCGAGGCGGCGCTGGTCGTTAACACGCTGATCAAGAACTACATCGAAAACAACTTTCGTGCCAAATACGACGCCACCCGGCAGGCGACGGGATGGATGGAGCAACGCCTGGATGAACTGAAGGTGAAGGTTGAGAAGTCGCAGGAAGCGATGGTGTCCTACGAGCGGCAGAACAATATCGTGAACCTGGGCGAAAAACAGACTGTCGCCGAACAGCGATTTGAAGACATGAGCAAAGACTTGAGCCAGGCGCAGACCGACCGGCTGTCTAAAGAGTCACTGTACAGGCTAGTGATGAAAGATGAAGCGGAGGTGAGCGTCAGCCAGTCCGGACAAAACCAGGGAAACAGCCTTTTGAGCACGCTGGAGGCAAAGGAAGCAAGCTTAAGGGAAGATTACGCGGAGGCCGTAGCACAGTATGGCCCGGCGTTTCCCAAGGCGCTAAGACTTCAGCAGCAAATCAAAGACGAGGACTCGCTTATCTCCCGCGAACGCGGCCGCATCGTGGAGAACATTCGCAACGATTACCTAGCGGCGCTTCAGCGCGAACATGCTCTTGCTGCCGCCGTGGCGCAGCAAAAGACAGAGGTTGACCGGGTAAATCAACTGCTCATTGAGCACAACATCCTGAAGCGGGAGTTCGATTCCAACCAATCGCTCTACGACAATTTACTGCAGAGGTTGAAGGATGCGACGGTATCTGCAGGTCTGCAGGCAACGAACGTCCATATCGTGGACGAGGCCGCCGTCCCAACCAATCCGGTGCGCCCCAACAAGCTTCGCAACGTCGAGTTTGCCTTGGCTGCAGGACTAGTGTTGGGGATCGCCTTGGCACTTACAAAAGAGGCACTCGATAACTCGATCCAGAACGCCCTCGAAATGGAAAAACTCACTGGACTCCCTGCCCTGGCAATCGTTCCCCTGGGCCATTCCGCACGGCTGCACCATTCTAGGTTGTTGAACGGAATCGGCGTGGGCGCATCGTTGAGTTATGCGGTGGAATTGTCCGTCATCGAGAGGCCGGAAGCCGCTATTTCCGAGGCCTTTCGCGCACTGCGGACTGCGGTTCTGCTTTCGACTGCAGAACATCCTCCGCAGATGGTTCTGATCACCAGTGCTCAGCCTTCAGAAGGTAAGACCTCAACAGCGCTGAACTTGGCCGCTGCTTTGGCGCAGAAGGGTAGCCGGGTGCTGCTCATTGACGCGGACCTGCGTCGGCCAAGACTGGCCTCCGCGCTGAATCTCCCCGGCCATCAAGGCTTGGCCGACATGCTAAGCGGTTCCGCCGAATTCGACGCCACTCTGGTGCAAAAAATCGAAGGGCTTGAAACTCTGTTCTTGCTAGCAAGCGGGCCGCGCGCCCCGAACCCAGCCGAGCTTTTGTGTTCCCGCAAAATGGAACAGTTGCTGGCGTGGCTTCGAAAAGGTTTCGATCACATTATTGTGGACTCGCCGCCGGTGTTACCCGTTACCGACTCGACCATTCTTTCCACCTTGGTGGACGGCGTCATTATGGTGGTGGCCTGCGAATCCACTTCACGGGCGGCCCTCAATCGAGCCTGCCGCGTAGTGGAACACTCTGGCGGAAAAATTCTCGGGACAGTATTCAACAAAGTGGACGACAGGCGTGACGGGTACTACGGCTACCGTTATTATCACGGTTACTACACATATCACTCGAATAGCTACTATGACGATAATGGCAATCATAAAGATGGCCAGCCGGCAGCTTAGGTCTCATGTCAACTCTGTCTTGCAGGAGGAAACAAGTATGAAACGCTCCCACTTTGCCTCGCTACTTCTCGGGCTCGTGCTCTTTCTTGCACAATCACTTGTGGCGGCTACCTACTATGTGGGGAGTTGTGAAAATGCAGCCTTCAGCAGCATTCAAGGCGCGATAAACGCGGTTGCCCCTGGTTCAATTATTGATGTGTGTCCCGGAACCTACGCTGAGCAGATCACTATTCCGAAATCGCTGACACTGCGTGGTACGGACAGGAATGGCTCCTCTCAAGTTGTGATAGCTGTACCTAGCAATGGGCTGGCGACGGTGCCGACCTTAAATTTTGACCAAGCCGCGCCGCAGATCAACGTAACGGCGGGACCGGTGAATATCTCCAACATTACAGTTGACGGCACTGCAAGTGCAAACTGTCCGACTGGCAATTACATTGGAATCTTTTACAACAGTGGCTCCTCGGGCAGGGTGAATGAAGTGGAAACCCGCAACCAGAACTGTGCTGCGTCGGCTGGAGGTGTAGGAATCGCTGCGCAGAACGTCGCTGGTGCCGTCCAATCGGTCACGGTAGAAAACAGCAATGTCAATAACAACAGTTTTGCGGGTATTTTTGCCTGCAGTTTCCAAACACCGACAACGCTTAATGCCCTTATCGAAAACAATTATGTTGCGGGCAGCGATAACGGGATCATAGCGTACTGCAACGTTGGCGGTAGCGTGTCGGACAACGTTGTGCTCGTTGGTCCCAACGGTGTAGGCTTGATTGCCAACTCTCCATACAGCACAGTGAAAGGGAACACGGTGATCGGTGGAACTGCCGGGATATACCTTATTGGTGACGCTAATGTCACTGTCTCGGATAATACGGTGGTCGGCGCAACAAGCTATGGGATTGCAGTTGGGACGCCAGGAACTGTGAGATCTAACCAAATCACGAATATTGGCCAGGACGCTATATACGTTTACGCCGATGGCGCGACAGTACGAAGCAACATCATTTTTCAATCCAACGTCGGCATCGAGTTCAATTGTCACACGGGCACAGTGACGGGTAACACCATCAATGGCACTGCCGCGGGTTTCGATGAGTTTCCGGGGACATCCACCGACGGCAACCTGTTCCAGAACGTAACAACGGACACGACGGGCTGCTCGTAACACAGTGAACCGGTATTGCCGGCGGCAGCCCGGCGCAAGACCCAGACGCTGCGATTACCGGCTCGTAAGCTTCGTGCTCCGACTGAAATCAGGTCGACGGAGTGAGCCCGTTGTCTTTACTGTTGCGGTGCCCGCGTGCAACCAGGCACCCCAAGCCTCCCGGATTCATGGCTATTTAAGAGTGCTACTCTTTTTCACGATGTACATTCCCGTTGATTTCTCTTTCACTTGAGACTCAGACTGACAACAACCCGGAGGTCACAGTGGCTGTTTTAGTTACTGGCGGTGCCGGTTTTATTGGGTCGCACCTTGTAGAAACCCTTGCGGCCCGCGGCGAAAGAGTCATTATTCTCGACGACTTAACCACCGGGTCGGTCGATAACATACGGCATTTGCGTTCGAATCCTCAGGTCCACTGCTTCTTCGATACAGTGATGAACCGCAGGCTGCTGGCCGAATTAGTCGACGAATCGGACGTAATTTTCCATTTGGCAGCAGCGGTGGGCGTGCGCAGAATCGTGGAAAGCCCGGTGCGCACCATCGAAATCAATGTTAAGGCCACGGAGATGGTGCTCGAGGCTGCGGCCAAGAAGAAGAAGCTGGTATTTATTGCATCGACTTCTGAAGTTTACGGCAAGAACAACAAGATTCCGTTCTGCGAAGACGACGACATTCTGCTAGGGCCGACCACTAAGTCGCGCTGGTCCTACGCGGCGTCCAAGGCCCTGGACGAGTTTCTCGCGCTGGCGTATTGGAAAGAGAAAAACCTTCCAGTGGTCATTGCCCGGTTCTTCAATACCGTGGGCCCGCGCCAGACTGGACGCTACGGAATGGTGCTGCCAACCTTCGTAAACCAGGCACTGAATGGCGAGTCGCTGACGGTCTACGGTTCAGGCAAGCAAAGCCGCTGCTTTGGATACGTAGGCGATGCGGTAGAAGCGATGTTGAGGCTTGTTTCAAAGGACCAGGCTGTCGGCGAGGTCGTGAACATCGGGAATGACGAAGAGATCACCATTGAACAATTGGCAAGCCTGGTCAAAGAGAGGACGGCGAGCAAATCGCCCCTTAAATGGGTCCCCTACGACCAGGCCTACGAGCCCGGCTTCGAAGATATGTTCCGTCGCGTTCCGTCGACAGACAAATTGATGCGGATCACGGGATACCGCCCACGCACCAAGCTCAACGCCATCGTGGACATGGTCGCCGCAGATGTCCTGGCGCGGCGAGAGTCAGATTCGGCTGTACAGCCGATGTTCGGCGGAGAGTACGATGCCGGCAGAATCGTCGCCTGAGCGAATCTCCCTCTCTAGGAACGGCAAGATCCTCATTTTGCTTTTCCTTTTCTCGTTGCCCCTAGTTAATCCATGGGTGCGGGGAGACGGCGTCGGCTACTACGCCTACATACGCGCCCTGTTGGTGGAGCACGACCTCGATTTCCGAAATGACTGGCTGGCGGCCAACCGGAGTTTCATCATGGGCCGGGTGCAGCAGAACGGTGAGATTGCCCCGACGCAGTACACTCCGACCGGCCACCTCGAGAATCACTTTGCCGTCGGGCCGTCTATTCTGTGGGCGCCGTTTCTGATACCGGTTCATCTGGTCGTAACCGTTCTGCAACATTATGGGTTTTCGCTGCGGGCCGACGGATTCTCGAGGCCGTACATCGTCACAATGGCGCTGGCTACGGCCTTGTACGGCTTTTTGGGTCTCTGGTTTTCGTTTCGACTTGCCTGCCGTTACACCGAGCAGCGCTGGGCACTACTCGCGACCCTCGGCTTCTGGTTTGCAAGTTCCTTGCCCGTTTACATGTACTTCAATCCGTCATGGTCGCACGCCCAATCGGTCTTCATCGTGGCCTTATTTCTGTGGTACTGGGACCGAACCCGGCAGAACCGCACTCTGCGCCAGTGGGGAATCTTGGGCCTGATCTCCGGCCTGATGCTCGACGTCTACTACGTGAACATCGCACTGCTGCTCGTGCCGCTGCTGGAATCCCTATCGCGTTACTGGCGCGCCTGGCGAGCGCCCACGCACCACTGGCAAAACACCCGTCGCCTGTTCAGCGCAAACGTGCTCTATTGCGCGGCCACATTGATGGCCTTTTCCCCCACCTTGATCACTCGGCAGATTATCTATGGCCACCCGCTGCAGTTCGGCTATGGCAGGGTCAGCGCGTGGCACCTGAGCTCGCCCAATTGGGGAAGCGTTCTATTCTCATCCGACCACGGCTTGCTGGTCTGGACGCCAATTGTCGTTCTTGCGATATTGGGGCTGGTTCTTTTCCTGAAGCGAGGAGGCAACACGGCTCGGTATCTCCTCGCAGCTTGCTTGGGCTACTACTACCTGATGGCCATTGATCCCTGTTGGGACGGCATATCTTCCTTCGGGAACCGTAAGTTCATTTCTCTGACGCCCGTATTTGTGCTTGGCCTTGCAGTCGCCTTCAGTGAATTCGCACGATGGATGAATGCGAACGGTCGGGCGCTGGTTATTGCCAGCTCGGTAGCGGCCCTACTCGTCGCTTGGAACCTGGCATTCATTTTTCAGTGGGGCACCCATCTGGTCCCATCACGCGGGCCGATCTCCTGGAGGCAAATGGTCCACAACCAGTTTGCCGTGGTTCCACGACGAGCGGCGGAGGACATGCGGGGGTACCTCACTGACCGCCAGGAACTCATGCAGCAGATCGAGCAGCAGGACGTCACCCAGATGAGCGCCCAAGAAAAGACTGGAAAACAGAGATGAGCACCGCCGCAATCCAAATTGATCAACCCGTTCTGCGCATCGTTCCGCCTCGCGGCTGGTTTGACCTCGACTTCAAAGAGCTCTGGGCAGCGCGCGAACTGCTCTACTTCTTCGTATGGCGCGACGTGAAAATCCGCTACAAACAGACCGCCATCGGCGCGGCCTGGGCCGTCCTGCAACCATTCATGACTATGGTGGTCTTCAGTCTCTTCTTCGGAACGTTGGCCAAGATTCCTTCTCATGGGCTGCCGTATCCCATCTTTTATTACAGCGCGCTGCTGCCGTGGATGTATTTCGCCGGAGCGTTACAGAACGCTACAAACGTCGTGGTTGAACAACAGCGCGTCATCACTAAGGTGTACTTCCCGCGCCTGGTGCTTCCACTCTCAGCGGTAGTCGGCGGATTGCTGGATTTCGCTATCGCCTTCGTCGTGTTCCTGGCGATGATGGTCTACTATCGCATCGCGCCCAGCCCCGCGATTCTGCTCTTTCCTTGCTTCCTGCTTCTGGCGGTCCTGACCGCGCTCGGCGTCGGACTTTGGCTTTCGGCCCTGAACGCAATCTACCGCGATGTTCGCTATGTGCTGCCCTTTCTGGTGCAATTCTGGCTGTTCGCCTCGCCTGTGGCCTATCCCAGCAGCCTGGTGCCGGAGCGCTGGCGCTGGCTCTACGGCCTGAATCCGATGGCCGGAGTGATCGAGGGTTTCCGCTGGTCCCTAACGGGCCGTGGCCAGCCGCCGAGTCTATTGCTGGCCGCCTCGACCGCTATGGTCCTGCTGATTCTGGCAGGCGGCGTGGCTTACTTTCAGAAGATGGAAGGCACCATCGCGGACGTAGTGTAGCGCGGGCCGCCCTCGCCAGTGAAAAGCATTAGTCTATGGGAACAACCTCTTGAAGATATAGCCGCGATCCTCGGGCCGCTATTAAGCTATGAGTGATATCGTCATTCGCGCTGAGAACTTGGGCAAGCGCTACCGCATCGGCGAACGCGAGAGCTATGTGGCGTTGCGCGATGTTCTCGCCCGCGCCGCAACCGCCCCCATGCGCCTATTCAGGCCGCGCCCGGCCGCTGCCTCCAACGGAGGGCATTCCAACGGCAACCATTCAAATGGTGATCACGCCCACATCTGGGCGCTCAAAGACGTCTCGTTCGAGATTCGTCAGGGCGAAGTGGTCGGCATCATCGGCCGCAACGGCGCCGGCAAGAGCACGCTGCTCAAGATTCTCGCCCGCGTCACCAAGCCGACGCAGGGCTTTGCCGAGGTCCGCGGCCGCATGGGAACCCTGCTCGAAGTAGGAACCGGTTTTCACCCCGAACTCACTGGCCGCGAGAATGTCTTCCTGAGCGGGGCCATCCTGGGCATGAGCAAAGCCGAGATCCGCCGCAAGTTCGACGAAATCGTAGCCTTCGCCGAAGTAGAGAAGTTCATCGACACCCCACTCAAGCACTACAGCACCGGCATGCAGATGCGCCTGGCGTTCGCCGTGGCTGCGCACCTTGAGCCTGAAATCCTCTTAGTGGATGAAGTCCTTGCAGTGGGGGACGCAGCGTTTCAGAAGAAGTGTCTTGGAAAAATGGGAGATGTAGCTAAGAAGGGCAGGACAGTGCTATTTGTCAGCCACAACATGGGGGCTATCAGGAGTCTATGCACACGAGGTTACTTGGTCTCTCAGGGGCGACTCTTACTGGACGCGAGCATCAACAAGTGCATTGACGGATATCTCCTGGCTGCAAGCGATGACATGCCGAACGACGTATTCATTCAAGAATCTAATCGCCCCGCCGTAGCTCGCGACTCGGTCGTGACAATTACCCGAGTAAAGCTGCGGAGCAAGACGGTCCAGGCTATCGTAGACACAGCGGCTCCGCTTGCCTTGGATATATACCTTAACGTCAAAGAACCGGTTCGGAACGTCCTTTTCGGTTTCAGCGTATATTCCAGCGATGGCGTTAGGGTATTTGAATGTCGTTCGATTGGTTCACAAGGGCTAATCGGTCGCCTGTTACCAGGAAAATACTCGCTCAGCTGCGTGATCAACGAAAACCCGTTGAATCCAGGGCTGTACCGGCTCGAGGTGGGCGCTCGTTGCGACACGAAAGGCCTCGACTGGCTGCCCGACGTGATGACATTCCGCGTCGAAGCTTCTAGCAAGCTGGACTCGTTATGGTTAGAGGCAACCGCAGGCCTGATACGGCAAGTGTCTGCATGGACCCTGCCTACCGCTTACGTAGATTCAGCGCCCCACACGAACGCTTAAACGCTAGCCTGCCGTGATCCGACACATCGCCTCTGTTGCACACTAAATAACTCCAAGGAGGGTTGAATGAGGTTTTGGGATCATCGACGCGTTTTAGTCACCGGTGGTTGTGGATTTCTCGGTTCGTATCTAGTGGAGGAACTGGTCGCCAACCATGCATTCGTCACGGTAGTTGATAATCTTCAAAGCGGAACTCTCGACAGCCTGTCCTCGGTAAGAGGCGAAGTGGAGTTTGTGCATGCAGACCTGAGATCACGCGAGACGTGCAAGAAAGTCTCATCGGGCTTCGACTGCGTGATGAATCTTGCTGGCCTCGCCTATGGCCTGGAGTACAGCATGAAGCACCATGGCGAGATGCTTTATGACAACGTCGCGATTCAATGTCATATGTTGGAAGCCGCACGGGTTAGCGGCGTGGAAAGATTTCTGATGGTCAGTTCGTCGTGTGTTTACCCGGATGATGCACCAATTCCGACGCCCGAATTGGAAGCAGTAATTGGGTTACCGGAGTCCGTAAACGAAGGGTACGGATGGGCCAAGCGAGTCGGGGAGCTACAAGCTAAGTACTATTACGCCGAGTATGGAATGAAGATCGCCATTTGTCGACCTTTTAACCCCTACGGGGGCCGCTACAGTTGGAGGGGCGACAAATCCCATGTCATTCCTACGCTCGTCAAGAGAGTTCTTGATGGTGAAGACCCGCTTGTTGTATGGGGCAGTGGCAAACAACGTCGTAGTTTCCTTCACGCGCGAGATACCGTCCGACTAATGATGATGATTACCGAGGGATATGCTGCTGGGTCGCCAGTGAATATTGGTTACGACGACGACATCTCGATTAGCGAGCTAGTGTCTCTCATCTGCGAAGCTTCTGGAAGACAGCCGAGAGTGATCTTCGATACATCGAAGCCCGAGGGCAGGTTCCGAAAGTGTGCCGATCCCACTCTGTTGCGGAAGGTGACTCGCAACTACCGGCCCCGGATTGACCTGCGAGAAGGAATTGTCGAGATGGTCGAATGGTATAAGCGAGCGTTTAGCGAGGAGCAACTGTGCAGCCGTACCTGACCTTTGTCGTTGCGGCTCGAAATGACAATTACGGCGGCGACTTTCTTCACCGTATGCAGGTGTCTGTTTCGAGTCTGTTTGCCCTTGCAAATCGTCACGACGTTTGCGCAGAGCTCATCGTAGTCGAGTGGAATCCCCCCGCGGACCGGGCAAGCCTGCGAGAGGCTATTGACTGGCGCCCGATCGGTGACCGCATGACAGTGCGGTTGATCACAGTCCCGTATGATTTTCACCGGACTCTGCCAAATGCGACCAAGATGCCGATGTTCGAGTATTGGGCAAAGAACGTTGGCATTCGGCGAGCGACAGGTAAATTCGTACTGGCCACGAACCCGGACATCGTCTTCTCTGATGGGCTATTGGCATACTTGGCTCGGAATGCCCCTCCCCGAGACAGTTTTTTGACGGCTGACAGACACGACGTGCAGAAAAGGATCCCTTTTGATATTTCGGTAGACGAGATGTTGGCCTTTTGCCGCCGGAACGTGATCGGCATCTGGACAAGCAGCAACAGAGTCGACCCGCGATCGTCAACGAAGGTGCGGTCCTTTCTGTTACGTCCCAGCCCCGTTCGACTCCTTAGGTGGATGCGGCGTGAAGCCAAACCGTGCCTCAGTAAGCCGCCAATTGGTCCTATTGAGGCTAAGCCAACTACCCTAGCCGTCGGGGCGCCCGGAGACTTCCTTCTCACGACTCGCGAGCAATGGCATTGCCTACGAGGATTCCCGGAATTACCCACACATTCGTTCCTGGATAATTATTTCGTACATCTGGCTTCCGCTGCTGGCCTCAGGCGACTAGTGCTGCCCTATCCGATCTATCACCAAGAGCATGACCGCGGCGAGCATCTTGTGCGTCCGGCGACAGTGCTCCTATCGCTGCCCGCATTTCGCGAAATATATGAGAGGCAGAGACCCGTTATCACGAACAGCGAGAACTGGGGGCTCGGTAGTGTGTCTCTACCGGAGTGCAGTATTCAATGTCCGCCGCACTCTCGTTCCGAGCTTCTGGGAACGAGGGCATCGTAAGGTATGATCAAAGTGCTAATTAACGCTCAAGTGGTTCCTCGGGGTCAGTGGGGGGGCGTCGAGCAGCTTGTGATGGGCCTGGTCCATGGATTGGGACGCCTGACTGACGGTGACGAGGAGTACGTGCTAGTCGCCCTACCGGAATATCGGGACTGGCTGAGACCGCACCTGGGGCCAAATCAACGAGTCGAAGTCTGTCCCCGTCCGAGGGTAACCCGAGTAGAAAGTGCCAAAGAGCTCCTGGGTCCTCTTCGGCGCCCGGCGGGTAAGGTATGGCGTGCCAGCCGCCGACTAATCTCACGCGATGCGGCGTTGAATTGTCATGGCCCGCGTCAATCTGATGGCTTCCTAGAATCGTTGGGAGGGGACGTCGTCCATTTTCCCTATCAGCACTACGTTCGATCGGGCATCCCGGCCATTTTCAATCCGCACGACCTGCAGCACCTTCATTATCCGCACTTTTTTTCGGAGGCCGACGTTAGGCTGCGCGAAATACACTACCGATCGGCTTGCAATGAGGCTCGCGCCATTGTTACTGAATCGGCGGCCGTCAAGGACGATCTGGTGAGGCAATATGGCCTCGAAGCGGAGAAGATCGCCATTGTCACGCGGGGTGCACCGACAGATTTATACAGCCGCATCTCGCCGCAAGAGGTTCTGAACGTCCGAAACAGACTCGATTTGCCCGCCCTATTTGCCTTCTTCCCAGCCCAGACTTGGCCTCACAAGAATCACATTCGGCTGCTGGAAGCGATTCGCCTCCTTCGGGATCGCGGCGGAGTATGCCTAAACTTGGTGTGTACTGGCTTGAAGAACGCCCACTGGCCGCAGATCGAACGCCGGGTTACGGAGTTAGGGCTGGATGGGCAAGTGCGCTTTCTCGGCTACGTGACTTCTACGGAACTGCGGGCTCTCTATCAACTAACACAGTTTGTCGTTTATCCCAGCCTCTTCGAGGGCGGTGGCTTCCCGGTCGTCGAAGGTATGAAAGAGGGCGTGCCTGTGGCGTGCTCAGATATACGCCCTCTAATGGAATACGGTGGCGATGCTGTATTGCCCTTCGACCCGAACTCCACCGACAGTATTGCCGCGAGCCTGCTAAGAATGCACGAGGACAAACGCCTGCGGGAGCAACTTTGCGCGCGTGGCAAAGAGCGCGCACGTGCATTCACGTGGGAGCGGACGGGCAAAACGTATCGAGCCCTGTATCGGAAAGTCGCCGGCGTCCCGATGTCGGAGGAAGACGTTCGCCTCCTAGGCGGCGATACTGTCGAAACAGAAGACGCGAAGCTGCCTGCCTGAGTTTTTCGTAGGAATAAAGTTATGGCAAGCCGAATCCTAGTCACGGGCAGCAACGGCCTTATCGGCTCTGAGGCGGTGGAGCACTTTGACCGCAAGGGGCATGCCGTCATCGGCGTTGATAACAACATGCGGCGGGAGTTCTTTGGGCCTGCCGGCGATACGTCCTGGAACCTGGAGCGACTGAAGCGCTCAACCAGGAGCTTTCGCCACTACAACCTCGACATCCGCGACCGGGCCGGGGTTATGGCGCTCTTCCAGCAGAACTCGTTCGGCCTCATTATTCACTGCGCCGCGCAGCCCTCGCATGATAAAGCCAGAGACATTCCGCTGACCGATTTTGAAGTCAACGCGCTCGGCACTCTGAACCTGCTGGAGGCGGCGCGCCATCATTGTCCAGAAGCGGTTTTCATCCTGATGAGCACCAATAAAGTTTACGGCGACGCTCCCAATGAAAAGCCGCTGCAGGAACTGGGCACGCGCTACGACTTCGCCGATGCGGCCGACTTCCATGGCATTGACGAGACCTGCCGGATTGACCGCACGCTGCACTCAGTATTTGGCGCCTCGAAAGTTGCCGCCGATGTGATGGCGCAGGAATACGGCCGATATTTTGGATTGAACGTGGGAGTATTTCGCGGCGGATGCCTCACCGGCCCCAGCCACTCCGCGGTCGAGCTGCACGGATTCCTGTCATATCTGGTCAAGGTGGCTGTGATCGGGCAGACCTACCACGTGTACGGATACAAGGGAAAGCAGGTCCGCGACAACATTCACAGCTTCGACGTGATTCGGGCCATGGAGGAGTTCGCCGCCAATCCCCGTCCCGGAGAGGTTTACAACATGGGCGGCGGGCGGGAGAACAGCGTTTCGATCATTGAGGCAATCGAGCGCATCGAGCAATTGACCGAGCAAAAGATCGCCTACACCTACCACGACCAGAACCGCAAGGGCGACCACCTTTGTTACATCAGCGATCTCGCGAAGTTCAAGTCCCATTATCCCGGTTGGAAGGTAACGCGCAGCCTCGATGCCATCTTGGAAGAAATGGTCGAGGCGCAAACTTCTCAGCTGGCCAGATCCGCCTAAACGAGACCTCCGAACAACTATGCTGACCATCTTCTCCACTCCTAAGCCCTTCGTAGGCCACATTAACATCATCCAGCGCAACGCCATCAAGAGCTGGACGCTGCTGCACCCTGATGTCGAAGTCATTCTTTTCGGCGACGAGGAAGGCGCAGCCGAAGTGTGCGAAGAATTCGGCTTACAGCATGAACCCGAGGTAAAACGCAGCCCGAGCGGCGCCAAGTACCTGAACTTTATTTTCGATCGGGCCCAGGCCATCGCAAGACATGAGATTGTCTGCTACGTGAACTGCGACATTATGCTGATGCGGGATTTTTGGAATTCAGTTTCGAAAGTCGCACAGGCTCACACGCTGTTTCTGATGGCTGGCCGGCGTTGGGATACAGACATCACTGAGGCCTGGGACTTCAGCCTGCCAACGTGGGAAGTTGAGTTGCGATCCTACGTCTCGCAACACGGTCGATTGCAGGGAGTTAACACCATTGATTATTTTGCCTTCCGTTGCCGGATGTATCAGCGCAACCCACCGATGGTTATTGGGCGTTGCTGGTGGGACAATTGGCTGATCTGGAAGGCCAAAGACCTTGGTGCAGACGTGGTTGACGCCACTCGAGAGATTACCGCCGTTCACCAGAACCATAACTATTCCTACCATCCGGACGGGTTCCTCGGGACGCTGCAGGGAGATGAAGCTATGGAGAATTACCGACTCGCAGGCGGGAAGTGGCGACTGAACACGCTACTGGACGCAACTCACAAACTGACTCCTGAGGGAGAAAGGCGCAACTGGGGGCACTCCTTCATGCCAGTCAAGCGCAATCTCGGCATTCCGCTCTGGTTCTCGATTTTAAATGCAACCCGACCGATCCGACATCGGCTTGGGCTTCGCGAAGGATGTCTGGCGAAAGCTGCCGGAAAGCACTTCGTTTGAGAAGTGCGGCGCTGAATCATAAGAAATGGTCGTGAGAGCAGATGACCATGCGTGACGCTATCGTATTTTCGGGCTTGTCCTGGGAGGCGTTCGGCACACCGGAGCGGATATCGCTGGCGCTGGCGCAGTTAGGGTGCCGGGTATTACATTGCGAGACTCCCAAGTCCATGGTGAGGAACAAGCCTGCGCCCATCCGGGAAGTAGGTCCTGGCATTCATTCGTTACGGTTGAGGTTTGTGAGCAGCCGCGTGAACAGCGTTCCCGTTATGCGGAATCTGCAGGCAAGAATGATGTATGGGCAAATTCAACGTGCGCGGCAGGAGCTTCGCTTGCGGGACCCGATCTTTCTCTACTCTCCCATGGTCGAGCTTTTTCCACTCTGCGGACTGATGAAGCGGGGCCACCCGCTGGTTCATATTGCCATGGATCATATCGGGGCAGACCGGAACTATGAACATCACGCCGGGATTTCCGACAAGACGCTGGTTATTCCCCGCAGTTCATACCACGGTTTGCGAGCAAGGTTTGGGGAAAAAATCACTCTGATTCCGCAGAGTGTCGATTTCACCAGCCTTCGCCGGGCCAGGGAATCCGTTGCTTCCGAACCGCCCGAACTAGCAGCAATTCCGCGGCCCAGGCTTGGCTATCTCGGCCGCCCGCAGAGACGGTTGAATTCAACACTTCTCCTCTCGCTATTGCAGGCTCACCCTCAGTGGCATTTCATATCATCGGACTCGCAAAAGGCCGTACCTCTTGGCAACGCACATGCGCTCCCCTGGTTGCCGCCTGAGAAGTTATCGTTGCTAGTACGAGGTCTGGACGTCGGTTTCTTGCCCTACGATTGCAGTGATGATTTTCAGCTACACTGCGTCCCGCTAAAGGTGTTCGACTGTTTCGCGCTGGGCATCCCTGTTGTCTCCACTCCGCTCATTCACTTGTGGGAGTATAAAGATCTTATTTATTTCGGCGACACGGCGGAGGAGTTAGCGTCCGCTACGAGGGCGGCGCTAAGTGAGCCGCCTGACAGTCCCCTGCGGGCAGCTCGAATCGAGATCGCCCGCAAACATTCCATAGAAAATCTCGCAGACGTATTGAGCCACTGTCTTCCTCTCAGTGGAGTGCCACTGACGCCCGCTACCTCATTTCTCGAATGCGCAGATGCGCGGAAGAGGACGAGCGCACCGCTAGAGATTAGTTAGTTCAAATGAAAGGCCAGATTTATATTCTGACTACCACGGTTCCTGATCGATCAGGGGGCGTCGAACGTTTTGTTCGCGAGGTCTCTGCCAAGTTTGAAGCGGAAGGTTACACGACTCGCGTGTTTCACGCGCAAAACTCGCTTCCTGCATACCTGCAGAACCCACGGAGCCGCATTCTCCGCCGGTTTTCGGATACGGCGCTGGGATATTACGTCGGGCGGGCCGCCGCGAAGCAGCTTACTGAGGAGGTCGCGGCGATTCTCTCGAACGGAGTCGTTGGTTGGTACCCATTCCGCATAAATGCTCACCGCACGAAACGCATCCATTTCTACCACGGAACTTATTGCGGCGTCGCGGACGCCATTCGTCCTTTCATTACACGCAGCGGCTTCCTGTTTCTTAAGTGGTGGGAAGCGATGGTTCTGGAAAAATGGAGCGGGCATGGGAAGGTCCTCCTTTGCAATTCGGAGCAGAGCAATGGAGAAGTCTTGGCCCGGTTTGGACGCAAGTGCCAAACGGTGTGGCTTCCCCTCGACACAGATCTCTTCGCTCCCCAAGAAATGTTGCACTGCCGCCGGCTGTTTAAGCTACCCGAAACTAAACCGGTTGGACTGTTCGTGGGAAGCATGCAGCCCCACAAGGGATTTCCTCTCATTCGCGCTCTAATCGACTCGTTCTCGCAGGTGCACTGGGCCCTGTTAATTCGAGGTGAACAGCCGATCAACTTCAATTCGCATCAAAATGTCACTCTGCTTCGTAAATTGTCAGATGACGACCTGCCCAAACTTTACTCCTCCGCCGATTTCTCGGTCTGTCCTTCGAGTTATGAACCTTTTGGCTATGTCGTCGCTGAAGCGCTGGCTTGCGGGACTCCCGTCGTAGCAAGCCCTACCGGTGCCAGTCGCCTTTTCATGGGTGAACCACCGCTGGACAAGTTTCTAATCCCACAAATTAACAATACCAACGGGTTTCGTCGTGCTGTCTTCGAAATACTTTCCCGGCCCGAACACTATCGGAAAATCGTTTTGGAGCGAGTTCGACCAAGGCTGGAAGCCATTATGGCACCGCAGAACTGGTGGCCGAGGTTTCTCGCCGCAACTGGTTTATGAGAGAAAAGATTTGGTTGGCGTTGCGAGAATCGGACAGCGTCCGACGGCTACAGAGTGTCCCTGGACTGTGCAGGATTATGAAGAATCTTAGCTACGTCCTGCTTCCCTCTTATAGTCAAAGAACTGTTGAGCTTCAGAGCGGTCTGGGCCAAGGCCTTCTCATGACTCTGAATCCTCGATGGGAAACGGCGTTGTGGCAAGGGAACTATGAGGTGACGGTTCAGGCGACCCTAGAGAGCCTTCTGGGACCTGGCAAAGTCTTTTATGACGTCGGGGGAGGAATCGGATTTTATAGTCTCCTTGCAGTCAGGTTAGGGGCGTGCTCATTAGCCTTCGATCCTGATCGTTTCAACGCCAGTTGTATCAGGCACAATGCAGAGATCAATGGCTTCTCGTCCCAGATATCAGTTTTCGATATGGCTGTTTATTCGCACACTGGAGAGGTGAAAGTGGAGTCGGCATTGCAAAACCGAGGGCATGGAAATGCCCACGTTATAGCGGACGAAGCGCGATTGGCCGGTCTGGAAGTAACTCCCTGTACGCGACTTGACGATTTCATTCAAAAGAACCGAGTACCCGACCTGGTCAAGATTGACGTTGAGGGAGCCGAGACTGAGGTGCTAAAGGGAGGGCGCAACCTATTTTGCGACGCCAGACCCCACCTAATCTGCGAAATTCACGACGCATCGAATGCGGGGTCTGTCGTCAAGTTCTTACAGGACGTTGGGTACGCCCATCGATGGCTAGGGTCTTCAGACTTATTTCCCGTTCAACTAGTCGGAACGCCGAAACCGGAAAATCGTTTACTGATTGCGACCAGGAATAGTTCCCCGTCTTTCGCGCCTTAGAGAGCACCCGTTCTTGAGTATGACGGTGCGTCAGCATGAGAAATAAGAGCCTCGATATCCTTCGCTGTATAGCTGTTGCACTCGTAATGATGTGCCACGCGAACATATCGCCCTTCTTCACCCGAATTGGCTGGGTTGGTGTGGACCTTTTCTTCGTCCTGAGCGGCTTTTTGATTTCTGGCCTTCTCTTTGGCGAATGGCAGCGCCGTCACTCCATAGATTTCAGGAAATTCTTGACACGCCGGGGACTAAAGATTTATCCGGCGTTTTACATCTATTTACTTCTAACAGCAATTACCTCACACTTCTGGTTCCACGCTGTATCGACGTCGAACCGCTATCTTCACGAAGTGTTTTTCGTCCAGAATTATGAGCCCGGAGTCTGGGACCACACCTGGTCATTGGCGGTAGAGGAGCATTTCTACATCTTTCTCCCAATTTTTCTACTAGTGCTCGTGCGGTTCTCCGCAAGCCGGGAGGACCCATTCCGAGTCCTCCCCTGGGCATTCCCGGCCATCGCCACAATGTGCATTGCTTTCCGGGCAGTATCGATTTACGCGGGAACGCCGAATTTCCACATGGTCTACACCGCAACCCACGAGCGCATGGACTCGTTGTTTTTTGGAGTGCTGCTCGGCTACCTTCATCATTTCCGTCCGGCACTGTTGGGGAAATTATTGCAGCCTATTCAAAACCGGCTCGCCATTGCGGCGGCTTCCGCCGGATTGCTCTCTTTCGCGTATTTTCTTCCACGCGAAAACAGGTTTTTTGCAATATTCGGCTACTCATTTGTGTATGTGGGTTTCGGTGGCGTTCTGTTGCTTGGCCTTCTCGTGCGGGACGTTCTCCCCGGCAATATTTCGGGTATAGCCTCGCGAGTGGGAAGCGTCTTCGCTTTTGTAGGCATGTACTCCTACTCGATTTATCTATGGCACGGGCCCTGCGAAGCTTGGCTGCCAGGATTGATTCGCCGGACGACAGGGTTCCCGACGGGACAGGTTGGGCGCTTCACGGTATATTTTGCTGGAAGCCTCATCATCGGAATTACCCTGTCCCGCCTGATTGAATACCCGGTTTTGAGGTTGCGGGATAAGCTGTTCCCCGACTCTCGAAACGCATATCCGGTAAACCCCAGTGTGGTAAGCACCCAGATCCACGCCTCCGGCGCAACGCCTTCCGAAGGCACCCTCATGGCGCGGACAGGTTGAATTATCAGCCTGCTCCCGGAAGTTCGTGGTCTGAATGATTTTCTTGCTGGGTCGTCGCGACAGTCCCACAGATGGCGTCGAGGACTACTGCAATTTACTCGGACAGTCATTTGCGGTGCGCGGTACCGACGTACGCGTCGTCCGAGTTTCGTGGGCGACCGAGGGACGGCTCAGGTCGTTGCGCCGCCTGCGGCAGGCGCTTCGCGGACAAGCAGGCCAGTGGGTTCTGGCGCAGTACACCGCGCTGAGTTGGTCGCGCCGCGGGTTTCCGGTTTTCTTCCTACTTGTATTGTGGCTGTTGCGCTCCTGCCGGATCCCAATTGCCGTGGTCTTTCATGATTCATCAACGTACCGCGGGCGGCGGCCAGTGGACCGGCTTCGAGGGTTTTGCCAGAGACTGGTCATGCGGACTGCTTATCACCTAGCCGGGAAGTCCATCCTCACGGCTCCTCTGGACGCCGTCTCTTGGATTCCGCGACGGCGTCCCAAGGCCGTGTTTATTCCCGTGGGATCCAACATTCCAGCGGTTGTCGCTTGCCGCACTGTCGGCAGCGGCCATCCCCCAAAGACAATCGCCGTGTTCGGCGTAACTGGTGACGGCTACATCGGCACCGAACTCACAGACATTGCATTCGTGGTCAAAGCCGCGGCCGCCCAAATCCCTGGAATTCGATTGACTATGCTCGGGCGAGGCTCAAAGGGAGCAGAGTCCACCATGCGGGAAATCCTCGAGGATCCCGCGGTTGAGTTCAGCGCACTGGGCGTGTTGCCGGCAGATGAAGTATCGAAGGTTCTCTCTGCCGCCGATGTTTCGCTATTCGTGCGCGGTTCGCTTTCCACCCAGAGAGGCAGCGCCATCGCCAGCGTTGCCTGCGGGACTCCGTTGGTAGCCTACAGCGGTCCACAGCTGCCGGTGGAATTTGACCAAGCTGGAGTTGTAGCAGTGAGCCCGGGTGACCGCGAGGCCATGGCAAGGGCGACGATCAGCTTGCTTACGGACCGCCAAATGTGGCTCGAGCTGCATCGACGCAGTCGTCAGGCCTATAAGGCCTACTTTTCCTGGGAGACTGTCGCCGCCAGATTCCTGCAGGTCCTCGCCAATGCCTGAGGAACGCTACCGGGTGCTCTTTGTGTCCTCTCATCCGGTGCAGTATGCCGCGCCAATCTTCCGGCTGATGGCCCAACATCCCCAGCTGGATATTCAGGTGGCATACTGCAGCTTGCAAGGCGCTGAAGCCGGAACCGATCCGGAATTTGGAGTGGAAGTGAAGTGGGACATTCCGCTACTGGAAGGATATCCGTGGGTGCACGTGCCAAATGGATCACTCCGACCCGGACTGGGCCGATTCTTCGGCTTGGTAAATCCAGGATTGTGGCGGCTCATCCGTTCGGGCAACTTTGATGCCGTGGTTGTTTATGCGGGCTATCTTAACATCAGCTTTTGGATCGTTGCCGCGGCGGCCCGGATTCGACAAATCCCAATCTTGTTTGGTACTGACGCAACGGGCCTGGAACCAAGATCGAGGAGCCTTTGGAAAGCGGCAGTCAAGCGAAAGATCCTTCCCGAAGTGTTTCGTATGGCTGGCGTGTCTCTGGCTCCTTCGGCGGCAACGAGGGATTACCTGATAAGCCTCAACATCCCCCCAGAACGCATTATCGTCACACCTTTTGTGGTGGACAACGACTTTTGGACAACGAAGTCAGCGGAGGTGGACCGTGCTAAGGTCCGCGCGGCGTGGGGGATATCCGGTGAGCAGTCAGTCATATTATTCTGCGCCAAGCTGCAGCCGTGGAAGAGGCCTCAGGATGTGGTTCGGGCCTTCGCGAAAGCAGGCCTACCTGGATCGGTTCTTGTAATGGCGGGTGAGGGGCCCATGCGCCTAGAGTTGGAGGCCGAAGCCGAAGCCCTCGGCGTTGCTGACCGCGTTCGATTCAAGGGCTTCGTCAACCAGTCTCAACTGCCCGCCCTATATTGTGCAGCTGATGCGATGGTTCTATCTTCTGAATACGATCCCTGTCCAGTGGTGATTTGTGAAGCCATGCTCTGTGGCTGTCCGGTAATTCTTAGCGACGCCATCAAGGGGCGGCGAGAACTCGTTCGTCCCGGTGAGACAGGGTTTGTTTATCGATGTGGGGACGTCGACGCGCTGGCTGAAGCCATAAACCTGACCCTCTCAGACCCCGAGAAGCAGCGCCAATTGAGCCGAGCCGCCCGGCAGCGCATGGAAACGTGGTCGCCGCGGCAGAACATTGAGGCCCATATTCGCGCTCTTGGTATTGCAATCAATCGAAATGACAAAAACTGCTCCTCTGAAACTCCTGATTTACAGCCACGCCTTCGCGCCTAAGATCGGGGGAGTGGAGACCTACGTCATGCTGCTCGCGGAAGGGCTGGCACGAGAGTCTGCGATAGACGTCGGCAATGTGCACGTTACTGTCGTTACGCCGACCGCCGCCGATGCCATGAACGACAGCGCACTTCCGTTTCGGGTGGTCCGCCAGCCCGGGATTCTGCAGCTGTTGAAACTGCTTTGGGACTCGAACGTGGTTCACTTAGCCGGCCCGTGCTTGTTCCCAATGATGATTGGATTGGCACTTCGTAGGCCTGTGGTGGTAGAGCACCATGGATATCAGGCGGTTTGCCCGAACGGGTTGCTCTTCTTCGAGCCCTCAAAAACAGTTTGTCCTGGTCATTTCATCAAACGGCAGTATGGAAAATGCCTCCGTTGCAACGGGTCAGAATCAGGCTTCGTCTCTGGCCTAACGAGACTGATTCTCACGTTTCCGCGCCGCCTGGCTTGCAAGCTGGTAACACTAAACGTGCCGATCTCCCAACATTTGCGCGATCGCCTCGCGCTGCCTCGGTCAAGTGTGATCTATTACGGCATTTGCGGCCCTTTAGAAACGGAGCATTCTCTCTCCGACACGCAAAACAAAATTCCCTCTTATGCGAATCTTGCTTACGTCGGCAGACTCGTGAGGGAAAAGGGCGTAAGCGTGCTTTTGCGAGCTGCCAGCCAACTCCGGAACAGTGGATATCGGTTTAGTTTGAAAATAATCGGCGATGGTCCGGAGCGGCCAGAATTGGAGGAGTTGGCGATCAAACTTGATCTTCGAGATTGTCTGCACTTCACCGGCTGGCTTCAGGGGCACGCTTTTAAGTCGGCTCTCGAGGATGTCTCCGTGTTGCTCATGGCGACGCTCATGGAAGAGACTGCTGGGCTTGCCGCGATTGAGCAAATGATGCGCGGCAGGCTGGTGATCGTGTCGGACATTGGCGGCCTCGGAGAAGTGGTTGACGGCGCTGGCCTGAAGTTCGAGCCAGGGAACGTCACCGCTCTGGCGTCCTGTATTCAACACGTGCTGGAGGACCCTCGTATGGCTGCAAGGCTCGGAGCGGAAGCCGCGTTGCGCGCGGCGGAGCTTTTTACCCAGCAGCGCATGGTAAACGATCATGTGAAGGTATTCCGCTGGGCAGCACAGAGAGGAGTGGGGAACTGACGCGTGAGAAATAAGACCATGGCCGAAAGCTTACGTGGTCGCGAGATCTTTCCCATTGTGTCTCTAGGTGCCGTCCTTTGGGTGCTTTGGGTCACGAGCCGGTGGATTGCGAACGGCGATTTCAGGGCTGTCGTCCTCGGGGGATTGTTCTTCGCCGTAGGGATGTTGAGCTTGGCAGTGCTCAAGAACTGGAGGTCTGGGTTTTATCTGTTCCTGGTGTGGTTGCTGTTTGAGGATGTGGCGAGAAAGTACATGGGAAACGGCACCGTGTTTTTCTTCGGTAAGGATGTGCTTCTGGCGATCGTCTGTGCCTCATTTCTTTTAGAGCAGCGCCGTCGGCCGGTGAAGCTTTTTCGTCCGCCCTTCCTATGGAGTCTGGCCTTGTTCGGGCTGCTTGCGGTGGCCCAGGTGTTCAACCCGAACTCGCCGAGCATAGTTTATGGGTTGCTTGGTCTGAAGCTGTATTTCTACTACATACCGCTGATGTTTCTGGGCTATGCACTGATCCGCGAACCATCAGACCTGGACCGCTTCGTGGCGATCAACATGGTGCTGGCCAGTATTATTGCGGGTCTAGGCATTGTCCAGGCGATTCGGGGCCCCGGGTTCCTGAACCCCGCCGAGATGGCCCCGGAATTGTCCCTTGCAGGGCTCGGGAGGGAGTCGCCCATTACACATCTTGAAATACTCCGCCCCAGTTCGGTGTTCGTAAGTACAGGCCGTTATACCGCTTACCTGATTCCGATGTTTATCTTGGGCTTTGGTTCAGCCGTCTACTCCTTCTTGCGCGGAAGCCGATCCTGGCGACTGGTTCTGGTTCCACTGTCCATAGTCATGGTCGCGGCGTTTATGGGCGGCTCGCGGGGATGCGCGGTGTGGGTGGCGTTCAGCGCCATCATACTTTCTGTCGCGACCAGGTGGGGAACAGCATGGCTTCCCAGAAAGGGCATCGCCATACGCAAGATCATGCATCGAACGCTGGCGGTCCTGGTCGTGGGACTGTGTCTTGCAGCTGTGGCATTCCCGGAGCGCCTAAAGGCCTACTTTGCGGTGTACTCGGAGACGCTCGACCCGCGCAACCCTGAATCTGATTTGATCGCCCGTATTTGGTCCTACCCTCTGGACAATTTGATATCAGCCTTTTCGCAACCTAACTGGCTGCTAGGGAATGGGACCGGCACGGCATCTTTGGGTGGGCAATACGTGGCTCGCCTGCTGGGCACTCGTCAAACGAGCCTTGGCGTGGAAGAGGGATTCGGGACGTTGATGTTGGAGCTTGGAATTTTGGCACCGCTTCTTTGGTTATGGTGGACTGTTAGTGCCGCAAGCTCATGTTTGAAAACAGCGCTCAAGACTAAGAGGGCTGACGTTTTCCCACTGGCGTTCGCGCTCTGGTGGTATGTGCTAATCCTGCTGGTGTTGGGCACCTGGGGTGGAATGGCACAGTACCAGAATTTCCTTTCCAATGCCTATGTTTGGCTCTTCATTGGCATACTCTTTCGCCTTCCCGCTCTGTCCCCACTTTCCAGGAATCTGGTACCCGTTTATGGGGCTGAATTACCGACTGGCCTAGTCAGGAACTCCGACAAGTGAAACACAGGCGCCGCATTGCAGTGGTATCGCCCTTTCTGGACAAGCGCCATGGAACGGAACGAGGGGTTTGCGAGTGGGTTTCTCGTCTTGCGGATGAGTTCGAGATTCATCTCTACAGTCAGAGGGTGGAGGATATAGATCTATCGGGAATCCATTGGCACCGCATCCCACGCATTCCGTGGCCCCACCTCATCAACTACTTGTGGTGGTTCGTTGCCAATCATGCATGGCGCTGGTTTGACAGCGCGTTTCGAGACTTGCGCTGCGCGATGGTCTATTCGCCTGGCATCAATTCTATGGACGCAGATGTCATCTCCGTCCACATCGTTTTCGCAGACCTTTACGAGCAAAAGCGAGACGTGCTGAAACTCGCGCACAATAGCTTCTGGTCGTGGCCGAAGATCATTCACCGGCGGCTCTATTACCGGCTGATCATCAGCCTGGAGAAACGCATTTACTCGGGTTCCGAAAAGGCGATCATCCCCATAACGAGGAAAACAGCAGCTGACTTGAATCGGTTCTACGGTCGCCGCCGGGAGTTTCCGTTTCTGTATCCGGGGATCGATTCACAGGTCTTCGGCCCCCTGGCGCGGAATCAAGAGCGTAAACGCATGCGGGAGCAGTTGGGTCTTCCAGACCATGCTTTTGTCCTTCTGCTAGTCGGAAATGACTGGCACAACAAAGGCTTGCCGGTCCTCATAAAATCCGTTCATTTGCTGAGTCATCTGCCAATTTTCCTGCTGGTTGCAGGAAAGGATGATCCCCATAACTTTAGGGAAATGGTCCGAGCATATGGTCTGGAAAACCGAGTGTTCTGCCTGCAACCTAGACCGGACATTATTGCCTATTACGCCGCTGCAGACGCTTATGTCGGTCCTTCACTGGCAGACGCGTTCTCTCAGCCGATTGCGGAGGCTATGGCTTGCGGCTTGCCCGTAATTGTTTCAGCCAAGGCTGGCGCTTCCGAGGTCGTCGCTGACGGTGTCAATGGACTTATCCTTAACGACCCCACAGATGTCGACGAACTGGCCGGACTGATCGGAAACCTCTACCGCAACCCTGAAGTGAGAGATCGCATGAGCGCGGCCGCGGTGGCGACAATTCGCTGTTTCACGTGGGACCAGAGCGCCTCCAAGCTTGGCTCCGTTTTCAGAGAGGTGGTTGAGGCGAGGGATCCCAATGAGAACAATTTGGTTCGAGGGATCTTGTGAAGGTACTAATACTCTCGCCTGCGTTGGAAACAGCGGGTGGAATTCAACGGTATAGCGCTGCCTTAATCCGAGCATTCAAAGATCTGTTGGGCGACGGGCAAGTGTGCTGCTTAGCGCTCCCTGAAGGAAACCCCGGTACCCCTCAATCCGCGCTGTCGAAATCGCGATACTTATGGAACGCAGTCCGGCAAAACGCACTCTGCGCGCCGGACTTGATCATCTGCACACATCTTTCCCTGGGGCCCATCGGATGGTTGATAGCTAGACTCGGAGGCCGTCCGTACTGGATCGTAGCACACGGAATCGAAGCTTGGGTTGTGCTCCCCCGCTTGAAGCACGCGGCTCTGAGGCGAGCGGACCTCGTAATTGTCACGAGCAGTTTCAGCCGTGAGCAACTGTTGGAGCGCCAGGGAATTACTCCTGAATCTTTGTCACGCCTGCCCTGCGCGGTGGATAAGGGCCTTTGGGAGATTGAGCCTGAGAATGAGAGTAGACTCGGCTTCCGCCAGGATCAGCGAGTGGTGCTGACCGTTGCCAGAATGATGGCTTCCGAAAAATACAAGGGGCATGATGTCGTCCTGAGGTCATTGCCGTCTGTTGTGTCGAAAGTCCCGGCTCTAGCGTATGTGATTGTCGGTGATGGTGATGATCGCGAGCGGCTGGAAAGACTCGCTAAAGACCTCGGACTCGATGAGCATGTTCTTTTCACGGGTTCGGTACCCGATCCTCGACTGGCGGCCATTTACCAGCGAAGCGAGGTCTTCGTGCTTCCGTCCCGAACTGTTATTGATGACCATGATTCTAAGGGCGAGGGTTTTGGGATTGTTTTTCTTGAGGCCATGGCTTACGGCAAACCGGTTATCGGGCCGGATCATGGCGCGCCTCGGGAACTCATTCGACCAGGAGAGAATGGGCTTCTTGTCGATCCTGAGAATGCCACATCGGTGGCGGATGCACTCCTCACACTCTTATCCAATCGCGAAAGCGCCCGCCAAATGGGAGAGGCGGGGAGAAAATGGGTGGACAAACATTATTCATACGCAGCGTTTCGTGAGCGGTTACGCCAGATTCTCGATGCCAGTACCCAAGTCCTGCGAACTCTGGAAATGCTGCCCGGTGCGCAACCCCTCAAAGGCAGCCCTGCCTGCCCCTTTGATGGCTCACGGCATATTTCGAGTTCTTGACAATCCGGACAAGATTGGAGAAGTCTCGACACTTGTGGGTTTCGAATTTAGAAGAAGAGATCCAGTCGGACGTGACAAGTCTCGGAATCGTTCTCGCCAGACAGAAAAGGCGCGAATCCAAATGCGCATTCTAAAGGTTACTCAGTCCTACTTTCCCTTTCACGACCGGGGCGGTCCCGCGTTTAAGGTCCGCTCTATTTCCCGGGAATTGGTTAGAACCGGGCATAAGGTTACGGTACTCACCGCAGACCTGGGATTCACCCCTGAACAGATGGCGTTGAGCAGAGCGGTCCGCAATAACCAGGGACAACAGAGCTGCCTGGATGGTGTTGAGGCTGTCTATCTTAGAACACGCGGGCGCTATCGAGGTTTGACGGTGAATCCTGGCGTGATTCGGTTTTGCCTCCGCCGGTTGCGCCACTTCGAACTGGTTCACATTTACGGACTGTACGACTTTCTTGGTCCTGCGGTGGCTCGTTATTGCCGCAAAGTTGGGATTCCTTATTTCGTCGAACCCCTCGGGATGACGCGTGCCATTGATAGAGGATTCCTGCTCAAGAAGATATGGAACAGATTAGTCGGGGACTACTTGAACCAAGCGAGCCGAATCGTCGCCACGTCTGAGCAAGAAAGAGATGAATTATTGGCCGACGAAGTTGCTCCCGGCAGAGTGGTGTTGCGATACAACGGAATCGATCTCGATGAGTATCGTACCCTCCCGGCGCCAGGTCATTTTCGCGCAGAGTTGGGAATCCGTGACGGCGAACGCCTCATTATCTTCCTAGGGCGTCTGATTCCGCGCAAGGGCGCAGATCTGTTGATTGAGGCAATGCCGCAATTGAAATGTGACAAAACCAAGCTGATCATCGCAGGACCGGAAGGAGAGGCTGGGTATTCGACGTTCCTGCGCACCAAGGTTCGGGAGTCAGGTTTGGAGAATCAAATCCTGTTTACTGGGCCACTTTATGGAAAGGACAAACAATCCGCTCTGGCGGATGCCGATATTTTCGCATTACCCTCGAGGTACGAGAATTTCGGCAATGCAGCAGCGGAAGCCATCGCCTGTGGAACTCCGGCCGTTGTTTCCGACCGTTGTGGAATTGCTTCACTGCTGAATCACCGAGCCGGGTTGGTCACCTCATACTCCTCCAGCGCTGTGGCGGAGAGTCTACGCACTTTATTGGTAGACGGGCCCCAGTATCGACGTCTGAAAGCGGGATGCCCTGGTGTTGCTAGCCAACTTTCATGGGACAAACTCGTTCAGGGGATGCAGGAATCATACGAAGATGCGAGAAGCGACTTTCTACGACGATCATCCATTTGACTGGACGAGCAATTACACCCAGCACGAGGTGGAAACTACCCTCGCGCCTCCCCTGGCCTCTTTTATCGAAGAACTGCCTGAAAACGCCTTGGTCTTGGACATTGGGTGTGGCGCAGGTCGTGTGATGTCTTGCTTAGCCGGAAGAAAGCTCCGCTGCATCGGACTTGATCTGAGCGGTTATTCTGTTCGCTCAATGGTAGCCGCTACAGCGACATTCGGAATCGTTGCGAGCAATCTTCATTTGCCTTTTCCCAATGAGATAGCGGACCGCGTTATTTCCGATGGAGTGATCCACCACACTGATGACCCGTTCGTCGCCTTCTCGGAATGTTGTCGCGTTCTGAAGTCAGATGGTTTGCTCTATCTCGCAGTTTACAAGCCCGGTCGGCATTATCAGGCACTGTATCGATTTCCTGGTGGAGTAATTCGCAGCTTGCTCAAGCGTGGGCGGATCGGGAAAGCGCTCGTCTTCTCGATAATGATGCCGCTCTATTATCTAGCTCGCTTGGCGAAGTCACAGGGAAAAACATCTTGGCACGGCGCAACAAATCTTTTCTACGATTATTTCGTCACCCCGATCGTCGCATTTCTGTCCCGCGGCAAGATAGAGGAGTGGAGTCTCAAATGCGGGGTCGAGATTGTAAACTACAGTTCTAATCCAAATCTAAATGTTCACTCGTTCCTTGTGCGTAAGCCGACACCCAAATCACCGTGCCAATCCTAACCCCGAATACAAAGGATTGATGGCCACTTTAGCTCTTTGCGAAAGCAAGCGCGTAGGCCACACGCTGCCGATTCGCACTCCCAAGTAACAAATAGCCGATTACGGCGCGGGCGGTCGGTTCGAACTGAGAACACCTTTCGTGGCGGTCCGTGACAACAAAGCGTTTGCCGTGACAGCCAGGCCATCCCCGTACATTGTATTTCGCGAAACACGGTTTTTCGGTTCGCTTGATGGCCTCCGGGCTATCAGCATCGCCGGCGTTATTTGGGTTCATACGACTATCGTGTCTCCGTATTATTTACGATTCAGCACAATACCTATCTTGAGCAAGGGTGGATTCGGTGTTGATATTTTCTTTTCCATCAGCGGCTTTCTTATCACTACTCTGCTGCTGAGGGAGAGGGACACCTTGGGCAACATTTCCCTGCGAAACTTCTACCTGCGACGAACGCTACGGATCTGGCCTTTGTATTATGGGACACTTGGGTTCTACGTGCTGCTCGTGCTGTTGCTGCAGAGGAACACAGCACGCGCGCCTACGTTCTTCCATTATCTGCCTGGCTATTTGACATTTACCTACACCTGGTTCGCCTTCTGGTACGCGAGCGGAGCCATTTTTCATTACGCTTGGTCGCTATCGGTTGAAGAACAATTCTATATGCTGTGGGCCCCGGTGATGCGATTTCTAAGTCCCCGGTGGCCTCCCTTGCTAGTGTTTGGTTTGATTCTCATACGCTTGAGTACCAGCTATGGATTATTGGGCTGCGTTCTGCGGGTCCAGTCACTGCCGTGGCGCATTGGTGCAAACATTTCGGTATCGATATGTCTTGGGGTTCTGCTGGCATACATTCTGCATTCAAAGCGTAGCTTTCAAGTTCTTTATCCGATACTTGGGCAGAAGTGGTCAGCCCGAGCGGCTCTCCTCCTGATGCTCCTCTGCCTGAGTGCCGGGCCTTCGTGGTGGCTGTTGCAAACCGCCACCCTATTCTTGCTTGTCGGTGCTTGCGTGGTTCGAGAGAACAACGGCCTAGCACGGCTCTTGCAGTTTCGCCCGGTCGCCTACGTCGGCACTGTGAGTTACGGAATGTATATGCTTAATACGCTGGTCATCGATGGCTTACACCCCGTGCTAGCGCGCTTCGGCGTAAGGCATCCAGCGTTGACCTTTTTCCCATTTCTCGTCGTGACCGTCCTTGTGGCGTCCTTGTCTTACCGCTATTTTGAATCGCCGTTTCTGGCACTGAAGACTCGGTTTGTTCGAGTGAGTTCGACTAAAACTCCGCTTCGGGTACCCACCCGTGGAGGCGTTGCGCATCATTTTTCACAGGTGGTCGACAAGGTGTTCAACCTCTCTCTCCTCGCATTCTTGGGCAGCCGTCCATATCGTCAGGAATAGCAGCTATGTGCGGTATTTGTGGTGTGATCGGAAATACCGAGCCTGAAGCGAGCAGGGCAATTGTTCGGCAGATGATGTCCCAAATGTGTCATCGAGGGCCCGACGACGAGGGGTTGTTTCTGGATCGCTGGGTTGCGCTAGGGATGCGCCGCCTCAGCATTGTTGATCTCGATGGCGGACACCAGCCGGTTTTCAACGAGGATGGAACCGTTGTAGTCGTATTCAATGGAGAGATTTACAACTTTCACCACCTTCGAGACACGCTGGAAACTCTCGGACATCGTTTCCGGACCGCCAGCGATACCGAGGTCATCGTCCACGCTTATGAAGAATGGGGTGAAGATTGCGTTGGTTATCTGGAGGGCATGTTCGCCTTCGCATTAGCCGAGACCTCGAAATCTACTCGCTGCGGCAATCCCAGGATTCTGCTGGCACGCGACCGGCTTGGCATTAAGCCGCTCTACTACGCGATGAGCGAGGGTACGCTGTTTTTTGCCTCCGAAGTTCGGTCGCTATTGGCTTCTTGTCAGATTGAACCGCAGCTTTCGCAGTCGGCGCTACATAGTTATCTTCTCTTCGGTTCTGTAGCCGAGCCCATGACGCTGGTGGAGGGCGTCTATTCTTTGCCTCCCGGTCATCGGATCGTCATGTCGGCAGGCGGCCAGCGGTTGGAGATCCGCCCTGAGCCGTACTGGGAATTTGCCGAGTCCGCACAGCCGACTCTTAACAAGAAGAAGACGGAACGAAAGGACGCGAGCGGCTTCCTGAGATCTTTGATCGAAGAATCGGTCGAGTCTCACTTGGCTGCTGACGTGGCGGTCGGAGTCTTCCTGAGCAGCGGTATTGATTCCACTGCGCTGGTTGCGATAGCGGCCAGCAAGGCCGCTTCAATTCGAACCGTCACGGCGGTGTTTCCCGAACGAGAATTCAACGAAGCGGAGATCGCTCGTCGGACCGCCCAACGTTTTGGAACTACCCATCAGGAGCTGCCGCTTAGCGGGACCGACATGCTGGCGCACTTGGACGACGCCGTGGCTGCGCTCGATCAGCCCAGCATGGACGGGATCAATACCTACTTTGTTTCCTGGGCCGCGAGGCAGGCGGGCCTGAAGGTCGTATTGTCTGGCCTTGGCAGCGATGAGCTTTTTGGCGGTTACGGGACGTTTCGCTCAACGCCGCAAGTGGAATCGCTCGCAGCCTTTGCCGGTAGAGTGCCGGCCCGAATCCGGTCGCTGCTCGCCTCTGCGAGCGACAAACTTGCGTCGCGGTTTCCCGGCAGGGATGCTCACCGTAAGGTGGCGGCCTTGTGGCGAGATCCGGGGTCACTGCCTCACCCCTACTTCTATACGCGGTTGCTTTTCACGCCGCCGCAGGTGTCGAAGTTGCTGGTTTCCAACAGTACTACCCTTTCTGCTCCTTGGTATAGCTGGATGCAGCATAGCGCCCAGGTCTGCGAACATCTGGATGAATTTACGGCGATCTCGTGCCTGGAGTCTCGTTCCTACATGCTCAACACCTTATTGCGAGACACGGACTCGATGAGCATGGCGCATTCCCTGGAAGTGCGCGTTCCCTACCTGGACCACCCCGTCGTGGAATTCGTGACTAGGCTGCCCGAGTCGGTGAAGCGTTCGAGTGGCGTGCACAAGTCGCTTTTGGTTGAGGCCATGGGAGACCTGTTGCCGGC
>Ga0335078_10000869_pt1 | contig 46042 bp, 42 predicted proteins | sample Lox_Sample_32_FD_206711 | JGI IMG/M metagenome (GOLD analysis project Ga0335078, IMG submission 206711) | Soil microbial communities from Loxahatchee National Wildlife Refuge, Florida, United States - Lox_Sample_3.2 | ecosystem: Environmental > Terrestrial > Soil > Wetlands | place: USA...
TCACCATTGGCAATAGCCTTGGCTTCAGGCTGACGGTTCACTCGGGCACCCTGGACGTGACGGTGAATGTGACCGGTGCTGTCGGCAATGCATAATGCCGGATCGTCCGATTAAGGATGCACCGGGCTGGCCTGTGGCCCCGGCGATGGTGGTCTGGCTCGCCGCACCGGGAAACAGACTAGAGAAGCTCGTCGGCAATCGCGCCGGACAGCATTCAATCCGGATCAACGATCAGTACCGAATTTGTTTCGTATGGACCAAGCAAGGACCGGCCGACGTCGAGATCACGGACTACCATTGAAATCGGAGACGCTGATGAGCGCGAAGGTGCACGCCCCCATCACCCCCGGCGAGATCCTTCTTACCGAGTTCCTTGAGCCGCTGGGAATCAGCCAGTACCGGCTCGCCCAGGCGGCAGGGCTGCCGCAGACGCGAATCAGCGAGATCGTGCGCGGCAAGCGCCGGATCACCCCGGATACCACGCTAAGGCTAGCCCATGCCCTCGGGCTGTCGGAACGGTACTGGATCAACATGCAGACTGACCACGACATCGAGATTGAGCACGATCTGCATGATGAAGATCTGCGCCGGTCGAGGTGCTGGTCTCAGTCTGAGGTCATCGCACAACTGAGCCGCCTCGCGCTGCGGCGTTGAGAGTGGGCGACGGGAATCGAACCTGCATGACCAGTTTGGAAGGGGTACAGCGTGCGGCAAATCGAAGAGATGATCCCGTAAAAAAGGTACTGAAAGCGCGACGAGTTTCCACGGGAATGGCTCGGCGCAACCGCTGGTATGCGACGCCATCCAGATGAGCTGCAGCTCCCAAAGGGTGTGCCGCGGCATACGTTCTCGGCGGTGTTCGGCGCGGTGATCGCCAAGGGCCTGGACTACCGGGAGACGTTTCAGGTGTTCCGGCCCGGTTTTGAGCTGGACAAGGCGCGGCAGGAACGGGCTGATGCTGGCCAGCCTGAGTGGTTCGGCGAAGATGATCTGTATCCGGACGTGCGGCCATCGCTGGCCCGGCTTCGGGCCGACGGACTGTGGGTGGGCATCGCGGGGAATCAGACGGTTCGGGCGGGCGGCATCCTCCGTGATCTGGATCTCCCGGCCGACATGATCGCCACGTCGGACGACTGGGGCGTGTCCAAGCCGGACCCCGGTTTTTTCCGGCGAATGCTGGAAGTTGCTCCGCGCAGTGCAGACGAGATCCTCTATGTCGGTGACCGGCTCGACAATGACATCCAGCCTGCGGCCAGCCTCGGATTGCGGACGGCTCTGATCCGCCGCGGCCCATGGGCGACTATTCAGCAGGATGACGCGGACGCGGACCGGGTACCGACGATGAGGATTGACTCGCCGGCGGAGTTGCCGGGCAAGATCGCGGTGTTCAACGCTGGAGCGTGCTGAGGGTGGCCTGCCAGCCGTAGAGCTGGTCATCGAGGGCCTGTACGCAGTCCTGTTCGGCCCAGGGCTGCAGAGTCTTGCGGACGTCGAGGATGCGGTCCATGCCGGTGGCGTACCAGGTGATGGCGAGCTGGTGGAGGGCCTGTTCGGCGTAGGCGCAGGCAGCCCCGGGGTTGCGCTGGGCGGCTTCGACGGCGGCCAGGTCGCCGAGGATGACGGTGCGCTGCTTGTCGTCGGCGGGCGTTGCCTCGTTGAGTGGCGCGGAGTATCTCCAGTTCCTGCTGATGGCCGAGCCGCGTGCTGCCGGGCGCGCTCGCCACGTGGTTGCGTCGGTCTTGGAGGGGTGGCAACTCCGCGGGCTGGCTGATGACGTTGTGACCTGCGTGTCTGAGCTGGTGGCCAATGTCCACGAGCACGCCTCCAGTTCGGCGATCGCCGAACTGTTCCTCTTGTGGGTGCCGGGCGCCTTTTTGAGCGCGGAGGTCCGCGACCAGGACCCGCGGATGCCAAGTCGCGGCACATCCGCGGAGCGCAGGACACTGCCATTCGCGTTAACCGAAACGGGCAACGACGAGCTGGAAATCATGCAACTCGCCGAAGCAGGCCGAGGCCTCGTCGTGGTTGAGGCCCTCTGCGATCGCTTGTGGTGGCGACCGGACAACAGCGGCGGAAAGGTGGTCCGCTGCCACTGGCGACTCAAGGCCGCTAGCGACACCGCTCACGGTCACTCTGGGCCCATGAACCATTCATCGGGCTGACCCGAAAGACACAAACCACCGCCCTGGCGCTGGCACGTCAAACAGTTTTTGCCGCGAGCTGAAACCAGCCAAGGCGATCTTCTTGACGCGACCGGCCTCTATCTGTGCCGGATCTGATCCGTCTCTGTTTCCCGACCATCACCCGCCGGGCACCTCTCATCGCTACTCATTGACTTCTCCCCGCTGCTCCCTCATCCCTCCAGTCAAGGAGATCGAGTTGGACGTATCGCGACGGACCCGCGCCGAGCGGCTGGCTATGCCGCTCGCCCGTGAGGTCGTCAAGAACCTGGCCGTCGAGCATGGCGCCTGAAGCCGACCCCGGACGGTACGCCTGGGAACCCGTCGCCCCCGGCGACCCCGACCATATGGAACACGCCCGGCGGCTCCTGCACGTCGTCGCCGACCGCCAGCGCTGGCAGGCATCACTCGCCGAAGCCAGACGCAGAGCAGGCCTGCAGCCCGCCCCAGATCTTCCGGCAAACGGGAGGGCGGCATGAAGGGGCAGGCCAAGAGCCCGTCCCCTGAACGGCTCCTCACTTTGTCGGAGGTCGCGGCGATCCTCGGTACCAGCGAGCGGTTTTCGCGACGGCTGATCGCCGCCCTGCCGAATCGAATTCGTCAGGGTCGGCCGTCACGTCCGCATTCGCGCATCGGTGCTGGATGACTTCATCGCGTCCGGCGTCGTCGCGCCGATCACGGCTCGCAACTACAACGGCTCGGGCATTCCAGCGTCCGTGCGGCCCTGATCTACCAGCACGCCACCCGCGACCGGGACCAGGCCATCGCCAAGGCCCTCGGCGCGTATGTGCGCGAAGTCCGCACAGGAACTGGACGACAAGCCAGAACGCGGAGAAGGAGGCGCGTGACACGGCACCGCTGTGGCACGTATGTGGCACGAACGCCCCGCGAGCACCCCGACCCACCCGAACCCGGAGCGACGACACCGCCTCTGACCTGCACCGGAGCAAAAGAGCGGGCGAAGGGAATCGAACCCTCATGACCAGCTTGGAAGGCTGGGGCTCTGCCATTGAGCTACGCCCGCACGACGGCGGCAAGCTCGGCAGATCCCGCCTTCCGTCAGGGGTAGCGTACCGGCTCCGTTTGGGGCGGCGCACCGCACGCCCGGCGGGGCAGCCAGGAGGCGCAGGCCAGGCAGCTGGGGCGGCGATCGCCGGCGTCGCGAAGGCGGCCGGCTCGCCGCGGACGCACCGGGTCGCCGTGATCGCTCTCGGTAACCGGCCGTCCGGTTGCGCTGCGGACGCGCCAGATGCCCGGCATACCGCACATCACTCTCCGCCGACGATATCGTGGTCAGGCGTGACTCCCCGTATCGTTAACGAAGTCACGCGTGGTGGTCGCGGCGTGGCTGCTTGAAATTTGCCTTTTGTACACCCAATCCTGACTTTTAGCCGCCTATGGGGTTGTGTACTGAGTTGGGGGGCATACGGCCGTCGGCCGACAGCCGTATGAGCCGACCCCCGTCGCAGCACGCAGCCACGGCATGCAGCGAGCAGCAGACGAGGGGCCCGGGATGACGCGCGATGACGAGCCACGGCTGAGGAAAGCGGCGCTCTCCCGCCGGCTCTTGCTGGCCGCGGGCGGTTTGGTCCTGCTCGGTGAGTGCGTGGCCAGTGAGGGGTCCGGCGTGGCCGCCCGCCAGGGCCAGCCGTACCCGATGGCCATCCCCGGCATCCCGGCGGGCGCCAACGCGCGCCCGATGCCGACCAGGCACCCATCCGGGCCAGGCGGCCCGGCCCGGTCCCGGCACGATCCGTCCAGCCCCGCGCGCGAGCCCGTCCCCGGGCCGCGGCATCCGGGAAACCCGAACGGCGAGCCGATGCTCACCGTTGACGACGGCCCGAACGTCATCGCGCTCACCATCGACGACGGCCCCAGCCGCGTGTACACCCCGCAGGTGCTGAGTCTGCTGAGTTCCTACGGAATCACCGCGACCTTCTCGATGGTGGGCCGGAATGTCGCCGCCAACCCCGCGGTGGCCCGCGACGTGGCCGCGGCCGGTCACCTGATCGCAAATCACACCTGGTCACACGCCAGCCTCCCGGCGCTGGCCCCGATCGCGGTGGCCGATCAGATCAACCGCGCCGGCGACACCATCCACCAGGTCACCGGGCGGCAGCCGACCCTGTTCCGGGCGCCGTACGGATCCTGGTCGGAGGAGGTACTCGCGCAGTGCCGCCACCTGGGGCTCACGCCGCTGGACTGGTCGGTCGACCCGCGGGACTGGGCCCGGCCCGGGGTCAGCGCCATCACCGGGAACATCCTGCGGAACACCCGTTCGGGCTCGATCATTCTGGAGCATGACGGCGGCGGGAACCGGTCCCAGACCGTCGCCGCGCTCACATATGTGCTGCCCCGCCTGCTGGCCAAAGGCTTCCGCTTCGGCATTCCCTAACGGCCGGCCCCAGTAGCTACACTCACGTCAGACGGCGGGCTGTAGCGCAGCTTGGAAGCGCACTGGCTTTGGGTGCCAGGGGTCGCGGGTTCAAATCCCGCCAGCCCGACGAGGCGGCCGGCCCTGCTCACCGGCGCGGCCGATTTCGCTGGCAGCGGTTTCAGTCGTTGCACCGAAAACGCTGCCAGGCTGGGTGAGGGGCTGGCCGGGTTAGGGAGCGTCCCCTAGATCTTGCGCCCGATGCGCCGGGCATCCGGATCTTGCCCGGTCTCTGCTGCTGAAACAGCGCACAACGCACACCATCTCTATCTGAGGAGGCCGGGCGGGCAGGGCGGGTGGGGGCGCGGCCGCTTCGGCGTCGCCTCAATCAAATCTGGTTCCGCCACTCCCCACGATGATCTAAAGGACGCTCCCTAGCGGACGGCGCGGCCGGCGTGGCGCCGGCGGGCCGACGGCTCATGGCGCAGCGGTCCCGACGTGCGCAGCATGAATTCGGGGAACGTCTCGGGCGGGGTGTCCGGCTCGGTCAGGTACTGATCGTAAGACAGCCGGCGGTAGGTGAGGCGCCGCTGCGCCTCGTTGCACTCGGCGATGATCTGGCTGATGCGGCGGGCAACGTTCATGTGACTATCGTCACTCCCGGGCGCCGTCCGCGATAGTGGCAGGAGTGACATTTAGGGATGACATCCTGCCAACCGGCCGGCCATACTCGCATCATGCTGAAGAACGTGGCGGTGGTCGTCCTCGACCGCATCGAGGCGTTCGAGCTCGGCGTGGTGTGCGAGGTGTTCGGCATCGACCGCACCGACGAGGGCCTGCCCGCCTACGACTTCGCCGTGGCGGCCGGCGAACCGGGCCCGATCCGCTGTAATCAGGGCTTCACCATCCAGGCCCCGCACGGCCTGGATCGCCTGGAGCAGGCCGACCTGATCGCGGTGCCCGCGGTGTCTGACCGGCGGCTGGGCCTGGACCACCGGATCCCCGGGCTGGCCCCGCCAGTGCCCGGTGGCGGGGCAGCCGCGGGCAGCTGGCGGCCCGGCGGCCGGGCCGACAGCGGGCAGTTCCCTGAGCCGCTGCTGGCGGCGCTGCGCCGCGCGGCCGATCGGGGCGCCTGGGTGCTGAGCGTGTGCAGTGGCGTCTTCGTGCTCGGCGAGGCGGGGCTGCTGGATGGCCGCCGGTGCACCACCCACTGGCGGCACAGCGAGGACCTGGCCCGGCGCTACCCGACCGCCCGGGTCGACCCGGGCGTGCTGTACGTGGACGAGCAGCCCGTGATCACCAGCGCGGGCACGGCCGCCGGCATCGACGCCTGCCTGCACCTGGTGCGCAAGGAACAGGGCTCGCGGGTGGCCAACGGGATCGCTCGCCGTATGGTCGTGCCGCCGCACCGCGACGGCGGCCAGGCCCAGTACATCGACCGGCCGCTCGCCGGGAATTCCGGCGGCAGCCTCGCCGAGGTGCTCCACTGGATGGCCGCGCATCTGGGCCAGCCGCTGACCGTGACCGAGCTGGCGGCTCGCGCGCACATGTCGCCGCGCACGTTCGCGCGGCGCTTCGTCCAGGAGACCGGCACCACGCCGCTGCGCTGGCTCACCTCCCAGCGCATTCTGCTGGCCCAGCAATTCCTGGAAGAGTCCGACGAGACCGTGGACGCCATCGCCGAGCAGGCCGGGTTCGGCAACGCGGCGACGCTGCGGCACCACTTCCGGGCCTGGCGCGATACCACGCCGGATTCCTACCGCCGCCTCTTCCGCGGTCCCGCCGCGCTCAGCGGTCCCGCGGACGCCGGCGCCGTGCGCGGGCTGGCGCCGGAGCGAGACCCGGTGCCCGTACCGGCCGCGTAGCGCGGTCCGGGGCCGCTGCGCCCGCTGCCGGCCGTGGCCGCAGCGTCCTTGGGCGGGCCGCGCGGCCGGTAGGCTTATCCGCCGTAGCCGCGGCTGTAGCCGTGAGTGAAGACCTGAGTTCCCGCGTTCCCGGTCGCATCAGGCGGCAGGCGGTGGAGGGAACCCATGCAGGGGAACACAAGGAGTGACGCCGAGGTGAAGACAGACGTCGAGGAACTGAGCCCGACACGCGTCAAGCTGAGCGTGGAGGTGCCGTTCGACGAGCTGAAGCCGAGCATCGACAAGGCCTACCGCGAGGTCGCCCGGCAGGTCCGCATTCCCGGCTTCCGGCCGGGCCGGGTCCCGCCGCGGATCATCGACCAGCGGATCGGCCGCGGGCCCGTGCTCGAGCAGGCCGTCAACGACGCGATTCCCGGGCTGTACGGCAAGGCGGTCGAGGAATCGGAGCTGTTCGCGCTCGGCCAGCCCGAGGTGGCGATCACCAGCCTGGACGACGGCAAGGAGCTGTCCTTCACCGCCGAGGTGGACATCCGGCCCAGTTTCGAGCTGCCCGACCTGGCCGGTATCTCGGTGACCGTGGACAACGCCACCGTAACACCGGATGACGTGGAGGAATACCTCAGCAGCCTCCGCGAGCGGTTCGCCTCCCTGAAGGGCGCCCAGCGCCCGGCCGAGAGCGGCGACTACGCGTCCATCGACCTGTCGGCCACCGTGGACGGCGAGCCGGTCGAGGATGCACAGGCGAGCGGCCTGTCCTACGAGGTGGGCAGCGCCTCGATGCTGGACGGCCTGGACGACGCCGTGATCGGGATGGCCGCGGGGGAGACGAAGACGTTCAGCTCCGAGCTGGCGGGGGGTGAGCACGCCGGTGACGAGGCCGAGGTGACCGTCACCGTGCACAGCGTCAAGGTCAAGGAGCTGCCCGACTTCGACGATGACTTCGCGCAGCTAGCCAGCGAGTTCGACACCATCGGCGAACTGCGCGCCGACACCCGCCAGCGGCTGGAGGCGATGCGCCGCCAGCAGCAGGCCATCCAGGCGCGTGACCGTGCCCTGGAGGCGCTGCTCGGCCAGGTGGACGTGCCGCTCCCGGAGAGCATCGTGGGGGAGGAGGCCCACCGCCTTCAGCACTCCATGCAGGAGCAGATCCAGCGGGCGGGCGCCGATTGGGAGACCTACCTGCAGATGGTCGGCAAGACGCAGGAGGAGTTCAACGCCGACCTGCAGGAGCAGTCCCGCCGCAGCGTCAAGACAGGGCTGGTGCTGGACCAGGTGGCCCGGCAGGAGGACCTCGGGGTCAACGACGCCGAGCTGTCCTACTTCGTCACCCAGCAGGCCGAGCAGATGGGCGTCGATCCCCAGGTGCTGGCGCGCCAGATCGCCGAGAGCGGCCAGATCGGCGCGGCCGCGGGCGAGGTGCTGCGCGGTAAAGCCATCGCCCTGCTGGCCAGCAAGGTGACCATCAAGGACGAGGCCGGCCACGAACTCGACCACAGCACGCTCATCGGCGCCGACGACGACGCCGAGGACAGCGCGGATGCCGCCGAGGACAGCGCCGAGGACAGCGGGGATGCCGCCGCCGAGGACAGCGCCGGAGGCAGCCCGGAGGAGGCTGGCACGGACGCCAGCGGCGCCGACACGGCCGGCGCCGACCCGGCCGCCGCCAGTACGGCCGGGGCCGAGACGGCCGGCGCCACTGCGGCCAGCGCCAGCGCTGACGACGCGGCCGAGGTGGCCAGGGCGGGCGGCCCGGACGCCAGCGCCGGCCCGGGCGCCAAGGCCTGACCGGCCTGCGCCCGGCGCCGGGCGGCCGCGGGCGCTCCGCCGGCCGCCGGGCGGTCCTGGCACGCCCGGCCGCGGTCGCCGGGGGTAACCGCGTGCGCCGACAGCGAAAACCACGCCGCGGCGGCATACCGCGCCCGGAGCGGGCGCTATCGTCCAGATCAGAGACACCAACATGACGTCGAACGCAACAAGGACGGCGGCGGGCCGGAGCCCCATTCACGCGGGCCGGCGGCACCGCGCGCCCAGTCATAACGAGGAGAGCGCAGTGACCACGGATTCCCCCCTGGAGGTGGCGTCGATCGTGAAGGCGGCCATGCCTGATGGCGCCGTCCAGCCGTTCGGCGACCAGCTGTTCCAGCGGCTGCTGCGGCATCGGATCATCTTCCTCGGTCAGCAGGTCGATGACGACCTCGCCAACCGGATCTGCGCCGAGCTGGTACTGCTGGCGGCCGAGGATCCGAAGCGTGACATCGCGCTGTACATCAACTCACCCGGCGGGTCGGTCAGCGCCGGCCTGGCCATCTACGACGTCATGCAGTACGTGCAGAACGACGTGGCCACCTACGTGATGGGCATGGCCGCGTCCATGGCCCAGGTGCTGCTCTGCGCGGGCACCGCGGGCAAGCGGTATGCGATGCCGCACTCCCAGATCCTCATGCACCAGCCGTCCGGCGGTCTCGGCGGTACCGCCACCGACATCCGGATCCAGGCCGAGCAGATGCTCTACATCAAGAAGACGATGGCCGAGCGTATCGCCCACCACACCGGGCAGACGTTCGACCAGATCGAGCTGGACTTCGACCGGGACCGCTGGTTCACCGCCGACGAGGCGAAGGACTACGGCTTCGTCGACCAGGTCGTCCGCAACGCCGCCGAGGTGCCCTCGGCAGGCCCCGTCTCATGACCCCCGATTACGGAACGAAGGAGCGGAACGTGAGCGAGCTTAGCGCCGGAGGATTCCGGCCGGCGGAGGCCAGGTACGTCCTGCCGTCCTTCGTCGAGCGGACGTCGTACGGGGTCAAGGAGATGAACCCGTACAACAAGCTGTTCGAGGAGCGGATCATCTTCCTCGGCGTGCAGATCGACGACGCCTCCGCCAACGACGTCATGGCCCAGCTGCTGACGCTGGAGGCGATCGACCCGGACCGGGACATCACCATGTACATCAACTCGCCCGGCGGGTCGATGACGTCGATGATGGCGATCTACGACACCATGCAGTTCATCCAGCCCGACATCCAGATGTGCTGCATCGGCCAGGCCGCCTCGGCCGCGGCCGTGCTGCTCGCGGCGGGCACCAAGGGCAAGCGGATGGCGCTGCCGAACTCCCGCATCCTGATCCACCAGCCCGCCACCCAGGGCGGCGGTTACGAGCAGGTGAGTGACCTGGAGATCCAGGCCCGCGAGATCATGCGGATGCGGGCGGCGATGGAGGTCATCCTGGCCCGGCACACCGGCCGGGAAGAGGAGGCGATCCGTCGCGACATCGAACGTGACAAATTCCTCACCGCCGAGGAAGCCAGGGAATACGGCATTGTCGACGAGGTTCTGACGACGCTCAAGCGCGGGAGCACCGCAGCCGGGGTACTGTCGTCCTAACCGGAGGATTTGCCTCTTCCCCGGCATACCCCTGAAGGGGTTTGATGGTGGTTGCCTTAGGTTCTCGCGGACCCGAGGCGGTAACGTCGAAGCCGGAGCGTACGAAGGCCTGGCGGGACCTGCCCGCTGGGGCAGGCCGTGCGGCCGCCCCGGCGGCCCCATGTAAAGGAGTATCTGGGTGGCACGCATCGGTGACGGTGGCGACCTGCTGAAATGCTCGTTTTGCGGGAAGAGCCAGAAGCAAGTCAAGAAGCTCATCGCCGGGCCAGGCGTGTACATCTGCGATGAATGCATCGATCTCTGCAACGAGATCATCGAGGAAGAGCTCGCCGAGCCGTCCGAGGTCAAATGGGACAGCCTGCCGAAGCCGCGGGAAATCTACGAGTTCCTCGACGCCTACGTGATCGGCCAGGACAAGGCCAAGAAGGCCCTGTCAGTGGCGGTGTACAACCACTACAAGCGGGTGCAGTCCGGCGGCGAGCGGCCCGGCGACGACGGGGTCGAGCTGGCCAAGTCCAACATCCTGCTGCTCGGCCCCACCGGCTCCGGCAAGACCCTGCTTGCCCAGACCCTGGCCCGGCTGCTGAACGTGCCGTTCGCGATCGCGGACGCCACCGCGCTCACCGAGGCCGGGTATGTCGGCGAGGACGTCGAGAACATTCTGCTGAAGCTGATCCAGGCGGCCGACTACGACGTGAAGAAGGCCGAGACCGGGATCATCTACATCGACGAGATCGACAAGATCGCCCGCAAGAGCGAGAACCCGTCGATCACCCGGGATGTCTCCGGCGAGGGCGTCCAGCAGGCGCTGCTGAAGATCCTGGAGGGCACGACGGCGTCGGTGCCGCCGCAGGGCGGGCGCAAGCACCCGCACCAGGAGTTCATCCAGATCGACACGACGAACGTGCTGTTCATCTGCGGCGGCGCGTTCGCGGGCCTGGAGAAGATCATCGAGCAGCGGTCCGGCCACAACGGCATCGGCTTCAACGCGGTGCTGCGGGCGCGCAAGGCGGACAACAGCGCCGACGCGTTCGCCGAGGTGATGCCGGAGGACCTGCTGAAGTTCGGGATGATCCCGGAGTTCGTCGGCCGTCTCCCGGTCATCACCAGCGTGCACAACCTCGACCGGGACGCGCTGATCTCCATCCTGACCGAGCCGCGCAACGCGCTGGTCAAGCAGTACCGGCGGCTGTTCGAGCTGGACGGCGTGGACCTGGAGTTCACCCCGGACGCGCTGGAGGCCATCGCGGACCAGGCCAACCTGCGCGGCACCGGCGCGCGCGGCCTGCGCGCGATCATGGAAGAGGTCCTGCTGTCGGTGATGTACGAGGTCCCGAGCCGCAAGGACGTCGAGCGCGTCGTGATCACCCGGGAGGCCGTCCTGGAGCACGTCAACCCGACGCTCGTCCCGCGCACCGTCACCCGCCGCACCCCGCGTGAGAAGAGTGCGTAGGGAGCCGCTGAGATGACCGTAGTACAGGGGTAAGAACGGCCCGGCCAGGCCCACGGAATCAATAGACTCACCTGTCGTGACAGGTGCGATCAGGCTTTCCCCACAGTACTCGCCCGGCGAGGTGGAGGGGCCGCGTTACGAGCTGTGGGAGAAGGCGGGTTACTTCACCGCCGACCCCGAGCGGGACGCCCCCACGTTCTCGATCGTGATCCCGCCGCCGAACGTGACCGGCGTGCTGCACATGGGCCACGCCCTGGAGCACACCATCATGGACGCGGTCGTCCGGCGCCGCCGGATGCAGGGCTACACCACGCTGTGGCTGCCGGGGATGGACCACGCGGGCATCGCCACGCAGATCGTCGTGGAGCACGAGCTGGCCAAGGAGGGCCTGAGCCGGCACGACCTCGGCCGCGAGGCGTTCGTCGAGCGGGTCTGGGAGTGGAAGGCGGCGTCCGGCGGCAAGATCCTGTCCCAGATGCGCCGCCTGGGTGACAGCGTGGACTGGACCCGGGAGCGGTTCACCATGGACCCGGGCCTGTCCCGCGCCGTGCAGACGATCTTCAAGCGGCTGTTCGACGACGGGCTGATCTACCGCGCCGAGCGGATCATCAACTGGTGCCCGCGCTGCCTGACCGCGCTGTCCGACATCGAGGTGGACCACAGCGACGACGACGGTGAGCTGGTGTCCATCCGCTACGGCGGTGCCAGCCCAGCGGGACGCCCCCCCTCGTCCGCCCCGGGCGGGGACCAGGACTCGATCGTGGTCGCCACCACCCGCGCCGAGACCATGCTCGGTGACACCGCGGTCGCCGTGCACCCCGACGACGCCCGCTACCAGCACCTGGTCGGGCGCGAGGTCGAGCTGCCGCTGACCGGCCGGCGGATCCCGGTGATCGCCGACGAGCACGTGGATCCCGAATTCGGCACCGGCGCGGTGAAGGTCACCCCGGCCCACGACCCGAACGACTTCGAGATCGGCCGCCGGCACGGCCTGCCCAGCCTGACCGTGCTGGACGAGCGGGGGGTGGTCACCGCGCACGGCCCGTTCGAGGGCCTGGACCGGTTCGAGGCGCGCCCGGCCGTGGTCGCGGCGCTGCGCGAGGACGGCCGGATCGTGGCCGAGGTGCGGCCGTACCTGCACGCCGTCGGGCACTGCCAGCGCTGCGGTACCACGGTCGAGCCCCGGCTGTCGCTGCAGTGGTTCGTCCGTGTCGGCCCGCTGGCCAAGGCGGCCGGCGACGCGGTGCGCGACGGACGGACCCGGGTGCACCCGGCGGAGATGGTGGCCCGGTACTTCGCCTGGGTCGACGACATGCACGACTGGTGCATCAGCCGCCAGCTGTGGTGGGGCCATCGGATCCCGGTCTGGTACGGGCCGGGCGGGGAGGTGCGCTGCGTCGGGCCGGACGAGCAGCCGCCGGCCGGGGACGGCTGGTACCAGGACTCCGACGTGCTGGACACCTGGTTCTCCTCGGCGCTGTGGCCGTTCTCCACGCTCGGCTGGCCGGACGACACGGCGGACCTGCACGCGTTCTACCCGACCAGCGTGCTCGTCACCGGCTACGACATCCTGTTTTTCTGGGTCGCGCGGATGATGATGTTCGGCTTGTACGCGATGTCCGGCCGGGATCCGGGCGATGCCGTGCCGTTCCGCGACGTCGCGCTGCACGGGCTGGTCCGCGACGCGTTCGGCAAGAAGATGTCCAAGTCGCGCGGCAACGCCGTCGATCCGCTCGACTGGATCGACCGCTTCGGCGCCGACGCGACCCGCTTCACGCTGGCCCGCGGCGCCAACCCGGGCAGCGACGTGCCGGTCAGCGACGAGTGGGCGGCCGGCGCGCGGAACTTCTGCAACAAGCTGTGGAACGCGGCCCGGTTCGCGCTGGGGAACGGCGCCCGGCTGCCGCGTGCCCTGCCGGACGCGGCGTCACTGCCGGTGCCCGACCGGTGGATCCTGTCCCGGCTGACCGCGGTGGCCGCCGAGGTGGACGGCGACTTCGAGCGGTTCGAGTTCGCCCGCGCATGCGAGACGCTGTACCACTTCGCCTGGGACGAATTCTGCGACTGGTACCTGGAGCTGGCCAAGATCCCGCTGTCCGCCGCCGCCTCGGGAACACCGGACGCGGCGGCCGAGACGACCCGGGACGTCCTCGGGTTCGTGCTCGACCACCTGCTCCGGCTGCTGCATCCGATCATGCCGTTCCTCACCGACGAGCTGTGGACCGCGCTGACCGGCGAGGACTCGGTGATGGTGGCGCCGTGGCCGCGGCCGTCCTGCACCGACCCGGCCGCGGAGGCGGAGATGGCCTCGTTGATGCGGCTGGTCACCGAGATCCGGCGGTTCCGCTCCGACCAGGGCCTGCGCCCCGGGCAGCGGGTCGCCGCGCGGCTGGCCGGCATCGCGGGCACCCCGCTGGCCGGGCACGAGAAGCGGATCCGGTTCCTGCTCCGGCTCGGCGACCCGGGCCCGGGCTTCACGGCGTCGGCCGCCATCGAGGCGGAGGGCGTCACGGTGGAGCTCGACACGGCCGGGGTGATCGACGTCGCCGCGGAACGGCGCCGGATGGAGAAGGATCTCGCCGCCGCACGCAAGGAAGCCGGCCAGGCCCAGGCCAAGCTGGGCAACGCGGGGTTCATGGCCAAGGCGCCGGGCGAGGTGGTGGACAAGACCCGCCAGCGCCTCGCCGCCGCCGAGGAGGACATCGCGCGTATCTCCGCCCGCCTGGCCCAGCTCCCCGGGTAGCCGGCGCCGGGCCCGTCCCGCGGGCAGCCGGGGGGGCCGCCTCCGGGCCGGCATGCTCGACGTGATCTGTTCGCCACAGTTTGTTGCTAATGCCAGGTTCAAGCGGCACGATGTAACCGGGGGCGATCAGAGAGCGACGGCCGGCAGATGGGAGAACCTGTTGGCGGAGACCGTGACGCACCCCCACCCGGTTCCCGAACCGCCGCCGGCCAGGCCTGCCACGTTCCGCGAGGTATTCCGCAATCGTGAGTTCTGCGCGACCAGGCTGGCCGAGTTCTGCTCGATCACCGGGGACCAGTTCGCGCGCGTCGCCCTCACAGTCGTGGTCTACCAGCGCACCCGCTCGCCCCTGCTGACCGCGCTCACCTACGCGGTGAGCTACCTGCCCCGGATCGGGGGCAGCCTGCTGCCGTCCGATCTCGCCGACCGGTTCCCGTGCCGGACCGTGATGATCGGCGCCGACCTGATCCGGATGCTCCTCGTCAGGCCTACGCAATTGCCGATGGCGGAATGATGATTAGCCAGCGGCTCATTTATGTGCTGGCGGGGGCAGCCGTCACATTGGCCGCACCCGCACCCGCCATCGTCGTCGCAGGAAGCGCACTGGGAGCGATCTGCGCGATTTGCTCGCGGCGACCTGGCGGGACAAAATCACCAGTCGCGCCAGAAAGGGGGTGATGATCTGTATGATCCCGGACATGGGCGGGGTAACCCGGCCATCAGTCCCAGTCGATGCCCCTGCCCTTCGTGGAGCGCCGGTGCCGTTGGCCGGCCCCTGTTCGTATCAATCCCACTCGGCGCGCATTGCCTCTTCCTTTCTCTGCATTCGGTCCGTCAGGAAGATGCCCGGTTGGGCGATTTGATACTCATCGGGCCGCAAAGTGGCAATTGCCGGGAAATGCAAATTGCCGGGAAAGCTGCGGTTTGAGCCGGATTAGCCGAGATCATTGGCAAAGGGTTCGGCAAGCACCGGCGGGCCCGTTGGGCCCCCCTGGGCCCCGTGCGGCCTCTTGCCGCGGAAAGGAGGTGACTCGCAACGTCCGCTGACCGGGGGAATCAGCCCGGCGCGAGGCCCGTGCGGGACTGGCCCTTCTGGTCGCTGCCGCGTGCGGTACGAGGCTATGTCGCCGCCGTGTGCGCGGCGTATGCGGCCGCGCTGGGCACCGCCCTGGCCCGCACGAGCTGGCACCTGTCCGCGCTCGGGGTCTTCTTCGTGCTGCTGGTCGGCGCGGCGGCGATGATCGAGGCGACCCGGGATGTGGAGCCGCCCCGGAACACGCTGACCCGTGACCTGCAGGAGGTCTGGTGGCTGTCCGTCGCGCTCCTGCTGCCTCCGGTGTACGCCCTGCTGGCACCGATACCGCTGGTACTCATGAAACAGTGGCGCGTGCGCCGGAGCTTCTGGCATCGGCGGCTGTTCAGCATCGGCGCGATCGGCCTGGGCTACTTCGCCGCCTCGGTGGAGTTCCACAGCGCGTTCCAGCCGCTGCTCGGAGTCCCGCCAGGAGCCGGCGGCCATAGCAGCGCCGGCTGGCTGGCCGCGATCATCGCGGCCGCCGTGACCGGCTGGGCGATCAACGTGTGGCTGGTCGTCGGCGCGGTCAAGCTGACGGACCCGCAAGCCCGGCTCCGCACCATCATGTTCAGCCGGGAGGCCGTCACCACCGACACGGTCGAAACCTGCTTCGCGGCCCTGGTTGCCTTCGCGCTGTGCTTTACCCTGGCCGTGCTGATCGTCGCCGTTCCGGTCGTGCTGGTTCAGAAACGCTTCCTCATGCATTCCCAGCTTCTCAGGGAGGCCCGGACCGACCCGAAGACCGGCCTGCTGAACGCGGCCGCCTGGCACCGGGAGTCTGCCGCCGAGCTGTCCCGGACCAAAGGCCGGTGGTCACCGGCCGCGCTGGCCATCATGGACATCGACCACTTCAAGGCGGTCAACGACACCTACGGGCACCTGGCCGGGGACCGGGTGCTGCGGGTCGTCGCCGACCGGTTCAAGACCCAGCTCCGGGCCCGCGACCTGCTCGGCCGTTTCGGCGGTGAGGAGTTCGCGGTCCTGCTGCCGCGGACCACCGGGGCGGAGGCGGGGCGGGTGGCCGAGCGGCTGCGCGGGCACATCGCCGGTGCGCCGATCGCGGTCGGTGACGCGCGCGACGAGACCATCCTGGTCAGCATCACTGTCTCGGTGGGCGTGGCCGAGCTGGCCAGCTCGGACCAGGACCTGGACGAGCTGCTCGCGGCGGCGGACGCGGCGCTCTACCAGGCCAAGAACGCGGGCCGGAACCGGATCTCGGTCACCACCGCCGAGCTGGCCGGCAGCCCGGTGGCGGCGCCGCAGGGGCCGGGTCCCGGCGCGTCCGCCCCCCAGTAGCCTGGACGGGTGAGCACTGCGCCATCCGCGGGCCGGCCCGGCGGCGGCGACGCCGCCCTGCACGAGGTTGAGCCTGCGATCCTGAGCCGCCGCCCCGAATCGTCGATCGAGCCGACCCTCGACCGGATCGCCGCCCTGGTCAGCTTGCTCGGCGATCCGCATCGGGCCTACCCGGTGATCCACATCACCGGCACCAACGGCAAGACGTCCATGGCGCGCATGATCGACGCGCTGCTGCGTGAGCGGGGGCTGCGGACCGGCCGGTTCACCAGCCCGCATCTGACCTCGATGCGCGAACGGGTCTGCATCGACGGCGAACCGCTCGACCCCGGCCGGTTTGCCGCCCTCTACCAGGAGGTCCTGCCCTACATCGAGCTTACCGACGAGCGCCTCGGCGTGCCGCTGTCCTTCTTCGAGGTGCTGACCGGCATGGCCTTCGCGGCCTTCGCCGACGCTCCGGTGGATGTCGCGGTCGTGGAGGTCGGGCTCGGCGGCACCTGGGACGCGACCAACGTCGCGGACGGCGTGGTCGCGGTCGTCGGCCCGGTCGCCATCGATCACACCCGCTACCTGGGCGATACGGTGGAGGAGATCGCCGCGGAGAAGGCGGGCATCATCAAGCCCGGCGCGCTCGCGGTGCTGGCCCAGCAGTCGCTGCCCGCGGCCGAGGTGCTGCTGCGCCGGGTCGCCGAGACCGGCGCGACCGTGGCGCGGGAGGGCATCGAGTTCGGCGCGGTAGAACGCGAGATCGCGGTGGGCGGCCAGCAGCTGACCCTGCGCGGCCTGAACGGCGTGTACCCCGATATCTTCCTGCCGCTGTTCGGCGAGCACCAGGCGGCCAACGCGGCCTGTGCGCTGGCCGCGGCCGAGGGGTTCGCCGGCACCGCGGAGGACGGTCTGGTCGAGCGCGCGCCGCTCGACCCCGGGCTCGTCCGCCAGGCCTTCGCCGGCCTGCGGTCACCGGGGCGCCTGGAGGTGCTGCGGCGCAGTCCCACCGTGATCGCCGACGCGGCGCACAACCCGGCCGGCATGGCCGCCAGCGTGGCCGCGGTGACTGAGGCGTTCAGCTTCAGCCGGATCGTCGGCGTGCTGGCCGTCAGCGCGGACAAGGACGTGGCCGGGATCCTGGACGAACTGGAGCCGGTGCTGTCCGACCTCGTGGTCACCCGGAACTCCTCCGACCGGTCGATGCCCGCCGCGGAACTCGCCGAACTGGCCCGCGGCGCCTTCGGCGCCGACCGGGTGCAGGTCGCGGCGCGGATGGATGATGCCATCGAGATGGCCGTGACGCTGGCCGACGAGACACCGGACCCGGGCCTGCCCGGCGGCGGGGGAGTGCTGATCACCGGCTCGGTCGTCACCGCCGGTGACGCCCGGCAACTGCTCCGGCCGGACGCCGGGACCGGCGATGCGCCGCGGCCGGATGCGGGCACCGCCCGGCATTCGTTCACCGCGGCCGACCTGTCATGACCGGCCCCGGCAGCCCCGCCCCGGAACGGCCGGTCCCGGCAGGGCCTGCTCAGCAGGGGCCCGGCCCGGGAAGCCGCGGCCCGGCAGGGGGCGGCCCGGGTGCGGCCGCCACGGCCCGGCGCGGGCGGCCGGTCCTGCGCCGGCTGTGCGCCTCGGTGCTCGTCTTCGAGGCGGTCGTGCTGATCCTGGCCATCCCGGTCGCCATCACCATCGAGCACCTCCGCGGCGGCGTCGCCGGTGGCCTCGGCGGCGGCCTGGCGCTCGCGGCCGTGCTGCTCGCAGGCCTGGTTGGCCGGGGCCGCTGGGCGCTGATGGCCGGCACCGTGCTGCAGGTCCTGATCATCGCGGCCGGGGTGGCGGTGCCCGCGCTCTACGTCCTCGGCGTGATCTTCGCCGCGTTCTGGTTCGGCGGGATCTGGATGGCCAACCGGCTGGAGCCCGGCGCCGGCTAGGCACCGCCCCAGCCTCACAGCCGGCCGAGGCGCCTGCTGTCGCCCTGGGTAACAATCTCTCAACGATCAGTCGTATCGTGCCGCGTGCCATCGTGTGTCCCCGGGCGCACCGCGGGCCGCGTCCCGTCCGTGTCCCGTCCGCGTCCCGTCCGCCCGCACCGCCTCCGGCGGGGCACTGGCCGGTGCGGACCGGCCGCCGCCGGGTCCCGCCGCGGCCGCCCGGGATGGGCCTAAATGGTCGCTGGCCGGGCGTGCCGCGCCGATGCCGAGCCCCGCCCGCCCGGGTAGACTTTTGCCGCGGGCTTGTTTCCGACCTGCTTGCGTCAGCATGCCATATGCCCTGCGGAGGAGCATCCTTGCCGGAACGTACCCTCGTCCTCATCAAGCCCGACGGCGTCCGCCGCGGCCTCATCGGCGCGGTCATCTCCCAGATCGAGCGCAAGGGCCTGAGTGTCATCGCGCTGGAGCTGAGGACTCTCGACCGGGATACGGCGAGCAGTCACTACGCCGAGCACGTCGGCAAGTCCTTCTTCGAGCCGGTCGTCGACTTCATCATCTCCGGGCCGCTGGTGGCCCTCGTCGTGGAGGGCCCGCGGGCCGTGGAGGCGTTCCGTGCGCTGGCCGGGGCGACGGATCCGGTCAAGGCGGCCCCGGGCACCATCCGCGGGGACCATGCGTTGGAGATCGGTGAGAACGTCGTGCATGGATCCGACTCGGTCGAGTCGGCCGAGCGCGAAATCAAGATCTTTTTCCCCGAGCTCGCTTAACGGCCTTCGCCGGGGGGCACGGAATCCGATGCCTGCCCTGCTGAGGTGGATAGGCAGGCACGCGGCCGAGGCGGCGTCGCCTGAGGAATTTTTTCACAAATGCTTCATCTGGCTCACAAGGCTCCGAAGCGCCCCGATCGGGAAGGTTGTCATTCCCCATGAGTAACGTGATGGCGCTCCTCGGCCGCGACATGGCGGTCGATCTCGGCACCGCCAACACGCTGGTCTACGTGCGCGGGCGCGGAATCGTCCTCAATGAGCCTTCGGTGGTCGCGCTCAACACCAACACCGGCCAGATCGTCGCAGTCGGTATCGAGGCCAAGCGGATGATCGGCCGGACACCGGGCAACATCGTGGCCGTCCGGCCGCTGAAGGACGGCGTGATCGCCGACTTCGACGTGACCGAGCGGATGCTCCGGTACTTCATCCAGAAGGTTCACCGGCGCCGCCATCTGGCCAAGCCGCGCATCGTCGTCGCCGTCCCGAGCGGCATCACGGGAGTCGAGCAGAGCGCGGTCAAGGAGGCCGGTCACCAGGCCGGCGCGCGCCGCGTCTACATCATCGAGGAACCGATGGCGGCGGCCATCGGCGCCGGGCTGCCGGTCAACGAGCCGACCGGCAACATGGTGGTGGACATCGGCGGGGGGACGACCGAGGTCGCCGTCATCTCTCTCGGCGGCATCGTCACCTCGCAGTCCATCCGCATCGGCGGTGACGAACTGGACGACGCGATCGTCAGCTTCGGCAAGAAGGAGTACTCGCTGATGCTCGGCGAGCGCACGTCCGAGGAGATCAAGATGGCGCTCGGCTCGGCGTTTCCCGGCCCGGATGAGCCGCACGCCGAGATTCGCGGCCGTGACCTGGTCAGCGGCCTGCCGAAAACGATCGTGGTTTCCGCCTCCGAGGTCCGGCGGGCCATCGAGGAACCACTTAACCTGGTCATCGACGCGGTAAAGACCACGCTCGACAAATGCCCGCCCGAGCTCGCCGGCGACGTGATGGACCGGGGTATCGCCCTGACCGGCGGCGGCGCCCTGCTGCGCGGGCTCGACCAGCGGATCCGCGAGGAGACGGGAATGCCCGTCCACGTCGCCGACAACCCGCTCGACTCGGTGGTGCTCGGTACGGGTAAGTGCGTCGAGGACTTCGATACCCTGCGCCGGGTCCTCGTGCCCGAGACCCGCCGCTGATTGAATGGGCGCCGCGGCAGCGGCGCCCGCGAGGAGCCGTCTTGCGCGACACCCGGCGAGTGCGCGTGGTCCTTGGCGTTCTGCTGATCGCCGCGGTCGCGCTGATCACAGTGGACTTCCGCGACGGCGGCTCGTCGCCGGTGCGCAGTACCGGCGCGGGCTTCTTCGGCCCTGTCGAGCGATTCACCAGCAACATCACCAGCCCCATCTCGTCCGTTTTCGACTGGGTCACCGGCGGTCCCTCGGCGAACGGCAAGATCGCTGCACTCCAGGCGGCCAACGCCAAATTGCGCGCGGAGCTGAGCTCGGCGCAGCTCAGCCAGGCGGACGAGGCGCAGCTCGGCTCGCTGCTGCAACTGGCCGGCCGGGGCGGCTACCGGATCGTCGCGGCGAGCGTCGTCGCGGCGGGGCAGGACTACGCCAACTCGGTCACCCTCGACGTGGGCAGCCGGGACGGCGTGCACGCCGAGGAGACGGTGCTCAACGGGGACGGCCTGGTGGGGGACGTCACCCAGGTCAGCGCGGATACCTCGACGGTGCTGCTGGCCACCGACGCGTCCTCGGTCGTGGGGGTGCGGATGGCGGGTTCCAACCAGCTCGGCGCGGTCACCGGCACCGGTAAGTCGCTGTCCGGCTCGTCCCTGCTCCGGCTCCGGCTGCTGGACGCGAACGCGACCATGCAGACCGGGCAGAGCCTGGTCACGTTCGGCTCCCTGCAGGACCGGCCGTTCGTGCCGGGAGTGCCGATCGGCCAGGTCACCCAGCTGCAGGGCAACGCCGGGTCGCTCACCCAGACGGCGCTGGTCAAGCCGTTCGTGAACTTCACCTCGCTCGGTGTCGTCGGGGTCGTGATCGCCGGCCCGGCCCGGGACCCGAGAGACTCCGTGCTGCCGCCGCACCCCGCGCCGGCGCCCACCGTCACGGTCACCGCCACCCCCAGCGCCCGCCCGTCGGCTCACGCCACCACCTCGCCGGGCGGGTGACGTGCGCCGGTTCCTGATCTCGTGTGCCGTCATCGCGCTCGCGCTGCTCGGCCAGCTCACGTTCATCAACCGGCTCACCCTGCCGGGCGGGGCCGGGCCGGACCTGGTGCTGCTCGCTGTGGTGGCGCTCGCGCTCACTGGCGGCCCCCTGGCGGGTGCGCTGACCGGGTTCCTGGCCGGGCTCGCGCTGGACGCTGCGCCGCCCGCAAGCCACACGATCGGGCAGTACGCGCTGGTCTTCTGCCTGGTTGGGTACGGCTGCGGGCGGCTGGCGGCGCTGGGCGACGCGTCACCCGGCCTGTATGTGGGAATATCGGCCGCGGCCGCGGCCGCCGGCGCGGCGCTGCACGCCGCGCTGGGCGTGCTGCTCAGCGATCCCCAGGTCACCTGGGCCGCGGTACGGCACGTGCTGCCGCCGTCGGTCGTCTTCGACGTGATCCTCAGCCCGTTCGTGCTGTACGCCGTGGTCCGGCTCAACGGCTGGGCCGGCGGGGCGGCCCGTGAGGAAAGCGTGGCCACCGCGCCGGCCGCGGCGGCCTGGCAGGGCCACGCGGCGGGCCTGGCCGGCCTCACGGTCGGGGCGGTCCGCCAGGCCAGCACGTCCGGCACGCCCCGGCTCAACCTGGCCGACCGGCGGGGCGGCGGGTCATGGATCGCCAGCGCGCGGACGGCCAGTGCCGCCCGGCCCGCGGGCGGCTGGCGTCCCGGCGCCGAACGCGACCTGAAGCTGAACTTCAGCGGAGCCCGCGGGGTTACCGCGGGTGCCGCGGGCGGCGGAGGCGGCGCGGCCGGGCTCGCGGGCACGAAGTCCCCGAAGCTGCGCTTCACCGCGGGCCGGCGCGACAGCCTGGCGCACCGGGGCACCGGCGCGGCGCCGCGCGTCGCGGTCCCGCGGTTCCGGCGCCGCCGCATCACCGGCACCGCCGGCGCCGTCGGCACCGGCGGCGCGCTCGGCGCGAGCACACCGCGCCGCCGCACGTTCACGCGCCGGCGGGTGTTCGGCGGCCGGTCCGCGCTGGGCACCCGCCGGCCCTCCGCCGCGCTTTCCGCGGGCCGGGGCCTGCGGGGCCGGCGCGCAACGGCCGGCGGCATCCCGCCCAGCCGGAACCCGTTCCGCAGAAGCACATTCAGCCGGAACTCGCGGGGCGGGGGCGCGGCCCGGCAGCCGAAGACGCTGCGCCGGGGATCGCTGCGCGCCTCATCGGGCCGGACGGCGCTGGGCCCGCGCTCGTTCGGCCGCCGCCCGCCATCCCGGCTGCGGATGCGGCGCGGCTCGGTGCGCGCCCGGGTGCGGCGCCTGTTCCACAGCAGAGGGGGAGGTTTCCGGTGACTTCGGTGTCCCGGCGGCGGATGGCGGTGCTGTACGTGGTGGTGGCCTCGCTGCTGATCACCCTGGGCGGCCGCCTCTGGTACATCCAGGTGATGAACGGCACCAGCTACGTGAAGCTGGCGGCGGCGAATCAGACCCGGAACATCATCGTGCCCGCCGTCCGCGGCCAGATCCTCGACGACCTGGGCAACGCCATGGTGGCCAACCGGACCTCCCTGGTGGTCTCGGTCGACATGATGACGCTCTCCCAGCGGCCCGACGGGGGCACCTCGGTGCTGCGGCGCCTGGCGGCCCTGCTGAACATGCCGTACCAGCTGCTGACCGAGAAGGTCCGGCTGTGCAGCCCGGAGGTCTCCCAGCCGTGCTGGGCCGGCTCGCCCTACCAGCCCATCCCGGTGGACCAGAACGTGTCCGAGCAGGCGGCGCTGCAGATCCTGGAGGAGCAGAACCTGTTCCCGGGCGTCACGGCGCAGACCCAGGGGGTCGTCACCTACCCGTCGCCCGGCGGCGCGGATCCCGCGCAGGTGCTGGGCTATCTGCTGCCCGCGACCACGCAGCAGCTCAAGGCGGACCACCTGCCGTCCCAGGTGGGCTACTCCAGCGCTGACCTGGTCGGGCAGAGCGGGCTGGAGGCGCAGTACAACGATCAGCTGGCCGGCCGGACCGGCACCAGCATCGTGTCGGTGAACGCGGCCGGTGACGTCACCGGGACCGTCGGCGGGACGCCGCCGCAGTCCGGCGACGACCTCGTCACGAGCATCAACTCCGCCATCCAGGCGGACGCGCAGCAGGCCCTGAGCAGCGCCATCGCCAAGGCGCGGGCGGCCGGGAACGACGCCAACCAGGGCGCGGCCGTGGTCATGACCACCACCGGGCGGGTCGTGGCCATGGCCAGCTACCCGGACTACAACCCGAACGTGTGGACCAACGGGATCTCCCAGTCCGAGTTCAACGCGCTGTTCGGCGCGCAGGACGGCGCGCCGGCCATCAACTGGACCGCGCAGGGCCAGTACGCCCCCGGCTCCACCTGGAAGGTGGTCTCCACCACCGCCGCGGTCGCCGACGGCTACCCGCTGGACGGCTCCTACGAGTGCCCGGCGTCGGTCAACATCGGCGGCCACAGCTACATCAACGACGGCGAGCCCAGCCTCGGGTCGATGTCGTTCGCCGAAGCGCTCATCCAGTCCTGCGACACCGTGTACTACAACCTCGGCTACGGGATGTGGCAGAACGACAACCGGGGCGCCAACGTCGTCACCAGCCCGAACGCGCCGGTCCAGAAGGCGCAGCAGATGGCGCTGGACTGGGGCTTCGGCAAGCCGACCGGGGTGGACCTGCCCGACGAGTCCACCGGCACGGTGCCGACCCGGGAGTGGCTGTACTACTACTGGAAGGACAACGCCTACACCGGCCAGGACTGGTGCAAGAACGGCAAGGCCGACGGCAGCTACGTGCAGCAGATCGAGTACCAGGACTGCCGGGACGGCAACGTATGGGAGCCCGGCCAGGCGGCGATCGCCGCGATCGGCCAGGGCTACGACACCGTCACCCCGCTCCAGCTCGCCAATGCCTACGCGGCCCTGGCCAACGGCGGCACCCTCTACCAGCCGCGGATCGGCGAGGCGCTGCTCAGCCCGTCCGGCCAGAAGACGCAGCTCATCACGCCGCCGGTCGCCGGGCATCTGCCGGTCTCGGGCAACACGCTCGCGTACATCAGGAACGCGCTGGCCGGCGTGGTGACCCAGGGCACCGCGGCCGGCGCGTTCTCCGGCTTCCCGCTCAGCCAGGTCTGCGTGGCCGGCAAGACAGGCACCGCCGAGGTTATGGGGAAGGTCGCCACCTCGGTGTTCGCGTCGTTCGCGCCGTGCAGCCACCCGCAGTACGTGGTGGTCGTCATGATCCCCGATTCCGGCTACGGCGCCGACGCCTCCGCGCCCGCGGTCCGCCAGATCTGGGACGGCATCTACGGCCTGGAGGGGCACAAGGCGGCGGTGACCGGCGGCCAGGTGCCATCGTCGCCGCCGCAGCTCTCTGCCAGCGGGCAGATCACCCCGCCGAAGGGATACGGGCGATGAGCGCGGCACGGCCCGGCGGCGGCTACGCCCGGGCCGGGGTGGCCCAGCGCCGGTACGCCGGGCCGCGCACCCCGCGGCCCGGCGCGTTCGGCACCCCGTCGCGGTCCATGATCGCCCGGGTGACCTCCCGCAACTCGTTCCTGCGCCACCTGGATTGGGCGCTCATCGCCGCCGTCGTCGCGCTGTGCGTCCTCGGGATCCTGCTTGTCTGGTCCGCGACCGAGCCCACCCAGGCCAAAGAGGGCGCCAGTACCCGGGCCTACCTGGACAAGCAGGCGATCTACGTTGCGCTGGGCCTGATCCTCATGGCCGCGGTCAGCTTTGTCGACTACCGGCAGCTCCGGATGTACGCCCCCGTCATCTACGGGGTGGCCATCCTCGGGCTGCTGGCGGTGCTCACCCCGCTCGGCTCCACCGTCAACGGCGCCAAGGGGTGGATCGACCTGCCCGCCGGCTTCCAGATCGAGCCGTCCGAGTACGCCAAGATCGCGCTGATCCTGCTGACCGCGATGCTGTTCAGTGAGCTGCGCGAGGGCTCGCGCGATCCGGGCGCGGGACGGCAGTACCCCCGGCTGCGCGAGGTCGGCATCGTGATCGGGTGCGCGCTGCCGCTGATCGGCCTGGTCGTCATCGAGCCGGCCCTGGGCATCTCGATGGTCCTGGCGGTGGTGCTGGCCGGGCTGATCCTGCTGTCCGGCATCCGGCTGCGCTGGCTGCTGACGCTGGCCGCGGCCACCGCCGTGGGCGTGCTCGCCGTGGTCAGCATGCACCTGCTGAAGGGCTACCAGCTCACCCGGCTGACCGGGTTCCTGCATCCGTCGTCGAACTCCGCGGGTTCCGGCTACAACGAGATCCAGGCCAAGATCGCGGTCGGGTCCGGCGGCATGTTCGGCCAGGGCCTGTTCCACGGCCAGTCGGTGGCCGGCAGCTACGTCCCGGCGCAGAGCACCGACTTCATCTTCACGGTGGCCGGGCAGGAACTCGGCTTCGTGGGCGCCGTCGTGATCGTCGCCCTGCTCGGCATCGTGATCGTGCGCGCGCTGCGGATCGCCACCCGCGCCGACGACCAGTTCGGCACGCTCGTCGCCGCGGGCGTGGCGATCTGGTTCCTGTTCCAGTCGTTCGTCAACATCGGCATGACCGTGGGCATCATGCCCATCACCGGCCTCCCGCTGCCGTTCATCTCCTACGGCGGGTCCGCCATCTTCGCCGACCTGATCGCGGTCGGCCTCCTGCTGTCCATCCACCGCAAACGCCCGGTCTTCGAATAGCGCCGCAACCTCCCCGGACCCGGGCGCCCCGGCCGCGGCCCTCATGCGCGCTGGCCGGGGAATAACAGTGACCGGGCGGGCGCTGTGCATCGGTGTCACCACAAGCCGCCGGTCACCCGTGCGCGGCCGGGGCTGCCCGGCTCTGCTTTTTGCGCTGCGCGATGTGCGCCGCAGCGGCGGAACGGCGGTGCACGGTAGGTAAGCTGGTTCAATGCCAGTAGAGTCGGTTTTCCAGCGCCTTGAGCCGTTGCTCCCGCGTGTCCGGAAGCCGATCGCCTACGTCGGCGGCGAGGTGAATTCGGTCGTCAAGGACTGGGACGCCACCGACGTGCGCTGGGCGCTGCTGTACCCGGACGCCTACGAGATCGGGCTGCCGAATCAGGGCGTGCAGATTCTCTACGAGGTCCTCAACGAGCGCGACGGCGTGCTGGCCGAGCGGACCTACAGCGTCTGGCCCGACCTCGAAGCCCTGATGCGCGAGCACGGCCTGCCTCAGTTCACCGTGGACGCGCACCGCCCGGTGGCCGCCTTCGACGTGCTCGGTGTGAGCTTTTCCACCGAGCTCGGCTACACCAACCTGCTGACCGCGCTGGACCTGGCCGGGATCCCGCTGGGCAGTGCTGACCGGGGCGGGGCTGACGCCGGCCGGGGGGACCGCGACCCGGCCGACGGCACCTGGTACCCGCTGGTCATCGCGGGCGGGCACGCCGCGTTCAACCCCGAGCCGATCGCAGGCTTCCTGGACGGCGTCGTCCTCGGGGACGGGGAGGAGGCCGTGCTGGCCATCACGGACCGGGTGCGGGCCTGGAAGGCGGCCGGGCGGCCGGGTGGCCGCGACGGCCTGCTGGCCACGCTGGCCGAGCGGTGCCGCCTGTACGTGCCGCGCTTCTACGACGTGAGCTACCTCCCGGACGGCCGGATCGCCAGGGTGGCACCCAACCGGCCCGGTGTCCCGCCGGTCGTGGCCAAGCACACCGTCATGAACCTGGACGAGTGGCAGTACCCGGCCAAGCCGGTCGTGCCGGTCGCCGAGACCGTGCACGAACGGTACAGCGTGGAGATCTTCCGCGGCTGCACGCGCGGCTGCCGCTTCTGCCAGGCGGGGATGATCACCCGGCCGGTGCGCGAGCGGAGCATCTCCACCATCGGCGCGATGGTGGAGAAGGGCGTGGCCGCCAGCGGCTTCCAGGAGGTCGGCCTGCTCTCGCTGTCCAGCGCCGACCACAGCGAGATCGACGAGATCGCCAAGGATCTCGCCGACGCCTACGAGGGCACCAACACCGGCCTGTCGCTGCCGTCCACCCGGGTGGACGCGTTCAACGTCACCCTCGCCGACGAGCTCAGCCGCAACGGCCGCCGGTCCGGGCTGACGTTCGCCCCGGAGGGCGGCTCGGAGCGGATGCGCAAGGTGATCAACAAGATGGTCACCGAGGAAGACCTGATCAGGACCGTGACGACCGCCTACTCCAGCGGCTGGCGCCAGGTCAAGCTGTACTTCATGTGCGGGCTGCCCACCGAGACCGACGAGGACGTGCTGGCCATCGCCGCCCTCGCCCGCAAGGTCATCCAGGCTGGCCGGGAGGCGACCGGCCGGCGTGACATCCGGTGCACCGTGTCCATCGGGGGGTTCGTGCCCAAGCCGCACACCCCGTTCCAGTGGGCCGGGCAGTGCGGCCCCGAAGTCGTCGACGCGCGGCTGCGCAGGCTCGGCGCCGCGCTGCGCGCCGACCCGGCCTACGGCCGCGCGATCGGCTACCGCTACCACGATGGTGAGCCGTCGCTGATCGAGGGCCTGCTGTCCCGCGGGGACCGCCGGATCGGCCCGGTGATCCTGGCCGCCTGGCAGGACGGCGCGCGCTTCGACGGCTGGAGCGAGCACTTCTCCTTCGCCCGCTGGGCCGCGTGCGCTGACAAGGCGCTGGACGGCGCGCCGGTCGACCTGGCCTGGTACACGACCCGGGAACGGGACCGCGACGAGGTGCTGCCCTGGGACCACCTGGACGCCGGGCTCGATCACGACTGGCTGTGGCAGGACTGGCAGGACGCGCGCAGCGGCGCGGCCGAGGTCGAGGACTGCCGGTGGGCCCCCTGCTACGACTGCGGGGTCTGCCCGTCGATGGGGACCGAGATCCAGACCGGCCCGACCGGCGAGCGCCTGCCCGCCGGCACCCGGCTGCTCCCGGTGCTGAGCGTGAGCTGACATGACCGCGCCCGCCACCCGTCCCGCGCCCGCGGCCCGTCCCGGCGCCCGGCCGGCCGCGCCCGTGGTCCAGCATGTCCTGGTCACCTACGCCAAGCGGGGCCGGATGCGCTTCGCCAGCCACCGTGACGTGAGCCGGGCCTTCGAGCGGGCGGTACGCGCGGCCGGGGTCCCGATGGCGTGGTCGGCCGGGTTCAGCCCGCACCCCAAGATCTCCTACGCCAGCGGCCCGCAGACCGGGGTGGCGAGCGAAGCCGAATACCTCACGCTCGCGCTCGTTGCCGCGCAGGACCCGGCCCGGCTGCGGTTGGCACTGGACACGGCACTCCCCGACGGGATAGACGTTATCGAAGTCAGGGAGGATGGTGGCGGCACGCTGAACAGCCGCCTGGCAGTGTCGGAGTGGCTGGTGGAACTTCCCGGGATCACGCCGGCGGCCGCGACCGCGGCGGCCCGGCAGTTCCTGGCAGCCACCGAGGCGCACGTCGAGCGGACGACGAAAAGCGGTGTCCGCCGCCTGGATGCCCGCACCGCCGTGCTGGCGATGACCGCCGGCCCGCCCGCCGTCGGCGGGCGCCACGACGGCTGTGCGATAATGCGAATGGTTGTCCGGCATATGGAGCCTGCCGTGCGGCCCGAGGACGTCCTCGGCGCGCTGCGGCAGATCGCCGGCCTGGTGCCCGCGGCGCCGCCGGCCGTGACGAGGGTGGCTCAGGGCGTGCTCGGGGACGACGGGCTGATGGGACCGTCGCGGGGCCCCCGGGGGGAAGCCGGGGCAGCCGGAACGTTGACCCGCGAGGCGCCCGGACCGGCGCCCGCACCGATGGACGTGCCATGAGGGCGCCGCTGCGCCCCATGGGCTGCGGACCCGTGCCGCGCGGCGGCACGCTGGCCCGCTTTCCCGCGAGGCGGCCCGGCCGCTCTGCGGCTGCGCGGCACGCGGGACAGTCTCCGCGAAGCCGCGCAGAACTGAGACAGGTAACGAACCTGGGCGCGGTAGCCGCCGCTACGGCCGGCTCCGTCCAGGTGAATGGACACGATATGCTCCCGCGCGGCGCGCCGGACCCTGTGTGGGCCCGCGTGCCCGGGAGCTTGACGGGAGATTGCCCGGATGCTCGAGAACGAGCCGAACGACAAAGAATTCAATGACGGGGCAGGTGGATCAGACAACGGCGCGGTGAGCGCCGGGACTGGCCGGCGCGGCGTCTCCAGCCGCCCGGCCGGCCCGCCCGATCCGGTGACGCCGGAGCGTGCCGCGTCCAGCGCTGCCGCGTCCGCGGCACCAGGGCCCGGCCCGGCTAGCGTGCCCGCCTCGGCCGCGTCTGGCGGCACGCCGGGCGGGGCCTCCGGCCCGGCCGTGGTGCCGACCGTATCCTTCCAGCCGCCGCAGGTCCTCTTCCAGGCCCCCGCGGCCGCCTCGCCGGCGCCCGCCCCCGGCCCGGCCGGGGGCGGCGGCGCGGAGTCCGGCGCCGACGACGAGAGCGGCCGGCGCGCCGGGACACGGCGCAAGACCAGCCGGTCCCGGCCGGGCGCCGACGACGGCACCCCCGCGCGGCCCGGCAACGGCGGGCGCCGTGGTGGCGGCCGTGCCGCTGCGGGCAACGGCGGCGACCAGGCCGACCCGGCCGCCCAGGGCGGCCCGGCGGCCGGCGGCCCGGACCGGCCCGACCGGCCGGATGACCGGGCCGGCATCGACCCGGCCGGCGCGGCCGAGCCGGACGACGACGCCGACGCCGACGCCGACGATTCGCCGCAGGCACGGCGCCGCCGCAGGCGGGGTGGCCGGAGCCGGACCCGGGGCCGCGGCGGTGACGGCGCGGACGACACCGACGCGGACGGCGCGGAGCCCGGTGGCCGGTCCCGCGGCAGCGCGGACTCTGCCGCTGAAGCCGCCGACGAGAGCGCCGAGGATGAGGATGCCGGCGACGACGATGACGACGGCGGCGGCACCGCGCAGGGCCGCCGGCGTCGGCGCAAGCGGCGCCGCGGGTCCGCTGGCGACGGCGAGCGCGCGGGCGCCGAGGACGACCCGCCGGACACCGTGGTACATGTGCGGGAACCCCGGCCTGCCGCGAGCCGCGCCGCCGATGACGTCCGCTCGGTCAAGGGATCAACCCGGCTGGAGGCCAAGCGGCAGCGGCGGCGTGAGGGCCGTGAGTCGGGCCGGCGCCGCCCGCCGGTCGTCACCGAGGCCGAGTTCCTGGCCCGGCGGGAGTCGGTCGAGCGGACCATGGTCGTGCGCCAGCGCGGCGACCGGACCCAGATCGCCGTGCTGGAGGACGGCATCCTGGTCGAGCACTATGTGAACCGCGCGAGCCACCAGTCCTACGTCGGCAACGTCTACCTCGGCAAGGTGCAGAATGTGCTGCCGTCCATGGAGGCGGCGTTCGTCGACATCGGCAAGGGCCGCAACGCGGTGCTGTACGCGGGCGAGGTGAACTTCGACGCGAGCGGGCTCGAAGGCCAGTCCAAGCGGATCGAATCCGCCCTCAAGTCCGGGCAGTCCATCCTCGTCCAGGTCACCAAGGACCCGGTCGGCCACAAGGGTGCCCGGCTGACCAGCCAGGTGAGCCTGCCCGGCCGTTACCTGGTGTACGTGCCGGGCGCGTCGATGACCGGCATCAGCCGCAAGCTCCCCGACACCGAGCGGACCCGGCTGAAGAAAATCCTCAAGAAGGTCATGCCCGAGGACGCCGGGGTGATCGTCCGCACCGCTGCCGAGGGCGCGACCGAGGACGAGCTGGACCGCGACGTCGCCCGGCTGGCCGCGCAGTGGGAGAACATCGAGCGCAAGGCCGAGACGGCCAGCGCGCCGGAGCTGCTCTACGGTGAGCCGGATCTGACGGTCCGCGTGATCCGCGACGTCTTCAATGAGGACTTCAGCCAGCTCGTCGTCTCCGGCGAGGATGCCTGGGCGGAGGTCGATGAATACGTCCGCTATGTCGCGCCGCATCTGGCGGACCGGCTGAGCCGCTGGGCGGGCGCCGGCGACCGGGACGCCTTCGCCGAGTACCGCGTGGACGAGCAGCTCACCAAGGCGCTTGAGCGCAAGGTGTGGCTGCCCAGCGGCGGCTCCCTGGTCATCGACCGCACCGAGGCGATGACCGTCGTCGACGTGAACACCGGCAAGTTCACCGGCCAGGGCGGGAACCTGGAGGAGACGGTCACCCGGAACAACCTGGAGGCCGCCGAGGAGATCGTCCGCCAGCTGCGGCTGCGGGACGTGGGCGGCATTGTCGTCATCGACTTCATCGACATGGTGCTGGAGAGCAACCGGGAGCTGGTGCTGCGCCGGCTGCTGGAGTGCCTGGCCCGGGACCGGACCAAGCATCAGGTCGCCGAGGTGACGTCGCTGGGCCTGGTCCAGATGACCCGCAAGCGGGTCGGCGCGGGCCTGCTCGAGGCGTTCTCCGTGCCCTGCGAATGCTGCAACGGGCGCGGTGTGCACGTCTCCCTGGACCTGGCCGAGCTGGGCCAGGCCCCGGGCTGCCAGCAGGCCACCCCGCCGGGCGGCCACCCCCGCAGCGGCGGCCACGGCGGCGACAAGCCGCCCGGCAACGGCAGCGCGGGCGGCAACGGCGGCGGCGGCTCCGGCCGCCGGAGCCGCGGCGAGGGCCGCCGCCGCGGCGGGCAGGCCGCCAGCGGTGACGAGGCCGAGGGCGTGAGCCCGGCGGGCCGCTCCGTGACCCCCGCGGACATCAGTGTCTCCCCGATGACCGTCGCCCCGGACACGGAGACGATCGCGGCCGGGCCTGGCGCGGCGGACGTGACCGGGAACGGCTCCGGCGCGCCCGCGGCCGCTGTCCAGGAACCGGCCCCGCAGCCCCAGGAAACCCAGGCGCCGGAGCCCGCCCCGTCCCCGCAGCCTCAGGCGACGGAGGCCCAGGAGCCGGGCCCGCAGGCCGGGGAGTCCGCGGGGCTCCCGGCACCGGAGCCGGAGCCGGCGGCGCCGGCCAGCGAGGCGGCCGGGCCCGAGCCGGCCTCCGCTCCGTGACGGCCGGCGGCTGCGGCCATGCCATCCATCCGATTCTGCCCACCGGGGAAGCTCTGGTAGCCTTGGCTGTCAGCGCATGGGACGTGCCCGCCACGGGCCCCCGCAGCGCCAGGTAGACATTCAGGCGAGCCCGTCGCCCAGACACCAGTTTCCCGTGGCTTCACCCGGGCGATTCGGAGGGCACGCACGAGGGAAAGAGAGTTCTCGGGTGTACGCGATTGTGCGCTGCGGCGGCCGGCAGGAGCGAGTGTCGGTCGATGACGTCCTGGACGTCGACAAGCTTCCCGGCGACGTCGGCTCCAGCGTCACGCTACCCGCCGTCCTGGTGGTCGACGACGAAAACGTGATCACCGATCCCGCCACGGTCAGCGGGTACCGGATCACCGCGGAGATCGTCGGCGACGCCGCCGGGCCCAAGATCAACATGATCCATTACCGGAACAAGACCGGCTACCGGCGCCGTCTGGGCCACCGCCAGAAGTACACGCAGGTCCGGATCACCGGTATCGGCGCGCCAGACAAGGCGAACACTGTGAAGGCGAACAGCTGAGATGGCACACAAGAAGGGCGCCTCGTCCAGCCGGAACGGGCGTGACTCCAACGCCCAGCGGCTTGGCGTCAAGCGGTTCGGCGGGCAGCGGGTGCACGCGGGCGAGATCATCGTCCGCCAGCGAGGCACGCACTTCCATCCGGGCATCGGGGTCGGCCGGGGCGGCGACGACACCCTGTTCGCGCTCGTGGCCGGGACTGTGTCGTTCGGCTCGCACCGCGGCCGCCGCGCGGTGAGCATCGTGCCGGAGACCGGCGAGCAGACCGGCGGCCCGGCCGCGGAGTAGGGTCCGCGTCCCTGGCATCCGGCTCCCGGTGGCTCCTGCAGCCCCCGCAGCCCCTGCGTCATGACGAAGGCGGACCGGTCCCCGGTCCGCCGTCGTCATGTCCGGGCCCGGCGGCCCAGCCACCCCGGCGAGCCCGGCCGACCAGGAAGGAGGGGACGCTGTGGCGGAGTTTGCTGACCAGGCCCTGCTCCGGGTGAGCGGCGGCCACGGCGGTCACGGCTGCGCGTCCATCCGCCGCGAGAAGTTCAAGCCGCTCGGCGGCCCCGACGGCGGGAACGGCGGCCGCGGCGGCGACGTCGTCTTCGAGGTCGACCCCGGTGTCGCCACCCTGCTCGACTTTCACCGGCGTCCCGTTCGTCGCGGCGGCAACGGCCGTTCCGGTGAGGGCTCCAACCGCAGCGGCGCCGAGGGCGCCGGCCTCATCATCGGCATCCCCGACGGCACCGTGGTCAAGGCGGCGGACGGGGAGGTGCTCGCCGACCTGGTCGGCGCCGGCACCCGGTTCGTCGCCGCGGCCGGCGGCAAGGGCGGCCTCGGCAACGCCGCGCTGGCCTCCCCGCGGCGCAAGGCTCCCGGGTTCGCGCTCAAGGGCGAGCCGGGGGAGGAGCGCGAGCTCCTCCTGGAGCTGAAGAGCATCGCCGACATCGGCCTGGCCGGCTTCCCCAGCGCGGGCAAGAGCTCGCTGATCGCCGCGATGTCCGCGGCCCGCCCCAAGATCGCCGACTACCCCTTCACCACCCTGGTGCCGAACCTGGGGGTCGCCGAGGCGGGGGACGTCCAGTTCGTCATCGCCGACGTGCCAGGCCTGATCCCCGGCGCGAGCCTGGGTAAGGGTCTGGGCCTGGAGTTCCTCCGGCACATCGAGCGCTGCGCCGCCCTGGTGCACGTCATCGACTGCGCCACCGAGGAGCCGGGCCGCGACCCCGTCACCGACCTCGACGTGATCGAGGCGGAACTGGCGGCCTACCAGGCCGCGACCGGCGTGGACCTGGCCAGCCGGCCACGGCTGGTCGCGCTCAACAAGATCGACGTCCCCTCCGCCCGGGACCTCGCCGAGCTGGCCGCCGAGATGCTGACGGCACGCGGCCTGCCCGTCTTCGCGGTCTCCGCCGCCACCCGCGAAGGCCTGCGGGACCTGGGCTTCGCCATGGCGGCGCTGGTCGCCGCCGTCCGCGCCGCCGCGCCGGAGCCGCAGCCCACCCGCCGGGTCATCCGGCCCGAGCCCGCCGCCGGCCCGGACTTCGAGGTCATCCGGACCCCGGAAGGCGCCTACCTGATCATCGGCGACAAGCCGCGCCGCTGGGTGCTGCAAACCGACTTCGCCAACGACGAGGCCGTCGGTTTTCTGGCCGACCGGCTGGCCCGGCTGGGGGTGGAGGAGGCGCTGGCCGAGGCCGGCGCCGAGCCGGGCGACGAGATCCTGATCGGCGACCCGGCCGATCCGGTCGTGTTCGACTGGGACCCGGCCGTGCCGATGGGGACCGGCCGCGGCCCGCGCGGCACCGACCGCCGGCTGCCCGGATGACGCGAGCCGCGCGGCCCGACATCGCGGCGGCGCGCCGGATCGTGGTGAAGGTCGGGTCCTCCTCGCTGACCACGGCCGAAGGCGCCATCGACGATGACCGCATCGCCGCGCTGGCCGATGCGATCGCCGCCCGGGCCGCCGCGGGCGCCGGGCTCATCCTCGTCTCCTCCGGGGCGATCGCCGCCGGCATCGCGCCGCTGGGACTGCCCGCCCGCCCGCGCGACCTGGCCACCCAGCAGGCCGCCGCGAGCGTCGGGCAGGGCCTGCTCATCGCCCGGTACACCGCGGCCTTCGCCCGGCATGGCATCAGGACCGGCCAGGTGCTGCTGTCCGCCGACGACCTGATGCGCCGCGCCCACTACCGGAACGCGCAGCGGACCCTGGACCGGCTGCTCGACCTCGGCGTGCTGCCCATCGTCAACGAGAACGACACGGTCGCGACCGACGAGATCCGGTTCGGCGACAACGACCGGCTGGCCGCGCTGGTGGCCCACGTGACCCGGGCCGCGGCGCTCGTCCTGCTGTCCGACGTGGACGGCCTGTACGACGACGACCCGCGCCGCGACGGTGCCCGGCAGATCAGCGAGATCCGCAGCCGTGCCGACCTGTCCGGGGTCCGTATCGGCAGGAGCCACGGCACCCTCCCCGGCACCGGCGGGATGGCCACCAAGGTCGATTCGGCCCTCATCGCGACCGGCGCGGGCATCCCCACCGTGGTGGCCGGCGCGGCCGACGCCGGAGCGGCCCTGTCCGGCGCGGCGGCGGGCACCTACTTCGCGGCCACCGGGCGCCGGCCGAGGGCCCGGCTGCTCTGGCTCGCGCACGCCGCCGCGGCGCGTGGCCGGCTCCGGCTGGACCCGGGGGCCGTCGAGGCCGTCGTGGCCCGGCGCGCCTCGCTGCTGCCGGCCGGCATCATCGGCGTCGAGGGCACCTTCGACGCGGGCGACCCGGTTGACCTCACCGACGGTGCGGGGACCGTCGTGGCCCGCGGCCTGGTCAACTACGACGCCAGCGAGATCCCGGTGCTGATGGGCCGGTCCACCCGCTGGCTGGCCCGCGAACACGGCCAGGAATACGAGCGTGAGGTCGTGCACCGCGACGACATGGTTATCCTCTGACCGTGCCCGGCACGCCGTGCGCCGGCGCCGGCGCCGTGCCCGCTGCCCGGGCTCGCCTGCGGCGCCGGCTAGTCGTCGCCGCCGTTGCTGTCGCGCCGGACGCCGCCGCCGAACCCGCCGAACCGCCCGAACAGGCCCTCGCCCGCCCGCATCGCGCCTTCGGCGGCGCCACGGAACATGCCGACCAGCGGGTCCTCGGTCCGGTTCCACGAGTCCTGGTAGGAGCGGGCCGCGGCGCGGATCTCCTCGCCGATCGTCGCGGTCGAGTCGGTGTCCCGGCGCGGGTAGTGCCCGGCCAGGATCCGCTCGTAATCGCCGCTTGCCGCCCACCGGCTGAGCTCGGCGAAGCGGACCACCGCGAACGGGTGCGTGTTGCCCTGCAACTGAAGGATCTTCAGCAGGCCGTCGCGGACGTCGGGCACCGCGTCGTAGTCGTGCGCCTGCTCCGTGAAGGCGTCCGGGTTCAGCTCCGACAGCCGGGCCCCGCCGGCCAGCTTCATCAGCACCCGGCGCGCGGCGTCCACGTCCTGGCTGGCCAGCAGGCCGGCCCGGTCGCAGGACAGCTCGGACTTGCGGTACCACTCCTCCAGGGCCCAGATGATGCCGCGCAGGCCGATGTAGCCGATCGGCATCCAGGCAATCCGGGCGGCCAGGTTGATCAGGTGGTACAGCATGGTCCGGTAGACAGCGTGCCCGGACAGCACATGCCCGAGCTCGTGGCCGACCACGGTGCGCAGTTCCTCGGCGTCAAGCAGGTCCACCAGCCCGGTGGTGATCACGATGAACGGCTTGTCCGAGCCCAGCGTCATCGCGTTGACCAGCGGGTTCTGCGAGACGAAGATCTCGGGGACCTCCGGCAGGTCGAGGATGTAGGACCCGTCCCGGACCATGTCGTTGATCTGCGGGAACTGGCGCTCGGAGACGCGCACACTGCCGGACAGGAAGTTCAGCCGCAGGGCACGCTCGTTGAAGAGCCCGGACAGCTTGCGCAGCAGCACATCGAAACCGGTGAGCTTGCGCATCGCCACCAGGGCGGAACGGTCGGCGGGATGCTCATAGGCCCGGGAACTGATACCTGGCAGGCGCACACGAGCACGGTCCGGAACTGGAGTCATATCTCGTATGGTAGCCCTGCCCGCGTGGCGCAACGTCCCGGGAAGGCCGGCCCAGCATGGAAATGCGCGGGTCCCGCTGCGGCCTATACCATCCCGTTATGAACGCTGGCCGGGAGAGTCGGCGGATCGGGGTGATGGGCGGCACGTTCGATCCGATCCACCATGGTCACCTCGTCGCCGGGAGCGAGGTGGGCCACATCTTCGAGCTCGATGAGGTCATCTTCGTGCCGACCGGCCAGCCCTGGCAGAAGCAGGGGCGCACCGTCTCGGCGGCCGAGGACCGCTACCTGATGACGGTCATCGCGACCGCCTCCAACCCGCGGTTCAGCGTCAGCCGGGTGGACATCGACCGCCCCGGGCCGACGTACACCATTGACACCTTGCGTGACCTGCGCGCCGCGGCGGAGCCGCAGGACGAGCTCTTCTTCATCACCGGCGCCGACGCGCTGGCCTCCATGCTGTCCTGGCACGACCTGGAGGAAATGTTCGCGCTGGCGCACTTCGTCGGGTGTACCCGGCCCGGGCACCCGCTCAGCGAGGCGGGCCTGCCGGCCGGCAAGGTCAGCCTGGTGGAGATCCCCGCCCTCGCGATCTCCTCCAGCGAGTGCCGCGTTCGCGTCGCCGACGGCGAGCCCGTCTGGTACCTGGTTCCCGACGGGGTCGTTCAGTACATCGCGAAACGCCACCTGTATCAGCGCCGCGGTGAGCAGGAGCTGAGTACCGGCACGGTAAGGCCGTAACGTGGTGGGGTAAGACAGCAACGGGCCCGGTGCACGTGCCAGGCCTCGGCCAGCCCTGACCCGGCGGGCCCGACCAGATTGCCCAGCCGAGGAGGGCGAACAGCACACGTGACCGCGACCCCCCGGGCCATCGAGCTCATCGAGATCGCCGCGACGGCCGCGGCCGACAAGCTCGCCACCGACATCATCGCCTACGACGTCAGCGACCAGCTCGTCATCACCGACGCCTTCCTGCTCTGCTCGGCGGCCAACGACCGTCAGGTCCGGTCGATCGTCGACGAGATCGAGCTCAGGCTGAGCCAGGCCGGAGCCAAGCCCGTCCGCCGGGAAGGGGAGCGGGACGGCCGCTGGGTGCTGCTCGACTACGTCGATGTGGTCATCCACGTCCAGCACGCGGACGAGCGGGTCTTCTACGCCCTGGAGCGCCTCTGGAAGGACTGCCCGGTGATCCGGCTGCCCGAACCGGTCAGCGCGGGGCTGGGACACGGCGCGGGCGCGGCCGGACCGCTGACCAGGGGCACCCGCTGAGCGCCCCGCCCGGGCCCGGCGAACCCGCGGGGGTCGCCGGCGTGGCTGGCCCGGCTGGCCCGCCACCGGGCAGCCCGCGGCGCGGCAGCCGCCTGGTGCTGTGGCGGCACGGGCAGACGGTCTGGAACTTCGAGGACCGCTTCCAGGGCCAGACCGACATCCCGCTCAACGAGACCGGGGTCATGCAGGCCGAGCGGGCCGCCCGGCTGCTGGCGGGGCTGCGGCCGGCCGCCATCTATTCGTCCGACCTGACCCGCGCGGCCACGACGGCGGCCCCGCTGGCCCGGTTCGCCGGCCTGCCGGTCACCCTGGACAAGGACCTGCGCGAGCGGCACGGCGGCGCATGGGAGGGCCTGACCGGCCCGGAGATCCGGGAAGGCTACCCGGCCGAGTTCCTGACCTGGTCCCCGCCCGGCGGCGAGACCGCGGCGGCCGTCGCCGACCGGGTGTGCGGCGCGCTGGGGCGGATCGCCGCCTGCCTGCCCGAGCGGTCGCTGGCCGTGGTGGTCAGCCACGGCGCGGCGATCCGGCTGGGCATGTCGAAGTTTCTCGGCCTGCCCGAAGTCCTGTGGGACACCCTCGGCCCGCTGTCGAACTGCTCCTGGTCCGTCCTCGGCCAGCGCCACGGCCACTGGCGGCTGGCCGAGCACAACGCCGGCACCCTCCCCGAGCCCATCCTGTCCGACGACCGCTGACCCGCCCCCGCCGGCGAAGCCGCGGCGCCGCCCGTGAGCGCATCACCCGGCCCGGGCGCCGCCCGTGAGCGCCGGCGATCCGCGCGATGAGTTTCCGCCCGCTCGGGGCGGGCGCCGGCCCCGCGGCCGCGGGCGGTGGCCGCGGGGCCCCCGGCGGAGGTAGACCTAGGTATACCCCCGCAGGCCAGGACGGCGAGCACGCGGCGGTTGTCATCGTTGTACCTCGGCCGCTGATTTCCGGTCCGGTTCTGCGGGCGCGGGCATAACTGCCGGTTTCCCCGGGTTAGGCCGATCCGGAAGGGAGTCATGCGATGCCGAAGGCAGTGCGTTTCGACGAATACGGCGGGGTCGGCGTCCTGAAGGTGGTGGACGTCCTCCGGCCGGTGCCCGGCCCCGGCCGGGTGCTGGTGCAGGTCAAGGCGGCAGGTATCAACCCGGGCGAGGCCAAGATCCGTGACGGCCTGCTGCGCGCACGGTGGCCCGCCCGGTTTCCCTCCGGGCAGGGCAGTGACCTGGCCGGGATCGTTGCCGGGACCGGCCCGGGCGTGGCGGGCTTCGCCGTGGGCGATGAGGTGATCGGCTTCACCGACAACCGGGCCAGCCAGGCCGAATACGTCGTGACCGAGGAGAAGAACCTGACCCCGAAGCCGGACGGCGTGCCCTGGGAGGTGGCCGGGGCGCTGTTCGTGGCCGGCGCCACGGCCTGGGCCACGGTCCGCGCGGTGGCGCTGACCGAAGGGGACACGGTGGTCGTGGCGGGCGCGGCCGGCGGCGTCGGCTCGCTCGCGGTCCAGCTCGCCCGGCGCGCCCGCGCCACGGTGATCGGCCTGGTCAGCGAGGCCAACCACGACTGGCTGCGCGGCCACGGCGTGATCCCGGTGAGCTACGGCGACGGCGTGGCGGGCCGGATCCGGCAGGCGGCCGCCAAGGTGGACGCGTTCATCGACACCTACGGCGGCGACTACGTGCAGATCGCGCTGGAGCTCGGGGTCCAGCCGTCCCGCATCGACACGGTCGCCAACTTCGACGCGGTGCAGAAGTACGGCGTCAAGGCCGAGGGCAACGCCGCTGGTGCCAGCGCCCAGGTGCTGGCCGAGCTGGCCGGCGTGATCGCGGCCGGTGAGCTGGAGGTCCCGATCGCGGCGACCTACCCGCTGGACCAGGTGCAGGACGCGTACCGGCGGCTCGCCGAGGGTCACCTCCGCGGCAAGATCGTCCTCATCCCCTAGGTGTACTGCCCGGCCCGGGATGGCGCTGCGCGGTCAGGGTCTGCCCGGCCGACCGGAGCCGCGCGGCCAGCACGGAGCCCATGGCCGTCGCCGGGGTCAGCACCCCGGCGCGGCCGGGGAGCCGGCCGCCGTCGAGGGCCAGGCACAGGGCGCTCTCGCCGAGCATCACCGCCGTCGCCTGGTACCCGGGATCGCCGTGCGCCTCGACCCGGGCCACGTAGCGCTCCCCGGACGAGGTCCGCGTGTGGATCCGCATGCGGAAGTAGCCGTTGCGCCGGGTCTTCTCGCTGGGCCCCTCGCCGGGGGCGGGCAGCAGCCTGCTGACCAGCGGCCGGGCCGGCGTGAACGCCAGGCCCGCGGCCAGCGCCCCCAGCCCGGAGGTGACCATGCCGGCCCGCACCGCGCCGGCCCGCCCGGGCCCGAACCCGGTCACCTCCTGGTAGCGGAACCGGCGCCCGTAGGCCCAGTCCAGCAGCGCGTTGCTGCGCCGCACCACCCGGGTGTTGAAGCTGGCCATCATGAACGGGCCGGTCCACACGCCCAGGCCGGCGTCGTAACGGACCCGGGTGAGGTCCCGCTCCCGGCCCAGGTCGGGTTCGGCCGCCCGCTGCGGGCTGAGCGCGTAGGGATCCGCCGCCACCCGCCGCAGCGCGGGATCGGCGCGCACCTCATCGAGCTGCTGCATGACGGACGCCAGCGTGCCGCCGCTGAACCCGCCGCGCAGCGCGGTCACGACCAGCGTCGTGTCCTCCAGGTCCCCGTCGCCCGCCGCGCGCACCGTCTCGTGCAGAAGCTGCACCCCCAGGTCGGAGGGGATGGAATCGAATCCGCAGCTGTGCACGATGCGTGCCCCGGTACCGGCCGCCACGTCGTGGTAGCGGTCGATGCTGTCCCGCTCGAACAGCACCTCGCCGGTCAGGTCCGCGTAGTGGGTGCCCGCCCGGGCGCACGCCTCGACCAGGGCCAGGCCGCGCGGCTGGTAGGGCCCCACGGCGGTCGCGATCACCCGCGCCGAGCGCGCCAGCACCGCGAGGGATCCCGGGTCGGCGCAGTCGGCGGCCAGCAGCGGCCAGTCGCTGGCGTGCCGGCCCAGCCCGGCCCGGACCTCCGCGAGCCGCGCCGCCGATCGCCCCGCCAGCCCGATCCGGGCGCTGGCCGGCGCGCGCCCGGCCAGGTAGGCGGCCACTAGCCGGCCAGCGAAACCCGTGGCGCCGAACACCACCACGTCAAGATCCCGGTCCCCGTCCATCCGCCCCATGCTAGAGAACCCGTCCCGGGCGCCTGCCGCGGCGACACGCGGAGATCGTTTCCGTCTGATCCGCGCGCTGCCCGGCGGTGCCGTCCCTACCATCAGCCACATGAGCATCGCTGATGAGAAGTACGTGGCATCGACCACGTTCCGCAGATCGGGCGCGGGCGTCTCGACAGCCACGTGGATCGTCCCGCTGGACGACGGCGGCGTCGGGTTCTGGACGTCCTCCCGGTCCGGCAAATACAAGCGGCTGCGCCATGACCCGCGGATCACGCTGCAGCGCCGCGGGCTCAGCCACCGGCCGCCGCCAGCAGGTGCGCCGGCACCAGCGCGTGCACCAGCGTGTCTACCACGGTGGCCTCGGCCACCTCCGGCGCGATGGCCGCCCCGTACGGGTCGGAGAACCGGTGCCGGGCGAACCAGGTCAGCGTCTCCAGCACGAGCCGCGCGGTGGCGGCCGCGTCGGGCGTGCTGCGCAGCAGCCTGGCCGCCGCCCGGCCGGACAGGTATGCGGTCAGCGCGCTCAGCACCGGACGGCGCAGCCCGGAGTTCAGCAGGTCGGCCAGCTCAGGGAGTTCCCGGGCGGACCGCTCGATCATGTCCGCCGCTTCCCAGGTCCGCGACTCCAGGATGAACGTCTCGCGCAGGATGGCTTCCAGTTCGGCTGCGGGGTCATCGGCCGACGGCCGGGCCAGCGCCCCGGCCAGGTGGCCGAACGGCGTCACAGCACCAGCGGCCAGCGCTCCATCCGGTAACCCATGTCCCAGAACATCCACTCGTACCGGCTGGTCGCGCGGAAATGCCAGTGCATCTGGGCGTGCTCCTCGGCGGACAGCCCGGCCGCGAGCCGGCGGGTACGTCCAGCACCTCCTGGACGTACCCGCCGAAGTCCTCCCGGCTGTAGGTGTCGATCCACCGCTGGAAGCGCGGGCCGGGAGATCCCTTGCGGCGCAGTTCCTTGCCGACCTCCCAGTAGATCCAGTAGCACGGCAGGACCGTGCAGATCCCTTCCGCGTAGGATCCGCCGCGCGCGGTGGCCAGCAGGTGTCCCGTTCAGGCTGATGATTTTCTTTTCCCGGGGTGTCGATTCCCGGCCACCCCATCCGTGATGAAGGTGAGAGGCCGCCATGCGGGAGGCCCGCCCGGAAAGGAAGACCGATCATGACCCAGTACCTGCTCGCCGTGCACAGCGTCGAAGGCCAGCCCATGCCGTCGGAGGAGCAGATGCAGCAGGCGTACAAGGCCGTCGGCGCGCTGAACTCTGAGCTCCAGTCGGCCGGGGTGTGGGTGTTCGCCGGCGGGCTGCTGCCGCCGTCCAGCGCGACGGTGGTCCGCGCGCAGGGCGGCCAGATCGTCACCACCGACGGCCCGTTCGCGGAGACCAAGGAACAGCTCGGCGGCTTCTGGATCATCGACGTCGCCGACCTGGATGCCGCGCTGGACTGGGCCCGCAAGGCCACGGTCGCCTGCGCCAATCCCGTCGAGATCCGGCCGTTTCAGGAGGTCTGAGAGTGCCGGACCCCGGCACCCCGGCCGTCGAGCGCGCCTTCCGGGAAAGCTCCGGGCGCGCCGTGGCCACCCTGGTCCGTCTCTTCGGCGACATCGACCTCGCCGAGGAGGCGGTCCAGGAAGCCTTCGCCACCGCCGCCGAGCGGTGGCCGGAGACGGGCGTGCCCCCCAACCCCGGCGGCTGGATCACCACCACTGCGCGGAACAAGGCGCTGGACCGGCTGCGCCGCGAGTCGTCCCGGTACGGCCGGGAGGCGCAGGCCGTCCTGCTCCGGGAGCAGACGAGCCCGGCCCGGGAGGAGGAACCCGTGCCCGATGACCGGCTGCGGCTCATCTTCACCTGCTGCCATCCGGCGCTGGGGGCCGAAGCGCAGCTCGCGCTCACCCTCCGGCTGGTGGCCGGGCTGCAGACCCCCGAGATCGCCCGCGCGTTCCTCACGCCCGAGCCGACGATCGCCCAGCGGCTGGTCCGCGCGAAGCGGAAGATCCGGGACGCGAAGATCCCCTATCGCATGCCGCGCGACGCGGAACTGACCAGCCGGCTGCCGTTCGTGCTGGCCGTCGTCTACCTGGTCTTCAACGAGGGGTACACCGCCTCGGCCGGGGACGAGCTGGTGCGTACCGAACTGTGCGCCGAGGCCATCCGGCTGGCCCGGCTGCTGGCCGAGCTGATGCCCGACGAACCGGAAGTGCGGGGCCTGCTGGCGCTGCTGCTGCTGACCGAGGCACGCCGGCCGGCCCGCACCGGCGCCGACGGCTCCCTGGTCCGGCTGGCCGACCAGGACCGCACCCGGTGGGACCGGGCCATGATCGCCGAAGGCCAGGATCTGGTCCGCGGCTGCCTGCGCCGAAATCAGCCCGGGCCCTACCAGCTCCAGGCGGCGATCAACGCGGTGCACGCGGACGCGCCGGCGGCCGCGGCCACCGACTGGCGGCAGATCCTCGCCCTCTACGACCAGCTCTCCGCGCTCGTGCCGACCCCCGTGGTGGCGCTGAACCGGTGTGTCGCGGTCGCCGAGGTGCACGGGCCCGGCGTCGCCCTCGGCCTGCTCGGCCAGCTCGACCTGGACGGCTACCACCTGTTCCACGCCACCCGCGCCGACCTGCTCCGCCGGCTGGGCCGCGCGGCCGAGGCGGCCGCCGCCTACGACGCGGCCATCAGGTGCGCGGCCAACGGGGCCGAGCGCGCGTTCCTCATCCGCCAGCGGGACGCGCTGGGCCCGCGCCCGCGCCCAGCCGGCTGACGCCTGGTCACGTTTTCAGGTGCGCGTCGAAGAACGCGACAATCCTGCGGCGGGCGTCCTGCGCGGACGGGTCGTGGTAGCCGGCGGGTGATCCGCGCCAGGAAGCCGGCGACAGGGCAGGTACCCGGCGCCGGGTTGTTGACGTCGATCCGGTGAGCGCCGGGACGCGCGGGGTGCGGACTGCTGGCTGGGCCGGCCACCGTATGCGACGATGACGCTGGGGGTGGCGCCGTGACGCGGCCGAGGGCCACGAACCGTTCGGGCCGGGGCAGCGGCGGCGCGAAGATGTTGGTGTGCACCGGCACCACCGGCAGGTCGTTGCCGGGGCGGACGGTGAGGATCGGGCACGTGATGGAGTGGTCGACCCGCAGTTCGTGAACGCCAGGTCGAAGCCGGCGTCGATACCGGACCGCAGGATGTGCGCGGACAGTTCCTCGTGGCCGCGCAGCAGCAGCCGGGGCAGGCCGAACTCGCGTTCCTCGTTGTAGTAGCTGGCATCGTAGAAGGGTGCCTTGCCCACCAGAAACTGCGGCATGTTGTCCAGCCAGAGCTGGTGGAAGTGGTCCGAGCCGACCATCACCAGCACGTCGGGGCGGGCCCGGGTCAGGGTCTCGCGGTACGCCCCGACCTTGCGCACCCATTCGGCGGCGAACGGCGGCGCCCGCTCCGGCGGGAGCCTGCTCGTCGCGTAGAAGAACGGATGGTGCGTGGTGGCCAGGATCGCGGCCAGTTCCGCCATGGAACCATCTCCTTGCCGACACCGGGGACGGCGTGCCCCCGGGATGTGCCCCACGCCCGCGGCCGGTACCGCAGGGGAGCCCGGTCAGGACAGCGTACAATTGTCCGCCTAACGGCAGCTAGGGAAGCGGCACGGCCCGGGCCTACGCTAGGTCACAGGAACGCGGCAATCCGCGGGAGGTGAGCATGGCCGGACGCGGCACCGGGCCCGACTTCGTCGAGGCTCTGGCGCGGGGCCTGGACGTCCTGGCCTGCTTCGACGAGCGGCGCCCGCGGATGAGCCTGACCGAGATCGCCATGGCCACCGGCCTGGCCCGGCCGACCGCGCGCCGCCTCCTGCTCACGCTGGCCGAGCTGGGTTTCGTCCGGCTGGAGGAGGGCGCCTTCACCCTCACGCCGAAGGTGCTGCGGCTGGGCATGGCCTACGTGGGCTCGCTCGGCCTGTGGGAGGCGGCGCGCCCGCACCTGGAGGACCTGGTCGCCGTGACCGGCGAGTCATCCTCGATGGCCCAGCTCGACGGGCCGGACATCGTCTACGTGGCCCGGGTCTCGGTGCAGAAGATCATCACCCTGCGGGTGGTGATCGGCACCCGGTTCCCCGCCTTGCAGACGTCCCAGGGGAAGGTCCTGCTGGCCGCGCTGGACGCCGCCGGGCTGGCGGCGGCGCTGGCCGAGCCCAGCCGGTCCGGCCTGCCCGAGCCCGCGGCGCGCGACCGCGCCGCCATCGATGACGAACTGCGCACGGTCCGGGCGCGCGGCTGGGCCCTGGCCGACGAGGAGCTGGCACCGGGGATCCGCTCGGTGGCGGTGCCGGTCCGCGACGGCGACGGCGAGGTGCGCGCCGCCATGAACGTGACCGTGCACGCCGCCGAGACAAGCGTCGCTACGCTGGTCAACGAGCACCTGCCCCGGCTGATGCGCGCGGCGGGGGAGACCTCCGCCGACTGGGCGCTGTGGCAGTCCCGGCCGCACGCCGAAGTCCCCGGGCCGGGGCGTGCGCCCGGCGACGGGAATTTGACAGCGGGCACGCGGGACCGGCAGATTGGCGGACAGGTGTCCGTATAGCGGCACGCTTGTGTCGCGGCAGGACACAGCAGTGGGAGGAAGCACGTGCCCGAGGATCCCAGCACCCCGGCCCGGCCAGGCCGGCCGGTCTCCGGCGGCACCGCCCCAGCGGCCCGCGGGAACGCTCCAGCGGCCCGCGCGAACCAGGGTCCGCTGTCCGGCATCCTGGTCGCCGACTTTTCCCGCATCCTGGCCGGCCCGTATGCCACGATGATGCTCGGCGACCTCGGGGCCGACATCATCAAGGCCGAGAGCCCGGCCGGGGACGACACCCGCCAGTGGGTACCGCCCCGCCGCGGCGACAACGGGACGTATTACCTGGCCATCAACCGCAACAAGCGATCGA
>Ga0335078_10000870_pt1 | contig 45956 bp, 36 predicted proteins | sample Lox_Sample_32_FD_206711 | JGI IMG/M metagenome (GOLD analysis project Ga0335078, IMG submission 206711) | Soil microbial communities from Loxahatchee National Wildlife Refuge, Florida, United States - Lox_Sample_3.2 | ecosystem: Environmental > Terrestrial > Soil > Wetlands | place: USA...
CCTGACCATTGTGGCGGCGTTAGTTGAAGTCGGGGCATCGCCGCATTACGAAGCGTGTGCGACCGGTTGTTTTTTGGCGATCATCGTGGCGTGCTTCCGGCGTTTGTGCGCGCGAGCCTACGGCGCACCCTATGCGCTGTTTGCGCCCGCGATACTGTTGGCAATTGTCGTTCTACGAGTCGGTTTAGAAAAAGCTGGCCTTCCGTTCACGCAGCCGGCCAATTATCAATCCTGGTGCTGCATGGAGCCGCAGAGTTCGGCTAAGGCGCGGGTGGTGGCGACGCTGGATGAGACGGCGGGTAGGCATCTGGTCCTGGTGAAACCGAAGACCAACCCCGACAACGTCTTTCAGTGGATTTACAACGATGCCGATATCGATGCTTCGAAGATCGTGTGGGCGCGTGATATGGGCTCTGACAGAAATGCCTCACTGCTCGGATATTTTCACGATCGCGTTCTGTGGGAGCTCGATCCGAATGTGAACCCACCGCGGCTGACGCGTCTGTCGCGCAACTAGGATAGAGGCATGGTGGAACTCGACGGCGCGCATCTGACTTTCGACGAAGTCGTGCGGGTTACGGCGTCGGACGAACCGGTTCAGCTTTCGCCGAACGCCGTGAGGGCGATGCAGCGATCGCGGGCGGTGGTAGAGAAGCTCGCCGCCGGTGACGATGCGGTGTACGCGGTGAATACCGGTGTGGGGTTGCTGGCGGACGTGCGTGTTCCGGCTGAGGAACTGGAGCAGCTCCAGCGCAACGTGATTCGTTCGCACGCCTGCGGAGTGGGACCGCAATTGGGGCGCGCAGAGGTCCGCGCCATGATGCTGATCCGCGCAAATGTTCTGGCGAAGGGATTTTCAGGGATTCGCCCGGTAGTTGCCGAGCGATTGTGCCACTTATTGAATCGCGGTGTGACGCCGGTGGTGCCGTCGCAGGGCAGCGTGGGGGCCAGCGGGGATCTGGCGCCGCTAGCGCACATCGGGCTGGTTTTGATCGGCGAGGGAGAAGCGGAGTTGGACGGCCAGCGGATGCCGGGCGGGGAAGCGCTGCGGCGCGCCGGGTTGGAGCCGATCGCGCTGGCGTCGAAGGAAGGGATCTCGCTGGTCAACGGTACGCAGGCAATGCTTGCGCTCGGCGTGCTGCAGCTTGCGGCGGCGAGCGAACTTGCCGCAGCTGCCGATCTGATTTGTGCGATGACGGTGGACGGCCTGCGCGGGACGCCGCGCGCCTTCGATGCGAGGGTCCATGAGACTCGGCCGTTCGCCGGTCAGATCGCGAGCGCCGCGAATCTGGCACGTTATCTCGAAGAGAGCCAGATCCGCGAGTCGCATATTGCTTGCCGGCGAGTACAGGATGCGTACTCACTGCGATGCGCGCCGCAGGTGCATGGGGCGGTGCGCGATGCGATCGAGAACGCCCAACGGGTATTCGCGATCGAGCTGAACTCGGTTACGGACAATCCGCTGGTGATCGGCGAGGAGATTTTCTCGGCTGGCAATTTTCACGGCGAGCCGCTGGCGCTGCAATTGGACGGACTGGCGGTTGCGCTCACGGTGCTGGCGGGAATCTCGGAGCGGCGCATCGATCGGCTGGTGAATCCGGCTCTGAATGAAGAGCTGCCGCCGTTTCTGACGAATCATGCCGGACTCGAATCGGGGTTCATGATGCTGCAAGTGACGGCGGCGGCACTGGTGGCCGAGAATCGGGTGCTGGCGCATCCGGCATCCACGGGGTCGATCACCACCAGTGGGAACAAGGAAGATTTCGTCAGCATGGGGATGACGGCGGCGTCGAAGCTGAAGCAGGTGGTCACGAACACGCGACACGTTCTTGCGATCGAATTGCTGACGGCCGCGCGTGCCTTGGATTGTTTGGCGCCGCTGCGATCAAGCGCGGCGATCGAGCAGGTTCGCGGCAGGCTTCGCGAGATCAGTCCAGCGTGGACCGGGGACAGATCGCTCAGTGCGGATATCGAAAAGACGGCGGCTTGGATCGCGGTGGGCGGACTCGGGCAGGTTTAGTCGGCGATATACACGTCGAAATGCGTGATGGTGCGGTAGCCCATTTTTTCATAGAGGGACAGGCCGGACGATGTGGACTGCAGCACGGTTCGCTGGATGCCGCTGCGGTAGGCATCGTCGATTACCTGGCGCATGATCGCCTCGGCAAAACCCAGCCGCCGGTGTTGCGGAAGCGTCGCCACGGAATACAAGCCGATCACATCGCCGGTGATGGTTGACGCGGCGGTGGTCACGGGTTTGCCGTTCACGTACCCAATGTAGCCTTTGAGCGTACCGGACCAAGCGCGTTCGGAACCGTAAACCGAGGTTGCTACCGAGTGCGGGATTTCAAACGCGGTAGCCATGATGTCGGCGAACGTGCCGCGGCTGTCGGGGTCGCCGACCGCTCGAATCTCGAGAACTGGTAATTTGCGCAGCGGCGGATGCAATCGCTCTGCGTACATGCCTGGCGCTTGAGTCAGTGCGCGGAGGTTATGGCGGCTGAAGATGTGCGGCGCCTGGCGGCTGAGGGAGCGGCTGAGGAAGTCGTCGCACAGCCAGAAGGTCCAACGCAGCCGCTGTGTTTGGAACTGCGAAGCCGATAGTTCGATCAGGCGGATCAGCTCGTCACTATTGTTGTCAATGGCCGCTGTCAGGAGCGCGGCGTTGAAGGCGGCATAGTTCAGGCCGCAGAAAATCAGCGAAAGACTGTCGAGGTCGCGGACTTCGGCGTCGTTGCGGGCGCGGCCGAAGAATCGAAGGGCTTCGACGAGGTTATCGGCGACGGCTCGAATTTCGGATCCGGGCATCGGGGCGGTTTACGGACGACCGGCGCGATGGGCGCCACTCGATGTCAGGTTGACGACAGAAACTTGGGCTAGCAGCAACGTATCCAACTATACAGGAGAATGCGATGCGAGTAGTTTGGTGGGTCTCGATATTTTTTTGCAGCCTGTGTCCGGTGGCTTTTGGCGCGAGTTGGAGAGGGCTTCTGGTGAACGCCAATTGTTACGCGGCCGAGCAGCGCAACCACAATCCGACGGACACGTCGACGGCGGTGGACGAGGACAAGGGCCAAATGATCCGCTATTGCGCGCCCAAGGCGAAGACGAAGTCATTCGGGATTGTCGGAGAGGACGGCAATCTGTACCGGCTGGATTCGGCAGGCGGCGCCAAGGCGGCGGAGGTGCTGAGAAAAGTTGGAAAAACGCAGATGCTGGAGGTGCTAGTTTCGGGGACGGTCCGCGATGAGGTCATTCAGACCGACTCCGTATTGCCGGCAAAGTAGCGGCGGACCGCGCCACGGATGCGCGACACTAGCTGGATGAGACTTGTCCTGCTTCTGATCGCCAGTGCGACGGCGATCTGCGCGCAAAGCGGCCGCTTCACGATCCACATGATTCTGCATGCGATCGGGGAAGAGCGGTATTCAGTTATTTCCTCGAGCGAAGGCGTCCGGTTAGATACAACCATCGAGTTCACTGATCGCGCCAACACGCGCAGCACGACCGCCACTTTGCGCATGAAGAGCGACTTTTCGCCACTGAGTCTGGAGGTGAAGGGACGAACGTCGACCGAGTCCGTAACGATTCAGAAAGGCTCGGCCATGGTGAAAGAGAGTTGGGCCAGCCGGACTTTCGCGCCTCCCGGGCAATACTTCACAGTGTTCGGTCCGGCGCCGTTCGCTTTGCAAAGCATGCTGATGCGCTACTGGAAGGCGCACGGGAAACCGGCGCGGCTGGCGATACTGCGCGCCGGGGACGCAGAGCCGTTGGAGATCCAGGCAGCCGGGCGCGATTCGATTCTCGTGGATGGTAAGGCGATCGAACTCGAGCGCTACACCATCGCCAATCTGATGTTCGGCCGGGAGATCGTGTGGACGGATGCGCAAGGCGATCTCGCCGCCGCAATGACTTTTGCCGGAGGACTGCCGATGGAGACGGTCCGAGGCGAGTACGAGCCGGCGCTCGCCGAGCTTTATGGCAGCGGCGTCAAGCAGGAAATGGCGGATCTCGGAGCTATCGCGCGTCAAGTTCCGCCGCGATTATCCGGGACGTTCGCGATTCTAGGCGCAACGTTGGTGGATGCTACGGGAGCGCGGCCGGTGCCCGACTCGGCGGTGATCGTGCGCGACGGCCGGATCGTCGCTGCGGGGCCACGCGACAAGGTGAAGCTTCCGCGCCAGATCGCGATGGTCGACGGCAAGGGACAAACATTGCTGCCGGGTCTTTGGGAGATGCACACGCATTTTTCCGGTGTCGAGTTCGGTCCGGCGCTGCTAGCGGCAGGCATCACGACGGCGCGAGATTGCGGAGGCGAGTTCGACTTTCTGGTCGCACAGCGAGACGCGGCCGAAAAAGGCGCGGTTAGCCCGCGATTGCTGTTGGCGGGCTTGGTGGACGCCGGAGGGTTGAAGGCCTTCGGCCATGTCACGGCCGAGACGCCAGAAGAAGGTCGCGCGGTGGTGGATCGCTACCACGCGGCGCGGTTTGAACAAATCAAGCTGTACACGTATCTTCAGCCGGACGTGATCCGCGTAATTACGGCGGAAGCGCATCGGTTAGGGATGAGCGTTACCGGGCACGTCCCGCAGGTGTTCAACGCGATGCAAGGCGTGGAGGCGGGCATGGATCAGATCAATCATCTGTTCTATGTGTCGAACATGATGCGGACTGGCGAAGGCGGGCCGGTGGATGTGAATTCGGAGCAGTCGAAAAAGGTGATCGCGTTCTTGAAGGAGCATCACACCGTAGTGGATCCTACGGCGGGGTGGTCCGAAATGGCGGGACACTCTCAGGAAATGGACGTGGCGAGCTTCGAGCCGGGCATCTTGAAAGCGCCGTTCGTGCTGAATGCGAAATTTCGCGCCATGAATGGCGGGGGGCGCAGCGCCAATCGATCGCAGAATCTGGAAGTGATCGGCGCGCTGCATCGGGCCGGCATTCCGATCGTCGCGGGCAGCGATACGGGGCTAGTGGGTTATGGGCTGATCCGGGAAATTGAGCTGTACGTGCAGGCCGGGATGACGCCGCTCGAAGCGATTCAATCGGCGACGATTTTCCCGGCGCGCGCGATGAAACTGGATAAGGACTCGGGCACAATCGAAGTGGGCAAGCGCGCGGATTTAATTCTGGTAGACGGGAATCCACTCGCCAATATCAGCGATCTCCGCAAAGTTGCGCGTGTTGTCGCAAATGGACGGTTGTACGAGGCGGGAAAGTTGTGGGAGAGCGTCGGGTTTCAGCCTACCAAAAGTAATTAGCGACTACTTTCGGCGAAACTGGCGTGCCGGCGATCACTTTCACGTGCAGCACCAATTGCAAATTCTTGTTCTGCCATCCTTTGGGGGCGTCGCGGAGAGCGTCGGAGAGAAATTCGGGATGAGTAATGAGATCGGCGCCCGCCTCAGTGCCGTATTGCGTGATTCCGGCCACTTCCACCAGCATGGCTTGCGTGTCGGGATGAAAGACTCGCGTGACGATCGCGTAGTCTTCGTCGGTACGGCGATCGGCGGGGAGATTGGGGAGCGCCCAGGTGGTCGGCTTGCCGTTGTCGGTGACCATACGTGGGCGGCGCTCGGCATCGATGAAAAATCGCTGCTCCTTGCTGATCTCGCGCCAACGGGTGTAGGAATAGCCGATCAGGACGGCGGGCGCGGTACGGAGATCCTGGAACGAGACGTCGCTGCCGATCTTGACACGAAAAGCCCGGTGCATGTTGTTCAGCATGGTGGAAACGCGCAGGATACCCATTAAATCGCCGCCGCCCACGAACTGGTCGTTGAGCAGCACGAAATCTTCGAAGCGCGTGGGATGTTCGGGCGCCATGGTCGGGTCGACACCGTAAACGGGGACGTAAGCGGCAGAAAGTAACACCGGTGCCGAGCCGCGCAGCACGGGTGCCCAGAATTGATCGACTGTCGTTGCAGCGGGGCGGGATTTCCACCAGACGGTCATGGTGATCAGGACCAGAACGAGAGGGGCGGCTGAGATCGCGAAAAGCGTGTTTCGCCGCCGAACCGGCCGCGGCATCTCCAGGTCCGGCTTCATTTCCGGTTGGACGGGTGGCAGATCGGCGATGGGGGGTTGATGAAACTCCGGAACGTACGTGCCGTGCGGCAGCTCGATGCGGATCTCTTCGGTGTGACCTTCGTTGGCGTAGTAAAGACCCAGGCGTTTTCGAACTTCGCCGGCCTTCACGCGAACGGTAGCGTCGTCGGAGGGATCGTATTCGGCAGGACGTCTGAAGACGTCGATACCGATAGTTCGCTCCTTGAGGGTCTCGGATTGGCCATCTAAGGTGCGTTCGACGACGTAGCGCAGAAAATCCTGGGAGCGGCGGCTGGATCGGAAGCCGGGGCTATGCAGGACGCGATCTAATGCGGCGCGAATCGTGGCAGGATCCGGCTGCTTGCCGTTCAGCGTTCCGTTTTTGGGCCCATCGCCCATATGGCCATTCCCCTGTGGTTCCAATTCTAACACCGCGCGCACTGTAACGAATTGAGAACAAATGCGTTCGATCCTTGTAGCGAACACGCGCGCAACCGTTCAGAACTGGACATCGCCCGCTATGCGACGGCAACATCCACTCACGTGACTTGCAAAGTACACGGCCGGACGATGGTGCGTTCGCTGGCGCAACTCGCCGCTCTTGCGCTGCTCGCGACGATCGTGCGCAGGGCGGAGGCTTCGGGCGTTGCGCTGATGCCGATGCCGGCAAATGTCGCGATGGGTTCAGGCAGGCTCGTCATCGACGCGAGCTTCTCGGCTCACATCGAGGGTTACACAGATCGGCGTTTGCAAGCCGCGGTGGCACGGCTGGAGACGCGGGTGGAGCGGCGCACCGGCATCCCGCTGCAACACGGAGGCCCAGCGGTCTTGATTGTCGAGTGCCGCGGCGGCGGTCCCGAATATCCGTCGCTATCCGAGGACGAATCGTATCGGCTGGAGGTAACAGAATCGGCCGCGCACCTGACCGCACCGGCCGTGACGGGAGCGCTGCGCGGGATCGAAACGTTCGTGCAGTCGATCGCGGTGGATGGGCAATCCTTTTACGCTCCCGTGATGCGCGTTGAAGACACGCCGCGATTTGCCTGGCGCGGCTTCATGCTGGACGTGGCGCGCCATTGGATGCCGTTACCGGTGATCGAGCGCAACCTGGATGCCATGGCGGCGGTGAAGCTGAACGTCTTCCACTGGCATCTTTCCGACGACCAAGGTTTTCGTATCGAGAGCAAAGTGTTTCCGAAGCTCCAGCGGGTCGGGTCGGACGGAAATTTCTATTCTCAGGAGCAAGTGCGGGAAGTGATCGCGTACGCGCGCGACCGCGGCATTCGCGTTGTTCCGGAGTTTGACATTCCCGGGCACACGACGAGCTGGTTCTTGGGATATCCGGAGCTTGCAAGCGCTCCCGGCCCGTATCAGATCGAGCGGAACTGGGGCATCTTCGTACCGGTGATGGACCCGACGCGCGAAGAAGTGTACAAATTCCTGGACGCGTTTATCGGGGAGATGGCTGGACTATTTCCCGATCTTTTTTTCCACATCGGCGGGGATGAGGTGCTCGATACGCAATGGAAGAATAATCCGGCGATTCAGGCGTTTGCACGGAAGAACCGGTTGGGCTCAAGCGCCGCACTGCATGCTTACTTCAATCGTCGCGTGCAGGCGCTCCTCGCCAAGCACGGCAAGCAGATGATCGGTTGGGACGAAGTGCTGGCGCCCGAGCTTGCGCGCGATGTAGTGATTCAATCCTGGCGGGGGCAGAAGTCCCTCGCCGAAGCAGCGCGAGGCGGGCATCGAGGCATTCTTTCCTTTGGCTACTACCTGGATCACATGCAGCCGGCCTCGATGCACTACCTGGTGGATCCGCTGTCGGGCGACGCCACGGCGCTGAACACGCAGGAGGTAGCACTGGTGTTAGGTGGGGAAGCGTGCATGTGGACGGAGTACGTGAACGCCGAGAATGTCGATTCCCGGATCTGGCCGCGTCTGGCGGCGATTGCCGAGAGACTCTGGTCGCCGCGCGAGGTGACCGACGTGCGGTCGATGTACGCGCGAATGGATGTGGTCTCGAAAGCGCTGGAGTGGACCGGTGTACAGGATCGTCCGGGGATCGACATGCTCGAGCGGCGCTCCGGGGCAGGGGATGGCCCGCTCCGGGTCCTTGTGAATGCCGTGGAAGCTTTGGGAATCGATCAACGTCAGAAAGCGCGGCACTACAACAGCTTCGTGCCGTTGAACCGCCTGGCGGATGCGGCGAGTCCGGAGAGCGAGTTTGTGCGGCATTTGGAACAGATTGTGGCCGATGCGCCAATGGATTCGGCTGTACGTGGCGAGTTACAACTCGTCTTTAGCCTTTGGAGTCAGAACGCCGGCGAACTCCAGGATGTTTTGAATTCGCGATTCTTTCTGGTGGAAGCTGCTCCCGTTTCCAAGGATTTATCCCGAATTGGAGATATCGGATTGCGCGCGCTCCAATATTTGGAATCGGGCGCGGAAGTCCCCAGGGATTGGCTAGCCGAGCAGAGGCAGGAGCTGGATCGCGCGATGCTGCCAGGCGCGGAGGTCTCGCTCGGAGCCGTGCGGCCAGTGCGGGCCTTACTGGACATTTTGATGCCAAGTGGCAGGAGCGGGAATCCGCCGGGAAGTCACTGAGTTTATGAATGTTCGATCTGTAATGAACAGAATCGTAACAAGCTGACAACCGTTCGGAACTAGACAGTTTCCGCGAGCAGGCGCAGTATGGCGAAGGCCATGGAAAAGTTGGGATAAGGAGGCTGCATGAGAATGAAGCCGGTGCTATTGGGGATTTCGATTGCCCTGCTTTGGGCGTCGTTGGGATTTGGGCAGGGCCCGATCGCAGGAATCAACGGTCTGGTAACTGACCAAACTGGCGCGGCGATTCCGGCGGCTACTGTCGAGGCGAAGGACCTTGAGCGCGGCACGGTATGGCCCACCACCACCAACAACGAGGGGTACTACAACCTGCCACGGCTCCCCATCGGCAACTACGAGGTTCGTGTGGAGGCGAAAGGTTTTCAGGCAGCAGTGGAGCGGTCGGTGCAGTTGGTGATCGATCAGGCGGCGAAGGTCGATTTTCGGCTACAGCTCGGGCAGGTCAGCCAAACGATGGAAGTGACTGGCGCGGCGCCAATCCTACAAACTGAGACGACCGCAATCAACACGGTGATGGATGCGCACGCCATCGCCAGTTTGCCTTTGGAGACGCGGAACTACAATCAGTTGGCCTTGCTTCTGCCAGGCGCGGTGACCACCAGCCCTGCGGCGTTCAACACCGGGCAAGCGACGTTCAACGCGGGCCGACCGTACATCAACGGCAACCGCGAGCAGGCCACCTATTATTTGCTGGACGGTATGGAGAATATCGAGTTTGTAGATAATAACGTCGCATATTCGCCGAATGTGGACGCCATTCAGGAGTTTAACCTCATCACCAACAACCCTAGCGCGGAGTACGGGCAGTTTCTGGGCGGCGTGATCAGTGTGAGTTTGAAGTCGGGCGGCAACTCGTTTCATGGCGATCTATTTGAGTTCGTTCGGAACAATATCTTCAACGCGAATGAATGGTCGCGGAACTTCAGCCTGGATCCGTCTGTGAACAGCACGCCGCCGAAGCTGACGTGGAACGAGTATGGCGGGACATTCGGCGGTCCGATCAAGCGGAACAAGCTGTTCTTCTTCGTCGACTATCAAGGCTCGCGTTACGATACGCCGCCCACGCCGGGAACGATCAACACGTTTTCTAGCCTGGAGCGATCGGGGAACCTATCGGACATTCCTGGGATATCGCTGCACTATCCAGGGACCACGGTGGCGATGCCCGCAAATCTCGCGCAGGCGGTCATTTGCACAGGATCTCAGAAGATGGGCGTGGATCCGTGTATCAACCGATTAAGCCCGACCGCTCTCAAGATCATTGGCATCTTGCCGCAGGCCTCGCTCCCGGGGCTACTGAACAACGCATCCAACATCCAGAGCACGTACATCCATGGCAATCAAGGCGACGTCAAGGTCGATTACAATTTGTCGGACAAGGACCACCTTTCGGTTCGCTACTCGCAACAGAGCGTTTTGAATCCGACCACCAATAGCCAGGCCTTGTTGTACAACAGCACGGGCAATAACGTGTTTCCGTTATGGAGCGGCGTCATCGACTATACGCGGACATTGAGTCCGACCCTGGTGAACGAATTTCGCGGCGGCGTTAACTATTTTCCTGCTGAAGCGAACGTCGAGAGTGCCGGGAATAACAGTGCTTCGGGTCTGATCCCTGGGCAGCCAACACCGTTCCTGCCGGGTTTGTACTTTTCGGGTGCGCCGGTAGGTGGAGTCCAGAACGGACCGTTTGCTTTCGGAACTGTGGATGCTCCGGAGATTTTCCATCAAACGGCCATCCAGTTGGAAGACACGCTCGCTTGGACGCACGGCAAGCACAACATGAAGTTCGGGTTCCAAGGTATCCGCTATCGCAACGACTACGTGCCGGCGGTGACGAGCGACGGCGCGGCGGGACAAATCGGATTCAACGGGCAGTACACGGGCAACGCGGAAGCGGACTTTTTCCTTGGGCTGCCGTCGTATATGGCGTACGGGCAAGGATTTTCCGGGACGGTGGGGCAACGCAATGAGGCGCTCGGTGCGTTTGTGCAGGATGACTGGCGCATCAATGCGCACCTGACCTTGAATCTTGGGCTGCGCTGGCAGCTTTTCACGCCGATCTACGAAGTCGACAATCGGATGACGAATTTCGGTGAATACACGGGTCAGATCGAACTCGCGGGAGTAAACGGAAACAGCCGCGCGCTCTACAACCAATACAACGGCATCGCGAACTTCCTGCCGCGTGCCGGTCTGGCGTGGTCGCCGGGGGGAAAGTGGGGACAGAACATGGTAATTCGCGCAGCGTTCAGCCGGTCGAGTTTCCAGGAAGGCACGGGTGAGTACAATCGGTTGGCGACGAACGCGCCTTGGAACGTAGACCTCGTGAATCAGCCCGTGGCGGGATTGAACGGCGCGATTCCTGCGAATCAGGTGACGCTGGATCAAGGGTTCGGAGCGTTGGGCGCGGGTGGAACTTGCACGGTGGCCAATGTTACCTCAGCCCCCGCGGCGTGTTTCGCGGGAGTTCGGCTGCACTTGCAGGATCCGAATTACCGACCGGCGATTTCCAATCAATGGAATTTTTCGATCCAGCGGCAATTCGGCAATTCGACCACTCTGCAAGCCGCTTATGTCGGCCAATACAGCGATCATCTGGCGTCGATTCTGAACGCGGGCCAGAGCGTGCTGCTGCCGAACGGCACTGTGACGCCGGGGCCGTATTTGTCTGGGAATCCGGCGCTGAAGAATGATGGGACCGGGCAAGTCCGTTTGAACGCGACCGTGGGCATTCAAAATTATGATGCGTTGCAGCTCGCTTTTCAGCGGCGGCTGAGCGGTGGGCTGGCGTTCCAGATCAACTACACCTGGTCGAAGTGTTTGACGGATAATTTCGGCTATTACGGGCGTTACGGTGATGCCACGGCGAGCCAAGCGAGCGCCGATGTCGCCTTCCAGGAATACGTTTATAACCTTCATTTGGACTACGGGCTGTGCGATCACGACGTCGCGCAGGTGTTCAACGGCTACGTGACGTATAACTTGCCGTTCGGCAAAGACCGCATGTTCGGCAAGGATTCGAACAAAGTGGTGAACGGGATTCTCGGCGACTGGCAGTTGAACACGGTGTTCACGGTGCACGGCGGATTCCCGATCTCGATGCTGGATTTCGCGGGCGATCCGGGCACGGGTTCGTTCCAGCCGCGGCCGGATTGCATCGCGCCATCGATTCAGACGCCATATAAGAACTTTGCGGGTGGCGGCTATATCTGGTTCGACCCGAGCACGATGGCTGCTCCGGCACCGGGCCATTTCGGTACATGCGGCGTGAGCACCGAGCGCGGACCGGGATTGAAGCAGGTGGACCTGAGCCTATCGAAGATATTCAACATCACCGAGCGACAGAAAGTGGAGTTGCGCGCGGAGGCGATCAATGCGTTCAATTCGCCGGTGTTCGTAGTGCAGGGATACGTGGTGGATATTTTCGGTGGCAGCAACGAGGGTGTGGTGAACACGTCGCAAGGCGCGAGGAATTTGCAGTTCGGATTCAAGTATTCGTTTTAGCGGAACGTGCTGCGAACAGGGAAGGTCGAACATCCGGGCCCTTTGGGGCCGCCAGTTCGACCAATTCCCTTGCTGCCGAGGTTTAGCCGAAAAGGATCGGGCCGGCCTACGATCCCGCTTGAATCGTTTCTCCAGTCGAAGGTGAAGCCCAGCGCGTTGACGTAGTAGGCTGCGGCTTTATCGATGTTGGTTGCGGGGACCCCAGGGATAGGCGTGCATAGCACGAGGCCGCCGCTCGGGCGGCTCACGAATATTAGTTATTGGTGATTCTATGGTGCGAACGGGGAGGGTCGAACTCCCATGGCCTTGCGGCCGCTGGAACCTAAATCCAGTGCGTCTGCCAGTTCCGCCACGTTCGCGCGCGGGCTTCAGACACAGGATACCAAGCGTGGTTGGATTAGGCCAAAAGCTCCACTAACTCGTCGATGCGCGCGGCGCGCGGCAGACGCGGGGAACGGTCGCCACAGGCGCACGTTTCGCGCTCAAGGTGGAGATGCTCGCAGCCGTGGATCACGTGGAGTCCCGAATGCGCGTCGCATTCCATCGCGAGCAGGCGATTTTTCGAATCGAGATATTGTTCGTAAACCGGGACGCCGAACGTCTGCCAGAGGAATTCGCGATCCACGCTGGAAAGCCTGAGATCGTCTTCATAGGTGAGCACGATCACCGAGTGCGCGAGCGACATGCCGGACTGGGCCAGACGCCGCAACTCAGCCACGCGTCCGGCGACAGATTCCGGTTGAAAGCGCGCTGCTCGATCGCACCAGCCATCTTCGAAAACCCGCATCGTGCGGGAAGCGCGAAACCCGGGCGCGAGAATAGCCGTGCGTGGAGCGGGATTCATGGGATGAACGAAGACTGCATCCTTGTGGCTTCGCTGAAATCTGAGTCGAACAATCATGTCGGATACCGACTACACAGTGGCACCGATTTTTGCTTTGTCTCAGGAAAACAACTGCTCGAGGTTGTCGTGAAAGATGAGGCGTGCCGTTTCGGCTTCGACACCAATTTCGTAAAGCGCCTTGCTCTGCGTTTCGAAGATTGTCGCGTGCCAGCCGCGCGGAAAATAGGAAGAATCCGTGCCGAACAGCAGCCGGTGCGGCCCAGCGACATCCAGGGCGCGGCGGAAGATGGTTCGCAGATCCAGATGGGCTTCTTCGTAACGCATCCAGCTATTACTGCTCGAAGTATCCAGGTATACGTTCGGGCAAAGATCGCAGAGCATGAGTGCTTCGCGCAAAAAGCCGGCGCCGAAATGCGGAATTATGAAGCGAACCGCCGGATATCGCAGCGCGACTTCGTGCAGATCGACGGGATTGGAGTAGCGCAGATCGAAATGCGACGCGAGCCCCAGCTTCTTCCGGATGCCCAGGCTCAGCACGCCGCAATGCACGAAAGCCGCGACGCGCGGGCGAGCGGCCGCCAGATCAAGCAGGGCAGTGACACGGTCATCGTGCATCGAGTAGCGATGCATAGCCGGAAAAAAGCACAAGCAATGGATATGGCCGGTGGCGAGCATCCGCGCGGTTTTCGCGGGCGCGTCGGGTGCCGTGGGATCGACCATCGCGAAACCGAGGAATCGCTGCGGAAACTTTCGGGCGGCTGCGACGACGGAATCGGCGTCGCCCGGAAGGCTGGCGATGAGAGCGGCCTTCGAGACGCCGTAGCGGTCCAGCTGGTTCGCCCAAGCGGCTGCGAGCCTTTCGGGGGATTCTTCAGGAAGTTCCCAGCCTCCGAGCAACGCCGGAAGCGTGGCGATTTGGGCCTTTTTCTGATCGGCCAGGGCAGAGAAAAAACGGTAGGAGAAAAAATGAACGTGCGCGTCGTTAATCGGAATAGAGCCCCAGGGGGATTCCACTTAACTGGCCTGGTGCTTTGCGGCGGGAACGGGGAAGCGAGTGACACCGGCGGCCAGGGCCACCTGGGTCAGGCCGGCCACGTTGGTTACGCCGAGCTTCTTCATCATTGTCTTGCGATAGCCGCGGACAGTTTGAAGGCCGAGGTCGAGCATGACGGCGATTTCCTTGCTGCTTTTGCCTTCCGCCACCAGCCGAAGAACTTGGAGTTCGCGTGGGGACAGGTTGGCTAGAGTGGACGGCGCCGGCGTAGCTTCGAGGTCGCCTTTCTGAATGCGTTTGAGCAGACGATCCGATACCTGCGGGCTGAGGTACGAGCCGCCCTTGGCAACGGTGCGGAGTGCATCCACCAAATCGTTGTCGGAAGCCTTTTTCAACACGAAAGCGCGCGCGCCGGAACGAATGGCGCTCACCACCGAGTGCTCGTCGTCGTACATCGAGAGAATCACGATCTTTGCGTCGGGACAGTGCCGAAGAATTTCGGTGGTCGTTTCAATGCCGTTCAGGCCCGGCAGACCAATATCCATGAGAATAATATCGGGCCGCTTGGTCTTGCAGATTTGCACCGCTTCGGTTCCGTTCTCCGATTCGCCCATGACCTGAAAATCTTCGCTGTGACGGAGAATGGCTTTGATGCCATCGCGCATGATTTTGTGATCGTCAACGAGAAGAACTTGAAACGGCATAATTAACCGCTCGCTCGGGCCGCCGCCGGACACGAGATCCGAAGGATATTTCCATCGGCGGGAGACCCCCCCGCGCTGAGCTGGAAATCCGACTTGGCGGCATGATACTCGATCAAGAGCATTCCGAATGTTTTCGTTTTCGCGTCATCGCCTACGAACTCGCCATTATCCGCTATTTCGAGAACCAGCCGGCCGTGCGCCTGTTTGAACTGCACATCGATCAATGAACACCCGGAGCGTTCCAGGGCCGCGGCCATCGCATATTCGGCTATTTTGTAAAAAGCCTTGGCTTGCGCGGGAGGCACCCGGACGCTGGAATCGAAGTGCAGGCGAATGGAGCCGGCAAAGGCTTCGCGAGCTTTCCCGGTCAACTGCTCGAGCGCGAAGTGCAGCCCGGCGCGCTCGGCTACGGCGGGATTCAACTCATTGCTGATGCCGCGCAGACGGTCGATGGCTTGTTCGAGCATGCTTTGAATCTCGATCACCCGTTCACCTACGCCGGGAGCAGATTCGTCGAAGTCCATTCGTAGCGCGTCCAGTTGTAATCCGGCGGCACTCAAGACCTGGCTGACATCGTCGTGAAGTAAACGAGACACACGGGCGAGCGTTACTTCATGTTCGTTGAGGGCGCCGAACAGCATCTCCGCCAGCGCCGCCTCAGGCATGCTATTGATTCGCTCGTCACTCAAGGGCCGCTTACGGTTCATCATGCCACTATTCTTAGTTGGGAGCAATACAAAAATGAGGTCAAATGTTTTTTGCAGGCCGCGAAAGCCTCTTTCGCGCGACGCGACTATCCAATTGGATAGTCATGCTTTACATGATACTCGGGCGTTACTTTCGAGCGATCACTCGTTTTGCGGCGGCGACGACATTACTCGCCACCAGGCCGTATTTTTTCACTAGCTCTTCGGGTGTTCCCGATTCCGCGTAGGTATCCTGAATGCCGACGAATTCCATGGCAACGGGAGTGGTTTCCGCCACAACTTGCGCGACGCGAACACCCAGGCCGCTGGCCACCAGGTGCTCCTCAGCAACCACTATGGCACGAGTTTCGCGGGCGGCGCGGACAATTGCGGCGCGGTCGAGCGGCTTGATGGAATACATGTCGATCACGCGTGCGGAGATGCCTTCGTTGTCGAGCGATTCCTGGGCACGAAGCGCTTCGGAGACCAGCAGTCCGGTGGCGATGATGGTGAGGTCGTGTCCGTCAATCAGTTGCGCCGATCCACCGATGGTGAAGGTGGCATCCGCGCTATGAACGATGGGCGTCTTGGGACGGCCGGCTCGAATAAATACGGGACCCACGTGAGCGGCGGCGGCGTGAACCAGAACGCGCATGGAGATTTCGTCGGCCGGCGACAGCACCACAAAATTCGGCAGCGAGCAGGCCAGGCCCAGATCCTCAATACTCATCTGCGACGGCCCGTCTTCGCCGATCGAGATGCCGCTGTGCGTGCCAACCACCTTCAAGTTCACGTTGGGATATGCCACGCAAACACGCAACTGCTCGAATCCTTTATTGATGGCGAAACAGGAGAAGCTGGCGGCGAACGGAATTTTTCCGCTGGACGCGAGCCCGGCTCCCACTGCGATCATGTTGGCTTCGGCGATCCCGCATTCGATGAACCGGCCGGGAAATTCCTTGGCGAAAAAATGTGTATACGTCGACTTCGAGAGATCGGCGTCGAGCGCGACAACGTTTTTGTCCTTGCGCCCCAGCTCCACCAGCGCGTGGCCGAATGCCTCGCGCGTGGCCACACCCATTTTGAGCTCGAATTTTGTTTTAGTCTCCATCGGTCTGAGCTCCACCTATCTCAGTTCTACCAACGCTTTTTCCATTTCTTCCTTGGTGGGCGCAACCCCGTGAAACTTGGGATTGTTTTCCATGAACGAAACGCCCTGGCCTTTGATCGTGTGCGCGATAATTGCGGTCGGCTGGTCCTTGGTGCGTTCGGCTTCGGCGAAGGCAGCATGCAACGCGGGAATATCGTGGCCATTGAGCTCGATGACGTGCCAATTGAATGCACGCCACTTGTCGGCCAAAGGATCGAGCGGCATGATATCGTCGACGAAGCCGTCGAGCTGGATGTGGTTATAGTCGACGATCGCCACCAGATTGTCCACCTTCTTGTCGCCGCCGAACATGGCAGCTTCCCAGATCTGGCCTTCCTGGATCTCTCCATCTCCTAATACGACGTAGGAGCGGGAGGGCCGGGAGTCGAGCTTTGCAGCCAGCGCCATCCCGATGCCGAGCGACAAGCCTTCACCCAACGATCCGGTGGAGGCTTCGAGCGCGGGAATGAATCGGCGATCCGGGTGACCCTGGTAAATGGACCCGAGTTTTCGCAAGGTATTCAATTGGTCCTTGGGAGTGTAACCGCATTCCGCCAACACGCTGTAAAGTACGGGCGCGGCGTGGCCCTTGGAAAGAATAAAGCGATCGCGGTCCGGCCATTCAGGATGGGCGGGATCGTGCCGCATCACGTCGAAGAACAGCGTTACAACAATCTCAACCGCTGAGAGCGAGCCGCCCGGATGACCGGATCCGGCGTGAGTGATCATCTCCACGATCTCGCGCCGCACCTGTTTCGAGATGGCTTGGAGCTCGCCGACGTTACTGGTTTTTGTCATCGCCGTATTCCAATGTAGCAACCAGCGGAACCGGCATGTCGAAGCGCAGGCGCAGTTCGGCCGCGGCCTGTTCCGCTGATTGGTAGACGAATCCGTGGATGCCGAATGTTTCGGCGGCGCGGACATTTTCGGGACGGTCGTCCAGGAACAAGATTTCGCCCGAATCGACGCCCAGTCCTTGTATGCAGTGGCGATAGATTTCGGGGGCGGGTTTGGCGGTGCGAACATCGCAGGAGAAAGTGCGCTGACGAAAGGGCGGAAGCCAGTCGCATCGCTGGATGTAGTCACGCACGGGGATAGGCATGTTCGAGAGCAAGGCGGTCCTGAGGCCGGCATCATGGAGGTCATGCGCCCAGCCGGGGAGATCGCGGGCGGGATACGACCAGCTTCGGCTGTCGGCATCGAGCGTTGAGAGTTGGGTGCCCTTGAGGTTCGTGGACAGAGCACTTGCGACCGCTGTCCAATAATCCTCCGGTGTGAGCACGGCTTCATCGTACTGAAAACGGAATTTCCAATACGCTGGGCGAAAAACCTCGACGTCGGCGTTCAGAATCGACGCCATGGTCGCGATTTCGCCCGGCCCTTGAGGCGCGCTGAGGACGTTGCCGTAGTCGAAGATGACGGCGGTTGGACGGATACGCATCACAGCCGGGCGAACTCCTCTACGATCCGCGCGGCCAACTCAACGTGCTTGCGCCCCAGGTCGTGGCCGGCGCCGGCAACTTCCAACAATCTCACCGGTCCTGGGATCAGTTGCATCGCGGCGCGCATTTCTTCGATGGTACCGAAAGGGTCCTTCGATCCGTGGACGAACAGAGCCGGAGTTTTCCATTGCGTGAAATGCGCGGTGCGGAGTTGTTGCGGCTTCGCCGGCGGATGTAACGGATATGAGAGCAACAGCAGCTTGTCGGCCAGGCCGGGTGCTTCCGCGGCGAGCATGCTGGCCTGGCGTCCACCATACGAATGACCGCCAAGCCAGACGTGATCCGGGTTCTTCTCGCGCGCCCTGGCTACTTGCTCACTCAGACCTTCGCGATCGCGGGCTGCATCGGCGGGGCGCGGCGGACCGTGCGGCCGTGTTTGGCGGAACGGAAGATCGTACCGGGAAACGTCGACGCCCGCTGCCGCGAAGGCATTCGCCACCGCAACCAACAGAGGTGCGTTGCGATTCGATCCGGCGCCGTGAGTGAGAATCAGAATATCCAAAGAAAATCGGCCATCAATGAAAAAGGGCCGCCTGGTCCGGGCGACCCTTGCTTCGATTTTGTTTTGAAGTTGTTGGCTTAGGGCCGCATAACATTCTCGGCCTGGAGGCCCTTGGGACCTCGCTTCACCTCGAACTCCACCTCCGCGCCTTCTTCCAGGGTCCGATATCCGTTCATCTGGATTGCCGAAAAGTGAACAAACACGTCGTCGCCATTGGAGCGTTGGATGAAGCCATAGCCCTTGGCGGCGTTAAACCATTTCACGATACCTTTTTCTCTCACTACTGATTCTCCTAACCTCTGGTCCTGGCGCTGGCCAACGATTCCGGCAAGAACCGTCCGCTTAGTAAGTGGTTGGGATTCTCTTGGTCCTGCGATGGTCAAACGCACAGTTTTGTTACGAAACTCGACCATGGTATCACAGGTTCGGCGAGGCTTGGCAACCCTGCGGCGGCCGGAAAAAAGCTCTGTTCCAGGCGGGCACGCGCCTGCTACACTGTGCTTTACTAATGCAGTTCTCCCGGTTTCCGGGAGCAGCAATGCAAGCCATCCGAGCCTTGGCTCTGGCCGCAGCGTCCGTCGCGGCCGGGCTGGTTGCCGGCGCGCAAACCATCTTCAATCCCGCTCCCTCGCGCATTTTCGGTCAAGCTGTTTTGCAACAGACCGGATTGCTGAGCGCCATCGCGCCCAATCTAGTCGAGGGCCGGGAATTCAATGCACCGCAGGGAATCGCGGTGGACTTGTCGGCGAATCCGCCGACTCTGTACATCGTCGATACCGGGAATAACCGCGTGTTGGCATGGAAAAATGCCTTCGGTTTCTCCAAGGGCGATAGAGCGGATTTGGTGATCGGCCAGCGCGATCTGTTGTCGACGGCTCCCGAAGGGCCGGGCGCGGATCTCAGCACGGGTCTGAATCAACCAGTTGCGGCGGCCACGGATGGCGCGGGCAATCTCTATGTGGTGGATGCGGGAAACAACCGGATTCTTCGCTATCCCGCACCTTTCGCGCAAACCGGAGCGCTGCTTACAGTGGATTTGATCCTGGGGCAGGCGGATCTGAACGGACACGCGCCGAATGCGGGACACCTCGCGGCGGCAGCGAACACATTCGCCTTCACAACCGGCGCTGGAGTATTTCGATCGGGGCTGGCGCTCGACGCGGCGGGGAATTTGTGGGTATCGGATGCGGCGAATAATCGGGTGCTGAGAATCCCGTCGGCTGCGCTCGGGCCAGGAGCCGCGAATCAGCCGGCCGCCGACTTAGTGCTTGGAGAACCCGACTTTGTCACTAACTCGACTCCGCAAAATATCGATCGCACCAAGAAGAACTATTTGCTTGCGCCGTCCGGTCTCGCATTCGATCCCAACGGGCGCTTGTTTGTCGCCGACGGCGCCAATCGCGTGGTAGTTTACACACCGCCGTTCGCGATCGCACAGGGGGCCGCGCGAATCATGGGCGTGGTGACTCCGGCTTCGGGACAGTCCTCGCCGGCAATCGGTGCAAGCACTCTCGGCGCGTTGACTTCGAGCAATCAGCCGCTGCCACCGGAGGGCGTTGTGTTCGTCGGCGCGAATCCGTACGTTTTGGACACCGGCAATGCCCGCATTCTCGGCTACGCTCCTTACGACCAGTGGCCGGCGGAGAGCGTAGCCTTCTCGCCCGCCGCGACGTTGGTGATTGGGCAACAGAGCTTCGTTGCGAATACGTCGAACCAAGGGCTCGCGCAGTCGAACGCGTCGACGTTTGCCGGGCCCATTCCAAATGCGTCCATCGGCGGTCCGGTGGCCGCCGCATTTGCCGGAAGCGATCTGTTCGTGGTCGATTCGGGGAACCATCGCGTGCTCTCTTTCCCGCAACAATCGGCCGGGTCTTTCGTCAATGCCGACCGCGTGCTCGGGCAGATCGATTTTCAGTACAACTCGCAAAATCTGATCGAAGGCCGCGAGGTGGGTTTCGTACCCAATGCCAACTCGTGTCTCGTGAATGGCGTGCCGGCGTTTCCGTCGGGAGGCAGTGCCGTAATCGACACATCGTCCAATCCTCCGCACTTGTACGTTTCCGATCCGCTCAACAACCGCGTGCTCGGATTCGCAGATTACCGCAAGGTGAACGCGGGTCTGAAGGCGGATTTAGTCATCGGCGAACCAGATCTGCTGACGGGGATGATCAACTATCCGAGCAGCAATCCGTCGCAAACCTCGAATGAGGGCCTGTGGTCGCCGGAAGGCCTAGCGGTAGATGCGAACGGTAATCTGTATGTTGCGGACGCGTGCAATGCGCGAGTGCTGCGGTTTCCCGCGCCGTTCGTGCAATCGCCGAGTGTGCCGCAACAGGCTGACCTTGTGCTGGGTCAGACGAGCTTTTTCGGACAGCCGATCAAAGATCTAAGCCGCCAGACCATGCGGAGCGCCTTCGGAATCGCCTTTACGGCCGCGGGACATCTCCTCGTGTCGGATGCGCTGGCGAATCGCGTGCTTTTCTTTGAGAAGCCGACAGGCGGCGATTTCCAGAACGGCCAGCCAGCGACGAACGTTTTCGGCGAAGCGGATTTTGTTTCTTCTTCGAGTAGCGTGCTCCAAGGGCCACTGCTTGTGGCGGTGGATCCGAGCGATCAAGTGTATGTGGCCGACGCCGGCCACAATCGCATCGCTGTGTTGCCGAATGCGACCACCGCTGGCGACAACCCTCCCGTGCTGTTCGCGATTACGGGGTTGAGCAGTCCCGCCGGAGTTGCGATCAATGCCGCGACCTCCGAAATTTGGGTGGCGAACTCGGGCGGCAATCAGGTGCTTCGCTTTCCAGCCTATCAAACTTACCTCAGCAATCCCTCGGCGACGGCGACATTGTCGGTGTTTGGACCGGTATCAGTGACATTGGACCCGTTCGGCGATCCGGTAGTCGCGGAAGGGCTGACGAATCGGCTGTCGTTTTACTTTCCGGCCATCGACTACACGGCTTCCGCGGGCGGGGTTGCGGGACGGTTATCGGGCAACGCGGCGAATTATTTCGGCCGGTTCGCGCCGGGGATGCTGACCAGCATCTTTGCTTTTTCAGGCTCCAGCTTTGGGAATCAAACCGCGAGTTTTGGAACATTGCCGCTACCGGCAACGCTCGGAGACGTGCAAGTGTCCGTGGGCGGCATACCAGCCCCACTGATCTACGCCTCGCCGAGCCAGATCAATTTGCAGGTACCTGGGGCGACCCCGACCGGGGTGCTACAGGAATTTCAAGTAGTGCGTGCATCAACGGGTCAGGTGCTGGCAAGCTGGTTGTTCCGCGTGGATGCGGCATCGCCCGGATTGTTCACCGCCGACGGGTCAGGCTCAGGGCAGCTGCTGGCTTTGAATCAGGACGGAAGCGTGAACAATGGATCGAATCCAGCCAAAGCAGGCTCGTACGTGTCCCTATTTGGAACAGGTGCGGGCGTGGTCGCGGGGATGCCTACCGACGGCGTAGCTTCGCAGGGAACACTGGCGACGCCGCAGAATCCGAGCGTGTTCATTAACTCGAACTTCGTCGACAACTCGGACATCGAGTTCTCCGGCCTCGCGCCCGGGTTCGTAGGTCTTTGGCAAATCAACGTGAAAGTTCCATTGAACGTTCCACCCGGCGATGTGATCGTTTACGTTACCTACGACGGTATCAATAGCATTCTGGATCCGAACGGCATTCGCCGCACGACGACCATCCGCACGACGCCGTAACGGAGTTGCCGCGCGCGGGTCGGCAATTGGTATACTCGCCAGCAGAAATGCCGGGAGGATCACCATGAATCGACGTGAATTTTGCACTATAGCATCGGGTGTGGCTGGCTTTTCACTGGCCATCGGGCGCGCACAAGAGGCCGGACCGGTCGCCGAAACCGCGTCGGGAAAAGTCCGCGGCGTTCTCCAGGAAGGTGCGAACGTCTTCAAAGGGATTCCATATGGCGCGCCCACCAGCGGGAAGAACCGGTTCATGCCGGCACGCGATCCCGAGCCGTGGACCGGTGTGCGGGATGCCCTTCGATATGGTCCCAGCGCACCGCAGGGCGACGGGCGGTCGATACCTCGTGGGATCGCTCCGATGAGCGAGGAATGCCTGGTTCTCAATGTCTGGACGCGTGGCTTGAATGATGGCGGCAAGCGTCCGGTGATGGTCTGGATTCACGGCGGCGGGTTCAATACGCTCTCCGGATCCAGCCCGATGTACGACGGCGTGAACCTGGCCAAACGGGGCGACGTGGTAGTGATCACGCTGAATCACCGGCTCAACGTTTTTGGTTTCCTGCATCTCGCCGATCTGGCGGGCGAACAATTCGCGGAATCCGGTAACGTCGGCATGCTCGACCTGGTTCACGCGCTGAAGTGGGTACGCGCGAACATCACACAGTTCGGTGGCGATCCCGGCAACGTCACCATTTTTGGCGAGTCAGGCGGAGGGCGAAAGGTGTCCACGCTGCTCGCTATGCCCGCGGCGAGAGGCTATTTTCATCGCGCAATTATCGAGAGTGGTCCCGGTGTGCACATGCAACCGCGCGATCTGGCGACGGAGATCGCGGTTTCGGTTTTGAGCGAACTCGATGTTCCCCTAAGCCAGATCAGCCGCATTCAGGATATTCCAATGGAGAAAGTGCTGGCAGCGTACAGCGTCGTGGAAGGGCGGCTGGACGCACAGAGCCGCGACAAGGGCGTGATCGAGATGCACGGCTTCGTCCCGACCACGGGTGTAGAAGACTTGCCCGAGAATCCATTCGACCCGGTCGCGCCGGCGGTGTCGGCCGATATCCCTCTGCTGATCGGAACCAACAAGCACGAAATGGCGTTATTCACGCGCGGCGATCCGAAGATTTACAACCGCACGCTCACCGAAGACGAGCTGAAGCAGCGCGTGAAGGAACTCACCGGTCCGGGCGCGGATCATGTTTTGGATATCTACAATGCGGCGTATCCGGGATCGCATCCAGCGGTGCGTTACATCCTGATAGAAACTGACCGCATTTATCGCTTTAACTCCATCGTCGTCGCCGAACGCAAGACCGCGCTGCGCAAAGCGCCTGTGTACATGTACCTGTTCGCCTGGGAAACACCGCCCGATCCGAAAATGCTGGCACATCATGCGCTCGAGATCACGTTTGCGTTCGATAACACCAGCCGAGTCCCTGGACCGTCGGGCGGTGGCGCGAAACCGGCCGCGCTGGCGGACAAAATGAGCGACGCCTGGATCGCGTTCGCCCGCACCGGCAATCCGAACACGCCAAAGCTGCCCGAGTGGCCGGTTTATGACGTCCAAAAGCGGCCCACCATGGTGTTCAATGATGAAAGCCGCGTGGTCAACGATCCCGGCGGCGCCGAGCGGCATCTGTGGGCGACCACGTAATATCGCGAATCCCTTTTGGGCGCCGCAGCGTCTGAGCAACCAGAGGACCTATGGGTAAGCTGATCTTGTCTCTTTTCTTGATCGGGCCGGCGGCGTGGGCGTCGACGCAGGAGCCCGCTCCGCCTCCAGTTAGCGCCGATACTCAAAAGACCGAGCAGCGTAAGGGCCCGGGCGCAGCGAAGGATATTGGCAGTGGCGCGGGCAACATTGGAACCGGCGCAGCCAAGGGCGTAGGCAACGCGGCGAAGGGTGTCGGCCAGGGCGCGGCTGATCTGGTGACGCTGCATCCGATCAACGCGGCAACTTCAGTTGGAAAAGGCGCAGCGTCAGCGGGAAAAGACGTCACGGTCGGCACGGTGAAGGGCACGGGCAAAATCGCACGCGGCGTCGGCAAGGCGTTCAAGAAAATATTCTGAGACTGCCGTTATTTCGTGGCGGCCGTTCCGGACTCAGGCGCTGCGACCGTGACGAACGTACTGGTTCGATTCAGGTGCATGTCGTACGCGGCGATTTCATAGGTGTAAACGGCGCCCGGTTGCACTTTACTGTCGATAAAGCTCGGATTCGCCCGCGAGACATTCGCGATGAACTTCCCATCGCGCGAAATGGTGTAGCCGCCAACGCCCGTTCCATCGGGATCGTCGGTGATCCGCGGCCAATCGAGTTCGATGCTGTTCGCCGAAGCCTTCACCTGGATGTCGGCGGGGGATAGCGGTCCAGGGGCCAGGCGATCAAGCGCTCCCAGATCCACGCCGCCAAGCGAATTGATCGCGGGCGCGCTCCGGACGCCGATTCCCGCGACACCACCGGTAACTTCCGCGTCATCGATCTTCGTGAGATTCGAGTAATCCAGCCAGACGCCGACGTGTCCGTCAGCCGCGGCAATCGCACGCAACGTCATTCCGTCGTGGCAGGAGATTTGTTCGGAGTGCAGGCTGGTCACGGTCTCGCTCGAACGCTTGGAAATCGAGAGAGTCGCCGTGCAACCGTTGTCGCTGAAAGTCGGATTCTCGACCTCCACTGCATAATAGCTACCCGACGCCGCCGAACCAGCGAGCGCATCTGGAGAAGCGTGCAGATAAATAGTGTAAACGCCGCCAGACGCCTTCAAATTCAGCGACGCGCGGACTTCAGAATCGCTGCTGCCGTCTGGAACCGCGATTCGAGAGAGCAAGATGGCACCGCTGGCTGAGGCTGATGTGACGCCGTCGGCAGCTTGTACAGCATCGCCGCGGATGCTCCATTGCTCGGCGGAGATCGCGGTGAGCTTATCGGAAAAATAGTAGCGATAGCCAGTCGCACCCGCGGGGCAACTGAGCGTGTTGGTTCCAATCTTGATCGCTTCACCAGAGCTGGCAAGAGTCGCAATGATGGCGTGCGTGCGACCGTCCTTGAGAGTGGCGGGTGTGTTCATGTAGAACGCATGCACGCCGTCGCCAATGCCCGCCTGCTGAAGATCCTGGCGGTAGTTTGCCGCGGACAGTGTGGCGAAAGGAGAGCCCTGCGTGGAACCGTCGTAGAGATTGATCTCGAGCCGGGCCGAAGGCTGCGAGGAATCCCACGCCCAACCGCTGATGGCCGAACAGTCCGCAGAGTCCAGCCAGCCGGTCTGCGGTTGCTTTGCGATCGTGGCGGCGGTTTCCGAATAGGCGGTCGCGGCCCCCATCAAAGCCAGAAGTCCCAAGAAGTATTTCATTGATGTCTCCTCATCTTTGAAAACTGCAAAATCGATTTTAACGCATGACGAGGCGCGCGGTGACGGCAAAAGTACAGTGCGCTGGTTGTCTTTACGCGGTGAGGGGCTTTGTCACATTTGTCTCACACCTCTTTAAGTGCAAGTCGCGTTGGTGATTAAAAAGAGGCACTGAGATTGCACTTGGGCCTCAAGACAGGAGGAAGTGGCATGAGATCCCTTTCGATCTGGTGCGCGGTCGCAGCCACGGGGAGTGCGATCGTATGGGGGCAATCGCCAGCCGACCCGCAACCGATCTATCGCGTGACGGTGGTATCGCGTACTTTACAGGCCGTGAACTATGAACATCGCGGCGGACCCACGATGATCGATTTCAATGGCACCGTGCTGCTTCCGCACTCCAAGGGACAGGCGATGATCGAGAGCAAGCGCGGACGCGTGACCATCGACGCCAAGCTGGAGCATCTCGATGCTCCCACAGTGTTCGGTACAGAATACCTGACGTATGTTTTATGGGCAATTTCGCCGGAGGGCCGCGCTAGGAATCTCGGTGAGGTGCTGGTCGATTCCTCCAACAAAGCGCACATCAGCGTGACCACCGATCTTCAGGCATTCGGGATGATCGTCACAGCCGAGCCGTACTATTCGGTGACGACGCCTAGCGATGTGGTTGTGATGGAAAACGTGATCCGGCCGGATACGATCGGAATGCGCGAAGTGATCTCGGCACGTTACGATCTGCTCCCGCGCGGCGGCTACGTTATGAATCTTCGACAGAATCAGCCCGTCACGATGGCTGCGGAGGGACGGAAGCTTCCCTACGATCAATACGAAGCGCTGCTGGAGGTGTATCAGGCCCAAAACGCCGTGCAGATCGCGGACTCAATGGGTGCGCGACAGTTCGCGCCGGATGCGTTTAACAAGGCCATTGCGTTGTTGGATAATGCGCGCGCGGCTCAGTCGCGAGGGCAGGACAGTCACATGGTTGTGTCACTGGCGCGGGAAGCGGCACAGACCGCGGAGGATGCGCGAGTGATCGCACTGACTCGCCGCGATCAGCAACAGCGCCAGGTGCAGCAATCGCAGGATCAGAGCAGGATTCGTGCACAGGCCGACTTCGAAGCCGTGCAAGCACAAGCTCTTGCCCAACAGCGGGAAGCGGAGCGAGAGCAGGCCCAGGCCGACGCGGCGCCGACACCGGCCGTGGAATCGGATCAGCCAATCCAGCGCACGCAGCCTCCTCCGCCGGTTACGGCGCAGCCCGTCGAGCGGGCCAGGTTCGAGTTGAGCGGCGATCAACGGAGGACGCGCGCGGAACTTCTGGCGCAGCTCACATCTACCCTCGATACTAGAGACACGCCACGCGGGCTAGTGGTGACGGTAACGGATCCGCTCTTCGAGTCAGAAAGCGGCGACGTCCTGCGTCCCGCTGCGACCGAGCGTCTGATGCGGATCGCCTCGATTGTTAAGACGCATCCGGACCTGGTGATTCGCGTGGAAGGCTTCACGGACGATCGCGAGTCAGGCCACGAGCTTTCGCGGCGACGGGCTGAGGCAGTGCGTGCGACGCTGACCCGCTATGGCGTAGCGCCCGGTTCGGTGATCGCGGTCGGACTGGGCAATTCACGTCCGCTAGAATCGAACACGACTACCGCGGGCCGCGCGTTGAATCGCCGGGTTGAATTAGAAATCTCAGGACCAGGCATCGGCAACATGGCACTGTGGGACCGTACATATTCGCTGAGATAACAGCGAGCGGACGCGGGTTCACATATAGACGGGAACGGCGATTCCCAGGACGTCCAGAGTTCGTTCGAGCTGGTCGCGGAAATAGTCGGTCATCCAGAGCAGGCAGGTGCGTTTCTCACGGTTTTCTTCGGTTAGGACCGGGTAGGCGTGATAGAAGTTGTTGAAAGCCTGCGCGAGTTGGAAGGCGTATTTCGCGACGTGCGCGGGCTCGCCGGATGCGATGGCGCGCTCGACGGCGGATCCGGATTTAGACGCGACCAACAGGAGCTGCCAGAAATCCTCGGCTTCCAGCTGGCGTTGGAGCGCATCGCGGTGGAGGTCATGCTTGAAGTCGGGCAGCGATTCGCCCCGTTCGGCTAATTTGCGGAGGATGTTGCGGGCGCGGACGGCCGCGTATTGGACGTAGGGTCCCGTTTCACCTTCGAAGCTGAGGGCTTCTTGCAGATCGAAGGCGATCACGGAATTGCGGGTGTATTTCAGCATGAAGTAGCGCAGCGCACCGATGGCGATGGATTTGGCAACATCGCGACGCTCGGCCGCGGGGGCTTCGGGATGCCGCGAGTCGACCTCTTCGAGCGCTTTCTCAATGAGTTTGGCGATCAGGTCGTCGGCTTTCACGCCGAGACCTTTGCGTCCGGAGACTTCGACGTAAGGCCGCTTCTTGTCTTCTTCGGGAATTTCGATGCCGAGCTCGACGCAAGTGCGCGGTGAGAGCGCGACCATCTCGTAGGAGAAGTGAATGGAGCGGTCGGCTTGATCGTTGTAGCCGAGTGCGCGGAGGCCGGCGACGACGACGTCTTGTAAATAGGATTGGCGGGAGTCGATCACGTTGTAGACGGAATCGCCGCGGCCGAATTGGTGGTCGGGCGGGGGCTGCGGGTCGGCGGTGGTGATGTAGACGTTTTTTTCCGTCCAGTGTCGGTAGTAGAAATCTTTTCCGGGAAGCAGGCCGAATTTCCAGAGCTGATAGGCGATGTCCTTGCCGACGTAAGTGACCGTGTTGTTGGAGCGCACGATGACCTTGCTGTCTTCGGTGTCTTCGTTGGTTTGTTCCTTGAATGCGCTGGCCGGCATCACCCAGCAGCCTTTGTTCTTGCCTTCGGTCTCGAAGTAGATCGCCTTGCGTTCTTTGAGTTGCTCGAAGGCGGTCTCCCAAAACTTGAGCCAGACGACGTCGCTCTCGCGCGGGAGGAGATCGTAGGCGACACCGAGCCTCGCCATGGTGTCGAGGTGGTAACCGACGATGGTCTCACTGACTTTGGACGCCAGGTGAACGAGATCGCCCGCGCGATGCTCGATGGCGTGGAGCGTGTGTTGACGCCACTCCTTGAGCTCGGGATGCGCGGAGACTTCGGCGTAAAGATCCCAGCAGTAGTAATCGAAGCGCGTGGTGCGCATCAGCTCCAGCACCTGGTCGTAGGACATCTTGCGCAGGAAATGAAATCCCGCGACTACGTCGGCCACCTGGACGCCGGTGTTGTCGATGTAGTTCTGCACTTCCACGCTTCGGCCGCTGGCGCGGAGCATGCGCACGAACGTGTCGCCCAGGATGGCGTTGCGCAGGTGTCCGATGTGCGCGGCCTTGTTCGGATTGATGTTGGTGTGTTCGACGATGATCTTTCCGGGGATCGCGGCGGGCGCGGCGTCCGATTGGTGCAGAACGCCGAGAGCGTAGGCCGCGCGATCGAGCCGGACGTTGATGTATCCGTTGCCGGCGACTTCGAGCGAGGCGACGCCTTCGATGGTGCCAAGATCCTTCACCAGCTGCGCGGCGATGGCTTTGGGCGCTTGCTTGAGCTGGCGCGCTAAGTGAAACGCGACTGGAATGGCGAGCTCGCCGAAGGAAGCCTGCTTGGGCTGTTCGAGTGAAACCACGATGTCCGCGCCATAGTGCGACTTCACGTGTCCGGCCACCTGGCCGGCGATTTGTTTTTCGATGGAATGGAACACTGCATACCAGTATGCCGATATAATGGGGGTTGCCGAAAGTCACCATCGACGGAAAAACCGTAGAGTTCGAGTCCGGGAAGCTGCCATATCACGAGCACGGGAAGCCGGAATCGCTGCTGGATGTCTGCCTGAACTTCGGGATTCACCTGGAGCACGCCTGCGGAGGGAACTGCGCCTGTACTACGTGCCACGTGATCGTGACGAGGGGCTTGGAGAATCTTTCCGAGATGGACGATGACGAAGCCGATCGCCTGGATATGGCGGCGGGGCTGACCTTGAAGTCGCGCCTCGGATGCCAGTGCATCGTCGAAGGCGATGTTGAGGTCGAAATCCCGTCTTGGAATCGCAACTACGTGAGCGAGGGCGGTGGATCGATGAATCTGGGCGACGCGATTCCGGTCGCGAAGAAGTAGGCGTTCCTTCGTGGCCCAAAGTTCCTCGTTTGAGCCCTACGCGATTTCGCTGCTCCGGCTGGTGGCCGGGTTCACGTTTTCGCTGCACGGCTTTCAGAAGGTTTTCGGACTCTTCGGTGGGATGGGGCACGGCACGACTGCGCATTTCCATTCGCTGCTGTGGGCGGCGGGCGTGTTGGAATCGGTCGGCGGCGTCTTGATTCTGCTCGGGCTATATACACGACCAGTTGCGTTCTTTTTGTGCGGTGAGATGGCGGTGGCGTATTTTCGGCAGCACGCGCCGCGCGGATTGTGGCCCATCGCGAACGGCGGCGAGTTGGCCGTTTTGTACTGCTTCATTTTCCTGGTGCTGGTCAGCGTTGGTGCGGGTCCATTGAGTTTGGATCGGGCGGTTCGGAATAAATAGGCGGCTTAACCGCGCAGGAGACGAACGGCCTCGGAGAGTGCGTTGCCTTCGGCGCGCTGGCGGCCAACGGTGGCTTCGACCGCTTGATCCTCGCCCTCGCCCGGCGCGAGGAAAAGATTGGCCTCAATGCCGTGCTGCTTGGTGTACAGATCGTAGTAACGGCCGTGCGCGGCGTAGAGCTCTTCGTGGGTGCCGCGTTCGACTATACTTCCGGTTTCGACGACTAAAATCTGATCGGCGCGGCGGATGGTGGAGAGGCGGTGCGCGATGACGAACGTGGTGCGGCCCTGCATCAGGTATCGCAGGCCTTCCTGGATCATGGCTTCGGATTCTGAGTCGAGGCTTGACGTGGCTTCATCGAGGATCAGGATGCGAGGGTCGGCCAAGATGGCGCGGGCGATGGAGACGCGCTGGCGCTGGCCACCGGAGAGCTTGACGCCGCGTTCGCCGACGATGGTGTCGTACTTCTTTTCAAAATTGTCGGCGAATTCATCGACGCGCGCGATGCGGCAGGCGTGCATTATTTGTTCTTCCGTCGCACCGGGGCGCCCGAAGGCCACGTTCTCGCGAATGGTTCCGTCGAACAGGAATGTTTCCTGCAGCACGACACCGAGCTGCGTGCGGAAAGAATCCAGGCGAACGGTGGAGAGGTCGATTCCATCGACGAAAACCGTTCCCGATTCGGGGACATGGAAGGCGGTGACGAGTCCGATTATGGTGGATTTGCCGGAACCGGACGGGCCGACCAGCGCCGTGACGGTCCCGGGTTCGGAGCAGAACGAGACGTCGTGTAGGACGGTCTTGCCGCTGTCGTAGGCGAAACTGACGTGATCGAAGACCACTTGGCCGTTGATGGGGGGCAGGGAAACGGTGCGGTTCGGGTCTTGATCCTCGGGGCGTTCGCGCAGGACTTCGCGGGTTCGTTCGAGGCCGGCCAGGGCTTCGGTGAGCTGCGTGCCGATGCCGACGATTTGGAAAACCGGTGCGATCAGGAAAGCCAGCAACGCGGTGAAGGTAACGAAAGCGCCGAGTGTCATTGCGCCGGCGGTAATCTGGCGCGCGCCGACGTACATGATCACTGCACCGACCACGCCCATCAGCACGGTGGCCGAGAGGCTCATGAAGGACGTGGCGGTCAGGCTCTTCAAAACATTGTCGAGCAGGCGCTGGACGCCCTTTCCGAAAACCTCTTCTTCGCGCGCTTCGGCGTGGTAGCCCTTGACGACGCGCACGCCGCCGAGAGACTCGGTGAGGCGGCCCGTGACCTCGGCATTGATCTTGGCGCGCTCGCGGAAAATCGGGCGGATGGTGGTGAAGGCTTTCATCACGGCGAAGGCGAAAACCACAATGATGACCAGCGCGATGCTGGTGAGAAGCCAGCTATAGTGCACCAGAAACGCGAGGACCAGAACGGCGGTGAGCAATCCTCCGAGAAATTCGATCAGGCCGGTGCCGAGCAGGTTGCGGATACCGTCCACGTCGGTCATGATGCGCGCGACCAGCGTTCCGGATTTATTCGAATCGTAGTAAGACACCGGCAAGTGCCCGATGTGGGCTTGGACTTTGCGGCGCATTTCAGCGATGAGGCGCTGCGCGGCCATGGAGACCGTTTGGGTGATCGTAAACGCCGTGACGCCCTGGATGACGGTGGCGGCCAAAACCGCGAGAACCAGCGGAAGCAGAAGCTGAAGCTGCTTTTTCGCGATGACGTTGTCGATCAGATACTTGGTTGAGATCGGCAGGATCAACCCGCAGAAGCGGCTGACGATCATAAGCGCGAACCCGATGGCAAGAATTCGCCGGCGCGGGCGCATCATTTCGCGAATGTCGGGCCACAATTCGCGCAGGCGCTCGGACGAGCGTTTCTTGTCCTTTTGCGGTGCTGGGGTCACTTGAACTATTGTATGGGATGCGGCGTCTTAGGCTTCGGATTCTAAGGATGACGCGAGGGTCACGTGGCTCATTTGTATGCAGGGACTTCCGGGTTTGCGTATGCTTCGTGGAAACCCGACTTTTATCCGGAAAAGCTGGCATCCAAGAAATTCTTGTCGTATTACGCCGAGCGGCTGAACGCGGTGGAAGTGAACTACACGTTCCGGCGGCTGCCGTCGGCTGCGACGCTCGAAAATTGGGTGGCGCAAACGCGGGTCGGGTTTGTGTTTCCGCTGAAGGCGCACATGCGGATCACGCACATCCAGCGGTTGAAGCCGTCGGAGCTTACCGATATATTTTTCAAGGCGATCGATCCGCTGCGGGCGGCGCGGAGGCTGGGGCCGGTATTGTTTCAGCTACCGCCGGCGCTGAAATACGACGAAGCGCTGCTCGCCGATTTTCTGCCGACATTGCCGCGGGATCTGAGGTGCGCGTTTGAGTTTCGGCACGTATCATGGCTGAACGACAACGTTTACAAACTGCTGCAGAACTATTCGGTGGCGCTGTGTCTGGCGGAATCGGAGAAGCTGGTGATCCCGGAAGTGGTGACGGCGGATTTTGTATACTCGCGGCTGCGGTTGCCGGAGTATTCGGCGGAAGATCGCGCGGAGATCGCGGGGCGGGTGGAGCAGCTATTGGGACAGGGCCGGGACGTGTACGTGTTCTTCAAGCACGAAGAGACGCCGGCTGGCGCGTTGTACGCGGAGGAGTTGCTGAAGCGATTTCCGGAACAGGCTCGGGCCGCGGTGTAGCCTCTAGCCGCGCGCGGTCTTTTTCTTGACGGCCGTCTTTTGCTTGGGCTCCTCTTGCATGGTCTCCACCGAAGCGGGCGGTTTCTTAGCGATCGCAAGGCTCTGCTTCAGGGCTTCCATGATGTCGATCACCTTAGCCGGTTCGGCGTGCGGCGGCGTGACCACTTCCTGGCCCTTGACCTTCGCATCGATGAGCGCCTGCAGATTGTCGCGATAAGTGTCGTGGTATTTTTCGGGTTCGAAGGGCGCGGCCAGCGATTGCACCAGCATCTCGGCCAGCTTCACTTCGGAGTCTTTTACCAGCGTCGTGTCGGTTCGAAACTCCTCCACCTTGCGGACTTCGTGCGCGAAATACATGGTGTGCATCATGAGGCCGAAGTTGCCGGGGCGGAAGATGACGATGTGCTCGCGGTTGTGCATGGAAATTTTCGCGACGCCCACGTAGCCGGTTCGCTTCAGCGTGTCGAACAGTAGCGCGTAAGGTTTCTCGCCCGCGTCGTCCGGCGCCATGTAGAAGGAGCTCTCGAAATAGATGGGATCGACCTCGCCGGTTTTGACGAATTCAAGGATCTCCATCACCTTGGCGGTGGGAGGGGCCATTTTCTTGATCTCTTCGTCCTCGATGACGACGTAGCGGTCTTTTTCGTACTCGAAACCCTTGACGATTTCGCTGCGGGGGATGGGCTTGTCCTCGGACTGGCAGTAGATGACCTGCTTGATACGCGAGTTATCGGATTTGTGGAGCTGATTGAAGCTGATGGACTCACTGCGCGCGGCGGTGAAGAGTTTCACCGGGAACGAAACGAGACCGAAGGTAAGATGGCCCTTCCAAACGGTGCTAGCCATGGCGACAACCTCCCAATCTAGATATTGATAGCATGAATGTCAAACATTTTCAACGGGGAACGTTTGTTTGGGTTGGCGGCTAGTTTGCCGACGGCTTCTCGATGCTGTCGATGTTGAGCATGTCGACGGGGCGTCTCCGGGAGTCGAGGCGGAGGCCGCTTACATAAAGATAGATGGGCGATTCGGGTCGGACGGAGAGGTTTAAGATTTGGGTCGGGAGGCAGACCTATGGATTCGGGGCCGCCCTGGCGCGGCTCGGGTGCATATTCGAGCGTGAAGTCGTACTCGCCCGTGAATCCGGTCTTGTCGATCACGATGCGGCCTAACGCCAGCGAGAGTTGGTATGCGAGCACGGCGATCCTGGATTGTTGGAATTGCGTCCCAGCCGAGGCGCGTTCGTTCTAGCGGTTTCGCGGGATCGCCGGTGTGTGGCTGAAGCTTGGAGCCGCCTTGCGCCTGTACAAGGTCGTAGACCGGCATGTCCTTGGTCTCGCGGATGGCGCTTGCTGAAAGCTGCTCTCGATCAGAGCGCGGAGCACCTAGTCGTACTGTTAGCGCGGCATGCGTCCCTTAAGATTTTCAGCTTTCGCCTGGATGTCCCGACGGTCGGCGCCGATCCAGCTTGGACCGCGGCAGATCTAGTACGCGTTCACGTTGTAGGCCGAGATGATCAGCATCTTGAGCGTGACTCCCGCGGCGTGGAAGACGCCGTTGACCGGACTTCGGAGCATGAACTGATAGGTGGTGTCGGCGGTCGGTTTGATCGACGCGACGTCGAATTCTTGCTTGGGATGCGCGAACGCGCACACGATGGCTGCCGCAATCAGAACAGTGTGCCGGAGCATACTTGCTAAGCGTGACGCCCCAGGGAGGCTGATCGTTGAGATAATGTATGCGCTATGTCAGCTACTCAACTCGGACCGCTGCCCTCCGTCAACCGGCAGTTCAAACTCGCGGCTAAACCGGTCGGGTTGCCGAAGGAATCGGATTTTTCGCTAGTCGAATCGCCGTTGCCGGCACTTGCCGACGGGCAGGTGTTGGTGAAAAGCGCGTACATTTCTGTCGACCCTTATATGCGCGGGCGCATCACCGGCGTTCGGACCTACGCCGATCCGGTGCTGGTCGGCGACGTGATGGTGGGAGGGTCCGTCGGCCAGGTTCTGGAGTCGAAGGCTCCCGGTGTGGCGGCTGGAGATTACGTCACTGGCTTCTGGGGTTGGCAGGACTTCGCGGTCGCGGATGGGAAGACTCTGCAGAAGCTCGATCCGAAGCTCGCGCCGGTGTCGACCGCGCTCGGGGTGCTGGGCATGCCGGGAATGACCGCATATTTCGGATTTCTCGAGATCTGCCAGCCGAAGCCCGGCGAGACGGTGGTGGTTTCGGGCGGAGCGGGGGCGGTTGGGTCGCTGGTTGGGCAGATCGCGAAGATTAAAGGCTGCCATGTGGTGGGAATCGCGGGCGCCGACGACAAGTGCGAGTGGATGACCAAGGAGCTCGGGTTCGATTCGGCTTTCAATTACAAGACGACGTCCGATTATTTCGGGAAGCTGAAGGAGCTGTGTCCCAAGGGCATCGACTGCTATTTCGATAACGTCGGCGGCACGATTACCGATGCGGTATTTCCGTTGATGAACACGTACGGGCGCATCTCGATTTGCGGTCAGATTTCGCAATACAACGCGGATAAGCCGGAGCCTGGGCCCAGGCTGCTCAGCCTGGTGCTGGTGAAGCAGCTCAAGGTGGAAGGCTTCATCGTTTTTCGCTGGCAGAATCGTTATTCCGAAGGCATCGCACAAATGGCGGCGTGGCTCGCCGAAGGCAAGCTGAAGCACCGCGAAGAAATCGTGAATGGTTTCGAGAACACTGTGAAGGCGTTCATCGGGATGCTCAAGGGAGACAACACCGGTAAGATGCTGGTGAAGGTTTAGCCGGGCCCGAGCTAGTTCGCGAGTTCGAAGAGTCCGGCCGCGCCTTGGCCGCCGCCGACGCACATGGTTACGACGCCGAGCTTGGCTTTGCGGCGGGCCATTTCGTTCATGATGGTGCCGACCATGCGAGAACCGGTCATGCCGAAGGGGTGGCCGATGGAGATGGAGCCGCCGTTGACGTTCAGCTTTTCGGGATCGAGCCCGAGGCGGTCGCGGCAGTAGACCACTTGCACGGCGAAGGCTTCGTTGAGCTCCCAGAGGTCGATGTCGTCGATCTTCAGTCCGTGCTTCTTGAGCAGCTTCGGGACGGCGAACACAGGGCCGATACCCATTTCGTCGGGCTCGCATCCGGCGACGGCGAATCCACGGTAGATCAGCTTGTAGGGGATGTTCAGCGCGTCGGCGCGCTCGCGCGACATCAGTAACGTCGCGGAAGCTCCGTCGGAAAGCTGCGAGGTGTTGCCCGCCGTCACTGTCCCTTGGCCGCTGGTCTGGTCGAAGTGAGGCTTCAAGGCGAGCAAGCCTTCGAGCGTGGTGTCGGGACGGTTGCACTCGTCCTTGCCGGCGCAATATTCTTCGGTTCCGATCTTTTCACCCGTTTTCTTGTCGAGAATCGCGCGCGTGACTTTCATGGGCGCGATTTCGCCTTCGAAGAATCCTTCAGCCTGCGCGCGTGCGGTGCGCTGCTGGCTCAAGAGCGAGTATTCGTCCTGCGTTTGCCGGGTGATCTTGTAGCGCTTGGCGACCACTTCGGCGGTGTCGCCCATCACCATGTAGATTCCCGGATAATGCTGCTCGATCCAAGGATTCTTGTTGGTGCTGCGCTCGGTCATGGTGATGCTCTCCGTGCCGCCGCCGATGGCCGCGTCCGCGCCTTCGTTCACGATCTGGTGCGCGGCCATGGCGATGGATTGCAAACCCGACGAGCAGAAGCGATTCACAGTGGTCGCGGCAACACTGGAGGGGAGGCCCGCAAGCAGGGTTGCAACGCGGGCGACGTTCGAACCCTGCGCACCGTGCGGTTGGCCGCATCCGAAAATCACGTCCCCGATCTCGGCAGGATCGAGCTGCGGCGTCTTCCGCAGAACGTCCTTGATGCAATGCGCGGCGAAATCATCGGGACGCGTCATGTTAAACGATCCGCGAAACGACTTCGCGAGCGCAGTTCGTGAACTGGCGACGACGACTGCTTCTCTCATCAATTAGCTCCTTGCCTCGGCGGCCTTTTCGGCGCCTACTTGTTTATCAAAGTCGGCGAACTTTTTGCCCTCTTCGGCTAACTGCTTGAGCAGCGGGGCCGGGGCCCAGAGCGCGCCGTGTTGTTTTTCGAACTCGAGAATGCGGTCGTAGACTTTTTTCAAGCCGACCGTGTCGGCGTACCACATGGGGCCGCCACGATAGGCCGGGAATCCGTAGCCGTTCAAATAGATAATGTCGATGTCCACGGCGCGCAATGCGAAGCCTTGCTCCAGGATTCGCGCACCCTCGTTCACAAGAGCATAGATGATCCGGTCGACGATTTCGTCGCTGGAGATTTCGCGCTGCGGGATGCCGGAGTCGTGGCGGGCCTGGGCGATGATGCAGTCGGCGTCCTCACTGTGGATGGGCTTGCGGTTTTCGTCGTACTTGTACCAGCCGGACTTGGTCTTCTGGCCGTAGTGGCCTTCTTCGCAGAGGCGGTCTTCGATCAGGGGCTGGCGGACGCTGGTATTGCGCGCATCGCCAAACTCCTTGCGAATGCGCCAGCCGACGTCGAGGCCGGCCAGGTCGCCGGTAGCGAGCGGTCCCATCGCCATGCCGAAGTTGTAGAGCGCCGCGTCGATGGCTTCGACCGTCGCGCCTTCTTCCACCAAGAACTGCGCCTCCCGACGGTAGGGATGGAACATGCGGTTGCCGACGAATCCTCGGCAGTTGCCCACCAGGACACCGATCTTGCCGAGCTTCTTCGAGAGCGCCATGCATGTGGCGATCACTTCGTTCGACGTGGCTTTGCCGCGCACCAGCTCGAGCAGGCGCATCACGTTCGCCGGGCTGAAGAAGTGCGTGCCGATCACCATTTCGGGGCGCGAGGTGGCCGAGGCGATTTCGTCGATGTTCAGTGTGGAGGTGTTGGACGCGAGAATCGCGCCGGGCTTCATGATCTTGTCCAGATCGCCGAAGATTTGCTTCTTCAGCGCCATGCCTTCGAAGACCGCTTCGATTACCATGTCGCGATCGCCGAAGCCGTCGTAGGTGAGGGTGGGGGTGATGCGGGCGAGGCGCTCGTCGATCTGCTGCTGAGTGAATCGGCCTTTGGCGACCGAGTTGGCGTAGTTTTTTTTGATGGTGGCCATGCCGCGGTCGAGTGCGGCTTGTTCGGTTTCTTTCAGCAGTACCGGGATGCCGGCATTGGCAAAGACCATGGCGATGCCGCCGCCCATGGTTCCGGCGCCGATCACGGCTGCACTGGCTACCGGGATTTGTTTAGTGTCTTTCGAGATGCCGGGGATTTTCGCGACTTCGCGTTCGCCGAAGAATACGTGGATGAGCGATTTGGATTGGTCGGAGAAGAGGCATTGCTGGAAGAGCTCGCGCTCCCGTTCGATACCTTTGTCGAAGGGGAGTTGGGTGGCGGCTTCCACAGCGTCGATAGCGGCGAGAGGGGCGATCAAGTTGCGCTGTTTCTTTTTCGTGGCTTCGCGCGCGGCGGCGAAAATCGCCGGATTGGATTGCGCGTCGCCCAGCTTTTCGGTCAGGTCGCGCGTCCGGCGGGGCGGGGAACCGGCTTTTTCGCGCGCGAAGGCGACGGCGCCGGGGAGCAGATCACCGTCGATGACTTTATCGACGATGCCGAATTTGAAAGCTTCGGCGGCACTGATTGGATCGCCTGCGGCGCACATCTCCACTGCTTTCTGGATCCCCGCCAGGCGAGGCAGGCGCTGGGTTCCGGCGGCTCCGGGGATGATGCCGAGTTTTACTTCGGGCTGTCCGACCTGAGCGGAGGGAACCGCGACGCGGTAGTGGCATGCCATGGCGGTCTCGAGTCCGCCGCCGAGGGCGGTGCCGTGGATCGCGGCGACGATTGGCTTGGTGGAGGCTTCAATGCGGTTGAGGATGACGTTGAAGCCGGGGCCTTTGCGTTGGTCGCCGCTGGAGGTGATCTTGCCGAACTCGCGGATGTCGGCGCCGGCGATAAAAGTCCGGCCGCTGCCGATCAGCACCATCGCCTTTACGCTGTCGTCCTTTTCGAATTGCTCCACGCCTTCGAGTATGCCTTCGGGAACTCCGGGGCTCAGGGCGTTCACCGGCGGATTGTTTACAGTAAGTATGCCGATTTCGCCGTCTTTGCTGGTTTGAACTAAGTCGCTCATCGGTTTGATTTTAGCGCAAGGCGGCGGCGGGAATCCTTGGGCGGGATTAACTTTTCGCCAAGAAAAGTTCTATTCGTAATCGAAGGGTTTGCGGGGTGCCGGGGCGTCGGGGTTCTCTTTTGCCTGCTTAAACAATTCGTCGAACTTACGCTCGAGAACCTTTTGATGGCTCTTGTGATCCGCGAACGACTTATCGAAGGCTTCCGAGCGACGTGCCTCTTCGCCCTTGAACTTCTGGACGGCAGTCTCCATGTCCTCGATGGAGCGCGGCTTGACGTGTTCCTGGAAGCTGATGACCGTTCGCAGCTCGGGATCGATCTTGAGAATCGCTTCGCAGCACGGGCAGCGGATCTCGATCAACTCACTTTTGCTGGCCATACCGGAATGTTAGCGCAACCGGTAGGTCTAGTGATTCTCGTTGTACGGGATTTCGCGCGGACCGTCGTCGAGTCCCTCGATCCGGATCACTTTCTTTTCGGGTTTGGCAGGTGTGTCGAGTTTCGCGATTGGCGTGACTACCGGACCCGGCTGTTCGGCCTTCACCACCGGCCGGATCTGTGCGACGCCCGGATCGGGCGTTTTGTGAGAAGCGGTGAAGATCTGCGCGTTCTTTTCGAGCTCCTGCGCCGTCAGGCGCAAAGTAAGCTTCGCCACCGAGCCTTGCGCGGCGAACTTGATGCGCTTTTCGAGATCAAGCAGAGCCGGTTCGCCGAGCTTGTCTTTGATCGCCAGTTTCAACATGCGCGAAAGCTCTCCGCTCATCGCTTTGGCTGTAGACTCGGAACCGAACATCAGCGTCACATCAGCAGCCAGACCGGACCGCAGCGAAAGGCCGAACTCGAAACCGCGCGCGTCGGCATCGGTGTCCGCGCCGCTCAACAAAGCGGCCAGACGATCGCTACCCAGAACGTCAGGGCCATTGACGATGGCCCAGGCGTCATAAGTTGAATCCATGTCGGGTGCGCGCGCGGCAATGGACCCTGGGGCCGGTTGAGCGGCAGGGAATGCGGAACGGTCGAGCGCCGCGAAAATGGAACGCGAGTCGCCGATCAGGATCGTTTGCGCGTCTAGCAGAGCAAACGCCATATCCTTCGCGTTCTTGCCCTGTGGCCGGTAGACCAGGGACTCGCCATATTTTTGCGGCTTGACCCGATGCTGAGCCAGCACAGTGCGTACTTTGGCAAGATCGAAGTGGCCCGAGACAACCACCAGCAAGGGCGCCTCGGAATCGTCCGACACTTTTCCGCTGGAAGACATCAGAAACTTGTCGGCGCTGTCTAGAAACTCGGTGCCGGGAACGCCCGCACCGTCGATCCACCTCTCGCGCAGCAGAGTCCCGACATGCGACTTCCGGATGCGGCTCCAGTCGACGCTGATCACCGCCTTGGAATTGGGCGGCACGAAGCGCCAGGGACCGGCCTCCGTCTGGGCAGTCGCGATCATCGGCGCCAAACCCAAAACCAACGCGAGAAATTTCGAGACACGCGGCATACGCTGGTTCTCTATCGGCAGAAATGGGACGAGTCTTCAATTCAGAACCGCCAGCGGATGGAGGCGCGCAACGATGTTATATTGAAGAAGCTTCCCGCCTCTACGGGCCCGTAGCTCAGTTGGTTAGAGCGCTACCTTGACACGGTAGAGGTCACAGATTCGAGTTCTGTCGGGCCCACCATCATTCCTAAACGCTCATGCCTTCGATTGGACACCACCGCGTTATACCAGCTCTCGTACTTGATCGGACAGGATCGTTTCGATGATCTTGTGCCCGTCTCTTGTGCCTTTCGCAAGAGCCTCGGCGAGGTGCGCTGCCTGCCGAGCGGTCACTTTGGGAGGCATGGGCGGCTCGTTCTGATCGACAACCGCTTCAATGACCACCGGTCCGGGAGTCGCGAATGCCTGATCGAGAATCTCACCGCAATTCTTCGGATCAGTAATCGTAAACCCTGCCCCTCCGCAGGCGCGCGCGAACGCAGCGAAGTCGATGGGTTGCAAATCGCAGACGTACTCGGGATTTCCCAGGAAAACCATCTGCTCCCAACGGATCTGGCCGAGGCTGTTGTTTTTAATGATGACGATTTTGATCGGCAGCTTATATTTCACCGCCGTTGCAAAATCTCCCATCAACATAGTGAATCCGCCATCGCCGACGAAGCCAACGCACATGCGGTCTGGGTAGGCGATCTGTGATGCGATCGTGTAGGGAAGTCCGCATGCCATAGTTGCGAGATTGCCCGATACGGTGTGCATCTGGCCGCGCTTCGCAGGAATGTATCTGGCCCACCAGGTTGCTATGGTACCGGAATCGCAATTGACAATCGCATTTTCCGGAAGCCGTTTACCCACCTCCGCGGCGACGAGCTGCGGCTTCATCGGCGTGGTCTTAACTGCCGCTTGCTCGTCCATCTTGGCCTTCCAATCTTTCATCGACGCTTGGGCGTCGGACAGGAAGCTGCGCTTTGACTTACGCTCGATCAGCGGCAGCAGCGCCTGAAGCGTTCGCTTCACGTCGCCCACCAAGCCGGCTTCCACCGGATATCGAAGGCCGATTCGTACCGGGTCCAAATCGATCTGCACACCGCGTGCATCCCCGGGCTGGGGCAAGAACTCAATGTATGGAAACGAACTGCCCACAATGAACAGCGTGTCGCAATGTTCCATTGCCTCCTGCGACGGCGCCGTTCCCAGCAATCCGATGCCGCCGGTCGTGTACGGACTGTCGTCAGGAACAGCCGCCTTGCCAAGAAGCGCCTTCACGATGGGTGCCGCAAGTTTCTCCGCCGCTGCTTCCAGCTCCGCTCCGGCCGCGAGGGCACCGCGTCCGGCCAGAATCACAACCTTTCTTCCCGCGTTCAGGATGTCCGCCGCCTTTCGCAAGTCGTCTTCGCAAGGTAGGCGTGCGCTTTGCGAGGCAATCTCCGATACATGATTGGGCACGTTCCGAGGCGTGCGCCCGTTTCCCTTCGGTTTGACTTCGACGTCCTGAAAATCGACCGGAATCGTCAGATGCGCCACGCCGCGATAGGCGATCGCGGTTCGGCACGCCAATTCCGCAATATTTTCCATGTGCGCGGCGCCCATGCAGCGCTCGTTGTATACGCAAAGATCCTGGTAGATCCTATCGAGAGCGACATCCTGCTGTGTGTGCGTATGTAGCAAGTCGTGAAACTGCAGCCCGGTGATGGCGAGCACCGGTTGGCCGTCTAGCTTCGCATCGTACAGACCGTTCAACAGATGGATGCCGCCCGGTCCAGACGTCGCGACGCAGCAGCCCAGCTTTCCCGTGTGCTTGGCATAGGCACAAGCCATGAAGGCGGCCGCTTCTTCGTGGCGCACCTGCACGAATCGGATCGTGTCCTGCCGTTTTCGCAGAGCTTCGATGATCCCATTAATTCCATCGCCCGGCAGTCCGAAGACCACGTCAATTCCCCAGGCGTGCATCGTTTCTAATAAGACATCGGATGCATTCATGCGCACGTTCATCCTCCTAAAAAAGCTCGGCCTGCATGGATCGCCATCGTGAGCAGCGGCCAGCTCAAAGATCACCGGCTGGCCATTCGCCAGCACCGTGCTTCATGGCGAACTTCCCACTGAAGTTGGGACGCCCGAAACGCCCATGCGGTGTCATACCGATTCGGGGACTACGGGCGGGATGCTGTCACAAGTTCGCGGACCCCGGAGCGCCAGCTACTTCTTCTGGGATTGCTTGTGCGCCTGGATGCCTTTTCGAAGAAACTTGATCGCCTTCTTAGGTCCATCCATCGACGTGATCTTGAACTTCTTTCCGCGCTGTTTGTTGTAGGAGATGAAAAACTCTTCGATCTGGGAAAGCAAGGTTTTGCTTACCTCCTCGAGACTGTCGATATCCTCGTGCTCGTATGAATGTATCGCGACGGCGAGCAGACGATCGTTGGTCACGGTTTTTCCTTTTTCCGTCTGCTTAGCCTCGATAATGCCGATGATCCGTACGTCGATGAGACATCCAGTATGGGCGGGTGCATCCATGAGCACCATGACGTCAAGCGGATCGCCGTCGTCACCAAGCGTTGAGGGGATGAACCCGAAATCGAAAGGAAAGAGCATGCCTTCCGGCAACAGGCGGCCGAGCATAAAGAGATTCGAGTCAGGATCGTAGTCGAATTTGTTGCGGTCTCCCTTGGGCGTCTCAATGATGGCGTGGCAAGTGCATTTTTTCGCGTCCAACTGGTGGGGAAGCCTCTGAAGAAAACTTGCGACAACTTGGTAAAGGCGAGTGCGTCCACTCTCCAGGTGCATCACGTGAGTGCCATGGTCTAGCGTGACAGCCTGTTTTTCCGGCGCGTTCGCAAGTGCGTTGAACAGCCAAGTTAAATCCTCTGCGCTGCTTACTGAATCCCATTCGCCACGGACCAACAACACTGGTGCGGCTACGCCCGCGGGATCGTAGGGTAAAGAACCCGACCACGCCGCTTCGATATCCGCAAAAGCACCGGAGGGTACTTTCACAGAACGCGGCGTGCGCTGGCCGCTCGACGGGTCTGTCGCCAAATAGGCTTCGATCCAAGGATTGTACTCTCGCTCAGAGAAAACCGGGCTTTGTCCATCAGGCACATCCTTCTGAAAACGGTTCCACCGATACTCAGAGGTAATGTATTGCCAGGCCGGCGAAGGTTGCGGTGGGGCACTTTTACGAACGGCGATCGGTCCGAAAAAAACCAATCGGTCAACGCACTCCGGGTGTTCGGATGCAAATAGGCCGGCCGCGATGGTGCCCCAGGAGTGGGCAATGATCGATATCCGTTCGATTCCTTGACGCTTGCCGATAAACTCAACCGCCCGGGCGAGCTGGCGCGCGCACTCAGGCGCCCGGCCAATTGCATGGTGCGAACTTGCGGGTTGATCCATTTCCGGGTAGCGGCTAGAGTTGCCAAATCCAGGAAAATCGAGCGACCACACGTCCAGCCCAGCGTCGGAAAAATCGTCCATCCAGGAGTGACCGCCAAACTTGAACGCCGCCGCCAGTGCTGACGGAAATGTCGCGCGTGCACAAAGATCACTGCTTTTCGAGTTGCGCGCATCACGCCATCGGCGGGCCACAGGTGTCGCAGGAACAAAGTTATGCGGCTGGGAATACCTTCGATTCGAATCTGCTCTTCTTGTGTGTGTGTGAGTACCAAACCCGGAGAGCCGCCGGCGATTCTAACAATCCACGGGCTGGCTACCTCGACTGACAGATATTGGACGAAAAATCGCGCAAAGAGGCTTCGTGCAATTAGTTTTTCGTGCAGCGCAGATCTTTGTCCGCTGGATCGGGAGCGGTTCTCCCGCGCCGCATCTTATCTCGAAACATTTGATGACAGTGCAGGCAGGCATCGGCGATATCTCCGGTGACATCGCTCACTTTCTCCTGATTTCTCGTCTGAGACGCGCGGTACGCGGCACGTCCCACCTCCACCATTTCCTTGGTGAATCGAATCCAGTCGGGATCGTTCACAGGAACTGGTTTGCCGTTCTCACAACGACGTCCCGGCGTCAGCATCAGAGGCGCGGACTCGGCCAGCGCGATCGACGCATAGTCAACGATGTCCCATCCAGAGTAGAGATCGCTCCCCCACATGCTCCAGTTGAATCCGCCATCCGAGGTTGTGGCGTTGTCAGTCTTTTTCTTTTCGGCGGGATCGTGCGTCTGAACGGTGAAGAGGATATTGGAATTGGGGAACATGATCCCGCGCATCAGTTGATTGAGATTGCCAGTCGCAGGAAAAGCGGCTGCCGATCCTGTCTTCGGGGCTGCGGGAGCCTCGGTGTTGGACGGAGCGCTGCCGGCCTGTTGAATATAGGTGGCGAGATCCGCCGCTTGTCCGGCAGTGAGCTTGCCAGGATTATCCTCGGGCATCGTGTTCTTGATCTTGGCGATGAGATCGGAAATGGGAAATCGCGATCGGAAGTCTGCGCCGGCGAGGAAGGGACCACTGCGTCCTTCGAGATGGTCACCGTGGCACGATGCGCACTGTTGCTTGTAGAGAGTAGCGCCGCGCGTGGCATCCTGCGCTCGCAACATACTCACAAACATTCCAAGGACCAGGACAAGTAGCTGAAATTTCTTCATGCGTTTCTCCGCGGCGTTTGAAGCCTACATTTGAGTTTAAAGGCATGCGCCTTGCTCTCGAAAACCACGTCGAACAAGACTAGCAGTCCGATGGACGGAAAAGGAACTCAAGGACTCGATCGCTTCGAATGGCCTTGCCGTTGTTCCGGGCTGGCCGAAAGCGCCAATGGCGAGCCGTGTCCAAAGCGTAGCTCTCGAGCGATGCCACCACCGGGCCCGTAGCGGAGAATACCGTTGCGTCCGTGACCCTACCGGACTCATCGATTCGCACTCGGACTTTAACTACGTTGTCGCTGGTTATGCTGGACTGAATGTCGGCTGGTAGCATCGGTCGTTCAGCGCGAATTGCTTCAGCCACGGAAGAACCACTCTTATTTTCGGCATGTGAGATCGAATCAGGAGGCTCTGCTGAATGCGTAGGAGCGGCGGCCGGCATTGTTTTGGTCTTGCGCAAAGACAAAGGGGGGATCGTTCTTGGTTCTGCTGCGGCTTCTCTTGTGGGTGTTTTTACTTCGATAGCTTCAGCGGAGAGCGATTTGCCGCGAGCTAGAGTTTTTGACCCGAAGGACGCCCATCGTCCGCCATCGACCGGCAGGTGGGTTAATAGCGCATGCCCAAACTTAAGACTAGCGACCGCGACGATGAAAAGACATCCGAGCAGGCCGTAGACAAGTATCCATTTCCTGCTGGTGCCTAGCGTTGCCGCTCCCTCGTTCGGATGAGATTGTATCTCGGACAGCGAACGTGTCTGCTCTAGGATAGTTGGTTCTTGACGCTGCATCGATAGGTAAAATCGATGCCCGCACTCCCGGCAACGATAAGGGCGCAAGAATACAAGCCGAAGTGGCCGCTCCCAAATTCGGGTCCGAGATCGACGCAAGGACGGGCAGCCGCATGCCTTACAGCGCGACTGATGGTGCTTCGCCG
>Ga0335078_10000871_pt1 | contig 45906 bp, 39 predicted proteins | sample Lox_Sample_32_FD_206711 | JGI IMG/M metagenome (GOLD analysis project Ga0335078, IMG submission 206711) | Soil microbial communities from Loxahatchee National Wildlife Refuge, Florida, United States - Lox_Sample_3.2 | ecosystem: Environmental > Terrestrial > Soil > Wetlands | place: USA...
CGCGGGGGGGGGCCTGGGGGGGCGGGGGGGGGGGGGGGGGGGGGCGCGGGGGGCCCCCCCCCCCACCACCTGATCGCGCCCATCCGCGCGGAGGAGGAGAGAATCCAATGAGGCGCCCACGCGCCAGGACATTCCGGCTCGCGGCGGTGACCGCGGCGAGCGCCGCCGTGGCCGCGTGCGGCCTGTCCAGCGGCGGCACGCCGAACACCCTGCTGGCCGGCCCGGCCGGCACGCCCATCACGGTCGGCATCTCCGAGCCGCTCAGCGGCCCGATGCAGGCGCAGGGCTTCGCGGCCGACGGGCAGGCCTGCCTCAAGGGCTACCAGCTGTGGGCCAGCGACGTGAACAGCCACGGCGGGCTGCTCGGCCGCCCGGTCCGGCTGGTGGTCCTCAACGACAAGGGCGACATCGGCCTGACCAAGGCCAACTACACCACGCTCATCACCCAGGACCATGTCGACCTGGTCCTGGCGCCGTTCTCATCGCTGCTCACCGCGAACGCGGCGGGCCCGGTCACCATGCACTACAAGTACGCCCTCGCCGCCGGGTCGGCCGGCGCACCGCCGGTGTACGCGCTCAAGGACCCGTACATGTTCTCCACCAACGTGCCGGTGGAGCGGCAGATGGTCCCGTTCGCCAACTGGGTGGCCTCGCTCCCGGCCGGCCAGCGCCCCACCAGCGCCGCGTATCCCTACGTGAACGACCCGTTCGCCCAGCCGCCGGTGCAGAAGGCCCAGCAGATCCTGCAGAGCCACGGGATCAAGACCGTGTACACCACCCCCGGCCAGGGCTACACCAACATCACCGGGCGCGCGCTGCGCAACGACGCCAGGCAGGTCGTCGCGAAGGACCCCGGCATCGTGGTGCTCGGCTCGGTGGACGTGCCCACCGTGCAGGCGTTCATCCAGGACTTCATCGCACAGCACTGGAACCCGAAGATCTTCATCGCCGCGGCCGGCCCGGACCAGGGACAGTCGTTCATCAACGCGGTCGGGACCGGCAACTCCGTCGGCATCATGGTCCCCAACGGGTGGTTCGGCGACTTCCCGGACGCGCTGAGCCACGTGATGGTGCAGGACTACATCGCCAAGTACGGCGGGACCGCCGACGCCATCAACGCCGACGTGGCCGAGTCGTACTCGGCGGGTGAGGTGCTGGCGGCCGCGGTCACCACCACCGGCGGGCTGAACCAGCAGGCCATCGCCAACTGGCTGCACAAGAACACCGTGCAGACGGTGCTGGGCAACGTGGCGTTCAACCAGGTCGGGGAGAACACGGCGCAGCAGGCGGAGATCTTCCAGTGGCAGCCGAACGAGCAGTTCGTCCAGGTGCTGCCCTTCGGTGACCAGGACGACCAGCCGATCATCCAGAGCAAGCCGTCCTGGACCGGCTGACGTAGCAGGCGCGGGAAGACGGCAGGCGCAGGGAACGGAGCACGGAACTGACATGGGAACCTTCCTGCGGGCACTCACCGACGGCGTGCTCGAAGGCGGGGTCTATGGCCTGATGGCCGTGGGGCTGACGCTGATCTTCGGCGTGCTCGACATCATCAACATCGCCCAGGGCATCATGGTCATCCTCGGTGCCTATCTCAGCTACGTGCTCTGGATCCACCTGCACATCGACGTGTTCGTCGGCCTGCTGATCACCATCCCGGCGATGTTCCTCCTCGGGGTGGCGATCCAGTACCTGTTCATCCGGCCGCTGCGCGGGCGCGAGCGCACCTCGATGTCCCTGCTGGCCTGCTACGCGGTGGCGATCATCACCGAGGGAATCCTCTACCAGGCCTTCGGGTCGAACTACCTGTCGATGAACACCTACTGGACCAGCCCGCAGGCGACCTTCCATGTCTTCGGGTACTACCTGCCCTACATCTACGTCCTGGGCTTCGCGCTCGCCGTGCTGTTCGTGGCCGCGGTCTACTTCATGCTGTACCGGACCCAGTTCGGCCGCAGCGTGCGGGCCACCATGCAGGACCACACCGCGGCCCGGCTGGTCGGGATCGACGTGAACCGGGTGGCCGCGCTCACCTTCGGGATCGGCGTCGGGGTGACCGCGGCGGGCGGCATGGTGTTCGGGGAGCTCAACGCCTTCAACCCGAACACCGGGTATGACCTGATCTCGCGGCTCCTGGCGATCGTCATCCTCGGCGGCATGGGCAGCATCGCCGGCGCGCTCGGCGCGGCGGTGCTGGTGATCACGCTCGCCTCCATGGTGGACGTGTACTGGAACCCCGAATGGTCGACGGTGGTGTTCTACGGGGCGCTCGTGCTCGTGCTCGTGTTCCGGCCCCAGGGCCTGTTCGGGCGCAAGGAAGCGAGGGCGCAGTGAGGTCGCTCGCCCTGTGGCGCGGCGCGGGCCTGGCCGTGCTGCTGGCCGTCGCCGCGCTCGTCCCGCTCGACGGGAACGTCGTGCTGACGCAGGTGGGCGTGCTCGTGCTGCTGTACGTGGGCGCCGCGGTCGCCTGGAACATCTTTTCCGGGTTCACCGGCTACATCTCGCTCGGGGCCGCCGTCTTCTTCGGCGTCGGCGTGTACACCGTCGCGCTGTTCACCAAGCACCTGAACCTGGTCGGCGGGGCGGTGTTCGCGCTCTACCCGCTGGGCGGCCTGGTGGCCGCCGCGGTCGCGGTGCCGTTCGGGCTGATAGCGCTGCGGGTGCGCCGGCACACCTTCGTCGTGGTGACGATCGCCGTGTTCTTCATCTTCCAGCTGATGGCCTACAACTTCAGCTGGACGGGCGGCGCGTCCGGGCTCATCCCGCAGTACCTCAACTGGAGCGAGGCGACGGTCTACAACCCCTTCTACTACACCGCCCTGCTCATCGCGGTCGTGGCCGCCGTGCTCGCCTGGGCGATCTGGGGCTCGCGGTTCGGCCTCCAGCTCCGGGCGATCAGGGACGACGAGGACCGGGCCCGGGGGCTCGGGGTCAAGACCATGCGGGTCAAGCTGACCGCCTTCGTCCTGTCCGGCTTCATCATCGGGACGCTGGGCGGGCTGTACTTCTACTTCCAGTCGGACGCGCTGCCGCAGTACGCGTTCAACCCGTTCTTCGACCTGACCGTCGCCCTGATGGCGTTCCTCGGCGGGTTCGGCACCCTGTCCGGGCCCATCTTCGGCGCGCTGTTGCTCGAGCCCTATCTCGGCTGGGCCCAGCAGCAGGTGACCAACACCTACGCGGCCCAGATCGTCCTCGGCGTGCTGTTCCTTGTCGTGATCATCTTCCTGCCGCGGGGGATCCTGCCGACCGCGGGCGAGAAGCTGACCGCCCTGCGGGCCAGCAGGCAGCGGCGCGCGGCGGAACGGGCCGCCGGCCCGCCGGCCGGGTTGCCCGTCGGCGCGGCCGCGGCCGGGGGTTCCGCGGAGCCCACCAGCAGGAGCGCGTCATGACGGCGCTGCTCCGCGCGGCGGGCATCTCGAAGGCCTACGGAGGGGTGCTGGCGCTCAGCGACTGCTCGATCGAGGTCGAGCGCGGCAGCATCGCCGGGCTGATCGGGCCGAACGGCTCCGGGAAGACCACCCTGTTCAACATGATCACCGGCTACGGCCGGGTGGACAGCGGCGACATCTACCTGAACGACGCCAGGATCACCAGCCTGCCGCCGGACAAGGTCTTCGCGCTGGGGATCGGCCGGACCTTCCAGCTGACCCGGGTCTTCTCCCGGCTGACGGTGATGGAGAACATGATCGTGGCCGCGCACCACAAGGAGCGGGCCGGCCAGGCCGGGCGGTGGCGCAACCCGTTCGCCCGGGCGGGCGGCCCGGCGACCCGCAAGCGGGCGATGGAGCTGCTGGAGTTCACCGGCATCGCCGGGCTGGCCGGCGACCGCGCCGAGACCCTGTCCTACGGTCAGCGCAAGCTGCTGGAACTGTCCTACGTGCTGATCGCCGAACCGGAGATCATCCTGCTCGACGAGCCGGCCGGCGGGGTGAACCCGACCCTGATCGGCACCATCGCCGAGCGGATCCGCGAGCTGAACCGGCAGGGGACCACGTTCCTCATCGTGGAGCACAACATGGAGTTCGTGATGGGCCTGTGCGACCGGGTGACCGTCCTGGACTACGGGAACGCGGTGGTCTCCGGGCCGCCGGAGGTGATCCGGAGCGACCGCCGGGTGCTCGACGCCTACCTCGGCACGGCAGCAGAGGAAGACGATGACAGCTCCGCAGCCTGAGCCCCCCGGGCCGGCGCCGGGCGCCTGCGCGCTCGAGGTGGCCGGCGTGGTCGCCGGCTACGGCGGCGGTGACGTCCTGCGCGGGGTGTCCATCAGGGTCATGCAGGGCGGGATCACCTGTGTGGTGGGACCGAACGGGGCCGGCAAGTCGACCCTGCTCGCCACCATCAGCGGGCTGCTCCGGCCCCGGCTGGGCGAGATCACGCTGCACGGCGAGCGGCTGACCGGCAAGACGCCACGCCAGATCCTCCGCACCGGCGTGGTCCTGGTACCGCAGAACCACAGCCTGTTCCGCGAGATGACGGTGCGCGAGAACATCAGCCTCGGCGGCTACATCCTGCGCGAGCGTGGCCTGGCCGAGCGCCGTCTTGCCGGGGTGCTGGAGATGTTCCCCCAGGTCAGCGGCTGGCTGGAGCAGAAGGCGGGCAGCCTGTCCGGCGGGCAGCAGCGGCTGGTGGAGTTCGCCCGCAGCCTCATGCTCGACCCGAAGCTGGTGATCCTGGACGAGCCGTCCATGGGCCTGGCGCCCAAGGTGCTCAGGTCCGTGTTCGACGCGGTCAGGATGATGAACGCCCAGGGCAAGACGATCCTGCTGGTGGAGCAGAACGCCCGGGCGGGGCTGCGGCTGTCCACCCACGGCGTGGTGCTGGAGAACGGCCAGGTCCGGCTGTCGGGCAGCGGGAAGGAAGTGCTGGAGCACCCGGAGATCGGCGCGCTCTACCTCGGCGGCACGGTCACCCCCGGCAACGGGGACGGCGGCAGCGAGGCGGTCAACGGAACGGCGTCCCGGGCGGGTCATTGATCGTTGACGTTCACTGCCACGTCATCGTCGAGGAGATGACGGCGCGGACGGTGCCACCGGACTGGCGCCCGGTGGTCGGCCGCGCGGGCGGGCGGTACCGGCTGGCCTTCCGCGGCCGCGACATCGGCTCGGTGACCGGCGAGTTCACCGACGCCGACGTGATGCTCGGGCAGGCCATCGGCACCGGCGTCGGCCACCTGCTGCTGTCCCCCTGGATCAGCCTGGTGCCGGCCGAGGCCGGCCTCGCCGACGCCCGCGCCGTGTGCGAGGTGCACAACTCCGCGCTCGCCGCGCTGACCGCCGCCCGCCCGGGCCGCCTCAGTGCCGTGGGGGCGGTGGTGCTGCAGGACCCGGCGCTCGCGGCCCGGCAGATCGCCGACCTGGTGACCGGCTATGGCCTGGCCGGGGCGGAGATCCCCGCCAGCGTCGGCGGCCGCTACCTCGGCGACGATTTCTTCCTCCCGTTCTGGGAGGCCGCCGAGGCCGCCGGGGCGCTGGTGTTCGTCCACCCCACCACCCGCGGCTTCGCCGTGCCCGCGCTGGACCAGTACTACCTGTGGAACTCGGTGGGGAACCCGGTGGAGACGGCCATCGCGGGCGCGCACCTGGCCATGGCGGGGGTGCTCGAGCGGTTCCCCCGGCTGCGGGTGCTGCTCGCGCACGGCGGCGGCGCGCTGCCGGTGGTCCGCGGCCGGCTCCGCCGGGCCTTCGCCGTCCGCCCGGAGGCCCGCGCCGCCCTGGTGTCCGGCCCGGACACCGCGCTGCGCCGGTTCTACTACGACACGGTCACCCACGACCACGACCTGCTCGCGGACCTGGTCAGGTACGCCGGGCCGGGACAGGTCCTGCTCGGCTCGGACCGGCCGTTCGACATGGGCACCGACGACCCGGCCGGCGAGGTGCGCGCGCTGGGCCTCGGCGCGGCCGAGTCACTGGTCCTCGGCGGCACCGCCGCCCGCCTGCTGGGAGTGCCCCGTGACTGACCCGAAGCACGCCGGGGCGCTGCTCGCCGCGCTGCTCGCCGACCACGGCGTGCGGCACGTGTTCGGCGTGCCCGGCGGCCAGACGCTCGCGCTCTACGACGCGATCGATGCCCGGCCCGGCATGCGGCACGTGCTGGTACGGGACGAGCGCTCGGCCGCGTACGCCGCCGACGGCTACGCCCGGGTCACCGGCCGTGCCGGGGTCTGCGACGCGACGGTCGGGCCGGGCGCGGCCAAGCTGCCGTCCGGCCTTGGCGAGGCGCTGGGCGCGTCGGTTCCCGTGGTCGCCCTGGTGAGCGACCTGCCCGCCGCTCTCGCGCCGCACCGGTACCGCGGCGCCGCGTCCCAGGCGCTGGACCAGGCGGCGCTGCTCGCGCCGGTGACCAAGTGGCAGGCGGCCGTGCCCGACGCGGCCACCCTGCCCGCCCTGGTGCGGCAGGCGTTCCGGGAGGCGACCACCGGCCGGCCCGGGCCGGCCGCGCTGTTCCTGCCCCAGGACGTGCTCGACGGCCCGGCCCCCGAGCACGCGGCGGCCGGCGGCGACCACCGGTTCGGGGCCTTCCCCGCCTACCGGCCGCACCCCGATCCCGCGGACGTGCGGCAGGCTGCGGCGGTGCTGCGCGGGGCGCAGCGCCCGTTCGTGCTGGCCGGCGGGGGAGTGCTGCACTCCGGCGCGGAGGCGGGGCTCACCGCGCTGGCGGAGGCGCTGTCGGCGGCGGTGGGCACCACCTTGTCCGGCAAGGGCGCGATCGCGGAGGACCACCCGCTGGCGGTGGGCGTCACCGGCAGCATGGGGACCTCGGCGTCGGCCGCCGCCCTGGCCGAGGCCGACGTGGTGCTGCTCGCCGGGACCAAGGCGGGCAGCGGTCCCACGTCCGGCTGGCGGCTGCCCCGGCCCGGCCAGGCGGTCGTCCAGCTTGACCTGGACCCGGCCGAGATCGGCCGGGCCTTCCCGGCCGCCGTGCCGGTGCTGGCCGACGCCCGGCCCGGCCTGGCCGGCCTGCTCGCGGCGCTCGGCCGCCAGCCGGACCGGGCCGCGTGGCGGGCGCGGGTGGCGGGCCTGGCGGCGGCCTGGCGCGCGCAGCGCGACGCCGAGCGGGCCAGCGACGCCGTCCCGGTCGCGCCGCAGCGCCTCATGGCGGAGATCGAGGCGGTGCTCGGCGCCGACGACATCCTCATCTGTGACGCCAGCCTGGCCAGCGGCTGGGGCGGGGTGTACACCGAGCAGCGGCGCAGCGGCCGGCGGGTGCTCTGCCCGCGCGGGCAGGCGGGGCTGGGCTACGCACTGCCCGCGGCCATCGGCGTCGCCACGGCCCGGCCCGGTGCGCGCACGGTGGTGCTGGCCGGGGACGGTGCGCTCGGGTACGCGGCGGGGGAGCTCGCTACCGTCGCGGAGCTGGGCCTGCCGGTCACCGTGGTCGTGCTCAACAACCGGTCGCTCGGCTGGATCCGCTGGTACCGGCGGATCACGTTCGGCCGCGGCTGGGAGGCCGAGGACTTCTCCGACGTGCCCTTCGCCGACGTGGCGCGGGCATTCGGGCTGGCCGGCCAGCGCGTCACCGAGCCCGGCCGCCTGGCCGCGGCGCTGCGCACCGCCTGCTCCGGGCCGGGCCCCGCACTGCTCGACGTGGTGACCGAGCCCTGGCAGACCCCGATCACCGCGCACCGCGACGCCGTCCGGGACGGCGCCGCCACCGGATATGGAGGCTGACGCCCGATGCCCCGCCATCCCGACCGGCTGATCGAGCGGCTCGCCCAGCCGCACGCCGCCCGGCTGATCGAGGCCAGCGGCCTGGCCGTGGTGTTCGCCGGGAGCGTCGAACAGCACGGCGGCCACCTGCCGCTCGGTACCGACCTGTTCGCCGCCCAGTCCATCGCCGAGCGGGTCGCGGCCCGGCTGGGCACCGTGGCCGTGTCGCTCGGCCCGGCCGGCGTGGCGCACTACCACCTGGGCTGGCCGGCCACGCTGTCGCTGTCCCCGGCCACGCTCACCGCGGTGTTCACCGACGTGTGCGGCGGCCTCGCCGCGGCCGGCGCCCGCCGGGTCGTCTGCGTGAACTGGCACGAGGGGAACTCGGCGACGCTGCGGCTCGCCGCGGACGAGGCGCAGCGCCGGCACGGGGTCCTGGTGGTGATGGCCGAGGCCCACGTGATCACGCACACGCGCTTTCCCGGGGAGATGGAGTTCACCCACGCCGGGTCCATGGAGACCGCGGCCGTGCTGGCGTTCGACCCCGCTCTGGTGCACCCCGAGGACGCCACCCCGGCCAGCGACCGGGCAGCGGGCGAGGCGGCGCACGCGCTGTACCGCCGCCCGGACGTGTACCCGGTGCTGCGTGACTTCCACCAGGTCGCGCCGACCGGCTGGTACGGCCGGCCCGAGCTGGCCGAGCCCGGGCGGGCCGAGCAGATCGCCGAGGCCGTCGCCGACCACGTGGTGGCCCGGGCGCGCGAGATCTGGGCCGCGCTGGGAGAGGGCGGCGCGCCGGGGGAGGGCCGGTGACCGCCACGATGCAGGCGGCCGTGCTGCGGGAGTTCGGCACGCTGGAGCTGGCGCAGATCCCGGTGCCCGAGCCGGGCGAGGGTGAGGTGCTGGTCCGGGTGCGTGCCTGCGGCATCTGCGGCACCGACCTGAAGATCGTCGCGGGCGCATACCGGGGCACCTGGCCGCCGGCGCTGCCGTTCATCATCGGGCACGAGTGGTCCGGCGAGGTCGCCGCGCTCGGGCCCGGCACCGGGCGCGGCGGGCTGGCCGTGGGGGACCGGGTGGTGGCGGAGAACCACACCGGCTGCGGGGCCTGCCCGATGTGCCGGGCCGGGCGGTACAACCTGTGCGAGCGGGTCCGCGAGCCGGGCTTCAAGCTGTACGGCCACACCGCGCCGGGGGCGCTGGCGCAGTACGCGGTCCGGCCCGCCGTCGCGCTGCACAAGGTCCCGGCGACGGTCAGCGACGTCGCCGCGGCCCTGGTCAACCAGGGCGCGCTGACGGTGCACGCGGCCCGCCGGGCGCGGCTCGGTCCCGGCGCGAGCGCCGTGGTGTTCGGCCCCGGCCTGCTCGGCCTGCTCATGCTCCAGGTCGCCCGGGCGGCCGGCGCGGCCAGCGTCGTGGTCGTGGGGCGCGGGCCGCGCCTGGACATCGCCCGTGATCTCGGCGCCAGTGCCGTGGTGGACTACTCAAGGCAGGACCCGGTGGCCGGGGCGCGGGAGGCCACCGGCGGCCGGGGCGCGGACTGCGTGTTCGACTGCTCCGGCAACCCGGCCGCGGTCGCCCAGGCGCTGCGCTGCGCCCGGCGCGGCGGGACCGTGGCGCTGCTCGGCCTGGCCGGCGGCGCCGTCGCCGAGCTGCCCGTCGACCTGGTCACGCTGGACGAGCTCGACGTGCTCGGCATCCGGTCCAGCCCCAACGCCTATCCCGCGATGATCGCGCTGCTGGCCTCGGGCGCGATCCGTACCGGGCCGCTGACCACCCACGTCTACCCGCTCGCCGACGTCGCCACGGCGTTCGGCGCGCTGGAGCGCCGGGAGGCCATCCGCCCCATCCTCATCCCCTGAGCCAGGAGGCGCGCCATGGACGAACGGCTGGTGTCGATGTACCGCCGGTTCACCTGGCGGATCCTGTCCAACTACGTGACCCCGTGGGAGTTCGAGCAGCTCAAGGCGGAGATCACCGACTACGAGCAGTGGTGCGAGGCGTGGAGCAGGCACGCGTCGCGGCACGTGGAGCGGGGGGACGCCGCCCTGGCCGCCGGGCGGGGGCTGACCGCCGGGGACGCTTACCTGCGCGGTGCCCTCGCCTACCACTGGGCCAGCTTCGTGTTCACCCACGACCGGGCCCAGTTCCGTGCCGCGCTGGAGGCGATGGGCGCCGCCTGGGCCAGGGCCGCCCCGCTGGTGGCGCCGCCGATGGAGCTGCTGGCCGTCCCGTTCGAGGGGCTGGTCATGCCGGGCTACCTGCGGGTCCCGGACCAGGCCGGCCGGCCACCTGTCGTATTGCTGCTTCCCGGGGCCGACTCGGCGAAGGAGGAGCTGTACAACCTCGCCGACCACATCGTCGCCCGGGGGATGGCGGTGGCCGCCTTCGACACGCCCGGCCAGGGGCTGCTGAGCTTCGACAGCAAGCTGCGGCCCGACCAGGAGGTGGCCGTACAGGCGATCGTCGGCGCGCTGGCGGCGCGGCCCGGCCTGGACGGCTCGCGGCTGGCGGTCGGTGGCATCTCCTACGGCGGCATGTTCGCCATCCGCACCGCCGCGGCGGACGAGCGGGTGCGCGCGGTGTTCGCCATCTCCAGCTGGTACACCCCGGCGGGGCGGTTCGCCGGGATGGACGAGCTGACCCGGCCCGGGCAATACCAGCACCACGGCGCCGACCCGGCCGCCAACATGGCGGCGATGACGCTGGCCGGGGCGGCGTCCCGGGCGCGGGTGCCGCTGCTGCAGCTCTACGGCGGGAACGACCCCGGCTCGCCGCCGGCCCACGGGGAGCGGATCGCGGCGGAGTACGGCGGCCCGGTCACCACGGTCATCTACCCCGACGGGGTGCACATCCTCAACAACGTCTGGTACCAGGCACGGCCGCTGGTGGCCGACTGGCTCGCCGAGACACTCTGAACAGGAGCGCGTCCATGGACTACGCGAAGGCGGAGGCCAAGCAGGCGGCGCGGGCGGCCTTCACCGGCCTGTGGGCGGCCATCACCGTCCCGTTCGGCGCGGATGGCGGCCTGGACGAGGCGGCGCTGCGGCGGGACCTGGACCGGCTCACCGGCGACCTGGAGATCGACGGGATCTTCAGCGGCGGGGTGATGAGCGAGTTCTGGGCGCTGTCCGGCGCGGAGCGGCGGCGGCTCACCGAGGTCGTGGTGGAGCGGGCGCGGGGCAGCTGCCCGGTGGTCGCCCACACCGGGCAGCACAGCGCGGCGGAGACGGTCGCGCTGACCCGGCACGCGGCGGCGGCCGGCGCGGACTTCGCCGTGGTGATCAACCCCTACTACCCGCCCGCCTCCGACGAGGGCCTGTACGCCTGGTTCGCGCACGTGTGCGGATCGGTGGACATCGGGGTGTGGCTGTTCGACACCGCCTACGCCGGGGTGGCCCTGTCCACCGAGCTGATCGGGCGGCTTGCCGGGATCGAGAACGTGGTCGGCATCAAGGTCGGCCGGGATCACGCGAGGTACCTGGACCTGCTGGCGCGGTTCGGCGAGCAGATCCTGGTCTGCTCGCCGCACGAGGAGACCTGGCTGGAGAACATGGTCACCCGCGGGCAGCGGGTCTACATGTCCTCGGCCGCCCCGTACCTGTACCAGACGCCGCGCTGGCGGCCGATGCGTGACTACACCCGGCTCGCCCTGGCGGGGGAGACGGCCAGGGCCGCGAAGGCCGCCGCCGTGCTGGACCCGGTCCGGGCGGTGGCCGCCAGGTGGCTGCACGGCAGGGCCCGCCGGACCGACGCGGTCGCCGCGACCAAGGCCTGGGCGGGGATCGTCGGCATGTCCGGCGGCCCGGTGCGCCCGCCGCTGGTCTCGCTGACCGCCGGCGAGCGGGACGCACTCGCCGAGGACCTGGCCGGCGCCGGGCTGTGCTGACCGGTTAGCCGGCGGGCACGCCGTCGCCGGACATGACCTCCGCCGGGTCGTGGCCGAGGTCGGCGAGCAGCACCATGGCCGCGTTGCGCCCCGGGGCGCCGGTGATCGACCCGCCCGGGTGGGTGCTGCCGCCGGTCTGGTACAGGCCGGGGATGGGCATCCGGTGGCTGGCCCAGCCGGGCACCGGCCGCAGCACGCCGCTGAACGCCGGACCGCGGTTCCCCCCGTGGAACGCGCCGTGGATCATGTGCGGGTTGAGCTGCTCGATGTCGGCCGGGGACTTGGTCAGGTGGGCCAGGATGGTGTCGTCGGTCAGGTTGGGGGCGTGCCGGCGCAGCCGGTCGAGCAGCCGCCGGGCGTGTGCCTCCTTGACCTCCGCCCAGCCCCCCATGTCCCGCGGCAGCCGGTAGGTCTGCGGGCTGAGGATCTTGACGGTGTGGCAGCCCTTGGGCGCGCGGCCCGGGTCGGCCAGCGTCGGGGTGGCCACCAGCACCCACGGCGGCCCGGCGACGTAGCGGCCGGCCCGCAGGTCCGCGCCGAGCTGGATCATCTCCTCCGGCCAGCCCGCCAGGCCCGCCGACACCGCGCTGCGCGGCCCGGCCGGCGAGGCGAACTGCGGGGCGGCCGTGGTGCAGTAGTAGGTGGCGAACCCCGGCACCCCCACGTCGTAGGTGTCCACGCCGTAGTGGAACTCCTCCGGCCAGGCGTCCGCGGGGGCCATGTCGCGCAGGTGCTTGACGTGGATGGTGGACACCACGGCCGTGCCGGCCAGGTACTGCTCGCCGTCGTCGGTCTCCACGCCCGCGCAGCGGCCGCCGTCGAGCAGCAGCCGCCGCACCCGGCGGCCGCACCGGATGGTGCTGCCGTGGTCTTCGAGGTAGCCGGTCATCGCCGCGGTGAGGCTGGCCGAGCCGCCGACCGGGATGGACCAGCTGCGCTGCTGGCGGCCGAAGGCCTGCTGGTAGGGCAGCACGCCGGAGCCGGGCGTGTCGACCGGCTGGAACACCTGGTAGGCCATCCAGAGCAGGAACGCCTGGACGTGGCGGCTGGTGAACTCGTGCCGGACCACCTCGACCGCGGACAGCTGGCGCCGCCGGGCCCAGACCCGCCCGCGCGGATGCCCGTCGAGCAGCTGCTCCAGCGAGGGGCCGTACCCCGCCGGGGTGAACTGCCACCGGCTGAACAGCCCCTTCACCTCGTCGTAGTCGTCCAGCAGGCGGCGGTAGGCGGCGGCGTCCGCACGGGAGAAGCGGGCCACCTCCTCGATCGTCCGCTCGCGGTCGAGCCACATGGTGAGCTGCTCGCCGTCGGGGAACGCCACCTGCTCCACCGGGTCCGGCTCGACGTACCGCAGCCCGTAGCCGGCGATGAGCCCCAGCTCGTCATGCAGCAGCGCCGGGTTGACCCGGATCATCGTGTGCCCGGTGGCGCAGGTGTCGATGCCGAAGCCGGGCAGCAGCAGTTCCTCGGTGGCCGCGCCGCCGCCCGGGATGCTCCGCGCGTCGAGCACCAGGCAGCGGTAGCCCGCCTTGGCCAGGTAGCAGGCGGCGAGCAGGCTGTTGTGCCCGGCCCCGGCCACCACGATGTCGGCGGCCTCGCTCATGGCTTCGCCCGGGCGAGCGTGAGGCCGTCGCCGACCGGCAGCATGACCAGCTCCACCCGGTCGTCGTGCAGTACGTGCTCGTTGAACTCCTTGATCGCCTGAGCGTCGGGGTCCGGGCTGGGCTCGAAGATCCGGCCATGCAGGAGCGTGTTGTCCACGCAGATGACGCCGCCCGGGCGCATCCGCGGCACGAGCTCCTCCCAGTAACCGAGGTAACCCTGCTTGTCGGCGTCGATGAAGGCGAGGTCGAACGAGGCGCCGGGCGGCAGGGCGCGCAGGGTGTCCAGGGCGGGGCCCAGCCGCAGCTCGATCCGGTCGCTGAGGCCAGCCCGCTGCCAGTAGGCGCGGGCCAGCGCGGTGAAGTCCGCGCTGATGTCACAGCAGATGAGCCGGCCGCCGGCGGCGAGCCCGCGGGCCAGGCACACCGACGAGTAGCCGGTGAACGTGCCTATCTCGATGGCCTGGCGCGCGTCCATCAGGCCGGCCAGCATGGTCATGAACGTGCCTTGCTCCGGGCCGATCTGGTAGATGACGTTGCCGGGGAAGCGCTCGGCGGTCTCGGCGATCAGGTCGCGCAGCAGCGGGTCGGGCGGGCTGGAGTGGGCGACCAGGTAGGCGTGCAGGTTAGGGCGCAGGTGCTCAGATCCGGAGGCCATGGCGTCGACGGTAGCCCGGGGCCATCAGCGCACGATGATCGCATGCCCGGCCGGCGGGAGAAGTTCCCCGATCACCGTGGCACCGGGTATCTCGCCGGCGATGAGCAGCCCGCCGGAGGTCTGGGCGTCCGCCAGCAGCAGCAGGTCCTCCTCGCTGGCCGTGCCGAAGTCCGCGGACGGCGCGACCCAGTCCAGGTTGCGCCGCGTCCCGCCGGGCACATAGCCCGCCCGCGCCGCCTCGCGCGCCCCGTCGATCAGCGGCACCGCGCCGCGGTCGATGACCGCGGTGACCCCGCTGGACCGGGCCAGCTTGAAGGCGTGCCCGAGCAGGCCGAACCCGGTGACGTCGGTGGCACACGTCACCCCCGCGGCCAGCGCGGCCCGGCTGGCCGCCGCGTTCAGCGTGGTCATCACCTCGACCGCCTGCGGGTGCGGCTGCCCGGTCGCCTTGTGCCAGGAGTTGAGCATCCCGGAGCCGATCGGCTTGGTCAGGCTCAGCGGCTGCCCGGGGCGGCCCGCGTCGATCCGGAGCAGGGCCGCCGGGTCCGCCAGCCCGGTGACCGCCATGCCGTACTTCGGCTCCGGGTCGTCGATGCTGTGGCCGCCGGCGACCAGGCAGCCCGCCCGCCTGGCCGCGTCGAGGCCGCCGCGCAGCACCTCGGCGGCCAGTTCGGCGCTGAGCGTGGCACGCGGCCAGCCGAGCAGGTTCACCGCGACCAGCGGCTCACCGCCGACCGCGTACACGTCCGACATCGCGTTGGTCGCCGCGATCGCGCCGAAGGTGTACGCGTCGTCCACCACCGGCGTGAAGAAGTCGGCGGTGGCCACCACCGCCTGGTCCGCGCGGATCTGCACCACCGCGGCGTCGTCGCCGTGTTCCAGGCCGATCAGCAGCCCGGGCTGCGCCGCCGCGGGCATCAGCCGGGCGACGACTTCCTCAAGCTCCCCCGGCGGGATCTTGCACGCACAGCCCCCGCCGCTCGCATACTGGGTCAACCGGATGTCGGCCATGGCCCGACTCTAGACGCACCGGAGGGGATTCATGACCGCGGACATACTGCAGCAGCGGGCCGAGCTCGAGCAGGAGATCGCCGGGCTGACGCTGTGCGACCTGCTGGCGCGCACCGCCACGGCGGCGGCGGCCGTCCCGGCCTACTCCGACGAGGCCGGGGACGGGTGGCGCACGCTGAGCTGGGGGCAGGTGCGTGAGCGGGTGCTCGAGCTCGCGGCCGGCTTCGCCGCGCTCGGCCTGGCCCCGGGGGAGCGGGTCGCCCTGATGCTGCCCAACCGCAGCGAGCACGTGCTGGCGGACCTGGCCGCGGTGCACGCCGGCGGCCTCGGCGTCACCTGCTACGCCACCCTGGCGCCGGAGCAGATCGCCTACGTGGCGGGGGACTGCGACGCCCGGATCGCGGTGCTGGACGGGGCGGCGGAACTCGCGCGCTGGCAGCCGGTGCTGGCCCAGCTCCCCGGCCTGAAGAAGATCATCGTCCTGGACCCGGCCGCGTGCCCGGCGGGCGAGCCCTACCTCACCTGGGATGAGTTCGCGGCGCTCGGCGCGCGGCACCACGCCGCGGACCCGGACGTGGCCGCCGCCCGGGCGGCGGCGATCTCGCCGGGCGACCCGGCCGCGCTGCTGTACACCTCGGGGACCACGGGCAACCCGAAGGGCGTGCTGCTCACCCACCGCAACGTCATCTACGAGGTGGTGGCGGGCGACGCCCTCGGCATCATCAACCGCGGCGTGCGCTGGGTCTCCTACCTGCCGCTCGCCCACATCGCCGAGCGCATGTTCAGCATCTACCTGCCCATCTACACCACCGGGCACGTGCACTTCTGCCCGGACACCAGCCAGCTCGTCCGGGTGATCGGCAAGGTGCGGCCGACCTCGTTCTTCGGCGTGCCGCGGGTGTGGGAGAAGGTCCGGGCCGGCATCGAGTCGCTGTTCGCCCTGGAGCAGGACGAGGGGAAGCGCGCCGCGGTGGCGCGGGCGATGGACACCGGCCGGCGCTACGTGGAGAGCTGCCAGTACGGCCGGGTCACCCCGCCGGAGCTGGCGGCCGAGTTCGCCGCGGCGGACGCGGCGGTGCTCGCCCCGATCCGCGGGCTGCTCGGCCTGGACCAGGCGGATCCGGTGTCCAGCGCCGCCGCGCCGCTGCCGCCGGAGGTCGCGGCGTTCTTCTCCGGGCTGGGCATGAAGATCCTCGACATCTACGGGATGACCGAGACCACCGGCGCGTTCACCACCAACACGCCGCAGGCGTTCCGGATGGGCACCGTGGGCCGGCCGCACCCGGGGATGGAGGTGCGGATCGCCGGCGACGGCGAGATCTGCGTGCGCGGCCCGCTGACCACGCCCGGCTACCTGAACCGCCCGGACCTCACCGCCGACCTCATCGACGCCGACGGCTGGCTGCACACCGGCGACATCGGGCGGCTGGACGGCGACGGCTTCCTGTCCGTGGTGGACCGGAAGAAGGAGCTGATCATCACGGCGGGCGGGGAGAACATCGCGCCCGCCGCCATCGAGGGCCTGCTCGTCGCGCATCCGCTGATCGGCCAGGCGCTGGCCTACGGTGATCGCAGGAAGTACGTGGTGGCCCTGCTCACCCTGGACGGCGAGGTGGCGCCGGCCTGGGCGAAGGCGCGCGGGGCCGAGGCCGGCTCGCTGGCGGAGCTGGCCGCCGACCCGGCGGTGCTGGCCGAGGTGGCGCAGGCGGTGGCGGCGGCCAACGAGCGGCTGGCCCGGGTCCAGCAGGTCAAGGCCTGGCGGCTGCTGCCGGTGGAGTGGACCGCGGAGACCGAGGAGCTCACCCCGACGCTGAAGCTGCGGCGCCGGATCGTGCACGCCAAGTACGCCGACGTCCTCGACGCCCTGTACGAGAGCTGAGGCGGCGCGCTCCGCGGGGTCAGCTGCCCGGGCCCCAGGTGGTCCCGGTCCAGCTCCACGTGGTGGTGGGGAAGGTCTTCAGGGCGTTCTCGCTGCCCGCGAACAGCACCACCCGCCGATCGGCGGCGTCGTAGGCAAGCGTCCCGTAGGCGCGCGGCGGCGGCGCGGCGGCCGGGGCCAGCGGGGCCCAGGTGGTCCCGGTCCAGGTCCACGTCCGGTTGCTGAACTTGTTTCCGCCCTCGTCGCCGCCGAACAGCACGACCTGGCCGCTGGCCGGGTCGTCGGCCGCCTGCCAGGCGAACACGTCTGTCCCCGGTGAGGCGGCCGGGTGGAGCTGGGTCCAGCTGGTGCCGTTCCACGACCAGGTGTCACCCGGCTGGTAGCCGGCGCCGCGGAAGCCGCCGAACAGGATCACCTGCCCGGTGGCGGGGTCGTAGGCCAGGGCATCGCTGTCCCGCCCGGACGGCGAGGCGGCCGGGTGCAGCTGGGCCCAGGTGGTGCCGTTCCACGACCAGGTGTCGTCCCAGTAGGAGCCGTGCCAGCCGGCGAACAGCAGCACGGTCCTGGTCGCGCCGTCGTAGACCAGGGTGGTGTCCTCCCTGGCCGGCGGCGAGGTGGCCGGGTGCAGCTGGGCCCAGGTGGTGCCGGTCCAGGTCCAGGTCTGGCTGGAGAACCCGGCGCCGGTGCTCGCGCCGCCGCCGAACAGCACCAGCTGGTGGCTGGCCGGGTCCCAGGTCATCGCCGCGCCGGTCCGTGCCGACGGGGCACTGGCGGGGTGCTGCTGCGTCCAGGTACCGCCGGCCAGGGTCCAGGTGTCCCCGAAGACCGTGCCGGGCCTGCGGCCGCCGAACAGCACGAGCTCATGCCCGGGCGGGTAGTACCCGAACGCCGCCCACTCCCGGCCGTCCGGCGTGGTGGCCGCCCGGGCGGCGGCCGGGAGGAGCGCGGCCGCCGCGGCCAGTGCCGCGCAGCCCAGCACCGCGGCCCGCAGCCCGGTCCCGCGGGCCGTGCGCGCTGTCGTGATCATGTGCCGTCCTCCGCTCCGTCCGGCGGTCCCGGACGGTGGACGCCGACGGGCGCCGGCGGGTTTACCCGTACCATGCGGCCCGGGCGCCACCCTTAGCTACCCCCGCGGGCGAGCCCGCGCCGGCCCTGGATGCGAGCCCGACCGTGGTGGCCGGCGTGGTGTACATCGGCGCGCAGAGCGGCGGGTTCTACGCGCTGAGCGAGTCGGCCGGCACGGTGATCTGGAGCCGCCAGCTCGACACCGAGCCGGCCGTGACCTGTGGCGCCCGCGGGATCACCGCCACCGCGGCCGTGCTGCGACGACCCGCTGATCCGCGGCGGGGTGGTGGAACTCGACCAGCACACCGGGCACGGCCGGGCACGGGCACGACCGGGACTTCGGCTCGTCGCCCGCCCTGTTCGGCAGTCTCGGCCTCCCGCCCGACGTCGGCGCCTGCAACAAGAACGGGCTGTTCTACGGGCTCGCCGACAGCCCGCTGGGCAGCTCGCCGCGGTGGCAGGTCCGGCTGGGCGTGCCCGGCGGGGCACGGGGCACGTGCCTGTCCAGCGCGGTATGGGACGGCCCGGCCGGCACGCTGTACCTCAGCGGAAACGGCACCACCATCGGGGGCACCAAGGCCGGCGGGTCGGTCGGCCAGGTGAACCCGGCCACCGGCGCCTTCCTGTGGCGCACCGGCCTGCCCTGCGCGGTCATGGGCACGCCGTCGCTCGACAGCGCCGGGGCGCTCGCGGCCGGCACCTACCGGTGCGTCAAGCCGGCCACCCCCGGCGCCTACCTGATCAACGCCGCCGCCGGCGCCATCCTCACCGCGCTGCCGGCCGGCGGCAGCAAGGTCTTCGCCCAGCCGGTCTTCGCCCAGGGTGCCCTGCTGCTCGCCACCGAGACCGCCGGCCTCTACGACTTCGCGCCGTGACCCGGCCCGGGCCGCGCGCGCTACGAGGCCGGCGCGTGCTTGGGCAGCTTCACCTTCCGGTTGCACGCGGCCGGCGGCTTGGGCGTCAGGGTGGTGCCCGGCGGGCACGGGTTGAGGATCATGGGCGGCCGGGGGGACTGGCTGAAGTTGAAGTCCTTCTCCAGGTTGCCCAGCAGCGGCAGGTCCTCCCGGACGTCGGGCCGCGAGTCCGGCCGGCCGTCGGACTTCGGGTTGAGCGCCTGCCCGCCGAGGAAGTCGTCCTCGGCGAACTTCAGATACGCGTCGAACGACAGCGTCTGCGGGTCGATGTACCCGGTCTTGGCGTAGGGGCTGATCACCATGGCGGGCACCCGGATCCCGTAGCCGAGGGAGTCGGCGACCGGCGGGACCACGCCGTCGTAGAAGCCGCCCCAGTCGTCCCAGGCCAGGAAGATCGCGCTTGAGTTCCAGTCGCTGCTCTGCATGACCGCATTGATGATCTTGGTCACGTACGCCTGGCCGGTGCTCACCAGCGCGCTGGGGTGCTCGCTGTCCTCCTGGTCGGGCACGATCCAGGACACGGCCGGCAGCGAGCCCTGCTTGGCCTGGGCCATGAACGCGGTGAGCGGCTGGACATCGCTGCCCTGGTCGTCCTCGGTCACGTCGGTGAACCCCGGCATCACGTCCCACAGCTTGGGCACGCCGTTGGGGTTCGACGTGGACTGGGCGCCGTGGTCGAGGTAGTACCCCCAGCTGATGTGGTGCGAGTGCAGCAGGAAGGTCAGGTCGGTCCAGGCGAACGGCTGCGGGTCGTTGTCGGTGCGGTCCCGCGGCATCAGGTCGCTCTTGCAGCTCATCGGGTTGGCGGTGTCCGGGCACTTGGCGGCCCACGCGGACACCAGCGACAGGTGCGAGGTGAAGCTCCAGGACGCGACCGACTCGAACATGTGGTCGTCCAGGACGAAGTTCTTCGCGTACGCCCAGTAGTTGGGGATGTCGGACTGCACGTGGTAGCCCATGACCTGGTCGGCGGCGCACTTGTGGGTGCCGGTGCAGCGGCCCTTCTCCGCGTCGGCGATGAAGCCGTCCATCTTGCCGCCGTCCACGTCCGCCGTGCTGTCGGATGCCTGGTGCGGCGCGCCGGGGTTCTGGTCCTTGTGATCGACGAACGGGGCGACGCAGTTGCCGGTCAGCGGATCCGGCACGCAGACGGACGGCTTGCCGCCCTTCATCGGGATCCCGTCCGCGCCCGGGAAGACGCCGAAGTACTGATCGAACGACCGGTTCTCCTGCATGATGATGATCACGTGCTGGATCTTGTGGATGCCCTGCAGCGCCGGCGCGGCCGGGGCCACCGCCTGGGCGCCATCCGTCGTGACCGGCTGCGACCCGGCCGCCGTCACCGCCTGGGGCCGGGCCGCCGTCACCCCCTGGGACCTGGCCGCCGGCTGGGCGACGGTGAACGCGACGACGGCACCTACCGCGAGGGCGGCATACAGCATGGAACGGCGGCGAAGCCCCACTTTTCCTGCCTTTCAACTCGTCCGGCCGGTATTCCACCATGCCTCCCGACCGCGGGCCGGATCCAGGTTTTGACCATCGCGCCGGCCAGGCCGGCCGGGCGGCCCGCCGGGAACCGGTCCCGCGCGGCCTGTTGACACTGGTCCGCGGGCCGCACTACGGTCCGAACGTTTGACGCACAGATATGGCGATTTCCGGCGTCCGGGCGGGCGAGTGGGGCGGTGGGTCGGATGGCAGCGCGACGTGGCCTGATCAAGTTGCGGATGGCGGCGGTGGGCGGGGCGGTGGCGCTCGCCGTGACCGGCGTGGTGCCGGGGGCCCTCGGCGCGGCCGCCGCGGCCGGCACCGGCCCGGCCACGGCGGGCTTCACGATCACCCGCAGCGCCTACGGGGTGCCCACGATCACGGCCGGCTCGCGGGCCGGGATGTGGTTCGGGGCCGGCTGGGCGCAGGCGCAGGACCGGATGGTCCAGCTCGAGCTGACCAGGCGCGCGGTGGAGGGGACGCTGTCGGCCATCTTCGGCCCGAGCGAGCTGGGCCAGGACGAGACCGCCCGGACGTTCTTCTACACCCCGGCCGAGCTGACCGCCCAGTACAACTCGCTGCCCGCCGTCACCCGGACGGCGATCGCGCAGTTCACGGCGGGCATCAACGCCTATGAGACGAGCGCTTACGCCAGCGCCGCCAGCGAGGCGCAGCAGGTCCCCTACGAGTTCTTCGCGCTCGGCAACCTGCTCGGGCTGACCGGCCCGTACCAGCCGGCCCCGTGGCAGCCGGAGGACACGGTGGCCATCGGCAACTACCTGGCCCGCGAGTTCGGCGGGGGCGGCGGCAGCGAGCTGCAGAACCTGCAGTTCCTGCAGTATCTGGAGAACGAGCTGACCAAGGACCGGGCCAAGAGCCCGTTCAGCAAGGCCGCCGCGATCTTCAACGACGCCCGCTGGATCGACGACCGCACCGCGCCGACCACGGTGCCCGGGCGGGCGCTGCACGCGCCGGCCGGGGCGTCGCCCGCCCGCGCGGACGCGGGCCTGCTGCACGCCGCCGCGAGCCTGCCGGCCATCGGCCGGGCCGCGCTGGCCAGGGCGGCCGCGAAGCTGTCCGCCGACCGGGCCACGATCCTGAAGACCGGGATCTCGCTGCGCGTGCTGTCCCACGGCGGGTCGAACGCCGTCGCCGTCGCGCCGCGGCGGTCCGCCGACCACCACGCCCTGCTGTGGGGCGCGCCGCAGGAGGGGTTCGGCACCCCCAGCGTGGACGGCGAGGAATACCTGCACGCGCCCGGCTACGACGCCGGCGGCATGTACATCACCGGCGAGCCGTTCATCCTGATCGGCCGCAACGCCAACATCGCCTGGACCACCACCAGCGAGGAACTGGTCGACCAGCGGATCTACATCGAGCACAACGTCAACTTCGCGGCCACCCCGCCGACGTACGAGTTCGACGGCAAGCAGGTCCCGATGACGGCGATCCCGGAGACGATCGACGTGGCCGGCGGGTCGCCGGTGAGCTTCACCGTGCTGCGGACCATCGACGGCCCGGTGGTGGAGGCCGACCCGGCCGACGGGCTGGCGATCTCGGTGCGGTTCGCGTCGTGGAACCGCGAGACCGGCAGCCTCACCGGGTTCTCCCAGCTCGGCGGCGACACCGGCCTGGCCCAGTTCCGGCACTCGATGAGCCTGGTCACCACGCTGCACAACTTCCTGTACGCCGACCAGAAGGGCAACATCGCCTACTTCGGCGACGGGCTGGTGCCGATCGAGCCGAAGGGCGTGGACCCGCGGCTGCCGGGAGCCGGCGACGGCACCCAGCAGTGGACCGGCTACGTGCCGTTCGCGCAGATGCCGCACAGCATCAACCCGCGCCAGGGCTTCCTCGACAACTGGAACACCAAGCCCTCGCAGCAGGCCTTCTACCAGCAGAACTCCGGGGACGAGTACTGGGGGACGATCTTCCGGTCGCAGCTCATCAGCCAGCTCGCCCGGGCCAGCACGAAGATCAGCATCGGCTACCTGGAGGGCATCGAGCACGCGATCGGCACCATCGACAACGGGGACAACACCCGGCCGGCGGCGCCGTACTTCATCCCCTTCCTGGTCCGCGCCTACCAGGCGCTGGTGGCCGCCCATGACCCGATCGCCGACCCGGCCACGCACCCCGACCTGCGGTCGGCCATCGGCGCGCTGGCGCACTGGAACGGCGTCAGCACCCTCGGCAGCCCGGCCATGTCCATCTTCATGAACTTCCTCGAGGCCTACGAGCGCAACGTGTTCGAGGGCGGCCTGAACCCCGGCGAGCAGTACACCGGCCGGGTCAGCTTCAGCGACGCGAGCCTGGGCCTGGGCAGCTACGGGGGCCTCGGCGGGATGGGCACCTACAACCTGCTGTACCACATCCTCGATCACACCAGCGGCGTGCTGCCCTGCGTCACGCTGTGCTACCAGGGCGGCTACTTCGGCGGCCACCGCAACCAGCTGCTGGTGGAAAGCCTGAACGACGCGATCGCGATCCTGTCCGGCACCGGTACCCAGCTCGGCCAGAACGTCCCCGGCTTCGGCACCACCGACATCGCCAAGTGGGGCTACCAGCCGGCCCAGGACCAGAACTGGGACAGCCTCGACCCGCTCGCCGCGGGGGTCACCACCCACTGCGGCACCAGCGCGAGCCAGAACCGCAGCACGTTCATGATGGCCGTGGACGTCGGCCCCACGCTCACCGGCCGGGACGAGCTGCCACCGGGCCAGAGCGGGTTCATCTCGGCCACGGGCACGCCGAGCCCGCACCTGTGCGACCAGGTGGGCCTGTTCAACGACTTCCGCTACAAGGCGATGCCGCCGAGCTGAGCCCGGCGCGCGTCAAGGGCGGGCCCGGAGACAGACGGGCCCGCCCTCGCGTTGCGCGGCCGCGCGGGATGGCGCGGCCGCAGCTACCTGGCCGTGGTGAGGCGGCGCCACACGCTCGGCTTGTCCGGCTCGCCGTCCGCGTCCGCCGCGGCCGGCTCGGTGGCCGTGGCGGCCCTGGCCCGCCGGCGCGGGAGCGGCCGCTTCTCCCAGGTCGCGGTGTCGTCGGGGCCAGCGGCGAGCTTCGCCTCGCGCGCCCCGACGACCGCCAGGCGGCCGAGCGCCAGGGCGGCGAGGAACACGATGACCACGCCCAGCGCGGTGAAGAAGCTCAGCCGCTCGGCGACCACGTGCAGCGGGCCGCCGGCCGGCGTCCCGGGGCTGAACGCGGCGGGGAGCCGGCCGGGCACGCCCAGCGTGGAGTAGCTGGCCCACACCGGGCCGACCAGGCTGCCCACGGCGAACCAGGCACCGGCGGCGGCGGCCAGGCAGGCACCGAGCATGGCCACCGGGCGGAACGCGCTGATGAGCAGGATCAGCCCGCCGAGGGCCGTCACGGCGCCGGGCAGGACCTCCAGGAAGAACCGGCCCGAGGTCCACGTCCACGCGCTGTCGGGCGTGTAGGCGAAATGGAAATAGGGGCCGACGAACGGGATCAGCGCGCCCCACGCGCCGAGCAGGATCAGCAGGACGCCGCTGCCGACACCACGGGTGCGCGGCACTCGCATCATCGCTGTCACAAGAATCACTTCCTGTCACATTCCAGGTCGATATCGCACCCGCCACTACCCGTGCGCACCCAAGGCATGCGCGGATGGGCGGCCGGTTTCCGCCCCGGTAGGCTCACCAGCGTGGATCCCCGGCGGCTCGTGCCCCGCACCGACGCGCTGCTCGCCGATCCGCGGCTGGCCGCGGCCGAGCGCCGGCTCGGCAGGGGCCGGGTGAAGGCGGCCGTCGCCGCCGCCCAGCAGCAGGCCCGGGCGGGCCGGATCCGCCCCGGCGAGGTCGCGGCCACCGCCCTGGCGGCGCTCCCCGCGCACGCCGCGTCGCTGGTGCCGGTGCTCAACGCCACCGGCGTGCTGGTGCATGACGGCCTCGGCCGTGCGCCGCTGTCGGCCGCGGCCCGCGCCGCGGTGGCCACCGCGGCGGGCTGCACCGACCTGGAGTTCGACCTGGCGTCGGGCAGCAGGGGGCAGCGTGGCGCCGGCGCGCTGGCCGCGCTCGCCGCCGCGGTCCCCGCGGCGCAGGCGGTACACGTGGTGAGCAGCAACGCGGCCGCGCTCGTGCTGGCCGCGACGGCACTGGCCACCGGGCCGGGCAACGGCCGCGAGATCGTGGTGAGCCGCGGTGAGCTGACCGGGACCGGCGCCGCCGGCCGGCTGCCCGGCCTGCTGGAGTCCACCGGCGCCCGGATCCGGGCGGTCGGCACCACCCGCCGCGCCACGCCCGCCGACTACGCCGCCGCGGTCGGCCCGGACACCGCGTTCGTGCTCAAGGCACACCGGTCCCGGGCCGGGGGCAGCGGCGCCGGCCTGGCGGACCTGGCCGGGCTCGGCGTGCCGGTGCTCGGCGACATCGGGGCCGGCCTGCTCGCGCCCAGCGCGGCGCTGCCGGGCGAGCCCGACGCGGGCACCTGGCTGCGGGCCGGCGCCGGGCTGGTCACCGCGAGCGGGGACAAGCTGCTCGGCGGCCCGCAGGCCGGGCTGATCCTCGGCCGGGCCGACCTGGTCACCCGGCTCGCCCGGCATCCGCTGGCCCGGGCGCTGCGCGCGGGCAAGCTCACGTTCGCCGCGCTCGGGGCGACGCTGGCCGGCCCGCCGGTTCCCGTCGCCGAGGCGCTGGCCGCCACCGCGGCATCGGTCTTTTCCCGGGCCGAACGACTGGCCGGCCGGCTCGCCGTCGCGGGGATCGACGCCCGTGCGGTGCGGGCCCTGGCCGTGGCGGGGGACGGCGCGGCGCCCGGCGTCGCGCTCCCCAGCGCGGCGGTGAGCCTGCCCGGGGAACTGGCGGCCCCGCTGCGGGCCGGGGACCCGGCGCGCCGCGGCACGGTCCCCCCGGTGGCCGGCCGGGCCGCGGGCGACCGTGTCCTGCTCGACCTGCGCTCGGTCGCCCCGGATGCCGATGACACCCTGGCGGCGGCCGTGGTGGCGGCGGCAGCCGTTTTGCAGCGCTCCTAGCGTGCGCTGTGCCCGCGCGCGGCGAACCGCTCACCGCTCAGCGCCCCGGCCCCGGCCGGCGGGCTGCCCGCGGAGATCCACCGGGTGATCGTCCGCGCGGTGACCGGGGCCATGAGGATGCCGGTGCGGAAGTGACCGGAGGTCAGCCACGCGTTGTCCAGCCCGTGCACCCGGTCGATGACCGGCAGGCCGTCCGGGTGGCGCGGCCGGAAGCAGTACCACTGGTAGGCGGCCTTCAGCCCGCGCACGGCCGGCAGCGTCGCGTACAGCGCGGCCAGGATCGAGTCGATCACGTCCTGGCGCACCGCGGGAGTCTCGTCGCCCATGTCGAACGTGCCGCCGACCAGCAGCCTGCCGTCCTCCAGCTGGGTGGCGACCGGTGCGACGATCCCCGGCAGCCGCACCGGCGACGGCTCGGTGACCAGCAGGTGCCCCTTGATCCGGGTGGAGGGCAGGTCGAACGGGAGCCCGTCGAGCATCGGCGGCAGCCCGGTGGCGAACACCACCGCACCCGGGTGGATGTCCCCGGCGGTCGTGGTGACGCAGGTCACCCGGCCGCCCCGGACCGTGACCGAGGTGGCCGCGGTCCCGGTCGCCACCTGCGGCAGGGCGGCGGCCAGGCGGGCCACCGAGCGCAGCGGGTTCACCCTCGCCTGGCGCCGGATCAGCGCGCCCGCCATGGGGTGGGCCAGCCCGGGGACGAGCTCGGACATCTGGTCATGATCGAGCCACTCCACTTCCGGGCGCTGGTGCGGGGCGAACCCGTCCGGGTCGGGCGCCAGCCCGATCCAGTCGACCTCGATCAGCCCCATCCCGCCCGGCCAGGTCTGGTCCAGCTCGCCCCACAGCTCCAGGCTGGTCCGCGCCAGTTCCACGAACGGCTCGGGGTCGCTCCACTCATGGATCTCCGGCGCGAGCAGGCCCGCCGCCCCGCCGGTGGCACCCGAGCCCAGCCGGCCCGCCTCGATGAGCAGGACCGAGCCGAGGCCGGCCTCGTGGCAGGCGGCCGCGGTGGCGACGCCGGCGATCCCCCCGCCGACCACGAGGACATCCGGGCGCGGCTGGGCGATCACGCCCGCGCCGCGGCCAAGCTGGGCCCGCTCGTCCGGGGTGAGCCGGTCACGCCAGACAGGAATCTCAGCGACCATGACCTAATTGTCTCCCGACTTGGTCACCGGCCGGCACCACAATCGGGCGGTCCGGTCATCGAAGTAGGCTGGTAGGACTGTGGGCGCCGGTTCCCCCTTTCGCGCTTCAGGAGGTGATGCCATCGTGCTGGCTGATGCCTATGGCCGGGTCGCCACCGATCTGCGGGTCTCCCTCACCGACCGGTGCAACCTGCGCTGCGCGTACTGCATGCCGCCGGAGGGCCTGGACTGGCTCCCGCGCCCGGAGCTGCTCACCGACGACGAGGTGGCCCGGCTGGTGCGGATCGGCGTGGAGCTGCTGGGCATCACCGAGATCCGGTTCACCGGCGGTGAGCCGTTGCTGCGGCGCGGGCTGCCCGGCATCGTGGCCCGCGCGGCGGCGCTGCGGCCCCGGCCGGAGCTCTCGGTCACCACCAACGGGATCGGCCTGGACCGGCTGGCCGGCCCGCTGCGCGCGGCCGGGCTGGACCGGGTGAACGTGTCGCTCGACACCCTGCGGCCGCAGGTGTTCCGCACGCTGGCGCGGCGGGACCGCCTGGACGATGTCCTGGCCGGGCTGGCCGGCGCGGCGGCGGCCGGGCTCACCCCGGTCAAGGTCAACGCCGTGCTCGTGCGCGGGCACAATGAGGACGAGGCGGTGCCGCTGCTGCGGTTCTGCCTGGATCACGGCTACCAGATGCGGTTCATCGAGCAGATGCCGCTCGACGCGCAGCACGGCTGGCGGCGGGAGAACATGGTGACCGCGGCGGAGATCCTCGACGCCCTGACGGCGGAGTTCACCCTCACCCCCGGCGACACCGCGGCGCGGGGGTCGGCCCCGGCCGAGATGTTCCTGGTGGACGGGGGGCCCGCCCGGGTCGGCGTGATCGGGTCGGTGACCCGGCCGTTCTGCGGTGCCTGCGACCGGGTCCGGCTCACCGCCGACGGCCAGGTCCGCAACTGCCTGTTCGCCCGGGACGAGAGCAACCTGCGCGACCCGATGCGGGCCGGGGCCAGCGACGAGGAACTCGCCGGACTGTGGCGCGCGGCGGTCGCGGCCAAGCTGCCGGGGCATGGGATCAACGAGCCCGGGTTCCTCCAGCCGGCCCGGCCGATGTCCGCCATCGGCGGCTGACGGGCACGGGCCTGGCTCGCTGCGGGGGGCCGGTCGCACGCCCGGCTCCGGCGGGCTGGCAGACGCTGGCCGCCGGGTTCCCCGCCGTTGGCCCGAGACGCGCATGGTCTCGGGGCGGGCGGGGCCACGCTACGCCCGCCTGCGCCCCGCGAGCGCCCAGCCCTGCGCGGTCGTTCGCTGGGTTACGGCGTCCCGCATCCCGCACCTCCGCCTCCCGTGCCACCCACACATAGCCGCGTAACGTCTCCTCAGCCGGGGTTGCGTTCCGACAGTTTCCGATATATCTTTGAGATGTCGGAGAAGAAATAAGTCTTCTTAGACTGTCGAAGAACTACGACTGAGAGTACGGAGTACGCAGATGCATGAACATCACGAACATGAGGAACAGTGGGGTCCCGGCGAGGAGGCCTGGGGCCACGGCCGGGGGCGCGGCCGCGCGCGGCGCGGGCCCGGTGGCCCAGGGCGGCGGGGCGGCCCGTTCGGCCCGGGAGGGTTCGGGCCGATGGGATTCGGCTTCGGCCCGTGGCCGGGCGAGGGCAAGCTCCACCGCGGCCCGCGGGTGCGGCGCGGTGACGTCCGGGCGGCCGCCCTGGCGCTGCTCGCCGAGGAGCCGAGGAACGGCTACCAGCTGATCCAGGAGATCGCCGCGCGCAGCGGCGGCGTCTGGCAGCCCAGCCCGGGCTCGGTCTACCCGGCGCTCCAGCAGCTGGAGGACGAGGGCCTGATCCAGGCCGAGACCCCCGAGGGCGGCCGCAAGCGGTACGCCCTGACCAGCGAGGGCCGCGACTACGTGGCCGCGCACGCCGACGAGGTCCGTGCCCCCTGGGACGACGTCGCCAGCAGCGTGGGCTCGGACGCGATCGAGCTGCGCCGGCTGTTCGGCGCGGTGGCGATGGCCGGAATGCAGGTCGTCCAGGTCGGGACACCGGCCCAGGTGGCGCAGGCGCACCAGATCCTGACCGATGCGCGGCGCAAGCTGTACGCGATCCTCGCGGCCGAGGACGAGGCCGCCGCGGAGTGAGCCGTCCGCCGGGCTTCCGGGGGCGCCAGCCCCCGGTCCGGCTGGCGGCATCAGCCCGCCCGCACCTACTAGGCTCGGTACTGGACCCCAAGGAGGCTTGGCACCGTGGCAGTGCAGGGACTTCCCGGCCCGGCGGCACAGCCGGGCGGTAACGGGCACCGGCAGCCCGCGGCGATCACCGTCGCGGGCCTGACCAAGAGCTACGGCGATATCGAGGCGGTGCGCGGCATCGACTTCGAGGTACCCGTGGGCGAGACGTTCGGCTTCCTCGGCCCCAACGGCGCGGGCAAGTCAACGACGATCAAGATGCTCTGCACCCTGGCCCGGCCCACCTCGGGCACGGCCCGGGTGGCGGGCCATGACGTGACCACCCAGCGCGACCTGGTGCGGCGCAGCATCGGGCTGGTCTTCCAGGACACCACCCTGGACAACTACCTGACCGGCGCGCAGAACCTGCGCTTCCACGCGTCCCTGTACGGCGTGCCGGCGGGCGCGGTGAACCAGCGGATGCAGCAGGTGCTGGAGATGGTGGGCCTGTGGGAGCGCCGGGACAGCGTGGTGATGACCTACTCGGGCGGCATGAAGCGGCGCCTGGAGATCGCCCGCGGCCTGCTGCACGCGCCCCGGGTGCTGTTCCTGGACGAGCCCACGGTCGGCCTGGACCCGCAGACCCGGGCGTCGATCTGGGAGTACATCAACGAGCTCAAGCGCCGTGAGGACATCACCATCTTCCTCACGACGCATTATATGGACGAGGCGGAGCACTGCGACCGGATCGCGATCATCGACCACGGGCAGATCGTGGCGATCGACACCCCGGAGGCGCTGAAGGCCAGCGTGGGCAAGGACCGGGTGCAGATCCAGACGGCCGACGACCAGGCGGCCATCGCCGAACTCGGCCGGGAGTTCGGCATCGAGGCTGCGATGCACGAGGGCGCGGTGACCTTCTCGGTGGCCTCGGGTGAGCAGTTCGTGCCCCGGCTGTTCGCCGGGCTGCACACCGCGATCAAGTCGGTGAGCGTGTCCCGCCCGACGCTGGACGACGTGTTCATGTCCTACACCGGCAAGACGATCAGGGACGCCGAGGCGTCGGGCACCGACCAGATGCGGCAGATGGCCGCGCACTTCAGGGGGAGGCGGTAAGCATGGCCACGCAGACCACTGAGGCGGCGCGGGCCAGCGAGCAGGCGGCCCTGGCCGGGACGATCCGGGTCGCGGTGCCCGAGCACAGCCTGCGCACCGACCTGCGCGCGGTGTCCATCGTGTGGCGCCGGGAGCTGATCCGGTTCCAGCGCGACCGGCTGCGCGCGATCACCTCGCTGATCCAGCCGCTGCTGTTCCTGCTGGTGCTGGGCACCGGGCTGTCCTCGCTGGCGCAGAGCGGGATGCCGCCAGGGGTGGACTTCAAGACGTTCATCTACCCCGGCGTGCTGGCCATGTCGGTGCTGTTCACCGCGATCTTCTCGGCTGCCTCGATCGTGTGGGACCGGGAGTTCGGGTTCTTGCGGGAGATGCTGGTGGCGCCGGTCAGCCGGGCGTCGATCGTGGTCGGCAAGTGCCTGGGCGGCGCCACCATCGCCACCATGCAGGGCATCATCATGCTGGCCCTGGCCGGCCTGGCCGGCGTGCCCTACAACCCCATGCTGATGCTCATCCTGGTCGGCGAGATGCTGTTGCTGTCGTTCACCCTGACCGCGTTCGGGGTGATGATGGCCGCCCGGATCACCCAGTTCCAGGCGTTCATGGCGCTGACCCAGATGCTCGTGATGCCGCTGTTCTTCCTGTCCGGCGCGCTGTACCCGCTGCACGGGCTGCCGAACTGGCTCAGCTTCCTCACCCGGATCGACCCGCTCACCTACGTGGTGGGCCCGATGCGGCACGCGGTGTTCAGCCACCTTTCCCTGCCCCCGGACGCGGTGGCGGCGCTGTCGCCGCCGATCACCTGGCTCGGCTGGCCGGTGCCGATCATGCTGTGCCTGGCGATCGTCGCGGTCATGGGGCTGGCCATGATGGGCGTGGCCATCGCCACCTTCAGCAAGCCCGAATAGCGCCCGGCGCGGGCCTGCCCTGAGCGCGATGAAAGCCAGGCCGGACCTTCAAGAAAAGGTAAAGACCTTTAAAGGATCTATCTCGCTGGCGGGCCTCCCCGCCCGGCGACAATGGTTGCGCGTTAAAGCAACCGTCCCGTCGCGGCAGGCGTACAAGGGGCTGGGCTGCGCGGGACTGGTGACGGCGGAACGCCGGTCCGCGGGCCTGGCTACAGGCGGGCCGGCCCGGGCGTCGGAGCTGTTACGTGAGGGGATCGACGTGGCGGACGGGGTGGGTGTGACAATCGGAAGAGCAGCGCCGGCCTGCCGCGCGCCCCGCTAACCGGTCACAGGTGTCGGGCCAGAGCCGGGGGAGGACGCCGGCCGTCAGCCCCCAGCCCCCGCGCGGCAGGGCCCATGCAGGTCACAGCTGTCACGACGAATGTAACGGTAAGCCCGCCTTTGCGAGCCGCCGAAGACCCGGCGACCTCAGAGGTTTCCGCGGTCGGGGCCCGCGCAAGCAGGCGAGCCGCCCCAAGCCCCGAGCGGGCGAGCCGCCCCAAGCCCCAAGCAGGCGAGCCGCCCCAAGCCACTGAAGACAGGGCGCCACCGGGGGGCCCTGGGGGTCGCCCCCCCGGACAGAACTGCGAGCAAATGGGAAGATGCCCCGGAGGGGCATCGAACATAGAGCGACGCCGGGTGGCTACGGGGGCAAACCACCCGGCGTCGCAATCATCGGCGTTCCGACGGGGGCCCGGAACGCCGGCAGGTGCTCCGACGGGGGACCAGAGCACCGGTTTGAATGCTACTACGAAACCTACCCCGATGCATCAAACCCGGAACACCAAACGAGTTCTCGCAGCGTGCTTGGGGGGCATCAGGGAAGCCGGGCTGAACGCCCGATCAGCCCATGGTTGAACAGCGGCAGGGAACTTAGTTCAACTTTCATTCTTGGCCGGCGCCCGTGGCGCCGTCGGCGCCCGGCTGACCTGGGTCGGCGGAACTGCCCGGGCCGAACTGCCCGGACGCGTTGTACCGGTCCGGCAGGTTCGGTTCGTATGCCCGGAAACCCCTGGTGCTGGTGGGCTCGCGTCCCCCGTTGGCGAACACCACGGCGAAGTAGGGAATCACCAGCGCCCCGACGGCCGGAATGGCCGCGAACCAGCCCGCGCCCGCGGCGAACAGGGCGACTGTCAGGACAAAACAGCCCACCCGGATGCCCATCATGATCAAATACCGGCGTTCCCGGTAGGCAATGTCCTCCGAGCGCGGCCTGCGCGCCTCCGTTACCAGGTGCGCGGTGTCGCGCCGGGTCTTCGGCCGCACCCTCACGTGTCCAAGCTATGCGCTCCGGGGCCTCCCGTCACCCCTGGGGTACAGACCCCGGGAGTCTGCCATGCTGACTGCCACACCTGCTCCCATGGCCTGGAGGGATCCATGACTGACCGAACGTACCGGGTGACCGAGATAGTCGGCACCTCGCCGGACGGCATCGAGGCCGCGATCCGCAACGGGGTGCACCGGGCCGGGCAGACGCTGCGCCACCTCGACTGGTTCGAGGTCCTCGAGGTCCGCGGCCAGATCATGGACGGTGAGGTGGCCCACTATCAGGTGAGCATGAAGGTGGGCTTCCGGCTGGAGGACACCTGAGGCGGCGGGCGCGCGGTCAGCTGGCCTGGCTCACCGAGGACATGTTGAAGCCCGCGAACCGCGCGGGGGGCATCGCCGACCGGGTGAAGTAGTCGCCCCACTCCCGGGCGAGCGCCGGGCCCGTGGCGCCGGCCTCGGCGAGCCGGCCGAGCAGGCCGACCGGGCTCTCGTTGAACCTGAAGTTGTTGACCGCCCCGGTGACCTCGCCGTTCTCCACCAGGTAGACGCCATCGCGGGTGAGCCCGGTCAGCAGCAGGGTCTGCGGATCGACCTCGCGGATGTACCACAGGCAGGTGACGAGCAGGGCCCGCCGGGTACCGGCGATCATGTCGTCCAGTGACGCGGCGCCGCTCCCGGGGCACTCGAAGATGAGATTGTCGCTCTTGGGCGTGACCGCCAGCCCGGACTGGCCAGCGGTCCACCTGGTCTGCGTCAGCGCGGCGAGGGAGCCGTCGCGCAGCCAGGCGACCGGGGGGATCGCCAGGCCGTTGTCGAACACCGAGATCTCCCGCCCGGAGGCGCGGGCGATCAGGAACGGCGCGCAGCGCAGGCCGGGCTCAGCCGGGTCGCTGCGCAGCGTCACCGGCATGCTGGTGAGCCGCTCGCCGAGCCGGGTTCCGCCGCCTGGCCGGCTGAACACGGTCCGCCCGTCCAGCGCGTCCTTGGCCCCGGTGGACCAGCACAGGTAGATGAACAGGTCCGCCATGGCGCCGGGGGACAGCAGCGTCTCGTAGCGGCCCGCGGGCAGCTCCACCTGCCGCTGCGCCCAGTCCAGGCGGCGGGCCAGGTCCGCGGACAGCCGCGCCACGTTCACGTCGGTGAAGTCGCGCGTCGCCTGGCCGGCCCACGCCGACGCGCCCGGGGCGGCGGCCTTGGCGTTGAGTTCATACCGGCCGGTGGGCTGATCGTGGCGGAGCCGCAGCCCGCTGGACGTGCCGAGGAACGTGCTGGTCAGCGACTGCTGGGCGTAGCCGTACAGCCTGTGGCCGACGGCCCTGGCGGCCGCGAACTGCTCGCCCAGGGCGGCGGAGAAGGACTCGAACACGCCGATGCCGGTGCTCGCGGGGGCGTCGTCCCAGCCGGCGCCCGGCACGGCGGCGGCGGACGGGCCGCGGTCCGCCGGGCCGAGCAGCGGCTGCGCGTCCTCGGCCGGGGAGCTCTGCGCGGCGGCCTGCTCGGCCGCGGCGACCACGTCCGCCACCTGGTCGCCGCGCACCCCCGCCCGGGACACCACGCCGGCGCAGGTGCCCGCGGCGCCGCGGGTGATCGCGATCACGGTGAGCTGACGGGACCGGGACACTCCGTTGGTGGTGAGCGAGTTCGCGGCCCAGCGCAGGTTCGCCGAGGACTCCTCGTCCGCGATCACCACGCAGTCGTCGCACCGCGCCGCCGCCAGCGCGCGCTCGACCGTCTCCTGCGGGGTCATGCTCCCCCCTCCTGCGCGGTATTGAGCACGCGGACGCCGCGGAACAGCGCCGCGGGGCAGCCGTGGCTCACCGGCGCGACCTGCAGCGGCTGGCCCTTCCCGCAGGTGAACACGCCGCCGAGGACGTAGGTCTGCGGGCCCCCGGCCGCCTCCATGGCGTTCCAGAACTCGGTCGTCACCGCCTGGTAGGCGACGTCGCGCAACTGGCCCGCCAGGCGGCCGCCGGAGATCCTGTAGAAGCGCTGCCCGGTGAACTGGAAGTTGTACCGCTGCATGTCGATGGACCAGCTCTTGTCACCGACGATGTAGATGCCGTCCTCGACCCCGGCGATCAGCTCCTGCGTGCCCGGGCCGCCCGGCGCCGGCTGGAGCGACACGTTGGGCATCCGCTGCAGCGGCATGTGCTCGGGCGAGTCGGCGAACGCGCACCCGTTGGACCGGGCCGCCCCGCGCAGCCGGGCCATCCGCCGGTCCACCTGGTAGCCGGCCAGGATGCCGCCGGAGATGAGGTCCCAGGACTGGGCGGCGACGCCCTCGTCGTCGTAGCCGATGCTGGCCAGCCCGTGCTCGGCGGTGCGGTCGCCGGTGACATGCATGACCGGCGAGCCGTACCGCAGGCTGCCCAGCTTGTCCGGGGTGGCGAAGCTGGTGCCGGCGAACGCGGCCTCATACCCGAGCGCGCGGTCCAGCTCGGTGGCGTGGCCGATCGACTCGTGGATGGCCAGCCACAGGTTGCTGGGGTCGATGACCAGGTCATAGCGGCCGGGCTCGACGCTGGGGGCGGCCAGCTTCGCCGCGATCAGGCCCGGCATCGCGGCCAGCTCAGCGGGAAAGTCCCAGGCCCCGGGGGTGCCCGCCGGGCTCCACGGCCCGCCGCCGAGGTACTCCAGGCCCCGCCCGGCGGCCGGGGCCAGCGTCCGCATGGTCTCGAACCGCCCATCGGGCTCCACGGCCACGGCCTGCAGCACCGGGGCCAGCCGGACCCGCTGCTGCAGCGCGGTGGTCGCCCCGTCGCTGTAGAACTTGCACTCGCGCACCTGATGGAGCGAGGCGTCGACGTGGTCGATCCGCTCGTGCGCGAGCAGCCCCTCGCTCCACTCCCGCAGCAGCGCCACCTTGTCCGCCAGGCTCGCTTCGAACGGGTCCGCGGCGTAGGCCGACACCCAGCTCACGTCGCCGTGGGCGGGCTCGGCGGCCAGCTCGATCCGCTCCGAGTTGATGGCGGCCGCGACGCGGGCGACCTGCACCGCCTCGGCGGCCGCGGCCACCGCCGCATCGGGGGTCAGGTCCGCCGTGGCCGCGAAGCCCCAGGTGCCGTCGAGCACCACGCGCACCGCCAGGCCCACCGTGTCGGTGTCCGCCAGGGTCTCCAGTGCGCCGTCGGAGAGCAGGACGTGTTGCGCCAGGACCCGCTCGGCGCGGAAGTCGGCGTGCTCGGCGCCCAGTTCCGCGGCGCGCTGCAGGGCGTCGCCGGCCAGCGCGCGCAGTGGGTGGGCGGTGAACTCGGGGTCGATCCGCCCGGCGTTGTTACCAGCGGTGCCAGCCACGAGAGGCAAACCTATCTCACCGGCCCGGAGGCGGTACGCTCGCGGGGATCACCCGTGCGACCGCCAGCGGAGAGGTGTCCCGGCCATGCCCAGGTCCGTGCTCGTCACCGGCGGCAACCGGGGGATCGGGCTGGCCATCGCGCAGCGGCTCGCGGCGGACGGCGACCACGTGACGGTGACCTCGCGGGCCGGCGAGCCGGTGCCCGGGCTGGCCACGGTGCCGTGCGATGTCCGGGACGTCACCTCGGTGGACGAGGCCTTCGCCGCGGTCGAGGCGGGCCAGGGGCCGGTGGAGGTGCTCGTCGCCAACGCGGGCATCACCGGCGACCAGCTGCTCGCGCTGATGAGCGAGGACACCTTCACCTCGGTGCTCGACACCAACCTCACCGGCGCCTACCGGGTGGCCAGGCGGGCGGTCCGGCCGATGATGCGGCTGCGGCGCGGGCGGCTCATCTTCATCTCCTCGGTGGTGGGCCTGCTCGGGTCGGCCGGCCAGGCCAACTACGCCGCGTCCAAGGCAGGCCTGGTCGGGCTGGCGCGGTCGCTGGCCAGGGAGCTCGGCTCCCGGCACATCACCGCGAACGTGGTGGCGCCGGGTTTCGTGGACACCGACATGACCGCCGCGCTGCCGGAGGACCGCAAGGCGGCGATCCTGGCCCAGGTGCCGCTGGGGCGGCTGGCCGCGGCGGCGGAGGTCGCCGCCGCGGTGGCGTTCCTGGCCTCCGACGGCGCTGGGTACATCACCGGCGCGGTGATCCCCGTCGATGGCGGCCTCGGCATGGGCCACTGACTGAGCGGAGGGAAACCGATGGGCATTCTGGAGGGGAAGCGGCTCCTGGTGACCGGGGTGCTCACCGACTCCTCGATCGCGTTCCACGTCGCGCGCCTGGCCCAGGCGGAGGGCGCCACGGTGGTGCTCACCGGGTTCGGGCGGCTGAGCCTGGTGGAGCGCATCGCCCGGCGGCTGCCGCGCCCGGCCCCGGTGATCGAGCTGGACGTCACCGACGCCGGCCAGCTGGCCGCCCTGGCCGGGCGGGTGGCCGAGTACGTCCCGCGGCTGGACGGGGTGCTGCACGCGGTCGCCTTCGCGCCCCAGGCGGCGCTCGGCGGCAACTTCCTCGACACCGCGTGGCAGGACGTGGCCACCGCCGTGCACGTGTCGGCGTACTCGCTCAAGGCGCTGGCCATGGCGGCGCTGCCGCTGATGGACGGCGGCGGCGCCGTGGTGGGCCTGGACTTCGACGCGTCCGTGGCCTGGCCCGCCTACGACTGGATGGGCGTGGCCAAGGCCGGCCTGGAGTCGTGCGCCCGCTACCTCGCGCGCGACCTGGGCCCGCGCGGGATCCGGGTCAACCTGGTCGCGGCCGGCCCGCTGCGCACGATGGCCGCCAAGTCGATCCCCGGGTTCGCCGCGTTCGAGGACGTCTGGCCCGCGCGGGCGCCGCTGGGCTGGAAGATCTCCGATCCCGAGCCGGCCGCCCGGGCCTGCGTGGCGCTGCTGTCGGACTGGTTCCCCGCGACCACCGGTGAGATCGTCCACGCCGACGGCGGGGTGCACGCGGTCGGCGGCTGAGGCCGGGCCGGTGACCATCTAGAGTCGGGGTCGTGACGTTGGTTCTTCTGGTCCGCCATGGCCTCACGGCGGGCACCGGCAATGTGCTCACCGGCCGCATGCCGGGCATCGGCCTGGACGACCGGGGCCGCGGCCAGGCGGCGGCCCTGGGCGCGCGCCTGGCCGGGATCCCGCTGGCGGCCATCGTCACCAGCCCGCTGCAGCGCTGCCGGGAGACGGCGGCCGCGGTCGCCGCGGCCAGGGACGGCAACCAGGTGGCCGTCACCGAGGATGACCGGTTCGCCGAGGTGGCCTACGGCGACTGGACCGGCCAGCCGATCAAGCGGCTGGCCAAAGAGCCGCTGTGGCGGGTGGTGCAGGCGCATCCGAGCGCGGTCCGGTTCCCCGGCGAGGACGGCGAATCCCTGCCGGCGGTGCAGGAGCGCGCCGTCGCCGCGGTCCGGGACTGGAACGACCGGCTCGGCCCGAAGGCGGCCTACCTGGTCTGCTCGCACGGGGACGTCATCAAGTCCGTGATTGCCGACAGCCTGGGGCTGCACCTGGACATGTTCCAGCGAATCCAGGTCGACCCATGCTCGGTCAGCGTGATCCGCTACACGCCGCTGCGCCCGTTCGTCGTGCGGATGAACGACACCGGCACCGTGGTGAGCCGCCCGGCCACGGCAGAGCCCGCCGGCGGCCAGGCCGGGCCGGCCGGCCGGCGGGCCGGGCTGGATCAGGGCGATGCGGTCATAGGCGGCGGGGCGGGAGGATAGTTCCATGGCGGTCTACACCTACGACTCCCCGGACCGGTTCGTGGCCGGCACGGTCGGCCAGCCCGGCGAGCGCACCTTCTACCTGCAGGTCCGCACCGGGGCCAGGGTCACCAGCGTCGTCGTGGAGAAGTTCCAGGTGAGCCTGCTGGCCGAGCGCATCGACGAGCTGCTGGACGAGGTGCTGCGCAGCACCGGCGGGCAGACGGCGGTGCCCGCCGCCGTGCCGGCCGGCCTCGCCGACGACGGCCCGCTCGACCTGCCCCTGACCGAGGACTTCCGGGTCGGGTCCATCGCGCTGGGCTGGGACGGCGAGGACGAGCAGGTGGTGATCGAGGCTCAGGAGGCGACCGAGACGCCGGTCGAGCCGCTTGCCGACGAGGTGCCCGAGGACGGGCCGGGCGTGCTGCGGGTGCGGCTGTCGCCCGCGGCGGCACGGGCGTTCTCCCAGCGCGCCATCCAGCTCGTCGGCCAGGGCCGCCCGCCGTGCCCGCTGTGCGGGCTGCCCCTGGACGCCGAGGGCCACATCTGCCCGCGCCAGAACGGCCACCGGGTGACTAATGCCTGAGGAGCCCGACGGCGGCACGGCGGAGCGGCCCGCCCGCGCCCGGCGCCGGCCGCGGGCGGTGACGTTCACCTACCCGCCGGCCTCGGGCCCGCCCGACGACACGCCCGCGCTCGAACTGCTGTCCGAGGGCTCGCTGAAGGTCGAGGGGCGGCTGATGGCGGCCTCGAACGCGACCATGTACTGCACGGTACGGCGGCGCGGGCAGACCGCGGCGTGCGTGTACAAGCCGGTGGCGGGGGAGCGGCCGCTGTGGGACTTCCCGCCGGGCACGCTGGCCGGCCGTGAGGTGGCCGCCTACGCCGTGTCCCGGGCCGCCGGCTGGGACCTGGTGCCGCCCACGGTCATGCGGGACGGCCCGTTCGGGCCCGGCATGTGCCAGCTGTGGATCGACGCCGACGCCGCCGCCGACCTGGTGGCGCTGGCGCGCAGCCGGGACCAGCCCAAGCTGCGGGACATGGCGGTCTTCGACGCCGTGGTCAACAACGCCGACCGCAAGATCGGCCATCTCCTGCCGGTGGCCGACGGGCGGCTGTTCGGCTGCGACCACGGCGTCTGTTTCGGCGAGGAATACAAGCTCCGCACCGTGCTGTGGCAGTGGCGGGGGCAGCGGCTGCCCGGCCGCGCGGTGGCCGCGCTCGGGCGGCTGGAGACCGACCTGGCCGACGGCCTGCTGGCCACGACGCTGGCGGGCCTGCTGGCACCGGCCGAGGTGGCCGCCACGCGGGCCAGGGTGAACCTGCTGATCAAGCACCGGGTGCACCCCTACCCGCCGGAGAACTGGCCGGCCGTGCCCTGGCCGCCCGTGTAGCGGGCCCCGGCCCTACCTGCCGTGGTCGCGGCGGCGGCGCAGGTAGCGCTCGAACTCGGCGGCGATGGCGTCCCCGCTGGCCTCGGGCAGCTCGGTCGCGTCCTTGGCCTCCTCCAGCGTGCGGACGTAGTCGGCCACCTCGCTGTCCTGCTCGGCCAGCTCGTCCACGCCGCGCTCCCAGGCCCGGGCCTCGGCAGCCAGGTCGGCCAGCGGCAGCGAGGCGTCCAGCAGGTCCTCCACGGCCCGGACCAGCGCGAGCGTCGCCTTCGGGCTGGGCGGCTGGGCCACGTAGTGCGGCACCGCGGCCCACAGCGACACCGCCGGGATGCCGGCCTCGCCGCACTCATGCTGGAGCACGCCGGTGATGCCGGTGGGGCCCTTGTACTCGGCGGGGGAGGCGCGCAGGCCCGCCGACAGCGCCGGGTCGGAGCCGCTGGTGCTGACCGGCACCGGGCGGGTGTGCGGCGAGTCGGCCAGCAGCGCGCCGAGCAGCACCACCATCTCGGCGCGGGCCTCGGTGAACGCCCCGACCAGCTCGGCGCAGAACCGGCGCCAGCGCATGTTCGGCTCGATCCCGTGGACCAGCAGGACCTCGCGGTCGATCTGGTTCTTCGTCGGCGTCAGCAACCGGGTGGTCGGCCAGACCAGGCGCTGGGTGGCCCCGTCGGTCACCTCGGTGACCGGGCGGGTCACCTGGAAATCGTAGAAGTCCTCCGGGTCGATGGCGCCGACCGGCTCCGCCTGCCACGCGGTCGCCAGGTGCGTGATCACCCCGCTGGCGGCCTCACCGGCATCGTTCCAGCCTTCGAAGGCAGCGATGATGACAGGTGCGGTGAGCTTGCCGATTCCGTTGAGCTCGATCGCGCACCACCTCCTTCCTCGCCGCCCCGGCTGGCGATGCTCCTCCAGCCTACGTCGTCACTCAAGATCACTTGTTACCCCGCCCGCGGCCCGCTCAGCCGCGGCGCCGGCGGCCGGGCGGCCGGCTCGTCTAGACTGGGGACCCTATGACGGGGAATGACCGCAGGACCCAGGTCCCGCGCGGCGTGCCCGGGAGGCGCACGGTGCCGTTCCTCACCGCCCTGGCCGGGCGGGTGATGGTCGCCGACGGGGCCATGGGCACCATGCTCCAGGCCAGTGCGGCGACCCTCGATGACTTCGGCGGCCACGAGGGCTGCAACGAGATCCTCAACCTCACCCGCCCGGACATCGTCCGCGCGGTCCACGACGGCTACCTGGACGCCGGGGTGGACTGCATCACCACCAACACCTTCGGCGCGAACCTGGGCAACCTCGGCGAGTACGGCCTGCAGGGCCGGATCGGGGAGCTGTCCGAGGCGGGGGCGAGGATCGCCAGGCAGGCCGCGGACGCGCGCGCCGCGCCGGGCCGCCCGCGCTGGGTGCTCGGCTCGGTCGGCCCGGGCACCAAGCTGCCCACCCTCGGCCACGTCACGTTCGCCGCCCTGCGCGACACCTACCAGCAGAACGCCGCCGGCCTGCTGCGCGGCGGGGTGGACGCCGTGGTGATCGAGACCTGCCAGGACCTGCTGCAGGCCAAGGCCGCCATCATCGGTGCGAAACGGGCCATCGCGCAGGCCGGGGCCAGCGTGGCGCTGATCGCCTCGGTGACCATCGAGACCACCGGCGCGATGCTGCTCGGCAGCGAGATCGGCGCGGCCCTGGCCGCGCTGGAGCCGCTCGGCATCGACCTGATCGGGCTGAACTGCGCGACCGGCCCGGCGGAGATGAGCGAGCACCTGCGCCACCTGGCCGGCCATTCCCCGGTCCCGCTGTCCTGCATGCCGAACGCCGGCCTGCCCGTGCTCGCCGCCGACGGGGCCCGCTACCCGCTGGACCCGGGCGCGCTGGCGGACGCCCACGACTCCTTCACCGCCGAGTTCGGGCTGGCCCTGGTCGGCGGCTGCTGCGGGACCACGCCGGAGCACCTGGCCGCGGTGGTGGACCGGATCCGGGCGCGGCCCCTGGCCCGGCGCAGGCCGCGGTCCGAGCCCGGGGTGTCCTCCCTGTACCAGCATGTCCCGTTCCGCCAGGACACCGCGTTCCTGGCCATCGGCGAGCGGACCAACGCCAACGGGTCCAAGGCGTTCCGGACGGCCCTGCTGGCCGGGCGCTTCGACGACTGCGTGGAGATCGCCCGCCAGCAGACCAGGGACGGCGCGCACCTGCTCGACGTCTGCGTCGACTACGTGGGCCGTCCCGGCGCGGCCGACATGGCCGAGGTGGCCAGCAGGCTCGCCACCGCGTCCACGCTGCCGCTGGTGCTGGACTCCACCGAGCCCGAGGTGATCCGGGCCGGGCTGGAGATGCTCGGCGGCCGCGCCGTGGTGAACTCGGTGAACTACGAGGACGGGGACGGTCCCGGCTCGCGGATCGCCACGGTGATGCCGCTGGTGGCCGAGCACGGCGCCGCCGTGGTCGCGCTGACCATCGACGAGCAGGGCCAGGCGCGGACCGCGGACTGGAAGCTGGCCGTCGCCACCCGGCTGATCGAGGACCTCACCGGCAACTGGGGCATGCGGGTGAGCGACATCATCGTGGACTGCCTGACCTTCCCCATTGCCACGGGGCAGGAGGAGACACGCCGGGACGCGCTGGAGACCATCGAGGCGATCCGCGCGGTCAAGCAGCGCTACCCGGACGTGCAGACCACGCTGGGCATCTCCAACGTCTCCTTCGGCCTCAACCCCGCCGCGCGGGCGGTGCTCAACTCGGTCTTCCTCGACGAGTGCGTCCGCGCCGGGCTGGACTCGGCGATCGTCCACCCGTCGAGGATCATGCCGATCGCGCGCATCGGCGGCGAGGAGCTCCAGGTCGCCCTGGACCTCATCTACGACCGGCGGCGGCCGGGGTACGACCCGCTGGCCCGGCTGCTCGAGCTGTTCGAGGGCGTCGACGCCACGGAGCTGAAGGCGAGCAGGGCCGCCGAGCTGGCCGCGCTGCCGCTGTGGGAGCGGCTGAAGCGCCGGATCATCGACGGGGAACGGGCGGGCCTGGAGGCCGACCTGGACGAGGCCCTGGACCAGCGCCCCGCCCTGGAGATCGTCAACGACGTGCTGCTCGACGGCATGAAGACGGTAGGGGACCTGTTCGGCTCGGGCCAGATGCAGCTGCCGTTCGTGCTGACCTCCGCCGAGGTCATGAAGCTGGCCGTCGGGTACCTCGAACCGCACATGGACCGGTCGGCCGAGTCGGGCAAGGGCCGCATCGTGCTGGCCACCGTCCGGGGCGACGTGCACGACATCGGCAAGAACCTGGTCGACATCATCCTGTCCAACAACGGCTACGACGTGGTCAACATCGGCATCAAGCAGCCGCTGTCGGCGATCGTGGACGCCGCGACCGAGCACGGCGCGGACGTGATCGGCATGTCCGGCCTGCTGGTCAAGTCCACCGTGGTGATGCGGGACAACCTGGCGGAGCTGAACTCGCGCGGCCTGGCCGGCCGGTGGCCGGTGCTGCTCGGCGGCGCCGCGCTCACCCGCGCCTACGTGGAGCAGGACCTGGCCGCGCTGTTCGACGGCGAGGTCCGGTACGCCCGGGACGCCTTCGAGGGCCTGCGGCTGATGGACGCGTTCATGGCCGTCAAGCGCGGCGACGCGGGCGCCGCCCTGCCGGCGGTGCGGGAGCGCCGGGTGCGCGGGGCGGCGCGGCTGCGGCTGACCGAGCCCGCCGCCATGCCCGCCCGCTCCGACGTGGCCACCGGCACCGATGTGCCCGTTCCGCCGTTCTACGGCGACCGGATCGTCAAGGGCATCGCGCTGGCCGACTACGCGGCCTTCCTGGACGAGCGCGCCACCTTCATGGGGCAGTGGGGGCTGAAGCCCGCCAGGGGCGGCGCCGGCCCCTCCTACGAGGAGCTGGTCGAGACCGAGGGCCGGCCCCGGCTGCGGATGTGGCTGGACCGGATCCAGGCCGAGGGCCTGGTCGAGGCCGCGGTGGCCTACGGGTACTTCCGGGCCGTCAGCGAGGGCAACGACCTGGTCGTGCTCGGCGACGACGGCGCCGAGCGGGAGCGGTTCGCCTTCCCCCGGCAGCGCCACGACCGGCACCTGTGCCTGGCGGACTTCTTCCGTCCCGCGGCCTTCGGCGGCGCCGACGTGGTCGGCTTCCAGCTGGTCACCGTGGGGCCGAAGCTCAGCGAGGCGACCGCGGAGCTGTTCGCCAAGGACGCCTACCGGGACTACCTGGAGCTGCACGGGCTGTCGGTCCAGCTCACCGAGGCCCTGGCGGAGTACTGGCACGGGCGGGTGCGCGGCGAGCTCGGCCTGTCCGGGTTCGACCCGCCGGCGCTGGCGGACATCCTCAAGGTCGGCTACCGGGGCTGCCGCTACTCGTTCGGCTACCCGGCCTGTCCCAACCTCGAGGACCGGGCCAAGGTGGTGCGGCTGCTGCGCCCGGGCCGGATCGGGGTGGCGCTGTCCGAGGAGTTCCAGCTGGTGCCCGAGCAGTCCACGGACGCGCTGATCGTGCATCACCCCGAGGCGGGATACTTCAGCGCGTGACCGCCCGCGGCGGCCGGCCGGCCCCCCACGCCGTCCTGTTCGACATGGACGGGCTGCTGGTCGACTCCGAGCCACTGTGGTTCGAGGTCGAGCGGGCGGTCATGACCCGGCTCGGCGGCCCCTGGGGCGAGGCGGACCAGCAGGCGCTGATCGGCGGCTCGCTGGACCGGACCGTGTCCTACGTGCTCGCCAGGGCGGCCCGGCCGGTCACCGCGAGCCGGGAGGACGTCGCGCGCTGGCTGGTGGACGGGATGGCCGGGCTGGTGGCCGCGCGCGGGCTGCCGCTGCGGCCGGGGGCCGGCCGCCTGCTCGCCGCGCTCGCCGCCGCCCGCGTGCCGCACGCGCTGGTGACGGCCTCGTCCCGGACGATCATGGCGGCCGTGCTGACCGTCACCGGGCTGCGCTTCGGCGTCACCGTGTGCGGCGAGGACGTCCGCCGCCCCAAGCCGGACCCGGAGCCGTACCTGCTGGCCGCCGCGAGGCTCGGGGTGCCGGCCGCCGGGTGCGTGGTGCTGGAGGACTCGCCGCCCGGGATCGCGGCGGCCCGCGCGGCCGGCTGCCCGGTCATCGCGGTGCCCAGCGTGCCGGTCTCGCCCGGGCCCGGGGTGGTCATCGTGACATCGCTGGAAGAGGTGGGATTTGACCTGCTGGCGGAGGCCGTGACAGGAAACTCTGACGGTCAGGCCCGTGCTATGACGGAAAAATTCTAATTAGGTCACAATCGCAGAACGACCCCCGCTGACCTCTGGCGCGCCGGGTGGCACCCGGGACATCCTCCCGGTAAAGGTATGGCAAGCCGTCCAGCCCGCGAGCGGGCAGGTGGTTGCTTTCCGGCAACATTATGGAGAAAACTGCCCGTCATGGCCGCGCCACTGGAGATGACGCCGGAGTCCGCGCCTGAGGCGGTCCTCGAAGGGGTCAGCGCTAAGGAGATCGAGGGGCGGTCGCTGGGCCAGATCGCCTGGCAGCGGCTGCGCCGCGACAAGGTCGCCATGGGCAGCGGGGTCTTCATCATCTTCCTCATCCTGGTGGCGGTCGTCGGGCCGCATCTGGTGCAGAACCCGGACACCTATCACGCGAACCTGATCAACCCGACGTTCAGTCGGCCGAACGGGCCGCTCGGCGGGATCAGCATGGCGCACCCGCTCGGCGTCGAGCCGGTCACCGGCCGGGACGTGCTGGCCCGGGTGGTCAACGGGGCGCAGGTGTCCATGCTCATCGCCTTCCTGGCCACGTTGCTGGCGGTCAGCATCGGCGTGGTGATGGGCATCATCTCCGGGTACTTCGGCGGCTGGGTGGACGCGGTGATCGCCCGCGCCATGGACGTGTTCCTCGCCTTCCCGCTGCTGGTGTTCGCGATCGCGCTGGTCGGGGTGGTCCCGTCGTCGGCGTTCGGCCTGTCCGGCAACTCGCTGCGCATCGGCCTGCTCATCTTCGTGATCGGCTTCTTCGCCTGGCCGTACATGGGCCGGATCATCCGCGGCCAGACCCTGTCGCTGCGCGAGCGGGAGTTCGTGGACGCCGCCCGGAGCCTGGGCGCCCGCGGGCCCTACATCCTGTTCCGTGAGCTGCTGCCGAACCTGGTGGCGCCGATCCTGGTCTACTCCACGCTGTTGATCCCGGTGAACATCCTGTTCGAGGCGGCGCTGTCGTACCTGGGCGTGGGGATCATCCCGCCGCAGCCCAGCTGGGGCGGGATGATGTCGGACGCGGTCAACAACGGGTACTACTCGATCGATCCGATGTACATGATCATTCCTGGGCTGGCCATCTTCCTGACGGTCCTGGCCTTCAACTTGTTCGGAGACGGGCTGCGCGATGCGCTCGACCCGAGAAGCAGCCGGTAGGTCAACGCCGATCCTTTCCGGCCTACACACACGACGGGAGGCGTTTCATCTGATGAGGAGACGCGGAATATTGGGGCTCGCCGCGTTCGGCGCGGTGGCCACACTCGCTATCGCCGCCTGCGGCGGCGGGAGCAGTAGCAGTGGTGGTAGCGGGAGCGGCGGCTCGTCGGGCCCGTCGGGCTTCAACGCGGCCGTGACCGGCGTTGTCAACCCGTCCACGCACAAGAGCACCGGGACGCTGTCGTTCGGGCTGAGCAGTACCCCCGACTCCACCGACCCGGGCAACACCTACTACGCGTTCATGTGGAACTTCACGCGGCTCTACACGATGCCGCTGATGACCTATCAGTCCTCTCCTGGCTCGGCGGGCCTGAAGGTGGTCCCGGACCTGGCGACCGCGCCGGGCGTGGTCTCCGACAACGGGCTGACCTGGACCTACCACATCAAGCCGAACGTCCACTTCGAGGACGGCACGCTGGTCACCTCGCAGGACGTCAAGTACGCGATCGAGCGCAGCTTCGACCGCACCCTGTACCCGCTCGGGCCCGCCTACTACACGTTCCTGCTGGGCGGGAACGCGGCGAAGTACCCCGGCCCGTACAAGGACCCGTCGAAGAACAAGTTCGGCCTGACCGCGGTGGACACGCCGACCCCGACGGAGATCGTGTTCCACCTGGCGAAGCCGTTCGCGGACTTCAACTACGTGGCCGCCATCCCGCAGTCCGCCCCGGTGCCGCCGAACAAGGACACCGGCG
>Ga0335078_10000872_pt1 | contig 45881 bp, 43 predicted proteins | sample Lox_Sample_32_FD_206711 | JGI IMG/M metagenome (GOLD analysis project Ga0335078, IMG submission 206711) | Soil microbial communities from Loxahatchee National Wildlife Refuge, Florida, United States - Lox_Sample_3.2 | ecosystem: Environmental > Terrestrial > Soil > Wetlands | place: USA...
TTACCCGCGGCGCACGCCAGGGCGGAGACGGGCCAACGCGCACTGGCCCGGGTACTGCGCCTCCGGCCTCAGCCGGACCTCCAGCAGCGCCTCCCACTTGAACTCATGCACCCTCACTTCGCACGTAATCCGACGTTGCTTCCATCACCACCCGGGTAACGCCCAGACTGCGCAGGTGATCGGCCATGCCCAGCAGCGAGCGGGTCATCGTGGAATACGCCTGCACCTCCTGCAGCCGCCGGCCCGGCCGGCCCTCACGCGGCACCCGCACACAGCACACCACCTCCGCCTTGCCGATATCCAGCGCCGCGACCCGCGCGATGATCTCCTCACGGTCGGCTGTTTCCTCCAGCACCCGGCACCTCCCGCGCTCTCAGGGCTGACAGCAGGCGGCTGCCCGCAGGAACCACAAAAGGGGAACGCGGAATCTAATCCACGTGCTCAAGGCAACACTGAAGGGCCCCAGAGCGCGGCTCCCGGCGCCCGGCTAGATGACGGCCTCCAGCGACCATAGGGAACCCGGCGTCAGCGGGCAGCCACCCCATTTTCACCCCGGAACGGGCGTCCCACCAGGGACAACATTGGCTAGATGCCCGTTTCCTCCCCATTTATGCGGGCCAGCCACGTGAAAACAGCCCAGCGGCCGCCCGGCCCGGGGGGCCGTCCCCCGGACTAAGGTGGGCGGCATGTCTTCCCGGCCACGCGCATTCTCCGGCATCCAGCCGACCGCCGACTCCTTCCACCTCGGCAACTACCTGGGCGCGGTGCGCCAGTGGGTCGCGCTGCAGGACACCCACGACGCGGTCTACTGCGTAGTCGACCTGCACGCGATCACCGTGCCGCAGGACCCGGCGCTGCTGCGCCGCCGGACCAGGGTGGCCGCCGCGCAGCTGTTCGCGGCCGGGCTCGACCCGGACCGCTGCGTGGTGTTCGTGCAGAGCCACCTGGCCCAGCACCCGGAACTGGCCTGGGTGCTCGGCTGTATCACCGGGTTCGGCGAGCTGGGCCGGATGACCCAGTTCAAGGACAAGTCGGCCAGGGGCGGCGCGCAGTCGGCCAGCCTGGGCCTGTTCAGCTACCCGGTGCTGCAGGCGGCTGACATCCTGCTGTACCAGACCGATCAGGTGCCGGTCGGCGAGGACCAGCGGCAGCACCTGGAGCTCAGCCGGGACCTGGCCATCCGGTTCAACCACCGGTACGGCGAGACGTTCACCGTGCCGTCGGCCTACATCCTGCGCGGCGTGGCGAAGATCACCGACCTGCAGGAGCCCACGGCCAAGATGAGCAAGTCGTCCTCGTCGGTGGCGGGCATCATCGATGTCCTGGACGAGCCGGGCGCGATCCGGAAGAAGATCGCCCGGGCGGTGACCGACACCGAGGGCAGCATCCGGGCCGACGAGGCGGCCAAGCCCGGGGTCACCAACCTGCTGCGCATCTACGCCGCGCTGTCCGGCGCGGACATCGCGGAGCTGGAGACCCGGTACGCGGGAGCGGGTTACGGCCAGTTCAAGAAGGACCTGGCCGAGGTGGTGGTGGGCGCGCTGGCGCCGATCCGGGAGCGGACCGAGAAGCTGCTGGCCGACGAGGCCGGGCTGGACCGGATGCTGGCCCACGGCGCGGCCCGGGCCCGGCCCGTCGCGGTGCGGACCATGAGCACGGTCATGGACCGGGTGGGTTTCCTTTCCGCCGCGGGCGCCTGACCGCCAGCACGATCCCGCCCGCCGCCACGGCGGCGGCCAGCAAGCCGCCGCCGGCCGCCAGGCCGGCGGCCGGGACGCTGGACGCCGCCCTGGCCTGCCCGGCGATCCGGTGCCCGGCGCCGCGGGCTGCGGTCTGGCCGGGCGCGGGCCGGTGGCCCGTGGCGGGCCAGTGCGCCACCGCGGGCCGGTGGCCCGTGGCCCGCGGGGGCACCAGCACACCGACCGGCCTGACGCGGCCGTCCATGGCGAAGCCCCAGGTCAGCAGCTTGGCGGCGTAGGTCATCTCGGTCAGCGGAATGCAGTGCATGATGGTGACGATGAGCGTGTGCCCGCCCCGCCTGGCCCACCCGATAAACGTGGTCTCGGACGCCGTGGTCCAGCCGATCTTGCCACCGATGTCGCCCGGGTAACGACCCAGCATCAGGTTCTGGTTCCAGAGCGTGACGGAGTGCCGGGCGTGCAGCGGGAAGCTGGTCTCCCGCATCAACTCGATCGTGCGGAACTCCGGCATCGTGATGGCCTGCCGGGCGAACAGGGCCAGGTCGTAGGCTGACGTGTGCTGCCCCCTGGCGGGCAGCCCGTTCGGGGTCTTGGCCACCGTGTCATAGGCCCGCAGGTGGTGCGCCTCGGCGTTCATCATGGTCACGCCCTGGCGGTAGGACCCGGTGGCCTGGGCCAGCGCGATGGCCGCGTCGTTGGCCGAGATGAGCAGCAGCGCCTTGAACAGGTCGTGCACCCGGTAGCTGCGGCCCTGGACCAACCCCACCTTGCTCGGCTCGACGGCGGCCGCCTGGTGCGAGGTGACCACCGGCTGGCCTGGCCTGAGCACCGGCATTAACGTGTCGGTGGTGAGGATCTTGAGCGTGCTGGCGGGCGGCAGATGACCGTGCGGGTCCTTGGCCGCCAGCACCTGGCCAGTGGTCGCGTCCGCGATGACGTACGCGTCCGCGGGCACGTAGGGCAGCTTCCTGGCCCCGTGGGCCGGGTAGTTGACCACGATGCCGTGCCCGCCGAGCTGCGGGCCGCCCTGGGCCGCGCCCGGCCCGCCCTGCTGGGCCAGGGCGGGCGGGGCGGCGCCCACCACGATGAGGATGGCCGCGCACGCGGCTAGCAGCCCGGCCCGGCCTGCCTGGATTCCCCGTATCAGCGTCATCGAAAAGCTCACGCTCGGTAGTTGCTGGCCCCCGTGGTACCGTGCCCAGCCCGGCTGCCGTGGCGGCCAGGCGTAGGTTTCTCCGGTACCGGCCCTTAACCTTGGCACTATGGGACGTGAGTCGGAGTCCGGGCTGCCTGTTGAGCCCGTGTACGGGCCCGGTCAGCCTGCGGGCTTCGACCCGGCGGAAAAACTAGGTCAACCTGGGGCGTACCCGTTCACCCGCGGGGTGTACCCAGCCATGTACACCAGCCGCCCGTGGACGATGCGGCAGTATGCCGGGTTCGCCACCGCCGAGGACTCGAACCGGCGCTACCACGAGCTCATCGAGGCCGGTACCACCGGCCTGTCGGTGGCGTTCGACCTGCCGACCCAGATGGGCTACGACTCGGACGCGCCGCTGGCCCACGGCGAGGTCGGCAAGGTCGGCGTGGCCATCGACTCGATCGAGGACATGCGCACGCTGCTGCGCGGCATCCCGCTCGACGCCGTGTCCACGTCGATGACCATCAATGCCCCGGCCGCGCTGCTGCTGCTGCTCTACCAGCTGGTGGCCGAGGAGCAGGGGGTGCCGCCGGGCGCGCTGACCGGCACCATCCAGAACGACATCCTGAAGGAGTACATCGCCCGCGGCACCTACATCTACCCGCCGGCACCGTCGCTGCGCCTGGTGGCCGACACGTTCGCCTACTGCCGGGCCGAGATCCCGCGCTGGAACACCATCTCGATCTCCGGCTACCACATGGCCGAGGCGGGCGCCACGCCGGTCCAGGAGATCGCATTCACGCTGGCCAACGCCAAGGAGTACGTCCGGGCCGCGCTGCGTTCCGGGCTGGCCATCGACGAGTTCGGGCCCCGGCTGTCGTTCTTCTTCGTGGCCCGCACCACGCTGCTGGAGGAGGTGGCCAAGTTCCGCGCGGCCCGCCGGCTGTGGGCCCGGATCATGCGGGACGAGTTCGGTGCGGCCGACCCCCGGTCGCAGATGCTGCGCTTCCACACCCAGACCGCGGGGGTCCAGCTCACCGCGCAGCAGCCGGAGGTCAACCTGGCCCGGGTCACCGTCCAGGCGCTGGCCGCGGTGCTGGGCGGCACCCAGTCGCTGCACACCAACGCCTACGACGAGGCGATCGCGCTGCCCAGCCAGAAGGCGGCCCGGCTCGCGGTGCGCACCCAGCAGGTGCTGGCCAACGAGACTGATCTCACCGCCACCGTGGACCCGTTCGCGGGCTCGTACGCGGTGGAGTCGATGACCGACGACGTGGCCGCCGCGGCCGAGGCGCTGATCACCAGGGTGGAAGAGCTGGGCGGCGCGGTCGCGGCCATCGAGCAGGGCTTCCAGAAAACCGAGATCGAGCGGTCCGCCTACCAGGTCACCCGGCAGATCGACGCGGGCGAGCGGGTGGTGGTCGGGGTCAACAAGTTCACCGTGCCCGCCGAGGAGCCCTACCAGCCGCTGCGGGTCGACCCCGCGATCGAGCAGGACCAGGCCCGCCGGCTGGCCCAGCTGCGCGCCGGGCGGGACGGCGGCGAGTTCCGCCGCCGCATCGATGCGGTCAAGAAGGCCGCCGCGGGGGGTGACAACGTGCTCGTCCCGATCCGTGAAGCACTGCGCAGCCAGGCCACCGTGGGCGAGGTGTGTGACGCGCTGCGCGGCGTCTGGGGTGTCTATCACCCCCCTGACCTGGGCTGACCCGCGGACGGCGGTGCCGAGAGGGGCGCTCGGGCGGGCCGGTGAGCGAGGAGGTCAGCCGTGGCCATCTGGTGGAATCCTTCCCGGGGGGCGACCCTGGGCGTCGAGTGGGAACTCCAGCTCATCGATGCGGCCAGCAGGCTGCTCCGCCAGGACGCGCGGGAGGTGATCACCGCGCTGCAGGCCCGGGGTGCCGCCGGAACCGGGCCTAAGATCCACGATGAGCTGATGCAATCCACGGTCGAGGTGGTCACCGGGGTGTGCAGCACGGTGACCGAGGCGTTAGCCGACCTTGCCGCGACAATTGCTCAACTTCAGCGGATCACGGATATGCGCGGTACGATGCTGGCCTGCGCCGGAACACACCCCGTCAGCGATTGGCGGGATGCGAAGATGGCGCCCATTCAGCGCTATGCGGAACTCGTCGAGCAGATGCAGTGGCTTGCCCGCAGGATTCAGACTTTTGGTGTGCATGTTCACGTGGGGCTACGGGACGGCAGCAAGGCGATTCCGATCGTCAACGCCCTGGCCGCTTATCTGCCGCACTTCCTCGCGCTGACCGCGTCGAGCCCGTTCTGGGGTGGGCACGACACCGGGCTCGCCTCGAGCAGGGCGGTCATCTTCGGTGGGTTGCCGACCGCAGGGCCGCCGCACCTGCTTGCCGACTGGAGTGAGTTCGAGGAGTACATGGACACGCTGCTGCGGGCCGGGACGATCCGGAGCATCAAGGAAGTGTGGTGGGACGTGCGGCCACATCCTGACCTCGGCACGGTCGAAATCAGGATGTTCGACGGGGTACCCACCCTGCACGAGGTGGGCATGGTGGCGGCGTTGTCACAGAGCCTGGTGCAGTTGTTCGACACCCAGCTGGACCGCGGCTACCGGCTGCCCAGCCAGCCGTCTTGGGTCATCAGGGACAACAAGTGGCGGGCTACGAGGTACGGTCTTGACGCGATCGTGATCACCAATGCGGCCGGTTCCACCGCGCCGCTGCGGGATGAACTGTACGAACTGTCCCAGGAGCTGCGGCCGGTCGCGCAGCGGCTGGGCTGCGCAGAGGAACTGGGGGTGCTCGGCGAGGTGCTGGAGCGCGGGGCCTCTTATGAGCGGCAGCGGGCCCTCATGGCAACCGGCGGGAGGCTGACGGACGTGGTGGACGCCCTGGTCACGGAGTTCGCGGAGGACCGGTTCGTCCATCCGGGGGAGGACCGCGATGCCGGACCATGACATGCAGGAGGAACTCGACAGCTTCATCCTGGCCAACCAGGCGGAACTGATCGACTTCCGCCGTGACCTGCATGCCCATCCCGAGCTCGGCTATCACGAGCACCGGACGACCCGGCGGATCGCGCTGCGGCTCGCCTCGGCCGGCCTGCGCCCGGTCATCCTGCCTAAGGGCACCGGCCTGCTGGTCGACATCGGCTCGGATCCGGCGGCCCCGCTGGTCGCGCTGCGCGCCGACCTGGACGCGCTGCCGCTGACCGACGAGAAGCAGGTCGCGTACCGGTCCACGGTGCCGAACGTGTGCCACGCGTGCGGCCACGACGTGCACACCACGATCGTGCTGGGGGCCGGCCTGTTCCTGGCCGGCCAGGCCGCGCAGGGCCGGTGGGGTGGCCGGGTGCGGCTCATCTTCCAGCCCGCCGAGGAGGTGCCTGGCGGCGCGCTGGACGTGATGGCGGCCGGCGGCATCGCGTCGGCGGACCGCATCTTCGCACTGCACTGCGACCCCCGGCTGGACGCCGGCAAGGTCGGCATCCGGACCGGGCCGATTACCGCGGCCTGCGACAAAATCACGGTCCGGGTGACCGGCCCGGGCGGGCACACCGCCCGCCCGCACCTGACCGCCGACCTGGTCTACGCGCTCGGGAAGATCGTCACCGAGCTGCCCGCCGCGCTGTCCCGGCGGGTCGACCCCCGGTCCAGCCTGAGCCTGGTCTGGGGGCGGGTCAGCGCCGGGTCGGCGGCCAACGCGATCCCCGACGACGGCGTGGTGGAGGGCACCGTGCGGTGCCTCGACGACGAGGCCTGGCACCAGGCGCCGGACCTGCTCAAGGCGCTCATCGACTCGGTGGCCAGCGCCTACGGCGTGATCGCCGACCTGAACTACCAGCGGAACGTGCCGCCCACGGTGAACGAGCCGTCCAGCACCGCGATGCTGGCCGCGGCCGCGGAACGGGTGCTCGGCGCCAGCGCCGTGACGTCCACCCCGCAGAGCCTGGGCGGCGAGGACTTCGCCTGGTACCTGGAGTCGGTGCCCGGTTCGCTGGCCCGGCTGGGCACCCGGGTACCCGGGTCCGACCAGGACTTCGACATCCACCAGCCGGTGTTCGACGTGGACGAGCGGGCTATCGGCATCGGCGTCCGGCTGCTGGCCGCGGCGGCGATGACCGCGACCCGGGGCAGCGCGGTCGCTCCCGAGCCAGTGTCCAACGGCGCTCCCGAGCCGCTGTCCAACGGCGCCCCCGCCTGACCGGCCCCCGGCTGGCCGGCCCGCGGGCCTGGCTACGCGACCGGACCGGCTGGAACTGACACCGGCTCAGCCGGCTCGCCGCGGGCCGAGCCGGCCGTGCGGGCCGGGCCGGCCGCGGCTACTGGGCGGCGCAGGCCGGTGCGCACGATGACCAGCCAGCCCAGCAACCCGATCGGGTAGGTGAAGTAGCCGAACCGGGTGGCCGGGGACAGCGTGAACAGCAGGGCCAGCGCGAGGGCCAGCCGGATGGCCGCGGCCGCCGGGCCGGCGGGCGGCCGGATCAGCAGCGAGGCCGCCACCGCCACCGCGGCCGCTGCCAGCAGCGCGATCGCGGCCAGCCGGCCGTCCGGGCCCAGCGTGGCCAGCATGTGGCCGGGCAGCGGGCTGGCCGCCGGCGTCCTGACCTGGGTCAGTCCCAGCGGGAAGAGCACCGTGTTCTGCACCAGCACGGCCGGGTGAGCGACCGCGGCCGGGGCCAGTACCGCGCCGGCCCCCAGCGCCGCCAGCACGGCCGCGGCGGCGGAACGCCCGGCCGTCCGGGCGCCGTAGCGCACCGCGAGCATGGCCGTGATCACCGGCAGCGCGGGCCACGCCGTGGCCTTCATGGCGCAGGCCCCGCCGAGCGCGAGCGCGGCCAGCCACACCCGGCGGCCGCCCGCCCGCCCGGCCGGCGGCTGGCTGAGCAGGGCCAGGGCCAGGCAGAGCAGCGCCAGCACCGGCGGGTCGGTGACCCCGACCGCGAGCGGGAACGCCAGCACCGGTGAGGCCACCGCGAACACGCCCCAGCCCACCGCGTCAGGCCGCCCGGCCACCCGGAAGGCCAGCACGAACGCCGCGGTGGTGACCAGGGCCAGCCAGATCCTGGGATCACCCGCCACCCCGGCCAGGCCGAGCGCCCCCGGCAGCCCGAACACCGACATGGCGGGCAGGTAGGGGTCGTAGGCGATGACACTGACCAGGTGCCCGGCGGGCAGGTAGGGCGTCCCGTGCTGGACCAGCAGGACGGCGGACCGGGCCACCACCGCTGCGTCGGGAGTGGGCGGGGCGCGCCAGGCCAGCCAGATCAGCGGCGCGGCCACCGCGCCTGCCGCGCTGGCCAGCAGGGCGGCCGGCCGGCCGCCGCGCCGCCGGCTGAGCAGCAGCGCGGCCGTGTAGCCGGCCACCGCCCACAGCGCCCAGCCCCGGTCCTGGCCCGGGCCGCTGAACAGCGCGACCAGGGCCGCATACCCGGCGAACACCGCGTAGCAGGCCGTGATGGCATGCCGCGGCGGCCGGGCTGGCCGGGCCAGCGGCGGGCCAGCCGGCCGCCGCCGGGCCGTGACCGGCCCCGCTCCCGGGACAGTCCAGATGACGGTGGTTATGCCTGCTCCTTCCCCTCCGCGGGGCCTCTTGGGACAGCAGGGTAGTGCGGGTACCCGGGCCGGGATGAGCGTGGTCCCGCGCTGGCTTACAGTGGGCTGGCATGAGTGCCGCCCGGGCGCTCCCCGGACGCGGCTGAGATGGAGCGCGGCGCAGGTGGCTGAACAGGGCACGGCCAGCGGCCGGAACGTCTTCCGGACCCCGGGGTCCGTGGTGCTGTGGTGGGCCTGGCTGGTCGCCGCGGTGATCATCCTGGCCTCGGTGGCGGCGCGCGGGCACAACCACGCGGGCGTGGTGACGGTGCTGGTCGTCCTCACCATCACCGGCTGCATGTACGCGTGCGCCCTGCAGCCCCGGATCGTGGCGGACGCCGGCGGCATCACCGTGCAGAACCCGCTGCGCTGGCACGTCCTGCCCTGGGCGGTGGTGACCAAGGTGGACCTGGCCCAGACGGTCCAGGTCCACCACACCGGGACACCCGGGGGGGCCCGGGAGAAGACCGTGCACAGCTGGGCGGTGCAGTCCTCGGCGGCGTCCCGGACCCGGGCCGAACTGCGCGCCCGGCACAACGCGAGGACCGCCGCCCGCACCGCGCCGCGGACGGCCGCCGGGTATGGGCAGTCGGCGGGCGCGGCCGCGGCCCGCCAGCCACCGGCCGCGCAGTTCATCGCCCGGCAGCTCGATGAGCGGGTCACCGCCGAGCACCAGCGGGCCGCAGACCAGGCGGCCGCAGACCAGGCGGCCGCGGACCAGGCGGCCGCGGACCAGGCGGCCGCGGAGCAGGCCGCCGCCGGCCAGCGGGCAGCGGTGCGCTGGGCGTGGTGGCCGATCGCCGCCATCGTGGCCCCGCTGCTGGCCCTGGTCATCGTGGCTGTCACCTGAGCCGGCCGGGCTGGCCGGCCGCACCGGGTTGACTTGAAGCGCGCTTCAAGGCCGAGCATGAACGGCATGACCTCCACCGCAGCCCGCACCGCAGCCGGCCGCCCGGCCCCGGCCAGTTACGCCGACCTGCCCCGGCTGATGTCCCTGATGACCGGCGACGCCAAGCACGACCAGGCCGCCACGTCCACCCTGGACGTGCTCTGGGTGCTCTATGACCGGGTGCTCCGGGTCACCCCGCAGACCGCGGCCGACGACACCAGGGACCGCTTCCTGCTGTCCAAGGGGCACGGGCCGATGGCCTACTACGCCGTGCTCGCGGCCCAGGGCTTCCTGGACCCGGCGGAGCTGCCCGGCTTCGGCTCGTCCGGCTCAGTGCTCGGCCTGCACCCGGACCACCTGCTGGTGCCGGGCGCGGAAATCTCCAGCGGCTCGCTGGGGCATGGCCTGCCGCTGGCCGTGGGCCTGGCGCTGGGCCTGCGCGCCCAGCAGCTGACCCGGCCGGACGGGACCAGCCCGCGGGTGTTCGTGCTGCTCGGTGACGGCGAACTGGACGAGGGGTCGAACTACGAGGCGATCGCGTTCGCCGGCCGGGCCGGGCTGGACGGGCTGCACGCGGTGGTGGTGGACAACGCGTCGGCCAGTCACGGCTGGCCGGGCGGGATCGAAGCCAGGTTCGCCGTCGAAGGCTGGTCCGTGCTGCGCACCGGCGGCCGGGACCACGCCGCGCTGCACGCCGCACTGACCGCGCCGCACCCCGGCCGCCCGCACCTGGTGGTCGCGGCGGTCGAGCCCCGGGACCGGTAGGCAGACCCGCGATGGAGACCATGCGCGAGCGTTTCTCCGCGGTGACCAGCCGTCTACTGGCCGAGCAGCCGCGGCTGGCCGTGGTGCTGGCCGACATCACCGCGGACAGCTTCGGGCCGGCCTGCCGGCGCTACCCGGACCGGGTGATCAACGTGGGCATCCGGGAGCAGCTGCTGATCAGCGTGACCGGGGGGCTGGCCCTGGCCGGCCTGCGCCCGGTCGCGCACACGTTCGCCAGCTTCCTGATCGAGCGGCCGTTCGAGCAGATCAAGCTGGACCTCAACCATCAGGGCGCGGGCGCGGTCCTGGTCAGCGCGGGCGCGTCGTACGACTACGCGGACAGCGGCCGGACCCACCAGGCGCCCGGCGACGTGGCCCTGCTCGGCACGCTGCCCGGCTGGACGGTGCACATCCCGGGACACCCCGACGAGGCTGAACGCCAGCTGAGGGCGGCGGCCACCGGCCATGACCTGGTCTACGTACGGCTGTCCAGCGCGGCCAACACGGTGCCGCTGGAGGCCGCGCCGGGGCGGCTGGCCGTGCTGCGGGCCGGCCGCCAGGGCACTGTGCTGGTGGCCGGGCCGCTGGCCGACGCGGTGCTCGACGCGACGCAGGGCCTCGATGTGACCGTGCTGTACGCGGCCACCATCCGGCCGCTGGACACGGCCACGCTGCGGGCCATGCTGGCTGCCCCGGCCGTGGTGCTGGTGGAGCCGTACCTGGCGGGCACCTCGGCACCCGCGGTGTCCGGCGCGCTGCGCGACATCCCGCACCGGATCCTCGGGCTCGGGGTGGGCCGCCGCGAGCTGCGCTGCTACGGTACCCCGGCGGACCACCAGGCCGCGCACGGCCTGGACGCACGGTCGCTGCGCGCGTCGATCAGCGCCTTCCTGGGTGGCTGAGGCCAGCTACCCCGGTGACGCGCAGGGGCGGCCACGCAGGCTGCGCACGTAGTCGGCCGGGGCGCCCGCCGCTTCCGCGGCGTCGGCCACGATGCCCAGGTAGCGGGCGGACGGCAGGCCACCCTCCCAGTCGTTGAGCACGTACAGCCAGGCCACCACGCTGCCGTCCAGCGTGTCCACCCGGACCCGGATCTTGCGGAAGTAGCCCAGGTTGACGCCGTCCCAGTGGTCGAGCACCTGCTCGTCCAGGTCGGACAGCTCGTAGAGCGCGACGAAGACCCGCTCGCCCGGTTCCTCCACCACCGTGGCCAGCGCACCCTCCCAGCTGATGTCCTCGCCGCCGAACGTCAGCCGCCAGCCTTCCAGCCAGCCGCTGCCGCGCAGCGGCGAATACGGGCAGCGCTCAGCCATCAGCCGGTGGTCCATGTTGGTGGCATACGCCGCGTACAGCTCCACGGCTCACCAGCGTAACGATGCCCAGCCCGGTATGGGGGATCTCCGTGGTGCGGGGGAGGCCGCGTTCGCCTGGCCCGGGCGGCTGAGGAGAATGAGGCATCGTGAGCCAGCCGCGCGAGCGAATCGTAATCCTGGGGGGTGGGCCCGGGGGGTATGAGGCGGCCCTGGTGGCGGCCCAGCTCGGGGCGCGGGTCACCGTGGTGGACGGGGACGGGCTGGGCGGGGCCTGTGTGCTGACCGACTGCGTGCCGTCCAAGACGCTCATCGCCACCTCGACCACCATGTCGGTGGTGCATGGCGCGGAGGATCTGGGTATCCGGATGGGCCGGCTGACCGGCGGCGGCGGGCCCGGTGGGCTCCGGCACCGGGTCGCCAGCGTCGACGCGCCGCGGCTGTACGCCCGGGTCAAGGCGCTGGCCAAGGCCCAGTCCGCGGACGTCGCGCTGCGCCTGGCCGCCGAGGGCGTGGAGATCGTCGAGGGCCGGGGCCGGCTGCCAGGCCCGGGGGTGGTGCTGGCCGGCGGCCAGCGCATCGAGGCCGGGTCGGTACTGATCGCCACCGGTGCGCTGCCCCGGGTGCTGCCCGGCGCGGAGCCGGATGGTGAGCGGATCCTGACCTGGCGGCAGCTGTATGACCTGCCCGAGCTGCCGCCCGCGCTGGTCGTGGTCGGCTCGGGGGTGACCGGGGCCGAGTTCGCCAGCGCCTACCAGGCGCTGGGCTCGCAGGTCACCCTGGTGTCGTCCCGGGACCGGGTGCTGCCGCACGAGGACGCGGACGCCGCGGTGGTGCTGGAGGACGTGTTCCGCCGCCGGGGGATGACCGTGCTCAGCCGGTCCCGGGCCGCGGCGGTGAAGCGGTCCGGGGACGGCGTGCTGGTCACGCTGGAGGACGGCCGGGCCGTGCGCGGCTCGCACTGCCTGCTCACTGTGGGCATGGTCCCGGCCACCCGCGAGCTGGGCCTGGCCGAGGCCGGGGTCACCCTGGACGGCCAGGGGTTCGTCCAGGTCGACCGGGTGTCCCGGACCACTGCCCAGGGGGTGTACGCGGCCGGGGACTGCACCGGGGTGCTGATGCTCGCCTCGGTGGCCGCCATGCAGGGCCGGATCGCGATGTGGCACACGCTGGGCGAGGCGGTGCAGCCGATCCGGCTGGACCGCGTGGCCGCGACCATCTTCACCGACCCGGAGATCGCCACCGTCGGGGTGACCGCGGCCGCGGTGGAATCCGGCGCGGTGGACGCGACCGCGGTCAAGCTGCCGCTGTCCACCAACGCGCGGGCCAAGATGCAGGGCTTCCGGGACGGTTTCGTGAAGCTGTTCGCCCGCCGTGGCACCGGGATCGTGCTGGGCGGGGTGGTGGTCGCGCCGCGGGCCAGCGAGCTGATCCTGGCCGTCTCGCTGGCGGCGGAGCAGTCGCTGACCGTGGACCAGATGGCGCACACGTTCGCCGTCTACCCGTCGCTGTCCGGCAGCCTGACCGAGGCGGCCCGCAAGATGATGCGCCCAGCCGGCGACACGCTCTGACCTGGCCTGGCCGGGCTCTCCTGGCTGGCTGGGGGCTCAGTGCGTGGGGTGGCCCAGGTCAGGGTCGCTGGGCACGGGCAGGCCGTGCTGGCGGAGCCGGCTGGCCCGGAGGTCGTCCGCGTACACGCTCACCGTGAACACGCTGCCGCACAGGATGAGGGCCACCATGGTCAGGCTGACCCACACCGGGGCGGGCAGCAGGATGCCCAGCACGGCGACCAGGACCGCGCACAGCGGGATGATCACGGCCAGGTGCCGGAACACCGTCCGGGCCCGCCAGCCCGGGTCGGTGAGCTGGTGCCGGACCCAGTGCACGTTCGGGTCGGGCAGCCGGAACCCCCAGGCGAACCGGAGCCAGCCCAGCGGGCCCGGATCGCCGGGCAGCCTGGTCAACCGAAGCTCCCGGGCCGGGCCGGCCGGAACTGCGCGACGATCGGGGGGCGCATACTGCCCAGTCTGTCAGTCCGTGAGCTGGCAGATGACGCCACCCGCGGGCACCGTCTGGCCGATCTGCACCGCCAGCCCGGTCACCGTGCCGTCCTTGTGCGCGGTCAGCGGCTGCTCCATCTTCATCGCCTCCAGGACCACCACGGTGTCGCCCGCCGACACCTGGCCGCCCTCGGCGGCGACGATCTTGGTGATGGTGCCCTGCATCGGGCTGGCCAGCTCGTCCCCGGTGGCCTGGCCCGGGGTACGCCGGTCCCGCCGGCCGCTGCCGGGCCGCCGCGCGGCCGGGGCCGTGGCGGTGGCCCCCAGCCCGGCCGGCAGCACCACCTCGAGCCGCTTGCCGTCCACCTCGACGGTGATCCGCTCCCGGTCCGCCGCCTCGTCCGGGCTGGCCGGCGGCCCGTCGTAGGGCGCGATCGACCCGGCGAACTCGGTTTCGATCCACCGGGTGTGCACGTGGAACGGTTCCCCGGTGAACGCCCGGTCGCGGAGCACGGCCCGGTGGAACGGGAGCACCGTGGGCATGCCGCCGATCACGCACTCGTCCAGCGCGCGGCGGGCCCGCTGCAGCGCCTCGGCGCGGCTGGCCCCGGTAATGATGATCTTGGCCAGCAGCGAGTCGAAGGCCTGCGGCACGGTCATGCCGGCCGCGTAGCCGGCGTCCACCCGGACCCCGGGACCGGACGGCCAGGCCAGCTCGGTGATGGTGCCGGGAGCGGGCAGGAAACCCCGCCCGGCGTCCTCGGCGTTGACCCGGAACTCGATCGAGTGGCCGCGCGACACCGGGTCCGGGTAGTCGAGCCACTGCCGGTCGGCGATGCGGAACATCTCACGCACCAGGTCGATGCCGGTGACCTCCTCGGATACCGGGTGCTCGACCTGGAGCCGGGTATTCACCTCGAGGAAGGACACGGTCCCGTCCTGCCCGACCAGGAATTCGCATGTGCCCGCGCCGACATAGCCGGCCTCGCCCAGGATGGCCTTGGACGAGGTGTAGAGCTGCTCGCGCTGGCGGCCGGACAGGAATGGGGCCGGGGCCTCCTCGACCAGCTTCTGGTGCCGGCGCTGCAGCGAGCAGTCCCGGGTGGACACCACGACCACGTTGCCCCGGTGGTCGGCCAGGCACTGCGTCTCCACGTGCCGGGGCCGGTCCAGATAGCGCTCCACGAAGCACTCACCGCGGCCGAACGCGGCCACCGCCTCGCGGACGGCCGACTCGTACGCCTCGCCGATCTCACTGGGCTGGCGGACCACCTTGAGGCCGCGGCCGCCACCCCCGAACGCCGCCTTGATCGCGATGGGCAGGCCGTGCCGCGCTACGAACGCGTCGACCTCGTCCGCCCCGCTGACCGGCCCGTCGGTGCCGGGGGCCATCGGCGCGCCGACCCGGCTGGCGATGTCCCGGGCGGCCACCTTGTCGCCGAGCGCCTCGATCGCGGACGGCGGGGGGCCGATCCAGGTCAGCCCGGCGTCGGTGACGGCGCGGGCAAAGCTGGCGTTCTCGGCCAGGAAGCCGTAACCCGGGTGCACCGCGTCCGCGCCGGCGTCGGCCGCTACCTTGAGGATCTTCTCGATGCTGAGGTAGCTGTCGGCGGCGCTGAGCCCGCCGAGCGCGTACGCCTGGTCGGCCATCGACACGTGCAGCGCGTTCAGATCCGGCTCGGCATACACCGCGACGCTGCCCAGCCCGGCGTCCCGGCATGCCCGCACCACGCGGACCGCGATCTCGCCGCGGTTCGCGATGAGCACTTTGCGCACGAAACCTCTCCTCCCGACTGCCGAGGAGTCTAAGTGAGCGGGGGGTGCGCCGTCTCCTGGGGATCGGCCTGATCCCCGGCGTATGCCGCCCGGCACCGGCCCCGATGGCCGCCGCTGACCTGGTCATCTAGGCCGCCGCGGCCCAGTTCGGTGGTGTTGTGCGGCAGGACGGAAAAGGACTTCCGGGCCACGGCCCGCCGTGGCCCTCGGGTGCGGAACGCAGCAGCTCCGGCGAACCGCCGCCGGGCTGGCCAGCCCGCGTCAGTCAGCCCGGGCGCCTTCGTGGCGGAGCAGCCACGCCTTGCGGTGCACGCCGTAGTAGTAGCCGGTCAGGCGGCCAGTGCCGCCCACCGCGCGGTGGCAGGGCACGACCGGCGCGATCAGGTTGAGTGCGCAGGCCGCGCCGGCCGCCCGCGGCGCGTGCGGGCTGCCGGCCTGCGCGGCCAGTTCCGTGTAGCTGACCGTGCGGCCCGGCGGCACCGCGCGCAGCGCCGCCCACAGCGCCTGCCGGCCCGGCGTGCCCGGCTGGTACACCGGGATCCCGTCCAGCGCCTGCAGCTCACCGGCGAAGTAGCCGTGCACCGGCCGGGCCAGCCAGGGCAGCTCACCGGCGGGCGCCGGGCGCAGCGGCAGGCCGCGCAGTGACCGGTGCAGCCTGGTGTGCAGCCCGGCCGGGTCGGCGGTGAAGCCGCCGCCGACCAGCCGCCGGCCGTGCGCGAGCAGGCTGAGCGGGCCGATCGGGGTGTCCAGCACCACGGACCGGATCAGGTCAGGCATGGTCAGCCTCCCAGGTCCACAAGTGGATGGCCGCGTAGCCGCGCCAGGGCCGCCACCGGGCGGCCTGCTCCGGCGTCCCGCCGAGCCGGGCCAGCGCGCGGCGCAGGCCCAGGTCGCCGGCCGGGAAACGGTCCGGGTCGGCGCCGGAACGCAGCATGATGTAGCCCACCGTCCACGGCCCGATGCCGGGCAGCCCGGCCAGCTGGGCGGCCGTTTCCGCCGGGTCGGCGCCCGGGCCCAGGCTCAGCCGCCCGGCCGCGGCGGCGCTGGCCAGCGCGCGCAGCGTCCGCTGGCGGGCGGTGGTCAGGCCGAGCCCGGACAGGTCGGCGCCAGCCAGCTCGGCCGGCCCGGGGAACAGCACCGTCAGCCCGGGCGGCCCGGTGCCGGGCGGTATCCGGTGGCCGTACCGGGCGGCCAGCCGGCCCGCGAACGTGCGCGCCGCAGCCACCGAGACCTGCTGGCCCAGCACCGCCCGCACGGCCAGCTCGAAACCGTCGTACGCACCGGGCACCCGCAGCCCGGGCCGGGCCCGGACCAGCGGGGCCAGCATCGGGTCGGCGGCCAGCACGGCGTCGATGGCGGCCGGGTCGGCGTCCGCGTCGAGCAGCCGGCGGCAGGCCGCCACCAGCTGGCTGGGCGCGGCGGGCTCGCGCGGCCTGGCCCGCAGCAGCACGTGCGCCTGGCCGGGCCGCGGGGCCAGCTCGATGACTCCCGGCCCGCCTGGTGTGCGCACCGTCCGGGTGTACCCGGTCCCGGTCACCTGCTCCACCCCGGGAATGGCCCGCGCGGCCAGGAAGCCGAGCAGCCCGGCCGGGTCGAACGGCTCCCGGCAGGCCAGCCGCAGCGACAGCCAGCTGGCCGGGCCGGGGCCGGCGTGCACGGTCATGGCCTGATTCAACTGCACCGTGCTTTTCTACTGCACAGCGCCGACAGTCGCGGCCCGGCGGCGGTCAGCGCGGGCGGCCGGCGCGGCGCCAGGCGCCCGGGCCGGGCCGCAGCGGCGCGCCGATCAGCGCGGACCGGTCCAGCCAGCCGGACCGCGCGGCCGGGGCGGCGGCCGGGTCCGGGCGGCGGGCCAGCACCACCGCCAGCGCGGCGGCCAGCGCGGCTATCTCCGTGGCGCTGGGCTCGCCGCGCACCACACGCAGCGCCCGCTGCGCGGGCTCGTCGCGCATCACCGCCCGCTCCCGATGCTGAACTGGCGGCGGACCCGCTCCCAGAACGCGTCCCGCAGCCATTCCCGGGCCTCCTGGTAGGGCCGCAGCGACAGGCCCAGCTCCTTCTCCGCCTCGACCAGCAGCTCCTTGTCGATCACCGGCGGCAGGATCGGGCCGGGCAGCAGGTCGCGGATGTTGTCCTCGCCGCGGGTGAGGATCCACTTCTGGGCCACATGCTCACCGGCTTCCTCGACCCGCTGCCGGTCCGGCCCCAGCCGGCTGGCCCCGGCCGCCAGCCCACCGGCCGGGGCGGGCGGGTGTGCGGCCAGCCGCGGCGGGCCGGGCCGGGCCCCGTGCCGCCGGTCGAACAGCTGAGCCGGCGAGGGCACCGCGGCGTGCGGCAGCGGTGGCACCGCCTCGGCCGCCACCGGCTCGGGTGTGGCCACCCGGGTGAAGTACGGCTCCAGGAACGCCCGGTCCAGCACCTCGACCGTGTCCGACTCCCAGACCAGCCGCTCGGCCTGGTTGGTGCCGAACGGCGGCTCGACGCCCCACAGGTGCACGCGGACGCCGTACGCCTGGGCGGCCTCCACCGCGGGCACCATGTCCTCGTCCCCGGCCACCAGCACCGCGTCGGTGATGGCCCGGTGCCGGGCCAGCGCCTCCATGTCCGCGCGGATCTGCGCGTCCACGCCCTTCTGCTGGCCGCGGGCGTTCAGGTTGCCCAGCCGCAGCTTGACCCGGGCCATCTGGGCGATCACCCGCTGGTCGATGGTGGGCACCCGGTCCCGGGCGGCGTCGTACCAGTAGACGCGGAGCAGCTCGCCGCGGACCAGGCCGTCGGCGTGCCGGGTCAGCGCCTGGATCAGCTTGTCGGTGTCCACCCGGTACTCGCGCCGGGAACCCACGCTGAACAGCAGCTCACCAGCGGCGGCATAGATGTAGCCGACATCGATCATGATCGCGTAACGCGCCAGTATGGGCAGCGAGGGGAGGCCCGGGAGCGGGTCGGCGAGGTCGGTCATGGCACTCACGACTCTACTGCCGGACCCGCACCAGCCGGGGCGGAAGGACGCGCCACGTTCGGCATTCTGTAGCCAGGAAACTACAGGGGGATGTTGCCGTGCTTCCTCGGCAGCAGCTGCTGCCGCTTGCCGCGCAGCGCCCGCAGCGCCCGGGTGACCTGGCCGCGGGTCTCGGCCGGGCGGATCACCGCGTCCACGTAGCCGCGTTCGGCGGCGATGTACGGGTTGGCCAGATGATCCTCGTACTCGGTGACCAGCTGTGCGCGCAGCGCGTCCTGGTCCTCGGCGGCGGCCAGTTCCCGGCGGTACAGGATGTTCACCGCGCCCTGCGCGCCCATCACCGCGATCTGCGCGGTCGGCCAGGCCAGGTTGACGTCCCCGCCCAGGTGCCTGGAGCCCATCACGTCGTAGGCGCCGCCGTACGCCTTGCGGGTAATCACTGTGATCTTGGGCACAGTGGCCTCCGCGTAGGCGTAGATCAGCTTGGCGCCGCGCCGGATGATGCCGCCCCACTCCTGGCCGGTGCCGGGCAGGAAGCCGGGCACGTCCACGAACGTGAGCACCGGGACGTTGAAGCAGTCGCAGGTCCGGACGAACCGGGCCGCCTTCTCCGCGGCGTCGATGTCCAGTGTCCCCGCGAAGTGCATGGGCTGGTTGGCCACCACGCCGACGCTCATCCCGTCCACCCGGCCGAAGCCGACCACCATGTTCTGCGCGAACAGCGCGTGGACCTCCAGGAACTCCCCGTCGTCCAGCACCCGGGTGATCACGTCGTGCATGTCGTAGGGCTGGTTGGGCGAGTCCGGGATCACCGTGTCGAGTTCCTCGTCGGACGGCGCGATGTCCAGCGCGGTGGCCGGGTCGCCGGCCGGCGGCAGGGCCGGCGGGTCGTCCAGGTTGTTGGACGGCAGGTAGGACAGCAGGTCGCGGGCGAAGTCCAGGCAGTCCTCCTCGCCGGACGCCTGGTAGTGCGCGACGCCCGACTTGACGTTGTGCGCGTGCGCGCCGCCGAGATCCTCGAAGCTGACCTCCTCGCCGGTCACCGTCTTGATCACGTCCGGGCCGGTGATGAACATGTGCGACGTGCCCTCCACCATCAGGGTGAAGTCGGTGATGGCGGGCGAGTAGACGGCACCGCCCGCACACGGGCCCATGATCAGCGAGATCTGCGGGATGACCCCGGACGCGGCCACGTTCCGGTAGAAGATCTCGCCGAACAGGCCGAGCGCGACCACGCCTTCCTGGATCCGGGCCCCGCCACCGTCGTTGATGCCTACCAGCGGGCAGCCGGTCTTCAGCGCGTGATCCATCAGCTTGACGATCTTCTCGCCGTACACCTCACCCAGCGACCCGCCGAACACCGTGAAGTCCTGGCTGAACACGCACACCGGGCGGCCATCCACGGTGCCGTACCCGGTGACCACCCCGTCGCCGTAGGGCCGGTTGGTGTCGATGCCGAACGCGGTGGCCCGGTGCCGGGCCAGCTCGTCCAGCTCGGTGAACGAGCCTGGGTCGAGCAGCCGCTCGATCCGCTCCCGGGCGGTCATCTTGCCCTTGGCGTGCTGCCGTTCCACTGCGCGCTGCGAGCCGGCATGCACCGCCTCGTCCCGGCGGCGCTGCAGGTCGGCGATCTTGCCCGCCGTGGTGTGCGGGGCGGCGGGCTCCGGCTGGCTCTGCGCTTCGTCCGGCTCGGCCTCGTCGGCCCCGGGAACGTCCTGAACTTCGCTGGTCATGCCGACAGGGTAACGCCGGCCCGGGCGCGGCCATGGACCTGACCGCGGGGGTGGGTGCCCAACGTGTCCGGAATTTAACGCGAAGTATTGCGCAAATTGCCCGGACAAAAGGTAGCCGGTTCATGGACCGTGACGAATCATCGGGTATCCGGCACAGTCGCTTACCGGGCCTAGAATTCGGTAGATGGCCGATATTGATTTCCTGGGAGCTGGAATGGGATACGCTGTCGGGCGTCCATTACCGGGCCAGGGTCTAGCGTGAGAAATGCCCGATTCTGGCAGATCCGCGGCTTACTCATGAGAATGGCCCGGGCGCGACAGACAATGGAGATCAGCCGAACCTAGGAGCATGATTGTGTCGAAAGTAACTCAAGCCAGGCCCACGCTGGCCGCGGTGGCGGCTGGCGCCGCACTGGCCGGGGCGCTCGCCATGGGCGGTCCGGCCAGCGCAGCGGCTCACCCCGGGCCTGGCCATGGCCGCCGGGCGGCCACCCCGGTGTTCACGGACTGGCCGATGTTCCGGGCCAACCCAAGCCACACCGGAGTCTCCCCGGAAACCGCGATCAGCACCACGACCGCCTCGTCGCTGGCCCCCACCTGGACCGCGTCGATCGGCGGCCCCAGCTCCGCCTCGCCCGCCGTGGCCACCAGCACCACCCTCGGCAAGACGCTCGTCTACGCCGAGTCCGGCGACCACTTCTCCGCCTATCCCGTGGGCGGTGGCCCCGCGGTCTGGACGTACACGGTCAAAAAGGGGGGCGTGGAGACCTCGCCCGCCGTGTTCCATGGCGTGGTGTACTTCGGCTCCACCGTGGGCACTCTCTACGCGCTGAACGCTGCGACTGGCGCGGTGATGTGCACGTTCGATGCGGGGGGTAACATAGCGGCCTCGCCCGTCGTGGTCGAGGCGGCCGACGGCCCGGTCGTCTACGACGGCACGTTCCCTGGCAACGGCGCGCCGGGCGCGGAATGGGCCATCCATGGCCCCGGCAGCACGGCGGGCGGCTGCACCGCGGACTGGGAGTTCACCCGGTTCGCTGTCGCCCAGGGCGGTACCTGGTCCTCACCTGCGTATGACACCGACGCCCGGGGGGTCCCGCTGGTCGTCTTCGGCAGCAAGGACCGCGACGATTCCGTGTACGCCCTCAACGCCCGCACCGGCGCGCTGGTGTGGCGGTACCGCACCAGCAGCGCTGTCCTGGCCGACGTGGGCGCCCCGCCGACGATCTCTGCGCCCGGGCAGAACGGCTTCGCCGGCGGCGTCGTCTATGTGACCGGCAAGGACAACGTCGTTTATGCCCTCAACCTGACCACCGGCAGGCTGATCTGGAAGTACAGCCTGGCGGCCGGCATCGGCGACCTGGCCGGCGCAGCGCTGGACGGCAGCCGGGTGTACGTAGGCTCGGACAACGGTATCTACGCGCTCAACGCCATTACCGGGAAGCTGGTCTGGCACGTGCTGGCCGCGGCCACGTTCTACGGGTCGCCTGCCGTCACCGGGCCGCCCGGACGGCAGGTGCTGATCGACGCGGGCAAAGCGGGGAAGCTGTACGTGCTCAACCTGGCCACCGGCGCCGTGCTGTGGTCGCGGCAGCTTACCCAGCAAATCTGGGGCTCGCCCACCGTCTCGCATGGCGCGATCTACCTGGACGGGCGGGACGGCGTACTGCGCAGCTTCGCGCCTAAGGCGTAGCGGGCTGGCCGGCGGAGGGCCGGGCCGGCCCTCCGCCGGGTGCGCCGCCGCCATCCTGGGCACTGCGGCAACCGGCCCGCCACTTTCCCGGGGTAACGATCGTTTCTTATCTGGCCGGGTCTGCTTCCGGCGGGCCAGGCACCGTAAATGGTGAAGTGGCGACCACGGCAGCTGCCGGGCAAAGGGCGTTGCGCCAGTCCGTGCTGCACGTGGCACCTGGGCTGGTGGCCGGCTGCGTGAAATACGGAGTTTGGGCGGGATTCGCCCGGCTGCCCGTGGCGCAAAAGCGGCCCCGCCGCACGGAAGCTGCCGGGGCCGGTTTTCGGGTAAATGTGCCCGCCGGGTTCGCCCCTCGCGGCGGCCCGGGGTTCTTTCAGGCCGTCACGGCCAGCATGAGCCCGGGCGGGCGCTACCTGGGCCCACTAGGCTGGCCAGGTGAGCCAGGATGCCGCGCCCGTGCCAGCGGCCACGCCGACCCGGGACACCGATCGCCAGCAGCTGCCCGCGCCGATGCGCCGGGACGTGCGGCTGCTCGGCGGCCTGCTCGGTGAGGTGCTCAGGGAAGCCGGCGGCCAGCAGCTGCTGGACGACACCGAGCGGCTGCGCCACGCGGTGATCGAGGCCCGGCGCGCGCACCCGGCGGCGCCCGGCACCGGCCCGGACGCGGACCCGGCCGGGGACCAGATCGCGGCCCTGGTGGCCAGCTGGCCACTGGACCGGGCCGAGCTGGTGGCCCGGGCGTTCACCGTGTATTTCCACCTCACCAACCTGGCCGAGGAGCAGCAGCGGGTGCGGACGCTGCGGGAGCGCGACACGGGCGGCACGCCGGTACGCGAGTCGGCCGCGGCCGCGGTCGGCGAGTTCCGCCGGGAGCAGGGCACCGCCCACCTGGACGACCTGCTGGGCCGGCTGCGGGTGCACCTGGTGCTCACCGCGCACCCGACCGAGGCGCGCCGCCGGGCGGTGGCCACCACGCTGCGCCGGATCAGTGACCTGGTCACCGACCTGGGCGATCCCCGGCACGGGGCTTCCGAGACGGCCGCGATCCGGCGCCGCCTGCACGAGGAGATCGACCTGCTGTGGCGCACCTCGCCGCTGCGGGCCAAGGCGATGGCACCCATCGACGAGGTGCGCACCGTGATGGCGGCGTTCGACGAGACGCTGTTCAGCGTGGTGCCGCAGGTGTACCGGGCATTGGACGAGGCGCACCGGGAGGCGGCGCGCGGGGATGCGGCCCTGGCGCCGGGCCGGCCGGCTATGCCGGCCCCGGCGCGGGGCGTCGGCCGGGGGGTTCCGGGGGGCCGTCGCCCCCGGCCAGCCCTGCCCGCGTTCCTCCGGTACGGCAGCTGGGTCGGCGCGGACCGGGACGGCAACCCGTATGTGACCGGCCAGGTGACCCGGGAGACCGCGGTCATCCAGGCCGAGCACGTGCTGCGCGCGCTGGAGAACGCGACCACCCGTATCGGCCGCGCGCTCACCGTGCACGCCGACGCCCCGCCGGGCGACCCGTTCAGCCTGGCCCTGGAGTCGGCTGAGATGGCCCACCCGGAGCTGCTCGCCGACCTGGCCGCACGGTCCCCGGGTGAGCCGTACCGGACGTTCCTGCTCTACCTGGCCCGGCGGCTCGAGGCGACCCGGCTGCGGCACGCCGACCTGGCCTACCGCCGCGCCGAGGACTTCCGCCGTGACCTGCTGCTGATTCGGGAGTCGCTGGCTGCGGCGGGTGCCACCCGGCAGGCGTTCGGCGAACTGCAGCAGCTGATCTGGCAGGTCGAGACGTTCGGTTTCCACCTGGCCGACCTGGAGATCCGGCAGCACAGCGCGGTGCACGGCCGCGCGCTGGCCGAGGTCCGCGCGGGCGGGCCGCTGTCCGACCAGACGTCCGAGGTGCTGGCCACGTTCCGGGCGGCCAGCTGGATCCAGGACCGGTTCGGCGTCGCGGCCTGCCGGCGGTACGTGGTCAGCTTCACCCGGTCCGCGGCCGACATCGCGGCCGTGTACGAGCTGGCCGCCCGGGCCGCCCGGAGCGGCCGGCCGCCGGTGCTCGACGTGGTGCCGCTGTTCGAGAGCGGCGCGGACCTCGGCCACGCCACCCGGGTGCTCAGCGAGATGCTCGAGCTGGAGCCGGTCCGGGAGCGGCTGGCCGCGAACGGGCGCCAGCTCGAGGTCATGCTCGGCTACTCCGACTCAGCCAAGGAACTCGGGCCGGTCAGCGCCACGCTGCGGCTGTACGACGTGCAGGGGCAGCTGGCCCGCTGGGCCGCGGACCACGACATCCGGCTGACCCTGTTCCACGGCCGGGGGGGCGCGCTGGGCCGGGGCGGCGGGCCGGCCGGGCGGGCCGTGCTGGCCCAGGCACCCGGGTCGGTGGACGGCCGGTTCAAGGTGACCGAGCAGGGCGAGGTGATCTTCGCCCGGTACGGTAACCCGGTCATCGCCCAGCGGCACCTGGAGCAGGTCACCTCGGCCGTGCTGCTCGCCTCCTCACCGGCCGTGGGGGAGCGGAACGCGGCCGCGGCGGAGCGGTTCGGCGCGGTGGCGGACCGGATGGAGGTGGCCGCGCTGCGCACCTACCGGGCGCTGGTGGAGACCCCCGGGTTCGCCGAATGGTTCACCAAGATCAGCCCGCTGGAGGAGATCAGCGGGCTGCGCATCGGGTCCCGGCCGGCCCGGCGCGGCGTCGGTGTGGTGGGGCTGGACGATCTGCGGGCCATCCCGTGGGTGTTCGCCTGGGCGCAGACCCGGCTGAACCTGCCCGGCTGGTACGGGCTGGGCAGCGGGCTGGCCGAAATGGTCAGCGGCCCGGGCGGCCTGGCCGAGGCGCGGCGGGCCTACCATGGCTGGCCGCTGCTGGCGGTGCTGCTGGACGGGGCCGAGATGAGCCTGGCCAAGACCGACCGGCGGATCGCGGTCCGGCACCTGGCCCTGGGCGGCCGCGACGACCTGGCCGGGCAGGTGCTGGCCGAGTACGACCTGACCCGGCGGCTGGTGCTGGAGGTGACCGGGCACGACCGGCTGCTGGCCGACCGGCACGTGCTGTCCCGCGCGGTGACGCTCCGCGACCCGTACGTGGACGCGCTGTCCTACCTGCAGCTCCGCGCGCTCAGCGAACTGCGCGCGCTGCCCGCCGGGACGGACGGCGGCGACGGGTCCAGCGGTACCGCGCGCCGGGAGCAGCTGCACCGGCTGCTGCTGCTCGCGGTCAGCGGCGTGGCCGCCGGCCTGCAGAACACCGGCTGACGGTCAGCCGGTGGCGGCGGCCAGTTCGGCGCGGCGCTGCTCGTGTGCCGCGGCGCAGGGGTAGCGCGCGCCCGTCCCCTCGCCTGCCAGCAGCCGGCCGATGGCGGCCCGGCAGGCCTCGTCGGCTGGGGTGTAGACCGCCATCCGGGTGCCGGGCACGGCCAGCACGCCGAAGCTGGTGCTGGTCATGGCCAGCCGGTCGAACGCCGGGTGCCGGAACACCTTGATGTAGGTGACCGGGCTGGCCACGTCGTGCTCGGCCCACAGCTTGGCGAACCGCGGGCTGACCGCCTGGAGGCGCTCGATGAACCCGGTCCAGGCGGGCTCGCCGACGTGCCGGCCGTAGTTGCCGCGGAACTGGGCGACCAGGCGGCCGAGCTGCTCGTGCCGGCTGACGTACGGGTGGCAGCACTCCGGGTAGGTGAAGTTCAGCCACAGGATGTTGCGCTCGCCGGGGGCGGCGCCGGTCACCCCCGGCCACAGCGCGGCGTACGCGTCGTTCCAGCCCAGCAGGTCGTAGCGCTCGTTCAGCACGCAGGCGGGCATCGGCACCAGGCCGTCCATGACGCCCTGCACGTCCGGCGGGACCGGCGGGCACGGGGCCGCCGCGGCGCCCCCGGCCAGATCCGGCACGTCGGCCAGCCGGAACAGGTGCTCCCGTTCGGCCTGGTCCAGCTTGAGCGTCTGGGCCACCGCGGTGAGCACCTGCGGGCTGGCGTTGATCGGGCGGCCCTGCTCCAGCCACGTGTACCAGGTCACGCCGACCCCGGCCAGCTGGGCCACTTCCTCCCGGCGCAGCCCGGGGGTACGGCGGCGCAGCCCGGGCGGCAGCCCGGCCTGCTCGGGGCTGATCCGCTCCCGGCGGCTGCGCAGGAAAGCGGCCAGCTCGGCCCGCCGCGGGCCCGCTCCAGCCATCGTCATGCTGCTCATGCTCCCATCGTGCCGGTGCCCCGGCGGGTTTGCCAGGTGGTCCTGGTACCAGGATAAGCAGGCTCTTGGTACCTGGATAAGCGGGGCGGCAAGCTGGCTGACATGACAGACATGGCAACCGTAACCCGGACTGACTCCCGGGTAATCCGCCGGGCCGGGCGGCGCGCGGGCCGCGCTGCCGCGCCGGGCGCGCTGCTGGCCGTCGTGCTGACCGGGCAGTTCATGGCGGTGCTCGACGCCTCGGTGGTCAACGTCGCGGCCCCGTCCATCCACACCGACCTGCACGCTACCGGGGCCGGGCTGCAGCTGGTCATCGCCGGATACGTGATCACCTACGCGGTGGGGCTGGTCACCGGGGCCCGGCTCGGCGACATCATCGGGCACCGCCGGATGTTCCTGGCCGGGCTGGCCCTGTTCACCCTGGCCTCGCTGGGCTGCGGGCTGGCCCCGTCCACCGGGCTGCTGGTGGCGCTGCGGTTCGTGCAGGGCGCGGGCGCCGCGGCGATGATCCCGCAGGTGCTCAGCCTGATCCAGCGCACCTACACCGGCACGGCCCGGGCCCGCGCCATGCGGCAGTACGCGGCGGTGATCGCGGGCGGCGCGGTGGCCGGGCAGATCCTCGGCGGCCTGCTGGTCACCGCGGACCTGTTCGGCAGCACCTGGCGCTCGGTCTTCCTGATCAACGTGCCGATCGGCGCCGCGCTGCTGGCGCTGGGCGCACGCTGGCTGCCGCACGGGGCGGCCGACCGCGGCCGCGGCCTGGACCCGGCCGGGCTGGCCCTGCTGACCCCGGCCGTGCTGGCCCTGGTGCTGCCGCTGGTCCTCGGCCAGCCCGAGCACTGGCCGGTGTGGGGCTGGGCCTGCCTGGCCGCCAGCGCCGTGGCGTTCGCCCTGTTCACCGTCATCGAGCGGCGGGTGGCGGCCCGGGGCGGCGCGCCGCTGATCCCGGGCCGGGTGCTCCGGCTGCCCGGCGTGACGCTGGGCATCGCCGCCCTGTTCGTCACCATGGCCGTGTTCGGCGGGTTCTTCTTCGCCCTGGCCCTGCACCTGCAGGGTGGCCTGGGCGACACCCCGCTGCGGGCCGGCCTCACGTTCGCCCCGGCCGCGGCGGCGTTCGCCGTGGTCAGCCTCAACTGGCAGCGGCTGCCCGCCCGGTGGTTCGGTGGCCTGGTCATCGGGGGCTTCGCCGCCTACGCGGCGGGCCTGCTGCTGCTGGCCGCGCTGCTGCACGGCGGCAGCCACGGCGGCCTGGCGGTGTACTGGGCGCTGGCCCTGACCGGGGCCGGGATGGCCGCCGCGTTCGGCCCGCTGATGACGTCGGTGCTGCTCCGGGTGCCGGTGGCCGACGCGGCCGACGCCACCGGGGTGATCGTCACCGTCAACCAGCTGGCCATCGTGATCGGGGTGGCGACGTTCGGCACGCTGTACCTGAACCTGGCCGGGCAGCTGCCCGCGGGCGGCTCGCAGGCGGCGTTCCGGCTGCTGTCCGCGCACGCGGTGACGGTGACCTGCGTGGTGCTGGCCGCCGCGGCGGTGGGCGGCGGGGTGCTGGCCGCGATCCGCGCCGCCGCCACCCGCCAGTAACCCGCGGGAACCGCCACCCGCCCCGCTACCTGCGGTGGCCCGGCCCCCGTGGCCGGGCCACCGCCGGCTCAGCGCGAGCGCGGGGAACCGGGCGGGATCGGCACCCGCAGGTGGCTGAGGTTGGCCTGGCTGGGCGGCAGGTAGTACCAGTTGTTAACCTGGGTCGAATTCCCGGTCACCCAGATCATCCGGAGCGGCAGGTAGGTCGCGGTACTGACCCAGAGGAAGACCGGCTTCCCCACGAAGAACCCCGACGCGGTCTGGGCCAGCTTGATGGCCGGCTGCCCGCGCAGCCGGGCGTGGCCCACGATCCGCCACTGCCCCCGGGCGATCTGCCGGGCCAGGTCGGTTCCGCCGGGAGAGGGGGTGTAATCCTCGTACGGCATGATCCCGGTGTGCTCCGACCAGGTTCCGGCCCGGGTTTCAAACCTGCCCCAGCCGCAGCCGGTCTGCCCGGTCCCGGCATAACAGACGACGATCAGCCGGGCCGGCTCGTTCTGGCCGTACCTCGAGGGGTGGGGGACGACCGTGGTGTAGCCGTCGTCCTCGGTCAGCTTCACCGGACCTGTCGCCTGGGATGCTCCCCGGGGAATGGCGCTCCAGGCATCCCGCACGTATATCACCTGGCCCGGGCTGGGCACGGCCGGCCAGTTCCAGGTCCGGTCGGTCTGGACCAGATGGCCCGCCGTGACGGCGGTCACCGTGTCGTAGGCGAGGTCGTCGGCTGCCGCGTCGAACGCGGTCAGCATGGCCCTGGCCACCGCCGCGGACGTCGGATGCCGCCCGGGTGACACGGTGATCGGCCCGCGGGCTATGAGCGGGGGACTCGGGAGGACCGGGAAGTTACCCGGGCCGGCGGGCCGGCCGGGCGAGCCACCGAGCACCAGGGCCAGCGTCACCGCCGCCACCGTCACCGCGGCGGTGGCCAGCACCGCCAGCCGGGCCCACCTGGGCCCCGGGATCAGCCGCCGGCCCGGCCTGGCCGGCCCCCGCCGGCCGCGGAGCAGCGCCAGTCCCCGCCGCCGCGGGCCGGCCTCACGCAGCGCGCTCAGTACCTCGTCCGCGCCCCGCGCCCGGCCCGCCAGCTCCGCGAAGGCCGCCCGGACGTCAGCCTCCGTCCGGGCCGGCTGCCTGCCCAGACCGTCCATCAGCATGTCTCCTTACCTGGGGTACCAGCCGCCAGCGGCTCGTCCAGCTCGACCCGCAGGGCCGCGAGCGCCCTGAACACGTGACCGCGCACCGTGCTCTGCGTGCAGCCCATGACGTCCGCGATCTCCGCATCGGAAAAGCCCTCGTAGTAGCGGAGCACGAGCGCTGTCCGCTGCCGCCGGGACAGCTTCACCAGCTCGGCCAGCAGGGCCTCACGATCGGCGTATCCCTCGGCCGGGTCGGGTGCCGAAGGCCCGGTCAGGTGGCCGCTCATCCCGGACGGGATCAGCCGCCAGGACCGGCGCCGCCATGAGAGATACTCGTTGACCACCATCTTGCGGACGTACGCCTCGGGCCGGTCCAGCTGGCCGATCTCCGGCCACCGCCCGCTCACCCGGATCAGGACCTCCTGGACCAGGTCCTTGGCCAGGTCTGCGTCCCCGGTCAGCGCCGTGGCGAAGCGCAGCATGGCCGGCAGCCGGGCAGCAGCGAAATCATCAAACGTCATCGGGCCTCCGCGTCCAGGCTCACACCCAATAAACGTGGCCCGGGCCCGGTCTGTTTGTTTGGCGGGTACGGTCGCTTCGTGGGCACCGGCACCGACCTGCACCGGCCGCCACTGGACGCCGGACGGCTGCGCCAGCGGCTGATCGCGCCCGGCGGGCTGTGGCGCGACGTCCGGGTCGTGCCGGAGACCGGGTCGACCAACGCCGACCTGCTCGAAGCGGCCCGGAGCGGGGCGGCCGAGGGGCTGGTCCTGGCGGCTGAAGCGCAGACCGCCGGGCGGGGACGGCTGGGCCGGGCCTGGTCCGCACCGGCCCGGGCCGGGCTCGTCTGCTCGGTGCTGCTCCGGCCCGCCGGCGTGCCGTCGGCCCGGCGGGGCTGGCTGCCGCTGCTCACTGGGGTGGCCGTGGCGGCCGCGGTGCGCGCCCAGACGGCTGTGCCGGCCTGCCTGAAGTGGCCCAACGACGTGCTGGTGGGGGAGCGGAAGCTAGCCGGCATCCTGGCCGAAGCGCACGGCGACGCGGTCGTGGTCGGCATCGGGCTGAACGTCACGCTGCGCCCGGCGGAACTCCCGGTCCGCACCGCCACCTCGCTGCTCATCGAGGACGCCGCTGTCCCGGACCGGGACGCGCTGCTGGTGGCGATCCTCACCGAGCTGGCCGGCCGGTACCAGGGCTGGCGGGCCGATCCGGGCGCGACCGGGCTGCGCCGGGACTACCTGCGCCGGTCCGCGACCGTCGGCCGGGACGTCCGCGTCGAGCTGCCCGGCGGAACGCTGCTCACCGGCACCGCCGAGGACGTGGACGACGCGGGCCGCCTGCTGGTCCGGGGCGGCGGCGGGCTGGTCCCGGTGGCAGCCGGGGACGTGCTGCACGTCCGCTGAGCCCCGGCCCGTGTCGGGCTGCTCAGGTAGCCGGTTCCGTGTCACCATGTGCGCTATGCGCAAGGAGGATCTGCTCGCTGAGGGCGAGTGGAGTGTGCTGCTGCTGCACCCGCACTGGAAGACGGTGGTGCGGCCGGTACTGCTGCTCATCCTGGTGCTGGCCGCCCTCGGTGCGCTGCTCTATTTCCACGGCCACCTCCCCCCGCCGGTGTTTCTCGGCTCCGGTGTGCTGGCCGCCGCCGTGCTGCTGGCCGGGGTGGCCGTCCCGGTACTGCGCTGGCGGACCACGACCTACGAGCTGACCACCCGCCGTCTGCGGCTGCGCCGCGGCATCCTGTCCCGCACCGGCCGGGACTTCCCGCTGATCCGGATCAGTGACGTCTCGTTCTCGCACGGGCTGATCGACCGGCTGCTCGGCTGCGGCCAGCTGACCGTGGAGTCCGCGGGCGAGCACGGCCAGCTCGTGCTGGCCGACATCCCGCACGTCGAGATGGTCCAGGCCACGCTGTTCCAGCTGGTCGAGGACGAGCAGCAGCGGCTGTCCCGGGAGGAACACTAGGCCGCCGGGCCGCCGCGGTCCGGCGGCGGGTTAGCCTTCGCTCATGGATGGGGTGCAGGTACGCCGGCATGTGATCGGCCACGGCCGGGTGGCGGAGATCGTTCTGGACCGGGCTTCCGCGCTTAACGCCCTCAACACGGTGATGCTGGTCCGGCTGGCGCAGGTGTGCGCCGAGCTCAAGCCGGACGGCGACGTGCACGCGGTGGTGCTCACCGCGGCCGGGGACCGGGCGTTCTGCGTGGGAGCGGACCTCAAGGAACGCAACGCGATGAACGACACGCAGCTGCTGGCCCAGCGGGCGGTGTTCCGGGCCGCGTTCGGCGAGCTGCTCGGGCTGCCCCAGCCGGTGGTCGCCGCGGTGCACGGATACGCCCTGGGCGGTGGCTGTGAGCTGGCGCTCTGCTGTGACATCGTGGTGGCCGACGAGACTGCGGAGTTCGGGCTGCCGGAGGTCACGGTGGGCCTGGTGCCGGGCTGCGGCGGCACCCAGCTGACGGTCCGCCGACTGGGCGCGGGCCGGGCCGCCGACCTGGTGCTGACCGGGCGCCGGGTCAAGGCGGCCGAGGCGGAACGGATCGGCCTGGCCGACCGGGTGGTGCCGGCCGGAGCGGCGGACGCCGTCGCGCTGGAGATCGCGGGCGCCGTCGCGGCCAACTCCCCGGTCGCCGTGCGGGCGGCCAAGCGGGCCATGCGCCACGGCTGGGCGGCCGCGCTGGACGCCGCGCTGGACATCGAGGACGCCGCCTGGCGGGCCGCCGCGCTGTCCGCGGACCGGCGCGAGGGCATCGCCGCGTTCAACGAGAAGCGGGCGCCCCAGTGGCTGGGGGAATAACAGTGGCCCGGGGAGCGACAGTGGCCCGTGGGATCAGCGTGGCCGGGGGAGTGAGCCGATGAATGACCTGCCCGCGCGCATCTCACTGCGCGAAGTGGGACCCCGGGACGGGCTGCAGAACGAGGACCCGGTGCCGACCGCGGCCAAGGTCGAGCTGATCAACACGCTGGCCCGGACGGGGATCTCCCGGATCGAGGCGGTGTCTTTCGTCCGGGCCGAGGCGATCCCGCAGATGGCCGACGCGGATCAGGTGTGGGAGAAGATCACCCGGGCGCCCTCGGTCCGGTATTCGGCGCTGGCACCGAACCTGCGTGGTGCCCGCCGGGCGCTGGACGCCGGGTTCACCGAGGTCGAGGTGGTGGTGTCGGCGTCGGACACGCACAACCGGCGGAACGTGAACCGGGGCACCGCCGAGTCGCTGGACGACATCGCGGCGATCATTGATGAGGCGCACCGCCGCGGCGCGACCTGCCAGGTCGTGGTGGCCACCGCGTGGGGCTGCCCGTACCAGGGTGACCTGCCAGCCGGCCGGGTGCTGGGCGTGGCCAGCCGGGCCGTGGCCGACGGGGCCGACTCCATCTCGTTCGGCGACACCACCGGGATGGCCACGCCACGCCGAGTGACCGAGCTGGTCGGCGGGTTCCGCGCCCGGCACCCGGAGGTACCGCTGAACCTGCACTTCCACAACACCCGGGGCACCGGGCTGGCCAATGTGCTGGCTGCCCTGGAACTCGGCGTGGACGACTTCGACGCATCCGTGGGCGGCCTGGGCGGCTGCCCGTACGCGCCGGGCGCGTCCGGCAACATCGCCACCGAGGAACTCGTGCACATGGTGGAGGACATGGGTGTCGGCACCGGCGTGGACCTGGCCGCGATGATCGGCGCGGCCGAGGAGGCGGAGCGCATCGTGGGACGGCAGCTGCCGTCCCAGGTGCTGCGGGCCGGCCCGCGGACCCGGACGGTGGCGCCGTGACGGCCCAGGACCAGGCGGCCGGCCGGGGCCAGGAGGGAGCCGCGCCGGACGGGGCCGCCCAGGCCGGGCACCCCGAGCTGGCCGGGCTCCGCGCGTCCGTCGAGCGCGGCGGCGCGGCCAAGTATCATGCGGCGGCCGCGGCGGCGGGCAAGCTGTTCGCCCGGGACCGGATCGCCGCCCTGGTCGACGCGGGCTCATTCACCGAAGACGGGCGTTATGCCAATGTGGCCGCGGAGGGGCTGCCGGCGGATGGCGTGGTGACCGGCACCGGCCTGGTGGATGGCCGGCCGGTGGCGCTGATGGCCAACGACTCCACCGTCAAGGCGGGCTCGTGGGGCGCGCGCACCGTAGAGAAGATCATCCGGATCATCGAGAAGGCATACTCGGCCGGGCTGCCCATGATCTACCTGGTCGACTCGGCGGGCGCGCGGATCACCGACCAGGTCGACATGTTCCCCGGCCGCCGCGGGGCCGGGAAGATCTTCCACAGCCAGGTCCGCGCGTCCGGCTCGATCCCGCAGGTGTGCGCGCTGTTCGGGCCGTCCGCGGCGGGCGGCGCGTACATCCCGGCGTTCTGCGACTACGTGGCCATGGTGGACGGCAACGCGTCCATGTACCTGGGCAGCCCGCGGATGGTCGAGATGGTGGTCCGGGAGCAGACCACGCTGGAGGAGATGGGCGGCGCCCGGATGCACTGCACCGTGTCCGGCTGCGGTCATTACCTGGCCCAGGATGAGCCGGACGCGCTGGCCGCGGTCCGCTCCTACCTGTCCTACCTGCCCGGCAACTGGCAGCAGCGGCCGCCCGCCGCGGCGGCCGCGCCCCCCGAGCCGGGCATCGACCTGGCCGCGCTGGTCCCGGTCAGCGAGCGGCAGGCATTCGACATGCGCCGGTACGTCCGCGGCCTGGCCGACGCCGGGTCGTTCTTCGAGATCCACGCGCTGTGGGCGCGCGAGCTGACCATCGGCTTCGCCCGGCTGGACGGCCAGGTGACCGGGGTGGTGGCGAACAACCCGATGTTCAAGGGCGGGGTGCTGTTCACCGACTCGGCGGACAAGGCGGCCCGGTTCATCCAGCTGTGCGACGCGTTCAGCGTGCCGCTGCTGTTCCTGGCCGACGTGCCCGGTTTCATGGTCGGCACGGCGGTGGAGAAGCAGGGCATCATCCGGCACGGGGCCAAGATGATCAGCGCGGTGGCCGAGGCCACGGTGCCGAAGATCTGCGTGGTGGTACGCAAGGCCTACGGGGCCGGACTGTACGCGATGGCCGGCCCGGGTTTCGAGCCGGACGCCACGCTGGCCCTGCCCACGGCCAAGATCGCGGTGATGGGCGCGGAGGCGGCGGTCAACGCGGTGTACTATAACAAGCTGGCCGCCATCGCCGACCCGGCCGAGCGGGAGCGGGAGACCAGCCGGCTCCGGGCCGAGTACGACGCGGACATCGACGTGCTCCGGCTGGCCAGCGAGCTGGTGGTGGACGACGTGGTGCAGCCCGCCGGGCTGCGCGCCGAGCTGATCCGCCGGTTCGCCGCCGCTTCGCGGAAGGATCGCGCGTTCTCCCGCCGCCGGCACGGGATTACCCCGGTCTGACCGCCCGCCGGCTGGCCAGCCGGGGCAGCGGCTACGAGCTACGGGTTCGCGCCGTGCCTGCCGGGTGGACGAGCGCGCACGCCACCCGGTCCAGGAAACTGCGGATTGTCGCCGTGGCGCAATGGCGGACGATCGCTTGGTCCAGCTCGGCGCCAGCGGGACCAGGCTGGGGCCGGTACCCCCCGGCCAGGCCAAGTGCCGTGGTCCGGTCCCCGGCCGGGACCAGCATGAGGTCAGCATCCAAGGCTACGAACAGCTTGCCGTCGGATGAGATGGCCTCCCACTGCAGCGCGATATGGGCGCAGTCATCTGTTTGCGCTGCGTGGCCGAGGCGGACGCCGGCCAGCCGGGTCAGGCCAGCCGCCGGGCCAGCCACCCGCACCAGGCCGGTGATGCCCTCACCGTAGGCCACCTCGGACGCTCCCAGCAGCATCCCGTCGCTGGCCAGGATCGCCAGCCGGGGCCTGGCGGCCGGGAAGCTGGCGTCGAGCAGAAGACGGTCGCCAACGGCAATATGACCTGTCACAGCACCAGTCCACCGATCCGGCACCAGCCGCGCAGTGGTCACAAGTCCCATTTCTGTTGTCAAAGGTCACGGGCATCTTGCCCGGCGCGCGGGATGTTGCTCTGACCTGGGGTGCGAGGCCGATCGCGGCTGGCTGGCCTGCTCTCGGCGCTACCATCAGTGCATGACCTGTGTGCTGCTCGCTGAGGACGACGCGTCAATCTCCGAGCCATTGGCCCGGGCGCTGCGCCGCGAGGGTTACGACGTGGACGTCTCGTCGGACGGGCCGGGGACGCTGGAAGCCGCCACGGCCGGCGGTATCGACCTGATCGTGCTGGACATCGGGCTGCCCCGGCTGGACGGGCTGGAGGTGTGCCGCCGCCTCCGGTCCGACGGGCAGACCGTGCCGGTGCTCATCCTCACCGCCCGGGCGGATGAGGTGGACACGGTAATCGGCCTCGACGCCGGCGCCGACGACTACGTTACGAAGCCGTTCCGGCTCGCCGAGCTGCTGGCCCGGGTACGCGCGCTGCTCCGCCGCGGCACCCCGGAGACCAGCGTGGTACAGGGCGTGCGGGTCGACGCGGATGCCCGCCGGGCCTGGATCGGGGATACGGAACTCGAGCTCACCACAAAAGAGTTTGACCTGCTGAGCGTGCTGGTGAGTGACGCGGGGAAGGTGGTCACCCGTGAGCAGATCATGCGGGAGGTCTGGGACAGTAAATGGTGGGGGTCCACCAAGACGCTGGACATGCACATCTCGTGGCTGCGCCGCAAGCTGGGCGATGACGCGCACAACCCGCGGTACATCACCACGGTGCGCGGCGTGGGCTTCCGCTTCGAGCGGGGCGACTGACCGCTGCCTGGTGCCCGCCCGGCGCGCCGGGCGCTGGTGCATCCAGGTCACTATGGGACGCTGAACCGTGCGCCGCCGCCTGCTGGTCTCCACCCTGGCGGTGGCGGTGACGGCTGTCCTGCTGCTGGGCCTCCCGCTCGCGTTCGTGCTCAGCCGGCTGCAGATCAGCGCGGCCGACCAGCAGGTCAGGCGGGACGCGACCACAGTGGCCAAGACGCTGCAGGACCGGGTCAACGCGGGGCTGCCGGCCGACGTGGCCGAGGCCGCGGCGGCGGCCAAGTCGCTGCCCGACCGGTACATCAGCATCCAGCAGGACGGGCTGCACGAGTTCAGCCTCGGGGACCGGCCGCAGGCTGGCGAGGCGATCATCAAGCAGGCGGTGACCCGGGACTTCCAGGTCACCGTGGCGGCCGATGACTCCGTCGAGTACGGGCGGCTGACCGGGGCGCTCGCGCTGATCGGCGCGCTCGCGCTGGCCGCGGTCGCGGTGGCGGTGGCGCTGGCCATGCTGCAGGCCCGGCGGCTGACCCGGCCGCTGGAAGAACTGGCCAGCGCGGCCGACCGGCTCGGCCTGGGTGACGCGCGCCCGCTGGGCCGCCGGTACGGGATTCCCGAGCTGGACCGGCTGGCCGAAGGCCTGGACGGCTCGGCGCGGCGGATCACCGACCTGCTGTCGGCCGAGCGGGACTTCGCCGCGGACGCGTCGCATCAGCTGCGCACCCCGCTGACCGCGCTGTCCATGCGGCTGGAAGAGATGATCGCCACGGCCGGGGACTCCGACGTGGTCCGGGAAGAGGGCGCGGCCGCACTGGCCCAGACCGAGCGGCTGGCCGATGTGGTCAGCCAGCTGCTGGGCCGGACCCGGCGGGCCAGCCGCGGGGTGCCCTCGCTGATCGTCATCGACGACGTGATCGCGCAGCAGGTCATCGAGTGGGATCCGGCGTTCCGCCGGGCCAACCGCAAGCTCGAGGTAGCCGGGGAGAAGGGGCTGTCCGCCTACATCACCCCAGGCGCCCTGGGCCAGGTCATCGCCACCCTGCTGGACAACGCGCTGGTGCACGGGGCAGGGACGGTGACCATCCGCAGCTCGCGGACCCCCAAGTCGGTGGTGGTGGAGGTGCGCGACGAGGGCAGGGGCGTCCCGCACGAGCTGGTGCCGCGCATCTTCGAGCGCAACGTCAGCGGCCGCCCGGGCGGCACCGGGCTGGGCCTGGCCCTGGCCCGTGACGTGGCCACCGCGGACGGGGCCAACGTGGTCCTGGTCCGGCCGCGGCCCGCGGTGTTCGCCGTGTTCCTGCCCCGCGGGCTGCGCGGTCCCGAGGAACCGCCCGTGGTCAGCGGCCCCAAATAGTGCGGCTGCCGCCTCGCCTGCCGGGGCGGCCTGGCCACTCGGGCCGTTACGAATAGCTGGTCGCGTCCGTGATCTGGTCATATGCGTCCTGGCCCAGGCAATGACAGTACAGCCGCCGGGAACTGATCGATAGCCGTCTACTGTGGCCGCCGGGCGAACTCCACGCTGCCACCTCAGCCCTGGACGTCCGCGCCTGTGCCACAGCGAAGCTTCTTGACTCCGCTCACCGGACCGCTCAGGAGAAGTCCGCGGCGGTGATGCCGTGGGGGTGCCCAGGTGGCCACTCCACCAGCTCGATCCGGTAGCCATCCGGGTCGGTGAGCCACGACGTCTTCGGGCCGCGAGGGCCGCCCGGGTACTGGACAGGTCCCGGCTCCAGGCCGGCCTCGGTCAGCCGCTCCAGGGTGGCGGCAAGTGTGTCCACCTGGATCGCGAGGTGGTCGACGCCGCTGCCCACGTCGACGCGTCCGCCGACGGGGCGGTGGACCAGTTCCAGCGAGGCCGCCGGTTCGCCGGGGAACCTGAGGATGACGAGGTGACTCCCGTCACCGCCGTCGACCCTGCCCAGCTCGACGTAGCCCAGGGTGGTATAGAAATCGAGCGAGCGGTCCAGGTCGGTGACGCGGTAGGCGACGAAGAGCGTCTTCACGCGGCCTGCTCGGGTCGGCGCACTCGGTAGCGGAGGTGCGTGACGTCTCGGTCCTCGAGCCGTCGGACGAGGCTGAGTTCGATGTGATCGCCATCGAGGTGGTCGAACAGTCGCCGGCCGTCCCCGAGGAGGACCGGAACCAGGTGGATCTCCATCTCGTCGATGAGCCCGGCCCGGAGGAGCGCTTGGGCCGCGCCCGCCCCATGGACCATGATCGGCCGGTCCCCGGCGGCCGCGCGAGCCTGGCGGGCGCAGTCCTCGACGTCGGTGACGAATCGCGCGTGGCCGGGTGGCACGTCCCCGTCATCCACATGGTGGGTGAGGACGAAGATCGGCACTCCGTCGTGATGGTCGCCCTGCCACCGCCCGGCGAGTTCGAAGGTCCGACGGCCGGAGATTACCGCGCCGGTCGCCAGCGCCTCGCGATAAACTTGTCCGCTGGGACCGTCGGATTCCCGGTCGTCGAGCCAGTTGAAAAGACGCCCACCGCCGCGTCCGAGCTCCTGGCCCGGTCGATCGTCCGGACCGGCGACGTAGCCGTCGAGCGACATCGACATATACAGCCGAATCGGATTGCTCATTCTGGCCTCCATTTCCCCTCCATGGTGTGGGGATACTCCGCTCCTCGCCCCGTCGGGGCGGGAGTGTCAAAGTGGGAGACTTCAGGCAGCAGGCAAACTCATCGCCATGAGGGATGGCCCGGGATATTGCCAGATCCTGTCGATGAGGTCTTCTCAGCCGGCGTCCGCCGCGACCGGTGACGACCGCGTCGTCGGGTGTGATGGAGGCCGGCCGCTCGATGAGCTTGCCTTTGTGGAACAGCGCTCCGGCCTGGACGAGGGCGGCCAAGTGCGGCGCGTTGACCGTTCGCCATCGGTTTGGGGCGGCCTCGATGAGCTTGCAGGCCATCGCGAGCCCGGCTGCGCGGGAGCCGGAGCCCTTGGTGACTTTCGTTCTCAAACGTACGGTCGCGAAAGTAGATTCGATCGGATCCGTCGTTCTCAGGCCAGCTCAATGCCCGGCCGGATACCGGAAGAACTCGACCCGCACATCGGTGTCATCGACGATCTTGGCCACCACGACGAATCCCGCTTCGTCATCGCTCCGCTGCTCGCAGCCGCTGGGCATCCCGGCGAAGCACTGACTGAATTCGAGGCCGTCCGCCAGCTTCTAGCTGAAGCCGTCGGCGCGGACTCGACTCCAGTTCGCAACCTCGACCAGCAAGTCCACCAGCTGAGGCCCGGTTAGCCGGCCTTGGCCAGGGCGGCGTGCCGCTGGCTGCCGGCGATGGCGTGCCAGGCCAGGTAGATGATCGCGGTGATCACGAAGCCGGCCTCGAACGTCAGGTCGCCGACCGACGGGATGTGCTTGGGGATCACGCCGACATACTCGGTCTGGTTGGAAAACAGCCAGATCGACACGACGACGCCGACCAGCATGGATACCGGCCCGGCCCAGTTCGTGTAGCTCTTGTCGAACAGCAGCCGCTCCAGCTTCCGCGGGTCCTGCCCACGGTGCAGGAACTGGTCGCAGAACATCACGGCCAGCCAGGGCGCGATCCAGTACGCGATGACCAGCAGGAAGTTCTGGTATTTGGTGCCCGCGTCATGCAGCCCGGTCAGCGCGACGATGAAGCCGATCACGCCGAACACCAGGGCCACGATGGCCCGGCGCAGCGCCAGCGGCAGCCTGATGCCGAGCGCGGTGAAGGACAGCGCGCCGGAGTAGATGTTCAGCACGTTGGCCGCGACCGCGCCGATCGCGATGGCCAGCAGGGTCAGGTCGGCCAGCGCGGTGGGCAGGTTCCCGGTGAACGCGCCGGTGGGGTTGCTGTTGATGGCGCCGATACCGGTGACCGTGGCCGACGCGGCCCCGGCCGCCTCCAGCAGCACGCAGGACACGAACACGCCCAGGCCGGACCACCAGGCGATGGCCAGTTTGCTGGTGTCCGGCTTGAAGTACCGGGTGTAGTCCGACGCGTACGGGTTCCAGCCGACCGCGTAGCCGAACGCCGCGCCCAGGGTGAGCAGGAAACCGCCGATCCCGCCGCCGTGCGACGGGGCGCCCGGGCTGGACTTGGTGAAGATCCAGATGGTGGCGACGACAAAGATGATGGCCAGCACCGGGAACGCGTACCGCTCGAACGCGTGCACCAGGTTGTGCCCGAAGAACGCGATCACGATCTGCGCCGCCACGATGATCACCAGGCACAGCCACTTGGGCAGGTGGGTCAGCGTGTTGAGCGCGAACGTGCCGCTGACGCTGTTCACCGCGAACCAGCCGACGCCGGCGGTGATCGCGTTCAGCCCGGCGGGCAGCGCGTTGCCCCAGTAGCCGAAGCCGAGCCGGGAGATCACCATCTGCGGCACGCCGTGCGCCGGCCCCTCGGCGCCGAGCAGGCCCTGGGTGACCGAGCCGAGCCCGGTGCCGACCACGATGGCCAGCAGCGCCTGCCAGAAGTTCAGCCCGAAGAACGCCACCCCGATCACGCCGACGAACACGGTGGCGAACTCGAAGTTCGGCGAGGTCCAGGTCCAGAACAGCTGCAGCGGCTTGCCGTGCCGCTCGCCCAGCGGGATGAACTCGGCGCCGCCGGGCTCTACGGCCACGACCTTGGTGCCGTACTCACCCTCGCGGATGACCACGCCAGGCGGTGGCTCGGCCTCGAGGAGGCGGCTCTGTTGCTGCTCAGGTGCCGACATCGGCGTGCTCCTTACGGCATCGTGCTGGTCGGGTCTCCCCGCGGCCGGGCCGACATCCCCACGGACGCGCTGATGATAATTCGCACTATGACCGGCAGTTGTTTCCAGTGCGTTAAATATCCCGTGACCCTGCCGCGGTGACAAGCATTACTGCGCGGGACGGCCGGCGTGCGGCCGGGGGCGCTGCCTCGTAGGCTACGGCGGGTGACCGATGATCAGGGCGCCAGGTCCCCGTTTCCCGTCGTGGGCATGGTCGGCGCCGGGCAGCTGGCCCGGATGACGTACCAGGCGTCCATCCCGCTCAGGGTCGGGTTCCGGGTGCTGGCTGATACGGCCACGGACAGCGCCGCTCAGGTCTGCGCGGACGTGCGGCTGGGTGACTATCACAACCTGGGCGACCTGCTCGCGTTCGCGGCCGGCTGCGACGTGGTCACGTTCGATCACGAGCACGTGCCGGAGGAGCACCTGGCCGCGCTGGAGGCCGCCGGGGTGCCGCTGGCGCCGGGCGGGGGCGCGCTCCGCTATACCCAGGACAAGCTGGCCATGCGTGCGGAGCTGACCCGGCTCGGGGTGCCATGCCCCCGGTTCACCCCGGTGGCTGACGTGGCCGACGTGACCCGGTTCGCCGAGCAGGCAGGCTGGCCGATCGTGCTCAAGGCGGTGCGCGGCGGCTACGACGGGCGCGGCGTGTGGGTGTGCGATGACGCTTTTGCCGCCGGAGAGGTGCTGGCGCACGGCATCGCGCTGCTGGCCGAGGAGTACGTGCCGTTCCGCCGGGAGCTGGCCGCGCTGGTCGCCCGGTCGCCGCACCGGCAGGGCGCGGCCTACCCGGTGGTGGAAACGGTGCAGCGGGACGGTGTCTGCCACGAGGTACTCGCCCCCGCCCCTGGGCTGAGCGCCGCACTGGCCGAGGACGCGCAGCGGCTCGCCCTGGAGATCGCCGACGCGCTCGGGGTGACCGGGCTGCTGGCCGTGGAGCTGTTCGAGGCCGGCGGCGGGCTGCTGGTCAACGAGCTGGCCATGCGGCCGCACAACAGCGGGCACTGGACCATCGAGGGAGCGGTCACCTCGCAATTCGAGCAGCACCTGCGGGCCGTGCTCGACCTCCCGCTCGGCGCGCCACGGCCGGCCGCCGGGCAGACTGTCATGGTCAACGTGTTCGGCGGCCAAGACCCGGATCTGTACGACAAGTACATCCACGTGATGGCGGCCGATCCCGGCATGAAGGTGCACCTGTATGGCAAGGCGGTCCGGCCCGGCCGGAAGATCGGCCACGTCACGGTGACCGGCAGCGGGGCCGGCGAACAGAACCTGGCCGCGCTGCGCGACCGGGCGTTGCGCGCGGCCAGCTACCTGGCCACCGGTAAGGAGCGGGGAGAATGAGCGCGGTGCTGGGCGATGGCGGCCCACTGGTCGGGGTGGTGATGGGCAGCGACTCGGACTGGCCGGTGATGGCGGCGGCGGCCGCCGCGCTGGCCGAGTTCGGCGTGCCGCACGAGGCCGACGTGATATCCGCGCACCGGATGCCGCACGAGATGATCGATTACGGCGCGGCCGCGGCCGGCCGTGGCCTGCGGGTGATCATCGCCGGGGCGGGCGGCGCCGCGCACCTGCCCGGCATGCTGGCCGCGGTGACCCCGCTGCCGGTCATCGGGGTGCCGGTCCCGCTGAAGCACCTGGACGGGCTCGACTCGCTGCTGTCCATCGTGCAGATGCCGGCCGGCGTGCCGGTCGCCACCGTGGCGGTCGGCGCGGCGCGGAACGCGGGCCTGCTCGCGGTGCGCATCCTCGGCGCCAGCGACCCGGCCCTGCGCGACCAGATGGCCGTTTTCCAGCGCGGCCTGCGGGACATGGCGCGGGCCAGGGGAGCGGCGCTGCGGGACCGGCTGGCCGGCCCAGGTACCGGACGCCCGGGGGCGGGGGACCCGGGTGCGGGGGACCCGGGCACGGCGGACCCGGGCACGGCGGACCCGGGCACGGCGGACCCGGGGGCGGGGGATGGGCCGGGCCGGTAACACCTCCGGCGCTGGCTCCGGCCGCGGCGCCCTACCATCGAGTAATGATCTCTGACTTCCCTGCCTTTGCCCTGACCGAGGAGCATGAAGCGCTCCGCGCGGCAGTCCGCGAGCTGGCCGATGACAAGATCGCACCGCGGGCGCGCGAAGTGGATGAGTCGGGCGAGTTTCCCTGGGATACGTTCGAGGCGCTGGCCAAGGCGGACTTCGCGGCGGTGCACATCCCGGAGGCGTACGGCGGGGCGGGCGCGGACGCCATCGCGACCACGATCGTGATCGAGGAGGTGGCCCGGGCCTGCGCGTCGTCGTCGCTGATCCCGGCGGTGAACAAGCTGGGCACGGTGCCGTTGCTGCTGGCTGGTTCCGAGCAGCTGAAGCAGCGGTACCTGCCGCCGGTGGCGGCCGGGGAGGCGATGTTCTGCTACGCGCTGTCCGAGCCGGAGGCGGGCAGCGATGCCGCGGCCATGACCACCCGCGCGGTGCGCGATGGCGAGTCCTACGTGCTGAACGGTGTGCAGCGATGGATCACCAACGCCGGGGTGTCGCGGTTCTACACCGTAATGGCGGTCACCGACCCGGCCGCGGGGGCCAACGGGATCTCGGCGTTCGTGGTGGAAAAGGACGACCCGGGGTTCTCGTTCGGCGCGCCGGAGCAAAAGCTGGGCCTCAAGGGGTCGCCGACCCGGGCGCTGTACTTCGATGACTGCCGGATCCCGGCGGACCGGATCATCGGCGGCGAGGGGACCGGGTTCAAGACCGCGCTGGCCACGCTGGACCACACCCGGGTCACCATCGCCGCGCAGGCAATCGGGATCGCGCAGGGCGCGCTGGACTATGCCACCGGATACGTGCAGGAGCGGCGCCAGTTCGGCAAGGCCATTGCGGAGTTCGAGGGTGTGCAGTTCATGCTGGCCGACATGGCCATGAAGGTCGAGGCGGCCCGGCAGCTGACGTATGCGGCGGCGGGCAAGTCGGAGCGGGCCATGGCTGGGGACCGCGCCGCGGACCTGACGTTCTTTTCCTCGGCCTGCAAGTGTTTCGCGTCGGACGTGGCCATGGAGGTGACCACCGACGCGGTCCAGCTGCTCGGCGGCTATGGGTACGTCAGGGACTACCCGGTCGAGCGGATGATGCGCGACGCCAAGATCACCCAGATCTACGAGGGCACCAACCAGATCCAGCGCGTGGTGATGGCGCGGCAGATCCTGAAGTAGGCCGCAAGGGCCGCTCTGACCTGCGGCAACGGCGGCTTCGGCGGGCCGTTCGCTGATCATCACCATGTTCTTGATGTGGCCTGCCCGGCCCTCGCGGCCGCGCGGGCGGCGCCTGACCCGCCCGGTGCGCAGGCAGCGGGCTAGTTCGCGGCGCAGCCCACCGCGGCCCTGCACATACAGGGATTGGTAGATGGTTTCGTGGCTCACCCACATCATGGGATCGCCCGGGTGCTCGATCCGCAACCGGCGGGAGATCTGCACCGGTGACCACCACTCTTCCAGCCGCCTGGTGACCTGGGCGGCCAGCTGGGGGGCGGGCCAGCTTGCAGGGCTTGGGCCGCCGGGCCTGCCCGCGGGCCCGCTGATGAGCCCGCCAGGCCCGGTAGGCCTCCCGCCCGCCGCTGGCGGCGACCTCCCGGGACACCGCCGAGACCGCCCTCCCCAGCCGGGCAGCGATCGCGGTGAGCGACTCCCCGGCATGCAGGCCGATGCTGATCTCCTCACGGTCGGCCAGCGTCAGCCGCCCCGGCCCTGGCACCCAGCCATCCACACGGACCGGCCGCCGCGGCGCTTGCCGGGCAATGATCCGCACCAGCTCATGCGAGCAGCCCACCTGAGGCCCGATCTTCCGCAGCGGCCAGCCCGCGCCCTCAGCCGCAACGCCAACTGCCGCTGCTCCACCGACAGATGAACCGGCATCAGTGAACCTCCCCGGACGAGTCACAGAATCCTCTCGACTCGCCGAGGTGTTGCGCTGACCGGTTGAACTCGCCCTGCCTAGCCTCACAGATCCTTGACGGGGCGACCTCAGTTGATCCTTAACACATCCATAGATCAATCTGGCGGTGCTGGCGGTGTGTGATCCGGCAACTGAGGTGCGACGCATATCCGACAGGTGATGTGCGACGTGTGGTCTAGGAAACTGAGGTAGCGGTCCGCGGCCGCTGGCCTGTGATGCTACGCACTGGCTGGGTGGTGGTGCGGCGGTTGCTTCCGGCGGCCGTCTTGCGGTTTTGGCGTGGCTCAGCGCGGGCGGCCTGGTCTTTGGGTTCTAGGGTGTGGCGGGACTGCCGGGATGATTGCCTGGCCTGCTGGCTCCGCTTGCGGCCGAGCTAGCCAGCGCGTGGGAAAGTATCGCGTCCACCACCTGGTCGAGGGGCTGGCTGGCGTCGATGGGGATCGCCCCGAAAGCGCGCAAGCGGCCCTGATATCCCGGCAGGAGGCGGCGTATGTACTCGCGAGAGTCCCCGGCACGGCCCCACTCGTCGTCCTGGCGCGCATCCAGCCGTGCCAGCATGGTGGGCTCGTCGATCTCCAGCAAGAACACCTGGGTGAAGCGATCGGCCAGCTCCAGCTCATTGTCCGCGCCGCCGCAGAGATACAGCGTGGCGGGTGCTGCGGCGCGGATCAGTTCGTCGAGGCGGGCCGGATCCCATTGCCAGCTATGCCGGGAAAGCCAGGCCAAGTCTGGCTCGGCCGGCTCTTCTGCCACCACGGCGCCAGCCAAATCAACGAACCGGGCAAGGAACGGGTCTTCGTCGTCATCGATGCAGGCCAGGCCCCGCCGGGCAAGCACGGCGGCGATCGCCGACTTCCCGGCGCCGGCAGAGCCGGTGATCAACACTGCGCTCATCGGTGCCCATCATCGGCAAGTCCTGACGGCGGCGCAACGAGTTTGTGATCCCACGGGGGCGCGGTCCGGGGCCGCTGGCCTTTGATGCTACGCACCGGCTGGGTGGTGGTGCGGCGGATGACCCGCACGTCGCCGTCGTCCAACTCGACGGTGAGGGTGGTCTCGCAGACCAGCACGGTGACGGTCTGGTGCTTGTGGATGCGGCCGAGGGCGACTTTCTGCCCGACCACCATGATCACGCCGGTGTTGCTGGCCCGGCGCTGGACCCGGATTGGCTCGGCTGAGGGGCGTGGCGGGGGCCCGGCCGGGCGGGCGCCGCGCAGGCCTTTGACCTGCTGTGGGGTGAGCGGGTTCTTGCGGGTGCGCAGCAGCTCGCGGGTGGCCAGGTCATAGAACATCAGCACGGTGGGCTCGATCCGGATGCCGACCTGGCGGCCGCCGAGGATCTCCGCAGCGAGCAGCTGGTGCCCGTCCAGGGAGACCAGGCCGATGCGGGACACGCAGCGTTCCACCTCGACGGCCTCACCGTCCTCGACCGGTGGCAGTGGTGAGGGACCGGCTGGGACGGCTCCCTGGGTGGTGAGCTGGGCGAGGTCGCTGGCGGACAGGTGGGAGCGGACGGTCTTGATCCTGGTTCCGCTGATCAGCACGTGGATCAGGTCGCAGTCGGCCCAGATCCGCGCCACCATCCCGCCCCGGTGGGTGCCCATCCAGAACTGCCGCTGGCACACCATCATGTTCCCGCTCGCCGGGACCACCCGGTCGAACTCGACCGGGCCGCCGTTCCACTCCACGGGCCCGGCGGGAACTGGGGAGCTGGCCACCCCGCCAGCCTGGGGTTCAGCAGCCCCGGGGGTGCTGGCGGTTTCCAGGGCCGCCGGGAGCCACAAGCTGACCAGGTCCCGCTGCCCGGCTGGCACTGGGGCGAACCGCTCAGCTGGGGTGACGGGCGCCTTCACATCTAGTGCCTGGTGGGGCCGGTCAGCGTTGTAGTGCTCCACCCAGGCATCGACCGGCTCCTGGGCTTGCGACACGCAGGTGAACGGGCCAGCGAGGTGTTGACGGCCTGACTATCTGAGCGTCTTGGCCGGGTCTCCGGTCGTGCTCTTTGGCGATGTTGCTGCCTGGTGCTGCTTGGGCGGGCCAGGATTCTGCCGTCCCCATGGAACGTGAGGGATCCC
>Ga0335078_10000873_pt1 | contig 45872 bp, 39 predicted proteins | sample Lox_Sample_32_FD_206711 | JGI IMG/M metagenome (GOLD analysis project Ga0335078, IMG submission 206711) | Soil microbial communities from Loxahatchee National Wildlife Refuge, Florida, United States - Lox_Sample_3.2 | ecosystem: Environmental > Terrestrial > Soil > Wetlands | place: USA...
ATCCGCGTCGTGGTGAATCAACTCGTGCAGGGCCGGAATCGCCGCCATGGCGTTTAGAAGCAACACCAAACCAATCAGCAAGGCGGCTAAAACTGACTTGCCGGACAAAACCGAATGATTCCTCTTGTATTGCAAGACGTTTGCAAGCTAGCAAAGAGCGTGCCGCCAGCAAGCCCTAATTTGTCCGATTTGAAACAATTATCGATTCATGATTTATGGCTGAGAAATCGAATAACCATTACGGTGCGCAAGCGACAATGATAGTATTCAAAGGGCGCTTGCGGAACGGTTTTGGGGCGTTCGCATTGGTGTCACTATAGCATGAAGGCGCTGGCAATATAGATGTATGAACAGTGCGATATCCATTGAATCATGTCTCTTCACGTTTTCACGTCGCCGCAGTCGCCGCGACTGCGGCGATCTCGAGGCGGCAATAAATAATCGCTTTACATTGCGGACACCAAAACGGACACCAAATTGATAAAAACCGATAGGCGTGGATAAAATCGAATTAGCTTGAATAACCAATAAAATCAGGCATATTTGAGCAGCAAGAGCGGGAAATTTTGGTCGAGTCCCACCACCGGCACCACCACGTAAATTTCATAACATGGTGTGGGCCAGGGAGCCGATGGTCCACGCTGGGCGGCACCCATCCCGGATGTCAACGGTGAAAAGCGGAAGGCGGCTGTATGAGGCGGTTAGCGAACCGGCAGTATCCGAATTCGGAGGGGCAAGCTCCGCGTCTCCATTTTCGGGCGTCGTCGAACTCCGCCCTCCGAAATCAGGATATTGCCGCCGAACCGGCAAAACTGGCCCGGGCGGAAGTGAAAAAAAGTACGGCGGGCACTGGGTGCCACGCCGTACTCGGTCATGAACGCAAACACCGAACGCTGAACCCGCATTCAGCGATCCGCAGTTTCCGCTCAGGGTGTTTTTACCCCGTAGAAACGTTGCGGCCCGTTTTTATCGACGGTGACGCTGAACGAGAAATTGCCGCTGCCGTCGAAATGGCCGCTCGTGTTGGTGGTCCACTGGCTGAATGGCAACGCGACATTGGTGCTGTTCAATATCTGATACGACTGGCCCGGAGTGCCGTTGGTGCCGCTGATCAACAGATTCGATCCGGACTGGACACAACTCACGATGTCCGGTTGGGGGGCGTAAAGAACGCCCAGCAGGCCGCTGGCGAGCTGGCTCGTGTCCCAGGCGAGGTTGGGACCGGGCTGCGCCGGCACGATGTTGTTAAACATGCCGGCATAGCTTCCGGCAAAGATCAACTGGAAACTTTGCCCGGGGGCGAACGGATTGCCCTTATCGAGATTCGATACCACCAGCGTTCCGCCGAGCACCGCCGTAATCGCCTGCACCTGGTCATACACGGTGCCGGCATTGGTGACATCCATGTAAATCGTTCCGTTCATGGATATCGTACCGGCAACATTCAGGACTCCGATGACACCCGGACCGCCGACAAACACGGACGAGCCCGGATTGTTGGTCAACGAAGGGCCGATGGTGCCGTTGGCGAGGCCGGTGAGTGTCTGCCCGGCGTTCAGCGTCAGCGTCTGATCGATCCGCCCGCTGACATCGATGGTGGCGTTGGAACCGAGATAGATGAGTGAGCTGGTGACATTGGCCGGATCAATCAACGCCAGTGTGCCGGCGTTGACGTACGTATTGCCCGTGTACTGGCAGTTGCCGCTCAGCGTCAGCGTGCTCGCGCCAAATTTGTAGAGGCTGGCCGACCCGCTGATGGTGTTGGTCAAGGTGAGCGGGTTACTCAGCGTAAACGAATTGCTGCCGATCAGCGTAACCGGACCACCAAACTGGTTGATACCCGTCCCGGTGCAATCGACCTGTGCATTGGTCATGATGAGCACCTTGCTGAACGGCGTGCTGAATCCCGCAAAATGCAGCAGGGTATTGCTGGATAACGTCAGCGTCTTGGACGGATCGCCCAGCGTCGTGCTGCCCTGGACCCCGAACACGCCGCCCCTGACCGTGATGTTGGCCAGGTTCGGGTCCACGGTCACATTGACGAGCGTGACCTGGTTGCTGCCGATCTTCGTCAGGTTATAGGGATTGCCGTTCTGGCACGTCAGGGTTGCGGGACCGCCGGTGTTGCGCATGTCCCAGCGTCCGGGCGTGTTGCCGCCGCCGCTGGCATTGCCCGGGCCGCCAAAGGTGGTGTCACCGGCCAGGACGAGGAAATGAATCGCCGCTTCCTGCGACAGGCTGCTGCTGTTGACGATCACGCCGTTGCCATTGACGCCCGTCCCGGACACGACGATGACCTCGTTGGTGATGTTCAAGGCATTAACCCCGAGGCCGGGAGCGCCCAGATCCAGGCTAGCCCCGTTGCTCACGATGGTGATGCCGGTGGGATCGCCCAGAGCCCCGCTGTTGTTGGGAATAAGAGTACCGGTCGCCACCACCACGTTGCCGGTGAAGGTATTGGCTCCGCTCAGGGTCAGGATGCCGCTGCCGAGCTGAGTCACCGAGCCGGCGCCGGAAATGTTGCCCGGGACCACAATGGTGTTGCTGCGCATGAAAACCATCGCGGTCTCATTGTCGATGTTGCCGATGCCGACATTGCCGCCCGAACCGCCGTTGCCCACCTGGACGATACCGTTGCTGATGACCATGCCGCCGGCGAAATTGTTCCCGCCGGTCTCATTGAGAATCAGCGTCCCGGCGCCCAGCTTGGTCAGGCTCGCGCCCCCGCTGATTTTTCCGGCGCCGCCCAGGGTGTACGTTTTGGTATTGTTGCTTACGGTAACGCTGGTGGGCAGCAGCGTGGTGGTAAGGTTGACAGCATTGGTCGCGGCAGAATCATCGAACACGACCGGATTGGCGTCCTGGTAAGCAGACGGGCTTCCGGACAACAACCAGTTCGGGGTGACTCCCACGTCCCAGTTGCCGTTGAGAGCGCTGCCGTTCAATCCTTTCCACGTCAGCAGCCCGAGCGGAATCGGTCCGCTGGTGATGTACAGATCAATGGAATTGTTGCCGGTGTTGTTCACCAGCGTGGCGCTGACGTTGCCCGGCATCGTGCCCAGGCTGAACGCGCCGCCGCCATCGCCCTGAATCGGGCCGGACAGGGACTGGATGAGGGTAATCTGGGTGGGGTACGATGCAAAACCGACCAGGGACGCGATATTGACCAGGGTGTTTCCGCTGGCGGTAAGGGTGCTGGCCACGAGATTGGTGGTGCCGGGGTTCACTGCCAGGTTGATGATGGCATTGGTGACCGAGAAATTGCTGATAGGTTTGGCGAGCGTTCCCGCCGTGATCGTGACGTTCGTCAGGTTGAGCGTGCCGCCGTTAAAACCGATCGTGCTGATGCCGCCGCCGGCGGTGATCGGACCTTTGGCGGTCACCGTTCCACCGGAAACGCTGAGCGTTCCCTGGGCTGTGCCGCCGGTGCCGGAATAGTGGGCCAGTTCCAGGATGGTGTTCACCACCAGCGTGCCGCCGTTGAGATTCACCGTGCCGGTTTCCGGACTGGCACTGCCGGCATTGGCCTGGTAAGCAATCTCAAAGGTGTTCACGTCGAAATTTCCCGCCCCGATGGTCAACGCCCCCGTGGCGCTTCCCGACGCGTTGCCGCTGCCCGCCGGACCACGACCGACATAGGTCGAGTCCACCATGAAATCCACCGTGCCGCCGCTGAAGTCCACCGTCCCCTGCTCCGCCTGGTTGCTGGTGGTCTGACCATTGTCGTCGCCAACGGTAAACAGGGACACCCGACTGGCCGAGTGACCGCGGAAATAGGCACTGGGAGTGTTGATGCCGATAAATGCCGGGTTGAACAGCATTATGCCGGCGCACTTGGACCGGCCGACGGCGATGCTGTCGGCGTAGATGGCGTTGGTCTGTCCCAGGTAAAGAATACTGGTGAGATTGGTGGGATTGACCCCGGTGCCGGCGCCGTTGGACGGGTTGTCGGCAACGTTGACCGCCGGCGCTGTTCCCGACGCGACGATGACATTGGTCCGGGCGAGATACAGGGTGCCGACTTCGCGGCTATTGGTGGCGGAAGTGCTTCCGTCGCCCGCCAGCAATAACCGGGCAATGCTGGCGTTCAAATTATCCAGAGCGGAAAGATCCAGTGTCGCGCGTTGAATTCCCGTGCCGGAACTGCCGCCGTGCCGGATGTTGATGTTGCCGTTGACGTTGGTGATGACCAGAGATGCGCCAGGTCCGGAGATGGTATTGGTCGTGGCCACATTGGCGCTGCCGCCCACAAACAGCGTGTTGTCGGCAGCCGTGTTGGATACCGTCAGAGTGATGCCGGGATTGATCAGCGTGTTATGATAACCGATGTTGTTCGTGTAGGACAGGTCCTGGATCATCCGGCTGGTGGCCAGAATGTTATCGGCGGCGGCAGCGCCGGCGCTGTTGGTAACAATCGTGTTGTCGAAGAGCGCCACGTCCGCAGCACCCGGCGGGCCGCCCGCCGTCCAGTTGCCTGCGGTAGCCCAGAACAAATCCGTACCGCTGGCCCCGGTCCAGGTGTAAGTGTTCGCCCGGGCGGAACCGGACGCCAACAAGCCGGCTATCAATGTCAATAGCGCCGCCAGAACGCGTAAACAGGAATGGTTTTTCATATTTTTTTCTGATTGATGAACCGCCGGAACCTGCGCGGACCGACCAGCCCGCGCAATTACCAGCAATTTACTTATGGGTCTTAGCATTAAGGGTTTTTCTACCTAATACAGATAGTAACTGTTTTTCCTAATCCGGTGCAGACCGATTTTCTGCAAAAGAGTTTGAAAATGGTGCACCGGTGTTCGGTCAGATAAAGCGGACGCGGAACCGGACATCCTCCATGTCCTCGACAGCGGCGCCCGGACGTTTTATCTTTTCCATCATGGCCGCCAGGGCGACTACAGAAGTCCGGCCCGACATCGATCGGGATGAGCAGACGGATTCGAAGACAGATCTCGAACCCGGTTACCGGGTTATTTGCTGGAACGACCCGGTCAATCTCATGGACTACGTCACGCATGTGTTTCAGATTGTTTTCGGATGGCAGCGGCAGAAGGCCGAGGTCCACATGCTGCAGGTCCATAACCAGGGCAAGAGCATCCTGACCCGCGAAAGTATGGAAAAGGCCGAGTTCTACGTGCACCAGCTTCAGAAATACAGCCTGCAGGCGACCATGGAGCGCGATTAGGTGAAACTCATCCGGGCCAATCCGAATCATCTGGTTTTTGAAATCGGCCGGGAGGAAAAAAACCTGCTGTTTGAAATCCTCGGGCTTTATCCCATGATCTCCACCGCCGGCCAGCGCCTCAGCCGGACGGCTTCCGCCGAGCAACTCAAAGAACATCAGCAACTGCTCGAAGAATCGCTCGCCGCCCAGCGGAAAGAGAACCGGCGAAATGTCCTGGCGCTGCTCAATGAACCCGGACGATTTCACGCCGTTCCGCCTGGGTTCGATCTGAAAATCTCCCGGCCCGAAATCGAATGGCTGCTGCAGGTGCTCAACGATATCCGCGTCGGCAGCTGGATCGCCCTGGGCTCTCCCGATACCGAGAACGGCGAAAAAATTGTGCTCAGCGAAGGCACCGCGCCCCGCATCCGTTCCATGGAACTGGCCGGCGCCTTTGAAATGGTGTTGCTCGAAGCCCTGGCCGGACACCGGACCTGACCGGCCGGTTTTTTGATTTACGATTTACGCGGCCCGCGTCATCGTCGGAATGACTCGTCAATCGTAAATCGGATATCGTCAATTCAGCCGATGCCAAACTGGAGCGCCGAGCACCGCCTCGGCACGGGATGATTGATTTCCAGCGCCGAGGCGGTGCCCGGCGCTCCGATTCAACTTTGTACGTTTTGCAGAGATCTCAATCATAAATTCAGTGCAATGCCAATTATACTAGGCGAACACACGCCGTTTCCCGATCCGACGCTGGCCGGATTCGATGGGCTGGTGGCGCTCGGTGGCGATTTGAGCAGCGAACGGCTGCTGGCCGCGTATCGGGCCGGGATTTTTCCCTGGACGATCGATCCGCTCACCTGGTGGTCACCGGACCCGCGGGCCATCTTTGAACTGGACCGGTTTCATATTCCCCAAAGCCTGGCCCGGGTCATCCGTCAAAACCGGTTTGAAGTCGGCCGGAACCAGTCATTCCGAGCAGTGATGGAAGGCTGCGCCGCGCCCGGACCGGGACGGGACGGAACGTGGATTACCAGGGAATTTATCGGTGCCTACAACCGGCTCCATCAACAGGGACACGCCCACAGCGTTGAATGCCGGCTCGGGGGTGAACTGGTGGGCGGCATCTACGGCGTAAGCATCGGCGGATTCTTTGCCGGGGAATCCATGTTTCATCGCGTCAATCATGCCTCCAAAGTCGCGCTAGTTCACCTGATCCAACACCTGCGCGAACGCGGTTTTGTCCTGTTCGACATCCAGATGGTCACGCCCGCCACCCGGCCGTTCGGCGCCGTCGAAATTCCGCGGCGCGAATATCTGCGCCGGCTGGCTGCGGCGGTGAAAAAGAAGTGTTCGTTCTGAAGAAACATTCCCGGACCGGACGGCCTGCCGGTTTACTGTGCCAGCACCGGCTCGGGCGACGGCGGCGGCATCGGCGACGGGCTCGTTTCCGTCCGGCTCTCAGTTTCGTCAGTCTTGTGGAATTTCACGCTGACGATCTTGCTCACCCCGCGTTCCTCCATGGTCACGCCGTACAACACGCCGGCCATGCCGATGGTACGTTTGTTGTGGGTGATGACGATGAACTGGGAATGGCCGATGAACCGCTGCAGCACGCGGACAAAACGGTTGATGTTCGACTCGTCCAGCGGCGCGTCCAGTTCGTCCAGCACACAAAACGGGCTCGGCTTGACCTGGTAAATGGAGAAGAGCAGCGACACGGCCGTCATGGTCTGTTCGCCGCCGGACAGCAGCGAGATGCTCTGCAGTTGTTTGCCGGGCGGACGCGCCATGATTTCGATGCCGCTCTCCAGCACGTCGTTCTGGTCCTGCAAAATCAGGTCGGCCTTGCCGCCGCCGAACACCTCGGTGAACATCTGCCGGAAGTTATCCCGGATTTTTTCGAACGTCTCGGTGAACATCTGCCGCGTCTGAACGTTGATGCGGTTGATGACTTCGAGCAGTTGCGCCTTGGCCGACACCAGGTCGTCGTTCTGTTTGGTCAGGAATTGGTGGCGCTGCTCGGTTTCCTCATATTCTTCGATCGCCACCAGGTTGACCGGACCGATTTCGTCGAGCCGCTGCTGCAGCGCTTCAGTCTGCTGCTGCACCGCGTTCCAGTCGGTGGCCACGCCGCTCGCCGCCATCTCCTCCGGCGTCATCACATGCACTTTCGCCGCCGCGCCTTCATCGGCCAGCGTGATGGTGATGCACTCGCTCCGCACGTCGTCCAGGTTGACGTGGTATTTCTGCTGGACCCGGTCGCGCAGGTTCTGCACGGCCATATTTTTTTGGGCCAGCTCGACGTCCAGTGCGCCGCGCTGTTCCTGCAACCGGGTCAACTGCTGCCGCTGCCCGCGCAAGGCTTCTTCGCGGGCCGAAACGTCGCTCTCCTGCGCGGATTTGCGCGCCACCAGTTCCGCGATCCGGGCGTTCACCTGTTCGCGTTCATGCTGCAGACGCCCGATCTGCGCCTGCGAATCCTGGATTTCGGATTCCGCCTGTTCCTTGCGGCCGATGAAAGAGGAGACCTCGTTGCGGCGCTGTTCGACCGCCTGGGTCAGCTCGTGAATGCGCGACTCCAGCGCCTGCTGCTGCTGGCGGAACGACGCCAGAAGCTGTTCTTCCGCGGCCAGCGCCACCTTGCTCTCGGTGAGCGCCGCCGTGGCGGCGTCGCGCTGCTGGCGCAGGTTTTCCAGTTCGGCGGTGAGGGACGCTACCGCTTCCTGGTCGGCGCGTTCGCGGATTTCCAGTTCGCCCAGTTGGGCGGCCAGCGCGTCCCGTTTCTGCCGGCCTTCCTGTTCCTGGGCGGCGAGGCTTTGGATCTCAAACACCACCGTCTCGATTTTCTGCTGCAGCAGGCGGTTGGAGTTTTGCAGGGCGTTGAATTCGCCCTCGCGCGTGGCGATGGCGACTTCCTGCTCGCGCAATTCGGTCTGGGCCTGTTGCAGGCTCGCCTGCAATTCCGTCTGTTCGCCGAGCAGCGCCCCGCGCCGGCGGCTCATCTCGGCCACGCGCAACTGGACTTCGGTCAACTCGCCGTGCAATTCGGAAATCTGGTTTTTGCGGCCGAGAATCGAAGCCGGACCTTTGGGATTGCCATGGCCGTTCAGGTAACCGCCCGTGTAAATGCCGTGCCGGCTGAGCAGATCGCCGGTCAGGGTGACAAAATCGCAGCCGGCATGGCCGTTCTGGGCCTGGGCGGTGGCCGTGGCGAGGTCGGACGCGATAAACGTGCGGCCCAGCAGCGCCTTCACCAGTCTTTCCACGGTCGGCTCGGCTTCGACGACGCTCAAAGCATGGATGACTTCGCCCTTTTGCAAACCGTTCTGCAATGCCGCCAGGCCGCTGCCCGGCGCCATGTCGCCTTCAAACGAAAGCTGTTTGGAATCGAACGGCATCGCCAATGCCGCCACGCTGGCCCGGCCGGCCTTGTTCGCGGTGAGATCGGCCAGGATTTCCTGCGCCGATTCCGGCTGCTCGGTCAACACCAGCTGCAAATGATGGCCCAGCGCGTTTTCGATGGCGACCACGTACGCATCCGGCACGCGGATGCGGTCGGCGAGCGACCCGATCACCGTGCGCGACTGGCGCAAAGCGGCCTGGGTGCCCGCGCTGAAACCTTCGTGCGAACCTTCCAACTGTTCGAGCACATGGAGCCGCGACCGTTTCTCGGCCTGCGCCTGCAGATACCGGTCCTGCTCGGCGGAGGACGCCTGCAATTCGGTCTGCAGTTCGCGCAGCCGGTTCTGGCGCTGCTCGACCGAGCCGCGTTTGGTCTGCGCATTTAATTTTTCCAGCTCCACGCTCTGCGTAAATTCCTGCAGGCGCGATTCCAGCCGGGTACGTTCCTCCTCCAGCTGGAGTTTTTCGGCCGATAATTTTTCGATCCGGATGCTGTTGCCCTGTTTCTGCAGGTCGAGCGCGGTGATTTCGTTGCGGATGCGCGTCAGATCCTGCGCCGCGGCAAACGCGTCGGCCTGCATCCGGCGCAAATCGTCCTGGCGCCGGCGCAAATCGCTTTCCACGGTGGTCAATGCCGACTGTTTCTGTTCCAGCGTCAGGCGATGTTGCTGGAGCGCATTTTCCGAGGCGGCCAGCCGATCCTTCACGGTCTGCAATTCAGCGGTGGCCGCGTGGCAGCGTTCCTCGCCCTGGGTGATGTCGGCCAGCGCCCGGGCGTTTTGCGCCGCCAGTTCGCGCAGGCGTTCCTCGTTGAACTGGATCCGGCTCTCGTGCCGGTCCGCTTCGCCCTTCAGTTCCAGCCCGCGCTGCTGCTGCGCCGCCGTTTCGTGCTCCAGCTCGGTCAGCCGCTCGCGCAACTGCCGGATCTCGTCCTCGCACCGCAGCACATCGGCGGAACCGGTCTCAATCTCACCGCGCAGTTTTTCGGCGGCGGCCTGGCGATCGGCGATTTCCACCTGCAGCACGTCGAACCGGTGGCGCGCGAGCTGCGTGTCGAGATGCTGCAGTTCCTGGGAAATCTGTTTGTAACGGCGCGCCTTGCCGGCCTGGCGCTGGAGCGACCCGATCTGCCGTTTCACTTCGCGAATGAGGTCCGCCAGGCGCAGCAGGTTCTGGTCGGTGTACTCGAGTTTGCGGAGCGCTTCGCGTTTCTGGCTTTTGTATTTGGTGATGCCGGCGGCCTCCTCGAAAATCATCCGGCGATCCTCGGGTTTGCTCGACAGGATCTGGGTGATGTGGCCCTGGGCCAGGATGCTGTAGCTGGTGCGGCCCACGCCGGTGCCCATGAAGAGTTGCTGGATGTCCTTGAGCCGGCACGGCGTGCGATTGATGAAATATTCGCTGTTGCCGTCGCGGAAAATCCGGCGGGTGACGGTGACCTCGTTGTAAGACACCTCGATCCCGGCGGCGCGCAGGTGTTCCTGGTCCATGTCGCCCAGGGTCAACGACACCTCGGCCATGCCCATGGGTTTGCGGCTGTCGGTGCCAGTGAAGATGACGTCCGCCATCTCGCCACCGCGCAAAGCCTTGGCCGATTGCTCGCCCAGAACCCAGCGGATGGCATCGGAAACATTGGATTTGCCACAGCCATTGGGACCCACGATGGCCGTCACTCCCGGTTGGAAATTCAACGCGGTCTTGTCCGCAAACGATTTAAAGCCCAAAACCGTCAGATTTTTAAGATACATGATCTTGCGTTCCATTCAGGCAACCAAAATTGCCGGTTCAAGTAAAGAAAAAACCACAATATAAGCCACACTACACCACTTGTGGCACAACTAATTGGTGAGGAACCGGGATTGGCGTTGTGCCACGAACTCTTAATTTTAAACGCTTTTTAAGCGAACTACCCCGCTTTTATACGCCGCCGGGAGGAGTTGGTCAACAGTTTTCCTGACCCGAAAAATCAGTTGACAGGATTCACTCTATAAATCAATCTATCCGCATCCGTTGATACAACGGATCTCATGCAGAGTGGCTGAGGGACTGGCCCGATGACGCCACGGCAACCGGCTCCGAATGCGTTCGGAGTGCAGGTGCCAAATCCAGCCCCGGCCCGGCGTCGGGGAAAAATGAGATGCGAGCGCATGTTTTATCCGCCCCTTCTCGTCATGAGCCGGGGCGTTTTTGTTTGATATCGTCCCCGTCGTCGTCCTCGTAATCGTAACCGAAACCGGATCGAGGACGAGAACGGGAAGGATTTAAAAATTTATGAGTGAACATCACAGTTTCATGAAGGCGCTCAAGTGCCGCGAGTGCGGGCGGGAATATCCGCTCGCCGCGACCCACGTCTGCGAATTCGATTTCGGCCCGCTCGAAGTGGTCTATGACTATGATCGCATCAAAAAATCGCTGACCAAAGCGGCCGTCCAGTCGCGGCCGAAATCCATGTGGCGTTATCGCGAGCTGCTGCCGGTGGCCCACGAGCCGACCGTCGGCCTGCAGGTCGGCTTCACGCCGCTGGTCAAGGCGGACCGGCTCGCCAAAAAACTCGGCGTCCGCGAACTCTGGATCAAAAACGATACCGTCAATTACCCCACCCTGTCGTTCAAGGACCGCGTCGTGAGCGTCGCGTTGAGCCGGTCGCGCGAACTCGGCTTCGACACCGTTGCCTGCGCTTCCACCGGCAACCTGGCCAATTCCGTCGCCGCCAACGCCGCTTCCGCCGGTTTGAAATCCTACGTGTTCATTCCCTCGGACCTGGAACACGGCAAGATCCTGAATTCATTGATCTATGGCGCGCACGTCATCGGCATCAAGGGCCATTACGACGAGGTGAACCGGCTCTGCGCCGAGATCGCCGGCAAGTTCGGCTGGGCGTTTGTGAACGTGAACATGCGGCCCTATTACGCCGAAGGTTCCAAGAGCATGGCGTACGAAATCGTCGAACAGCTCGGCTGGCAACTGCCGGAGCATACGGTCGTCCCGATGGCGTCCGGCTCGTTGCTGACCAAAATCCAGAAAGGGTACCAGGAACTGGTGAAGCTCGGCCTGGCCCCGGACAGCCCGGCGGCCATTCACGGCGCCCAGGCGACGGGATGTTCGCCGATTTCCACCGCCCAGAAGGCGGGCTTGGATTTCTTCAAGCCGGTCAAACCCGATACCATCGCCAAATCGCTCGCGATCGGCACGCCGGCCGACGGTTTTTACGCGCTCAAAGTGATGCGCGAAACCAACGCCGCCGCGGAGGACGTGAGCGACGACGAAATCCGCGACGCGATCAAGCTGCTGGCGGAGACGGAAGGCATTTTTGCCGAAACCGCCGGCGGAGTGACGGTGGGCGTGGCCAAAAAACTCATTGCGTCGGGCAAAATTCCGCACGATGCTTCGACGGTGCTCTGCGTCACCGGCAACGGCTTGAAGACGCTCGACGCGGTGGACGGGCACGCCGGCAAACCGCGGGAAATCAAGCCCAGCCTGCGCGAATTTGAGGCCTTGCTGGCGCACGAGGGAAAGGCGAGAGTATAAACCGTACCAAAAGCAAACTGAATTTATGGCAAAAAAAGTCAGAATCCCGACACCGCTCCGCAAGTTGACCAACAACGAGGAGCTGATTGAAATCAACGCCGCCACCATCGGCGAGGCAATCAACGAATTGCAATCGCGTTTCCCCGGCATCCAGGAACGGCTGGTGGACGAAAAAGGCGAGGTGCGCCGCTTCGTGAACGTCTACGTGAACGAAGAGGACATCCGCTTCCTGAAAAACCGCGAGACGCCGTTGAAGGACGGCGATGAAATCAGCATCATCCCGGCCATCGCCGGCGGCTAGGCGCACGCGCGGCGCGTGCGATCTCAAATCTCAAATCTGAAATTTCAAATCAAGATGGCCAAAGCAATAAAAAAACCGGCGCACCACACGTTGCCCCATTCCCCCACGCAACAGCGGCTGTGGCTGATGTATCCGCCCCGGCTGATCAAGAAGCCGTTCATCTGGGAAGTCGGCCGCAAATTCAGGATCGTCACGAACATCCGCCAGGCCAGCGTGACCGATGAGATCGGCATCGTCTGCCTCGAACTTGACGGCCCGCGCCAGGAAGTCAACGCCGCCATCAAATGGCTGGAAAAACAGGGCGTGAACGTCGAGCCGGTTGAAATCAGCGTGATCGAAAGCTGAGGATACTCGGGAAAGCTCCGAACCAGCCGGGCATTCGCGAAGCGTTTGGACTGCGCGTGCTTCAGCACCGCTTTTGAACTCGCACGATCATACCCTTTTCGATGGAAAGCGGCGGTAAACCGCCGCAGTCCAAACGCTTCGCGACCTCGCTGCGAAATCGCGCCGTTTTAACTTCAGGCAAATTGGTTACTTGTGCCGCTGGCGCTTGATCCGGATCTGGGCGGTGGCAAAGGCAATGGCGGCCTGGACCGAAGCCACTTCCTCGTCGTTGAGTTTTTCCGCCAGGCGGGCTTCGGCGCGACGGCGCGCTTCCTCGGCCTTGGCTTCATCCACGTTTTCAGCCCGGATCGCCATGTCGGTGAGCACGGCCACCTTGTCACCCGTCACCTGCACGAACCCGTCGCCCACCGCCAGCAGGATCGTTTCCTTGTCCCGTTGCGCGATGATTTCACCGGCCACCAATTGCGTCATCAACGGCACGTGGTTCGGCAAAATGCCCATCTCGCCTTCGACGCCGGTCAACGTGACCATGTCCACGTCGTCGGAGTATATTTTCGCCTCCGGCGTGACGATTTCCAGTTTGAGCGTGTAAGCCATGTTCAATCCATCGATCGGTCAGTTCAGCCCTTCTCGACCTCGTCGATGCCGCCTTTCATGTAAAAATTCTGTTCGGACACGTCGTCGTGCTTGCCGTCGAGGATTTCCTTGAAACCGCGGACGGTTTCGGCCACGGGCACCTGTTTGCCTTCGCGGCCGGTGAAGACCTGGGCAACGGTAAACGGCTGGCTGAGGAACCGCTGGATTTTGCGGGCGCGGAACACGGCCAGCTTGTCGTCCGGCGACAGTTCGTCCATGCCGAGAATGGAGATGATGTCCTGCAGATCCTTGTACCGCTGGAGGACCTTCTGCACGCCGCGGGCGACGTCGTAATGTTCCTGCCCGACGATTTCCGGCGCCAGCGCGCGGGAGTTCGAGGCGAGCGGATCGACGGCGGGGAAGATGCCGAGTTCGGCGATGGACCGTTCCAGCACGATGGTGGCGTCGAGGTGCGCGAACGTGGTGGCCGGCGCCGGGTCGGTCAAATCGTCCGCCGGCACATACACGGCCTGGAACGACGTGATGGATCCTTTCTTGGTGGACGTGATGCGCTCCTGCAGGTCGCCCATTTCGGCGGCAAGCGTCGGCTGATAACCGACGGCGCTCGGCGTGCGGCCCAGCAGCGCGGACACTTCGGAACCTGCCTGCGAGAAACGGAAAATGTTATCGATGAACAGGAGCACGTCCTGGTTCTTTTCGTCGCGGAAATACTCGGTGACAGCCAATGCCGAGAGCGCCACGCGGAGGCGGGCGCCGGGCGGTTCGTTCATCTGGCCGTAAACGAGGCCGATTTTCGAGCCGGGCACGATCACGGGCAGGCCGTTCTCGCCTTTGACCACGTGGCCCTGGCCGTCCTTTTCCACCTTGATGACGCCGGCCTCGATCATTTCGTTGTAAAGATCGTTGCCTTCGCGGGTGCGTTCGCCGACGCCGGCGAACATGGAAATGCCGCCGTGCAGTTTGGCGATGTTGTTGATCAATTCCATGATCACGACCGTCTTGCCGACGCCGGCGCCGCCGAAGGCGCCGACCTTGCCGCCCTTCAGAAACGGGCAGATGAGATCGATGACCTTGATGCCGGTGGTCAGAATCTGCGGGCTGGTGGACTGGTCCACCAGCGCGGGCGGCGGGCGATGAATCGGCAGAAATTTGTCGGATTTGACCGGCCCCTGCTCGTCCACGGCATCGCCGGTGACGTTGAAAACCCGGCCCATCACGCCGTCGCCGACCGGCATGGAAATCGGCGCGCCGGTGTCGGCGACTTCATAACCGCGCTTGAGTCCCTCGGTGCTGGACATGGCCACGGTGCGCACCCAGTTGTCGCCCAGGTGCTGCTGCACTTCGAGCGTCAATCTGCTTTTGCCGGCGCCGGGCACTTCGAATTCCACCGTCAGGGAATTGTAAATGGCGGGCAGCGGACCGGAAAATTCCACGTCCACGACCGGGCCGATGATTTGAACGATTTTGCCTTTGTTCATACGATGATTCAAATTTTCCAATTTGAGATTTCAATTCAGTTTAGCCGACCGCCATCTGGGCGCTGGCGATTTCCAGCAGTTCCTTGGTGATGTTCGACTGGCGCAACTTGTTGTATTCGAGCGTCAGGTCCTTGATGAGCTGCAATGCGTTGTCGGTCGCGTTCTTCATCGCCACCATGCGGGCGCTCTGTTCGCTGGCTTTGGCTTCGAGCAAAATCTGGTAAATCCGGAAATTCAAACTGTGCGGCAGCAGTTCGCCCAGAATGGTTTCCGGGTCGGGCTCGAACAGAAACGGCACGTCGGCGCCGGGAGACAGTTCCGCGGCCTGCGCATGGCTGTGGATGCCGGCGGTGACGGTCTGGATTTTGGTCACCGGCAGAAACGGCAGCAGTTGGGGCCGCTGGTCCAGCGTCGAATGGAAACTCGCGAACAGCACGTCCACGGCGTCCACTTCGCGCTTGAGAAACAGATCCTGTGCAAATTTGGAGATGGCCCGGGCTTCGGCGAATACCGGGGCGTCCTTGTAGGTAAACTCGGCGGCGAGCGGCCGTTTGGTGCGGGCGACGAACTGCGACGCCTTGCGCCCGGCGGTGATGTAAGTGGTCGTGGCCTTGTCGAATTTGGCCGTCTCGCGGAACAAATTGCTGTTGAGCGCGCCCAACAGGCCGCGGTCGGTGCTCACCAGGATCACCGCCCGTTGCCGGACCGGACGGACCTCCTGGAACGGATGAACGAAGCCGGCCGTGCGCGACACCGCCTCGGACAGCACCTGGTTCATCAACTCGGCATACGGCCGGCCCGCCAGCGCGCCGGCCTGCGCCCGGCGCATCTTGGCCGCCGCCACCATCTGCATTGCCTTGGTGATCTGGGCGGTGTTCCGCACCGACCGGATGCGTCGGCGTATGTCGCGCGTGCTGGGCATCGATCAGTGGTACGTTTGTTTGAATTCTCCCACGGCCGACTTCAATTCACCGGCGATGCCGTCGCTGATGGATTTTTCCTTCGCCAGGCGCGCCAGCAGCTCCGGCTTGCGCGTGTTGAGGAACTGCGCCAGTTTCAATTGAAAATCCTTCACCTTGTCGACCGGCACGTCGTCGAAAAAGTTGTTCTGCGCCGCCCAGAGCACGGCGGCCTGCGTCTCGACCGGAATGGGGTCGTACTGCTGCTGTTTGAAAATTTCCATGATGCGCTTGCCGCGTTCCAATGTCGCCTGGGTCTTGGCGTCGAGATCGGAACCGAACTGGGCAAAGGCCGCCAGTTCCCGGAATTGCGCCAGGTCGCCCTTGATCCGCCCCGCCACCTGCTTCATGGCCTTGACCTGCGCCGCCGATCCGACGCGGCTGACCGACAGGCCGACGGAAATCGCCGGACGTACGCCTTGGTAGAACAAATCCGTTTCCAGGTAAATCTGGCCGTCGGTGATCGAAATCACGTTGGTGGGAATGTAAGCCGAGACGTCGCCGGCCTGGGTTTCGATGATCGGCAGCGCGGTGAGCGAACCGTTGCCGTATTTCTCGGAAACGCGCGCGCTGCGTTCCAGCAGGCGGCTGTGCAGATAAAACACGTCGCCGGGATACGCCTCGCGGCCGGACGGGCGTTTGAGCACCAGCGACACCTGGCGATAGGCGACGGCGTGTTTGGACAGGTCATCGTAAATGATCAGCGCGTCCATGCCGTTGTCCATGAACCATTCGCCGATGGCCGCGCCGGCGAACGGCGCGAGATACTGGTTGGTGGCGGAATCCGACGCCGCGGCCACGACCACGATGGTGTAGGGCATCGCGCCGGTTTCCTCCAGCACGTTGATGACCCGCGCGATATTCGACTGTTTCTGGCCGATGGCGACGTAGATATTGTAGATCGGACGGGCTTCCTTGTCGCCGGCCGCCTCGATGGCCTTGTTGATGCGCGCCTGATTGATCATGGTGTCCACGCCGATGGTCGTCTTGCCGGTGGACCGGTCGCCGATGATGAGTTCGCGCTGGCCGCGGCCGATGGGGATCATGGCATCGATCGCCATGATGCCGGTTTGTACCGGCTGGCCGACCGGCCGGCGTTTGACGATGCCGGGCGCGATTTTCTCGACCGGGTAGAAGGCGGTTTCCTGGATCGGGCCTTTGCCGTCCAGCGGCTGGCCGAGGACGTTGACGACGCGGCCCAGGAGGCTCTTGCCGACGGGCACCTGGAGCAGTCGGCCGGTGGTGTGCACCTCGCCGCCCTCCTTGATTTTGGTGTAGTCGCCGAGCAGGATGGCGCCGACCTCGGTTTCCTCGAGGTTGAGGGCGATGCCGGTGATGCCGCTGCCGAAGTCGAGCATCTCGTTGAGCATGGCGTCGGTCAGCCCTTCGATGCGGGCCACCCCGTCGCCGATTTCCCGGACGACGCCGACGTTCTGTTTGGCCGTCGCGGCTTTGGCGCCGGCGATTTTGGCTTGGATGTCCTGTAGCAAATCACTCATAAATTCTGTCTAGCTGAAACTCTGTTCCAATTGGTCCAACCGATTCCGAATGCTGCCGTCGTAGAGGTCGCTGCCGATCCGGATCCGCAGGCCGCCAAGCAGCCCGGGATTGCGGCTGAACAGAATATTCACGCCCGGGCCGTAGATTTTTTTGATCCGCTCCGCCACCCCGGCCTGCAAATCGGCGGACAACGGCACGGCGCTTTCCACCCGGGCGGTGCGGCGTTCCACCTCCAGTTCCACCAGCCGGTGCAGGCGCGACAGGATCTGGAGGTACTGGCGCGGCTTCTGCCCGAGCACCAGGTCGACGGCCTGGCGCACCCGGTCCTCGTTCAGCACGCCGTTCACCTGGCAACTGACAAACAGTTGCCGGGCGTTGCGTCGCGCCTGTTTGGAAATTTTCATTCCGGGTTTCGGTAGGGACGCGCTGCCGCGCGTCCGGCTGACCGGCAGGTCAGCCCTACCCTATTGCGATGCCAGTTGTTTTTCGGTTTCCTCGACGAGCCGCCGCTGGTCGTCCGGGGTCAGGATTTTGCCGGTAACGGTGACGGTGGTTTGCACCACCAGGCGGCCGACTTCGCGTTTCAAGTCGCGGAGCATCCGGTCATGGTCCTGGGCGGCGGCTTCCCGCGCTTTGACCAGGATCTGTTCGGCGGCCTGGATGGCTTTCTGGGTTTCCTGTTCGCGCACCCGGGTGGCCGCGGCCCGTGCCTCTTCAATCAGCCGGTTGGCCTGGTCGCCGGCCTGGGCCAGGATATCGTGCCGGGCGGCCTCGGTCTTGGCCAGTTCAGCCTTGATCTTCTCGGCGTTGGCCAGGCTCTCGGCGATCTTCTCCCGCCGCACCTCGAGCATGTTGAACACCGGTTTGTAGGCGAATTTCCACAGCACGAACAGCACGATTCCGAAATTGATCGTCTGCGCGATCAACTTCACCCACTGGATACCGAGGGTCTCGAGCATAACCGGCTTATTTGACGACGATCCAGGCGAGGATCGCCAGACCTTCGGACAGCGCCATGCCGATCAGCATGGTCGTGAAGACCTTGCCGAACGTGCCCGGATTGCGTCCAATGGCCACCACGGCGCCGGCCGCGGCGATGCCGATGCCGATGGCCGCGCCGCCAAAGGCCAGACCGATGTGAACGTTGCCGTTCAGATTGCCTGTCAGTTCTGCTAACATCATAGGTTTTTTCTTTCGTTTTGGTTTCAGTTTCCCGTTGCCGTCCGGCTCTGGACGGTCCGGCAGCGGTCAATTCAAAAAATCGTCAATGTCCCGGCGCTTCTTCCACGTGCGTGCACAACTGGCCGACAAACGCCACGGTCAACATGGCGAACACAAACGCCTGCAGCGTGCAGACCACGCATTCGAAAAAATAACCCGGCAAGGCCAGCAGCACCGCCCAAATGATCGACTTCTGCGTCATCGCCATGGTCAGCATGGTTTCACCGCCGTAAATATTTCCGTAAAGCCGCAAGGCCAGCGCCACCGGACGGATGAACAGAATCGAAAAGGATTCCATGATGCCGATGAAAATGAACAGCACCAGCATGGGCACATACGCCCAGGCATTCGTGGCCACCTTCACGCCAAACACGTGTTTGATGAGGCCGAAAAAGCCGTTGTACTGGACCGCCCAGACCAGGCACATCACGAAAAAAATCGCGGCCATCGCCACGGTCAGGTTGGCGTCGGTCGTCGGCGGCCGGAAAAACGGCGTCTCCACGTGCTGCACGGCAAACGGCAAAGGACTGGTCGTGTCGGGGTGGCCCAGGCCGATGCTGCCGACGCCCGGCAGGAGGTCCATGAAATTGGAGATGATGATGAAGATGAAGTAGGTGGTGGCCAGCGGAAAGACCCAGCGGGTGACTTTGGGTTCGAGCACGTTGCCCATGAGGCTCTCCCAACCTTCCACGAGCGCTTCCATCACGTTCTGCCCGGCGGTGGGCACCTCTTTGATCCGCCAGGTGGTGAGCCGCACAATGAGAAAAATGACGCCGGCGGCGATCCAGGTGCAGATCATGGAATTGGTGACCGGCAACGGCCCGACATGAAACAGAGTGAGGGCGGATTCGGAGACGATGGATTGATTCGCGGTTTCGGCGTGGGCCGTCGTTCCCGCGGCGGATGCCACTGCGGCCGGCGCTGAATTCGTTGAAGGTTCCGCCGCCCCGGCCGTGACGGCCAGCATCACGACACCAAACGTGCAGATCAGAACAATGGTCCCGAAAGTTTTCACTTTCAATAAATCAACTCGCCCAGGAAACACGAATCGCGCCGCCGAATCCGGCGGGCGGTGGACCTGAGACCGGATAAAGTGCCTTACTGTGAAAAAATTCACAAGCTTTTTTTGCTATAAAGAATGACAAGTAAAGCCTATATCTGCCGAACGGGATGTCCATTGGACCTATGGCCAATGCCAACCGCTTTGCCGCAGCGCGTCCGGGGTGTTTCCCTGCTCCCGCAGCGTGCGCAAACTCAGGGCGTCGTGACGCTTGGCCAGGCGCCGGCCCTGCGCATCCCGCAGCAGCGGACAATGAAAAAACTCCGGCGGGGTCAAGCCCAGCGCGCGATACAACAACAGCTGCCGCGCCGTGCTGAGCAGCAGGTCGGCGCCGCGAACCACCTCGGTAATGCCCATCGCCGCATCATCGGCCATGCAGGCCAGTTGATAGGCCGGAACGTCGTCGCCGCGCCAGACGACAAAATCGCCAAAGTCTTTCCCCGCCACGAACGTTTGTACGCCGCAATTGCCGTCCACAAACGAAATCGTTTCACCATCCGGCACACGGAAACGCCAGTTGGGCGGGCGTGACGCGTGATGAGTGACGGGTGACGGGACAGTCGTCGCGGCCGACGCGTCACCGGTCACCCGCCACTCGCCACTCCGCGGCCGGCAGGTCCCGGGATAGATCGGTTCCTCGTCCTCGTCCGCATGCGGCGCGCGGGCGGCATCCCGGATGTCTTTGCGCGAGCAGGTGCACGGATAAATCCAGCCGCCGGCCCGGAGCTTATCCAGGGCCTGGATATAGAATGGCCGCCGTTCGCTCTGCGAGTACGGTCCGAACGGACCGCCGCAATCCGGCCCTTCCTGCCAGTCCAGCCCGAACCAGCGCAGGTCCTCGATCATCTGCGCGACAAATTCCAGTTTGAACCGGGTGGAATCGATATCTTCGTTGCGCAGGACCAGCGTGCCGCTGCGCGCCCGCGCCCGTTGCTGCGCCATCCAGAAAGTCCGGGCATGGCCCAGGTGCATCAGGCCCGTCGGCGACGGCGCCAGCCGGCCGCGGTATTGCGAATTGCGGATTGCGGATTGCGGATTCACGGAAACAACCGTCTTCCTCGATCGGTTCGATTCAGATGAATTGTAGGAGACGACGTAAGGAGTCTCTATCTAAATCCATTTCAAGAATGAGTCTCGTCACCTCGACTCCTACAAATTAAAACTAAAACGGTTCGTCGGGATTCGCTGCCAGCCAGGCGGCTAGGCCGGGCAGCGGCACGGACAAAATTTTTTGGACTTTCGCAATGTTCAGCGACGTGTCGAGCGCGCGGGACGGGCCGGGAAAATCCCGCGCCGATCCGGATTCGATCCGGGCGGTCACGTCCGGCCAGCGGCGGAGGAGCAACCGGCCGATTTGCAGGCGCGACAGCTTGTCCGCGCCGGCCACATGAAACAATCCGGCCGCGCTTTGGTCCGCCAGTTCCCAGATCGCCCGGGCCGTTTCGGCGGCCGGCAGCGGACTCCGGAATTCGTCCGTGAACAATTTCATTCCCTGCGCCGTTTGCACCGACCGGCGGAGCTGTTCGTTGAAACCGCGGTTGCCGCCGCGGGAAATACCGCCGTTGATCGACGTGCGGATGACGGTGTGCGCCGGATTTTTTAAAACCAGCGCCTCGGCCGCGGCCTTGGTTTCGCCATAGAGATGCAACGGGTTCACCGGATCCGTCTCGATGTAGTCTCCTTTGCGCCCGTCAAAAACAAGGTCCGTCGAAAAGAAAATGAACTGAACCCCGGCCGCCAGTTCCGCCAGGAAGCGGGTGACATCGACGTTGACCCGCCGGGCCAGGTCCGGGTTTGCCTGGGCATCCGCCGTGGAGGTGATGGCGGCGCAATGAATGACGAGCTGCGGCCGGTCCTGTTGAAATTCGCGGCGGACCGTGCCGTAATCGAGCAGGTCAAACTCGTCGCGCGCGAGCGCGCGCACGGACCGGTCCGGGGCGGATTTCGAAGCGGTCCGGACGAGATAACTCCCGATCAGGCCGCGGGCGCCGGTGATCCAGACGGGAGACTTTGACGCCGGGTCAGTCAATCAGACGTTGGGTAAGCCCGCCGTAAGCGTCAATCCGCCGGTCACGGAGGAAGGGCCAGTGCGTGCGCGTCGTGTCCACATTCGCCAGGTCCACCGGCACAATGAGCACTTCTTCGCGGCCGGCCGAGGCGCGGGCGAGGATCTCGCCCGAAGTGCCGGCCACAAAACTCTGGCCCCAGAATTCGATGCCGTCACCGCCAACGCCGTCGAGAATTTCATGCCCGACGCGGTTCGGTACAGCGACATAACAACCGTTGGCGACGGCATGGCTGCGCTGGATGAGTTCCCAGGCGTCGTGCTGCCGGTCGCCGGACTTCTTCTTTTCACCGGGATGCCAGCCGATGGCGGTGGGATAAAACAGGATCTGGGCGCCCTGCAACGCCGTCAACCGCGCGGCCTCCGGATACCACTGGTCCCAGCACACCAGCACGCCGATTTTGCCGTAGCGGGTGTTCCAGGCACGAAACCCGAGATCGCCGGGCGTGAAATAAAATTTTTCGTAGTACAGCGGGTCATCCGGAATATGCATCTTCCGGTAACACCCCAGCAGCGAACCGTCGGCGTCGATAACGGCGGCGGTGTTGTGGTAGACCCCGGCGGCGCGTTTTTCGAAAAGCGACGCCACGACGACCACGCGGAATTTTTTGGCCAGTTTCCGAAACGCGTCGGTGCTCGGCCCGGGAATTTTTTCCGCCAGCCGGAAATTTCCATGGTCTTCGCTCTGGCAGAAATATTGGGACCGGAACAGTTCCTGGGTGCAGATGATCCGGGCGCCGCGACGGGCGGCGCGTTCGGCGAGGGCCAGGGTATGTTCCAGGTTGGCCGCGGAGTCGGCGGAACAGGCGGTTTGAATCAGCCCGAGGCTGACAGTCTGGGCGGCGGAACGTTTCATCTACTTGGCGCGTTCGTTCAGCCGGGCGGTCTCTTCGAGGATGATGGTCTTGACGTGGGTATCTTCGGCCTGATGAGGCGCGACCTGGCCGAACAGTTCGCGGATGAACCGGCCCAGTGTTTCGTTGGTGGGACCGTAACCGCCGTGGTAGATGTAATATTCCAGGTCATACATCAACTGGTCGGCGGTGGCATAGCGCCGGCTGAGATCCCGCGCCAGGCAATGATGCAGGATGTCGTTCAGCTTGTCGTCGATGCGCGAATCCAGCGCGCGAAAATCGGGGATCGGCTGGTTGAGAATGCGGCTGCGGGATTCCTCGGCGGATTCGCCCTTGAACAGGTTCCGGCCCAGCAGCAGGTGGGCCAGCACCACGCCGACGGAAAACAGATCGGAGCGCTTGTCGGTGATTTGGAAATCGGCCTGCTCGGGGCTCATGTAATCGGCCTTGCCGGCGATGACTTCGCCTTCCTGGTCGGTCAGGAAACCCCGCGCCTTGGCCACGCCGAAATCGGTCAGCTTTACGTCGCCTTCAAAGGCGATCATGACGTTCTTGAAACTGACATCGCGATGGACGATGCCCAGCGGCTTGCCGTCCTTGTCGGTTTTGGCATGGGCGTAGGCCAGGCCGCGCGCGACGCGGCTGGTGATGAACACGGCGAGTTCGCGGGGCAGGACCTTGCGTTTGTCGGCGAGCTGGCGGGTGAACTGTTCCAGGTTCACGCCGCGGATCAGTTCCATGGCGATGAAATAAACCCCGTTGGCCTCGCTGAGATGGTAGGTCTGGACGATGTTCGTATGGATCAAATCGGCGACGAGTTTGGCCTCGCCGATGAAATTCTCGATGAACATCTTCTGGCTGGCGTAATTGGAACGGATGATCTTGATGGCGACGCGCTTCACGAAATCCCGCGCACCGTGTTGTTCGGCCTCATAGACGATTCCCATTCCGCCCTCGAAGATCTTGCGGACGACTTCATAACGAAACTCGCTTTGTATCGTGAAGAGTGCCACGCCCGGATGTTGGAAAATTGTTATGGGAAGTCAAGCCGCCTCTTGATTAAAAAACCCGCGTTTTTTTATTTTTTTTGCTTGCACCCCCCGGCTGAAATTCTTAATACGAGCCCAGTCGAATGACTTTAACCTAAAACGAACGACCGCAAACCACAACCATCAAGGAAACCGATTATGGCAAACGCACTCTCCAAATCCCAACTCGCCGCCGCTATTGCTGAAAAGGCTGAAATCTCAAAGAAGCAAGCCGTGGAAATTCTCGACCACATCGCCACCCTCGCCTATAAGCACGCGAAAGATACTTTCACGCTGCCGGGCATCGGCAAGCTCGTGCTCAAAAACCGCGCCGCCCGCCTGGGCCGCAACCCCAAGACCGGCGAGACCATCCAGATCCCGGCCAAACGCGTGGTGAAATTCCGCGTCGCCAAAGCCGCCAAGGACGCCATCCTCGGCAGCAAGTAATTCAACCCCTTTCAAGTCAAGGCGTTTCGATCTGTCGAAGCGCCTTTTTTATTCCCCCCCGGCGACGGGGCCGATCCGGCTTGGCCCCAATACCACCCAAATGGGGGGGTTGACGGAAACAGGGGGAAAGGTAGGGTAACGGGATACATTTCCCCCGGTCAAATAGAGCAAATTGAATCAACTTATGTACCCGTATCCCTTTTTCCGGCTGCTGATTTTAGGTTCGCTGTTTGCCGCGTGTGCCGCCTCCGCCCAGGTGCCTTCCGTGATTAATTATCAGGGAAGAATCGCCGTCGGCGGGACCAACTTCGACGGCACCGGACAATTCAAGTTTGCCCTCGTCAGCAGCAACGGCAGCGCCACGTTCTGGAGCAACGACGGTTCCAGCAGCGGCGGCAGCCAGCCCGCGGCCGCGGTTCCCCTGACGGTGGCCAAGGGACTTTATTCCGTGCAACTCGGCGACACGACGCTGGCGAACATGACGGCGGTACCGGCAGCCGTCTTCACCAACACCGATGTCCGGCTGCGGGTCTGGTTCAATGACAGCGTGAACGGTTTTCAACTGCTCTCGCCCGACCAGCGGATTGCGGCCGTCGGTTTTGCGATGATGGCCGCCACCGTTCCCAACGGTTCCCTGACCGGCGCGAATCTGGCAGCCGGCTCGATCACTGCCGCTCAACTGGCGCCGGGCGCCGCCCAGACCAATCTGCAGGCGAGCGGCCAGTCCGGTGTCGCCAGCGGCGGCGTGGTCCTCTCCGCCCAGCCCAATGCCACCAATCTCCTCAACGCCGGCTACGTCCGGCTCACCGGCTTCCGGGTGGAAGGTAACGTCGAGAAATGGGAACAGGGCACGTCCTTCCCCTATCCCAATCCGTTCAGCCCCGCCGGCCGTACCAACGGCACGGCCCTTTGGGACGGAACCGAAATGATTGTCTGGGGGGGAACGCAAACCGACGACGCCGGCGACACCAGCGATGTCAACACCGGCGGACGTTATTATCCGGCCACCGATTCCTGGCTGCCGACCTCCACGAATAATGTCGCCCCCGGCAGCGGCCATACCGCCGTCTGGTCGGGCACCGACATGATCGTCTGGGGCGGCTCCCTCGGCGTCCAGGGCTGGCGCTATAACCCCGTCACCGATACCTGGACGGCCATGAACACCAACAATGCGCCCCCGGCACGCTCCGGCCACATCGCCTATTACGTCAGCTCCAACAACACCATGATCGTCTGGTTCGGCTCCTACTACGACACCAATTTGGATCAGCTGGTGTTCCTGAACGACGGCTGGGCTTACAGCAACAGCACCTGGACGGCCATCGGCAACGTCGCCAATACGCCTGCTCCCCGTACCAGTCCGCTCAGCACCTGGGATGGCTATCGGATCATTGTCTATGGCGGATGGACCAACGACATCAACGGCAATCAGGTACTGCTGACCAACGGAGCGCGGATCACCGGCACTAATTTCGCCGCCGGCTGGACGGTGATGGGCGGCAGTTACTTTCCCCCCGGCCGACTCGGCGGCTCGGCCGTCACGCTGGGAACGAATCTGGTCATCTGGGGCGGATACACAAACAATCCTTTGACCGGTTCCAATGGATTCCTGAACACCGGCGCCCGTTATATCCCCGGCGCTGCGCTGGCCTGGACCAACCTGTCCGCCAGCCCGCTTTCGCCCCGCGGCAACCACATGGCCGTCAGTATCGGCGGCAAAATGATCGTCTGGGGCGGAGTCGGTGCCAACGGCGAATGTTTCGACGGCGCAATTTACAACATGACGAACGATACCTGGTCTCTGATCTCCACCACCAACGCCCCTTCGGCCCGCGATAGCGCCGAATCCGTCTGGGACGGAACCGAAATGATCGTCTGGGGCGGTTTCGACGGCAATCAGGTCGTCAACACCGGCGGCAAATATAATCCCACCAATAATACCTGGACCAATGTCCTGGCCACGCTCAGCCCCGTCGGTCGGGCACTGCATTCCGCCGTCTGGACCGGAGCCGAGATGATCAACTGGGGCGGCTTTGAGGGCGAATACTATTTCAACACCGGCGGCCGGTATAATCCGGCCCTCGATTCCTGGACGCCTACTTCCACCAACAACGCCCCGTCGCGGCGCGCCGAACACACCGCCGTCTGGACCGGAACACAGATGCTGATCTGGGGTGGAACCAATGGTTTCACGACCCTGAATACCGGCGGCCGCTATTATCCCGCAATCGATACCTGGTCCAATATCACCACCACCGGCGCGCCCGCCGCCCGCACCCTCCATACCGCCGTCTGGGATGGAACCGGAATGATCGTCTGGGGCGGCAACGGCGGAACCAACAACCTGAACACCGGCGCCCGCTACAATCCCACCAACGATACCTGGACAACGATCACGACCACCGGCGCGCCCGGTCCGCGCGAAAACCATACCGCCATCTGGGACGGAACCGAGATGATTGTCTGGGGCGGCGACAACGCCACCAACAGCATCTACCCCAATCCATTGGGCGACGGCGCCCGTTATAATCCCACTTCCGGAGTCTGGACCGCGACGGCCGCGCTCGGCAGCCCTTCGCTTCGCACCGGCCATACCGCGATCTGGGACGGAACCGAAATGATCGTCTGGGGCGGCACAGATGGGACCAACGATGTCATCACCGGCGGCCGGTACAATCCAGTCTCAAATTCGTGGATAAAAACTGAAGTTTCCGGAGCGCCGTTCGGCGCCGACGATGTCAGTTCGGTCTGGGACGGCGTCGAGATGATCGTCTGGACCGGTTCCAACGGCGGCCGTTACGATCCGGTCAGCGACAGCTGGCGCGTCATCAATCCGCCCGATAATTTCAGTTTCCCGACGGAAAATTCCGTTGCCTGGGACGGTACCCGGATGTGGATCTTTGGCGGCTTTGACGGGCAAAATTACCTCGACAGCATCTTTTCCTATACGCCGCCGCAGATCATGTATCTCTATCAAAAACCGTGACCGCCGCCCGAGTCTCATGTTGCTCCTGAATTTCCGCCTCAAAACGTGGTGTCTGCTGATGGCCGCGGCTCTGCCGTTCCGCCTGTCGGCCGGCAATGCGGCCGTCCCGGATGCGGATTTCCGGGCGCTGACGGCGGATCGCGCGGCGATTGAACGGGTCTATTACCTTCACCGGGACGGCGCCAAACCGCCGTTCGATCAGATCCTGCCCCCCGGCCGGATCCAGGAACTGGTCAAACGCGACCTCGATAAACAGGCGGCGCTGAAAACAATCTACGGCGTCGAAATCAGCGACGCCGACATCGCCGCCGAAGCCGAACGCATCAACCACGCCACCCGCGCGCCGGATATTCTCGCCGATCTCAAGCGTGCCCTGGGCAACGATCCGGTTCGCTTCGGCCGCACGGTCGTCAAGCCCATCCTGGTGGAGAAACGATTGCGCGAATTGTTCCAGCACGATGACGCCATTCACGCCGCCGGCCGGGAACAGGCCGAACAATTGCGCTCCCGGTTGATTGCCGCCGGCCAGGACCACGCCGGACCGGACCGGTTGCTGGAATTGTTGCGCACCGGTGGCGAGGTCACCGAAACCACCTGGAGCCTGGACACGCCCAGGCCCGGCCCGCATCCGGCGCCGGTGAGGAGCACGGCCCACAGCGCGAATTATTCCGTCATCGCCACGACCCAATGGGCGCAACCCAAGGGCGCGCCGACGGCTTTTCTGGCGGACCTTCCCCCGGAATTGCAGGCGTTGTTGCCGGCGCAACTTCGGCAGCCCGGCGACGTCAGCGCCGTGGTGGAGACCGATTCCGCCTTTCTCATTTTCCTGGCCCGGGAACGGACCGACCGGATCCTTCGTGCCGCCACGGTGCGGATTCCCCGGGAAGATTACGAATCCTGGTTGAGCCGGCAAACCGGGCCGTGAACCAGACCGCCTTTAAATGAAAACGCTTTTCTTTTTCCTGCTCCTGGCCGGCGGTGGCCTCTGCCTCGCCCCGCCCGCGCCGGCCGGGCCGCGGACCAGCGCCAGTTACTCGGTTGCCGCTGACGTTACCGATGCCGGTGGAAAAAATTCGTCCAGCCTGGGTTACACCAACAATGGAAGTATCGGCACCATCGGCGCCGTCACCACGGTGTCGTCTCCGGCAGAAACCGGGAAAGGCGGCTACATCGGGCAATTGTACGAAATCACCGGCCTGACGCTTTCCACCGCCTCAACCAACGTGAATTCGGGATCCACCGCCCAGTTGAGCGCCGTCGCGCAACTCAACGACAGCTCCAGCCTTCAGATTCCCGGCACGCAAGTCGTGTGGAGCGTCGTCAGCGGCCCCGTCACATCCATCAACTCCAACGGGCTGGCCACCGCCGGAACCGTCTCCCAAAACACCGCCGCCACCGTACGCGGCGATTACCTGGCCCAATTCGGAACCTTGCAATTGATGGTTCTGGCCGCCGCCGGCAATCCCGTCCCCGTCATCGTGAGCTTCTCCATCACCGGCAACAACCTCGTCCTGGGCGGCACCAACGGCGCCGCCGGCAAGAATTATTATATCCTGACCAGTACCAACGTCGCCCTGCCGCTGACCAACTGGACGCCGCTGGCGACGAACAGTTTCGACGTCAACGGAAATTTCCGATCCACCAACGGCATCGACGTCACCCGCCCGCAAAGCTTCTTCATCCTGCACGTGCCCTGAACCCAGGTAGGGACGCCGCGCTGCGGCGTCCGTCTCGATAGCGCGGACCCGCCCGCGTTTTGAGTCGGCGCTACGAAGACTTGTCCCCGGGCCCCGGCGCCATTAACCTGAGGGGGTTGGCGGCATGAAATCATCTTTGATCATTTAGTCACCCATGAAACCCCGCGTTCGCTTCGCTCCCTCGCCCACCGGTTACCTGCACATCGGCGGCGCCCGCACCGCCCTGTTCAACTGGCTCTACGCCCGCCATACCGGCGGCACGTTCATCCTGCGCATCGAAGACACCGATGCCGCGCGCAACTCGCAGGAAGCCGTGGACGTCATCCTCAATGGGCTGCGCTGGCTCGGCCTCGATTGGGATGAGGGTCCGCTGACCGGCGATGCCACCGGACCGGTCAAAGGCGGGTTCGGCCCGTATTTCCAGAGTCAACGCCGGGAAAACTATCAGCGCCGCGTCGAAGCGCTGCTCTCCCGCGGCCTCGCCTACGAACATGAAGGCGCGGTCAAATTCAAAATGCAACGCGAGCCGGTCACCATCCATGACGTCGTCGTCGGCGACGTCGTCCGCAAACTCACGGACCGCGAGGAGGCGGACCCGGATTTTGTGATCCTGCGCTCGGACGGCCAACCGGTGTTTCACCTGGTCAACGTAATCGACGACCTCGAGATGGACGTCACCCATGTGATCCGGGGCGAAGACCATTTGAGCAATACGGCCAAGCATATCGCGCTGTTCCAGGCGTTTGGCGTGAAGCCGCCGCATTACGCCCACATCCCGCTCATCCTGAACGGCGACGGTTCCAAGATGAGCAAACGCGACGTGGGCGCGTCGCTCAGCTCCTACACCGACGGCGGTTTTCTGCCCGAGGCGGTGGTGAATTATCTCTGCCTGCTCGGCTGGTCACCCAAGGACAATAGCGAAAAACTGTCGCGCGAGGAAGTCATCGAGCGTTTCGACCTGCCGCAGATTCTCCGGCACAACGCGCGGTTCGACTACGAAAAGCTGCTCTGGTTGCAGGGCGAATATGTCCGTGAACTCGGCGACGACCGGTTTTACGAGATGGCGGTTCATGCGTTTGCCAAGGCGGGCATCAACACCAATGCCTTTCCCCTGCCCGACGTCAAAGCCGCGCTCGACACCTGCAAGGGCAAATTCAAACTGTTCAGCGAACTGCCCAGTTACGCCGGATTTTATTTCCAGGACCGGATCGAGTACGACGCCGAGGCGGCGAAGAAGGATTTCGTGCCCGAGAACCGGCCGCGGCTGGAGAAGCTGCGCGACGCCTTCGCCGCCGCATCGGAATTCAAGGCAGCGGCACTCGAGCTCGCGCTCAAGGAAACCGCCAGGGCGCTGGGCGTGAAAGCCGGCGTGCTGGTGCATCCCTGCCGCCTGGCCGTGACCGGCAAGCCCGCCGGCCCCAGCCTGTATCATTTGCTCGAGGTGCTCGGGAAGGACAAGGTGATGGGGCGGATCGAGCGGGCAATCACCACAATGGGCTGACGACCGCGTCAAAAGCGCCATGAGCCTGCGGGCATTTTGGACTGCGGTGGCAAGCGCAGCGCGACACCGCTTTCTTCCCGTTCCGCTCGTCAGCCAAAAGCGCCGTCGCCGCTTCACTTTGCCGGCGCAGTCCAAAACACTTTGTCATTCGCTCCCGGGCCGCTTTAATATCGCCACCTAAACTTCTTTTCCTTACACTCCGCCCCCGTGCTCAACCCCTTTGTTCACTGGATCGAAGCCAAGGGTGCCTACACGCCCTGGCTGTTCCTGGCGCTGTTCCTCGTCGCATCATTTCTGATGATCTGGCGGCTGGAGGCCATGAGCAAAAGCGGTTTCGAAGGCACGATTCTGGGCACACTGGTCATGCCGTATTGTTCCGGATTGGGCAATATCCTCTTCGCCGTCATCCTCGGCCATAACGGCGGGTCGGGCGCGGACGTGATGACCAATTCACTGGTCAACAACATCACCAACATGACCCTCGTGCTCGGCCTGCCCGCGGTGTTCTGGCGGATGAGCGTGCTGCCCAAACCAAAAAACGGCAAGAACGGCAAAAACAACAAAGGCGGCAACAAGCTCCACGAACTCAACCGGCTCTCCCTCCTGTTGACCTTGCTGGCCGTCCTGTTTTTCACCGGCGCCGTCTGGGCCCTCGGCCGGAAGGGCGTCATCGGGTTCAACGAAGGACTGGTGCTGGTGGGATTGTTCCTGTTCTGGCAATGCTTTCACATTTTCGACGTGCTCAAGTCGAATGTCCGGCAGGGACGGTCGCTGGGCTGGACGCTGCCATTCGACCTGGCCCTTCTGGCGGTGGGCGCCTATGCCACCTATATCAGCATTGACTGGCTGGTGACGTGGGTCACCAACACGGCGCAGCCGGGATTCATCAAAAACCACCTCGGCTGGATCAGCGGCTGGATCATGGTGCTGCCCAATGCCGTACTGGCGCTCTATTACGCCTGGCGCGGACAGCCGGAAACGGTCTATGCCTCGCAGGTGGGTGATTCCCACGTGTCCATCCCGCTGTGCGTGGGGCTATACGCGCTGTTTCAAACCATGACGCTGCCGTCGTTCTTCGAATTGGGAATGCTCCTCCTGCTGGGGACGACCCTGGTGCATTTTTTCTTCGTGGCCGTGTTCGGACATCTGCCGCGCCTGGTCGGCCTGTTGCTGGTCGGCGCGTACGGCTTTTTCCTGTACCGGGGATTGCTGAACTGAACCGCCCGGCGCGTCACCCGGGTTTTTTGAAGAACTGTGTATCGCTCAAGACCGTCAGCGGGTCCGACCGCACCTTGTCGCTCAGCTCCACAAACGGCACCTGGGCGCCGAGCCAGCGCGGGTTTTTGGTGATGGACTCCATGGATTCGTTGGTGTTGTTGCAGATCAGGTACGCGCCCGGCCCCATCACCATGAACGATTCGAAGCCGGTACCGGCCCCGTGCCGCGAAAATTCAAAATCGCCCACGCCGTACCGGCCGCCGAGCAGTTCCGATCGCAGGCCGCCCAGGTCCTTCACAAAATTTTTCAGGAAATCGTCATTGCGCGGCCCGAAATAAACCATCACCCGCGCCTTGTTTTCCGCGAGCGACACAATCGCCCATTCATCAAACACCACCCGGCCATAACGTGAATTCATCTGGCCGGCACAGGTCCGGATGAGATTTTTTGCTTCGTCCAATGTCATGGTGCAGTTCTCGAGCCGAAAACAAAGCAGGTTTGCTGCCGCGGAACAAGGGAAATCCGGCCGCAGGGCAACTTTCCAGTCTGCCGCGAATTTAACTGCGCCGCCGCCGGCAAATTCGTAGGCTCCGCGAAACATGCAACCGTCCCCCCGCCCTGAAAAAACGAAGGCAGGGATTCACCGGCTGCTGGTGGTCCTGCTGGCAGCCGCCTTCGGGCTGGTCCTGGCGGTGGATAATCTGGCGCTGACGCTGCCCGGCCCGGCTGGCTGGCCGGCGGCGCTGCTGCTGTTGCTGGCGGTCGCCGGCACGATCGCCGCTCTGGCCCGGCACTTGCCGCTGCAAAATGTCCTGCTTGCCGCGCTGATCATCGCGCTCCTGGGCGCCGCCGCCCACACGCTTGGCGCCATCAGCGGCATTCCCTTCGGCCCGTTCCTGTTCGGCGCGGAAGCCGGACCGCAACTGTTCAAAACCCTGCCCTGGCCGGTGCCGTTGCTCTGGGTCCTGATCCTTTTGAATTCGCGCGGCGTGGCGCGGCTGATCCTGCGGCCCTGGCGCAAGGTGCGGAACTACGGTTTCTGGCTGATCGGCCTGACGGCATTGCTGGCCCTGTTATTCGACCTGGCCTTCGACCCGTTTGCCGTGCGCGAGAAGCATTACTGGATCTGGCTGCCGACGCGGTTCCCGGTGACCTGGCAGGGCGCGCCGCTGATGAATTTTTTCAGTTGGGCGGCCGTGTCGCTGTTGATCCTGGCGTTTGCCACGCCGGCGCTCATCAATAAAAATCCCCACCGCCGCTCTCCGGATTTTCACCCGCTGGTGGTCTGGCTGGGAGCAATCCTGCTTTTCGGAATTGCCGCCGCCCGGCATGAGATGTGGCCGGCCGCCGCCCTCGACGGGGCAATCGCGGTCGTCACCGCCACGTTTGCCATACGCGGCGGACGATGGTAGCCGGTTCGACGCTACAACGAAAGCTCCGGCAAAGCCGCTCTAATTGGTGCAACGGAAATAACTCAGCATCGTCCTCGTTCTCGTCCTCGTCCTCGTAATCGGATTTTTCGAGGACGAGAACGAGGACGAAATCCGGCGTGACCAAATCCATGGTAAAGAAGCGTCAGTGACACCACGCTAAATCTCCGGGCTTTCCGCCGGGGCCTGCCGGGTGATTTTCAAGCGGGCCACGCGCGGGCCGTCCATTTCTTCGACGCGCAATTCGCTGGCGCCGATGGTCAGCACATCGCCGATTTTGGGAAAACCGCCCAGCTTCTGGGTCATCCAACCGCTGACCGTCGCCACCGCCTCGTCGTGCGCCGTGTCGCCGATGATTTTTTCCAGTTCATGCAACGGCAGGGTTCCGGCCGCCTCCCAGACATTTTCGCCGACGGCGGTCAACTCCGATTTTTCCTGGTCGAATTCGTCCTGGATCTGGCCGACCAGTTCTTCCAGGACATCTTCCAGCGTTACCATGCCGACGGTCCCGCCATATTCGTCCACCACGATCGCCAGGTGCAATTTCCGTTCCTGGAACAACGGCAGCAGTTTTTCCAGGCGCGCCGTTTCCGGCACATAGATCAATGGATGCGCGACCGGCAGCAGGTCCGCCGCCGTCGGGGCCTTGTCGCGCAACGCATACAGGTCCTTGATATGAATCAGGCCGCGAGTCCGTTCCAGGTCGCCGCCTTCGCAGAGCGGGAAGCGCGAGTAACGGGTTTTTTCGGCCAGCGCCAGGCATTGGGCGATGGGCGATTCGGTGTCGAACGCGACGATTTCGGGGCGCGGGCGCATGACTTCGCGGGCGATGCGATGATGCAGGTCCAGCGCGTTCAAAACCAGGTTGCGTCCGCCGGCACCACCCTGCGCACCCGAAGCCAGTATGAGTCGCAGTTCCTCCTCCGACTGCCCGCTGCGGAGTTCCATGGCGGAAAAGCCCAGCCACCGCACGATCAATTGGGACGATCGATGCAACAGCCAGATGAAGGGAAACGAAATCCGGTAAAACCAGTTCAGGGGACCGGCGGTCCACAACGCGGTCTGGAGCGTGCGCCGGATGGCGATCGCCTTCGGCACCAGTTCGCCCACGACGATCAGCAGATAACAGTTCACGAAAAAACCGACGCCGATGGCGATGACGCGCTCGGCGTGTTCGGACGTGATGGACAGGACGCCGAACAGCGGGCTGAGCAGATCCCGGAAAACCGGCTCGATCACCACGCCCAGTCCCAGGCTGGCGAGCGTGATGCCGAACTGCGTGGCGCTGATGTAGGCATCGATGTGCGCGCTGATATGCCGGGCCATTTTCGCGCGGCGATTGCCCCGGACCGCCAGCCCGTCCAGTTGCGTGTCCCGGATGCGGACCATCGCGAGTTCGGCGGCGACAAAAAACGCGTTGAGCAGCACCAACAGCACCACCGCCAGCAGGTTTATGGCGTCGTGGATGATTTCGGCCCCGTTCACAATTTCACCTCGCCAAACATGAGTTTCAAAATGTCCTCCAGGCTCACCACACCCGTTTCCCGGCCGTTGCGGCCCAGCACGATGGCCAGTCGTTCGCCGGCCCGCTGCATCCGGCGCAGCGCGTCCTCCAGCCGCATATCCTCGGCCAGAAACAACGCCGGCGTCAGGTGCGCCGAAGCCGCCGCCTGCAAATCCACATCATCGCGAAACAGCAGCGGTCCGAGCGTCAACAGGCCGGCGATGGCGGGCCGCCCGTCGCGGGTTTCCCAGACCGGCAGACGCGACAATTTCTTCTCGCGCGCCAGCGCCAGCGCCCCGGCGAGCGGCATCGGCGCCTGGATCGTCACCGTTTGCGCCAGCGGCGTGGCCACCTGGCGGACGGTCAGATTCTGCAACCCGAGCACCCGGTTGATCATGGCGCGCTGGTCGGTCGTCAGCGATTGCCCGGATTCCTGCATGACGGCGAGCATTTCCTCGCGATTGCCGAACAACCGCCCGGTCAGGGCGCGGCCGCCGGTCCAGCGCAGGACGATTTTCGAAATGTCCTCGACGATCAACACCGGCAGGCTCAGGGCGAAATGGATGGGCCAGAAAAACCAGGCCGCCGTCAGGCACAGCTGGTTGGGATAGGCGCGGAACAACATTTTGGGCAGCAGATCGAACAGGGCATAGAACAAAAAAACGGCGACGGCAAAGATTGTGACGTCCCGGACGTGTTGTCCCAGAAAATACTGGTGCAACTCGACAACGATCAGGCCCAGGATCAGAAAATTGGCCAGGGTATTGCCGACGAGAATGGTCCACAGGAATCGTTCCTGGTTCTCCAGGAAACCGTGCAGCAGTTTGGCCGAGGGATGGCCCAGGCGCGCCAGGCGGCGCACACGCAGCCGGTTGAGCGCGAACACGCCCGCTTCCATGCCCGACAGCAGAAACGACGGCCCCAGACATCCGATCAGGACGAGCCAGTTGAACAGGTCGGTATTCATTCAGGACAATCGCTGGACCAGCAACTTGCGCACGCGCCGTTCGTCGATGACTTCCGCCGTCAGCTTCAGGCCGCGAAAGCTGGCCGTTTCCCCCGCCGCCGGCACCACGCCCAGCAGGTGCACCAGCAATCCGCCCATCGTTTCCACCTCGTCCACCTCGCCGAGCGCGGCAAATTCCCGGCGAAAATCCTCCAGCCGCATCGTGCCGTTCACCCGCCACCGGTCCGGCGCCAGTTTTTCCATCACCAACCCCTCCTCCGCCGGCGCGCCGCTGCGGATTTTGCCGACCAGCCGGCCGAGAATGTCTTCCATCGTCACCAGGCCCGCCGTGCCGCCGAATTCATCGATGACAATGGCCAGCCCGCGCTGCTGCTTCTGCAGGCTCTTGAACAGCGTCAGCAGATTCATGGTTTCCGGCACGAACGAGGGAAATTCAATCGCATCCGCCAGGTCAATCTGCGGATCGAGCAACAGCGCGCGGGTGTTGAGAATGCCGACGATGGTATCCGGCGTCTCGTCGTAGATCGGCAGCCGGCGATGTTTGAATCGCTTGGCCGCGGCGATCATCTCCTCCAGGGTGGCGTCGTCGGAAATGCACGACATGCCGGCACGCGGACGCATGACGTCCCGCGCCACGTGCCGGTCCAGGCTGATGATCTGCAGGATGACTTCCTTTTCGGCTTCCTCGAGCGTGCCCTGGCGATAGGCCAGGTCGAGCAGTTCCTGGTATTCGGCGTCGCTCAACGCCGTTGGACCGGGCCCGGAAGACGTGCGGGGGGCAATGACGCGCAGCAGAAGGGAATCAAACCATTGGGCGAGGCGATGCAACGGGGTGGTGATTTTTTCGAAGACGGTCAACAGCCAGGCCACCTGCAGCGCCCAGCGTTCCGGCTGCCGCACGGCAAGCGTCTTGGGCAGCACTTCGCAGCCGATGAGCGTCAGCACCAGCAGGATCAGCAGCGTCAACGCCAGCGTCCATTGGGCGGCGAACACCATCCGCAGCGCCACAGCCAGCATGGCCGCATTGGCAAACGTGTTGCCCAGCGCCAGGGTGGCCAGGAGATCCTGCGGCCGTTCGAGCAATTGGGCGACCATTTTGCCCGCGCCCGGATGATGGGTCGCGAGCTGTCGCACCTGCCATTTGCTCAGGGAAAACAGAGCCGTTTCCGCCAGTGCGAAAAAGAAGCTCGCGCCCGCGAAGACCAGAATCGCCGCTACCGCTGTTTCCACGCGGCCAGTATGCCGGGAAAACCGCGCCAGAAAAAGGAGAAACGGGGCCGCGGGAATCTTATCCTTCTCGTCCTCGTCCTCGTTCTCGATGTCTTATTCGATGGTAAAATCTCGAGAACGAGAAGGAGGACGAGGACGATTACGATCCGGACTTTTGGCGGACGGGCGATGTGCGTCTTACCTCTCCAATATCGCCGTTGCTGTCGCGTAATTGGCCGTGTGGCTCAGGCTGACCAGCAACCGTTTCGCCCGGCGGATGCGGAACAGTTTTTTTCCTTTGCCGTGCAACACCACGAACGGTTCGCCGGATTCTTTACGGCGGATCTCCATGTCCTGCCAGCCGAGTTGCGCGCCGATGCCGGTGCCGAACGCCTTGGAAATCGCCTCCTTGGCCGCAAACCGCGCCGCCAGGAACGGCCCGGGGCTCTGGTGCGACAGGCAATAGGCGATTTCGCCGGCGAGCAGGAGCCGGTTCAGAAACCGTTCGCCAAACCGCTCGTACGACGCCTGCACCCGCGCCACTTCAATGATGTCAATGCCGGTGCCCAGAATCATGCAGCCCATTGGAAGTCACGAAATTCATCTTGTCAAACTCATCCGGCAGGTTTAAGCCATCCCCTCCCATGAACAAAATCCTGGCACTCCTTTCGGGCCTGCTGGCGTCCATCATCCTCACCGGCTGTTCCTCAGCCGGCGCCGGCAAAGCCGTTTCCCTTTTCGACGGCAAGACGCTCAACGGCTGGATTGACGCCGAGAACAACGCCGGTGCGCTTTCCGGCGGCGACATCACCAACCTGCCGGCTTTTGCCCAAAAACTCACCGATAAATCCGATCCCGTGTCCGAATTCATCAACGGGCAGCTGGACGAGGCGGTCAAGACCGACCTGGCGGCTTTTTCGCCGACCAATGACAATGCCAAAGCCGTCCGGTCCGCCCTGGTGAAAAATCTCAACCGGATCCTGTCCGGCGATTTGATTTACACTGAAGCCCGGTTCCAAAATGTTTCGTTGCAACCGGAGACGCGCGAATTGCTCGCAAATAATCCGTCGGGCCAGGAACTGGCGCGGCTCAACAAACTGCTCCTCGAAGACGCCTGCCCGAACGAACTGGCCAGGAGCCCGTCCGGCGCCTGGATCGTCAAAGATGGCGCCATCGCCAGCACCGGCGCCGGCCGCGGCGTGCTTTATACCACGAATGACTACAGTCATTACCGCCTGATGTTTACCCTGCGGCACGTTTCGGGAAAACCCGATCACCAGCCCTGCGTCCTGGTTTTCTGCACACGCCCGCACCCGGGTGAAAAACCGCTGGACGCGCTGGGCGGGATCCAGTTCCAGGTGCCCAACGGCGGCCATTGGGACTACCGCCCCGGCCACAATAACGGCGGAAGCGGATTCACCAATCCAACCAAAACCAAATACGACAACCACCAATGGAGCCGGGTGGAAATCCTGGTCGACGCCGCGGACGGAACCGCCCGGATGGCAGTGGCCCAGCCGGTGGGAAGCAAAGCCGTCGAAAATCTCGATTTCAAGGACGCTGCCGCCGGCAAAACCGGCCCGATCGCCCTGCAGATGCATAATGGCGGGCTGTTCGATGAGTACAAGGACATCACGATTGAAGTGGATCCAAAGGTGGACGATCTCATCACCACCAGGTGAGGCAATGCACCGGGAATCGGAGCGCAGATTGTCCTGGTGCAGGGCCGGCGCTGCGCGCCGATTTCGAGCCGCAGCTCGACGCTACCACGCCGCCCTACCCGCGATATTTTTTCATCAGCCGCAGCATTTCCCGGACGGCGGTTTTCAAGCCGACGCCGACGGAACGGCTGATGATGCTGTGGCCGATGTTCAGTTCAACGAGGTGCGGCACCCGGTGCAGCAGCGGCAGATTCTGGTAATTCAATCCGTGCCCGGCATTCACTTTCAACCCCAGCCCGTGCGCCAGCCGGGCGGCGGAAATGAGACGCTCTAATTCAGTCGAGCGTCGAGGGTCGAAGGCCGGGGGCTTCGCCGGCTTTCGACTCTCGCCTTTCGGCTCTCGACTCGCGTGAAATTCCTCCGCGAACGCGCCGGTATGCAGTTCCACAAACTGGCTGCCGGTGCGCGCGGCGGCTTCGATCTGTCTTGGGTCCGGTGCGACAAACAGGCTCACTTCCACACCGGCGTCGTTCAATTTTTTACGGGCATCCGTCACCCGCTTTTGGTTTCCCGCCACGTCGAGCCCGCCTTCGGTGGTTACTTCCAATCGTCGTTCGGGCACGATGCAGACAATGTCCGGCTTCAATTTCAGGGCGATGCGGATGATTTCCGGGACGAGCGCCATTTCGAGGTTCAGCCGGGTGCGAACCGTTTCGCGCAGCTTCCAGACATCGCGGTCCTGGATATGCCGCCGGTCTTCGCGCAGATGGGCGGTAATGCCGTGGGCGCCGGCGGCCTCGCAGAGTTGCGCCGCCGCAACCGGATCGGGCTCGCCGAATCCGCGTCCCCGATAGCGCGCCTCACGGAGCGTGGCGACGTGGTCAATATTGACACCGAGTTTCAACATGGCTCAAGGCATCTGAATGACCTGGACTGACGGAGGCGCGCCCGGAACCGCCGGATTGGGCCGTCGTGGATTCCGCCGGGGCAGGCCGTGCAAGTCGCATCCCGGAAAATTGGTTGCCTCCAGCCAGTTGGCCAGCGCGGTAAGTTCAATCGCCGTGAAACCGGCGGGCGCCTTGCGTTTGAAAGTCAGTTCTGTCGGACTGGTCTGCAGCACCTCGGTAACCGCGGTCTGATTCTGCAGAATGAGGCTGGCCAGCCATTTGCCGGCGGCGGACCGGGCGTCGAGTTGTTTGTGGCCGGTGACCATGAGCGCGAGCTGCGTCAACTGCGGCAATCGCTTGAGGCGTTCGCCGGTAACTTCCCAGTCAAAATAAACCAGATTCGTCTGGCTCAGTTGCGCGTACAATTCCGGCGGTAACGGCTTCCGCGACCCGGGGGTGTTGGGAAAAACTTCACCGAACAAAAAATCACTCGCCGGTTCATGCCGGGCCTCAATGTCTGGCGCTACAAACGGCAGGCCGGTGAAGGAAATCCGGTTGTTGGTGGCGTTCATCGTGAGCGGCAGGACGAAATTATTCCGCCAGCCCGGATTGGCCGACAGCTTGTATTTCAGTGCCGCAATGGACTGCAGCGCATCCGGACGCGGCAGGGCCACGAATGTCTGGAGCGGCAGCCCAAGCATCGCCCAGGTCAGGATCTGGTTCGGCACGGGGTAAAGTTGATAGGGCTGAATCCAGTCCTGCTTTTCCAGCCAGGGAGCAAAACCGCGGATCGCCGTAAAGCTGATGAGCGGCATGTGAATCTGGTTCGTCGGAATGCGCCAGGTCTCGAGATTCAAATCCCGGGGCGACGAAAAAAGCAGCTTGCCGTCCCAACGCAAATTGAGTTCGCGCGCGGCCACGCGCCATTGGGTTTCCGGCAGATCCAGCGGATTGGCCGACGGAAACCATTGCGCCAGGCGCGGCCAGTCCAGATCCGCCGCGAACCACGCCTCGTTGTCTGCCGGCGCGGGCCGTTTGGCCGCCGCCGCCTGCCGGACCCATTCGTCCGTCAGCGGAAGCGAGTCCTGGCCCAAACCGAACACGACCCAGTCGCCGGTGCGGGTGAATTGGATCGCATCCGGCGGACGATGTTTTTTCAACCGCCAACCGTCCGCTCTTTTCTCAACCGCCATTCCCGTCCAGGCCTGGAGCACATTTTCGAGATTGGTCTCCCACAATGCCGCGCGGCCCGGCGCGAGGTGAATCGCCAGGGCATACTCCGGCGAACCGTTGGTCGCATCCCGGACCTGCAGAAACCATTCCGCGCTCAGGAAATCGTCGAGCAACGGCCGGAGTTGGGCGGCACCATCGCCGGCGCCGGCCGGTATTTTTTGCCTGAACCACGCAGCCGGCGCGCGGGCAAGCTTGTCCAGTGTCTGGTCGCGCAGGACCCGGGCCTCGGGCGTGCACCAAAGGTTGGTGAAGGCCACGGCATTGGTGTTGGCGGCAACGGTGGCAGCGCCCGCAAAATGGATCCGCGCAATCAAATCGTCCGCCGGCGGCGACGCGTGAATCGTCAACACCGCCAGGCCTGCCGCCACCGGACCGAACCAAAATCGTTTTCTCATCAGGGGGCTTTTCTCTGCCAAAAGTAGCGACGTTTGGCAAACCCAATCATGGGAAAGAAGCGGCCCATTTCCAAAAGGCAGGGACGCCGCCGGCGGCGTCCGTGCTTCAGGCAACCGGGCCGACGGACGTCGCCGCGCGGCGTCCCTGCCCCGCACCCGTTTCACATTCTGATTGCCCCGGACACCAAATCCGGTTTTCCTTGGCCGTGCTTCAACTGCGTTTGTTCATCAGGTACTGGCTGCCGGTGCTGCTGTGGATGGTGCTGATTTTTTCAGCCTCCAGCGACAACCAGTCCTACGAGCACTCGTCACGGCTGGTCGAACCGCTCCTGCGCTGGCTGTTCCCGCACCTGTCGGAAGACCGGATTCATCTGCTCCACGAATTGCTTCGCAAATGCGCGCACCTGACCGAATACGCCGCGCTGGCGCTGTTGCTCCGGCGGGCGGTGCATCACACGGCAAAAAACCCGGCACCGGGCTGGAACCGGCGCGAAATCCGGCTGACCCTGCTGATCGTCATGCTGTACGCGGCCACCGACGAATTTCATCAGCAGTTTGTCCCCACCCGGACGTCGCTGGTATCGGACGTTTTTATCGACACCGCCGGCGGGGCGGCCGGTCTGTTCCTCCTCTGGCTGTTTGGCCGCTGGCGCAAATACTGGTAGACAACCCGCATGAAACGCCCGCTCGTCGTTGTCGTTTCAACCTATGCCGCCGGCCTGCTGGCGGCTGAATGCTTCCGACCGCCGATCGTGATCCTGTTTGCCGTGGCGTTTGCCATTCTCCTGGTCGCGGTCATTTTCGGAAAATGCCGGCCGTGGCTGGTTTGGCCGTTGCTCGTACTTGCCGGCTGGACGAATCTGGCCGGCCGCCTGACCGTGGTTTCACCGGACGACCTGCGCGCGCTGGCCGGTCCGGCCGAGACCCTCGCCACCGTGCGGGGAACTCTCGTCGAAACGCCGCATCTCCGCCTTTCCGAACGCGGCAACCAGACCACCGAACGGTCGCTGGCACAGGTCCGCGTCACTGCCTGGCGGCCGGATGCCGACTGGCAACCCGCCGTCGGGGATATCATGGCCGCCACGCCGGGAATTCTCGCGACAAATTTTTTTGCCGGGCAATCGGTCGAGATTTCCGGTGTGGTTACCCGGCCGCCCGGACCGCTGGCCGAGGGGCTCTTTGACTATCGCGATTTCCTCGCGACCCGCGGAATTTTTTACCTGCTGAAAACCCAATCGACGAACGACTGGCAGCCGGGCCCGTCGCCGGCCGCCGGTCCGCCGCTGACCGACCGATTTTTGGGCTGGTCGCACCGCACCCTGGCCCGCGGATTGCCGGTGGAAGACGAACCGCTGCGCCTGCTGTGGGCCATGACACTTGGATGGCGCACGGCGCTGACGCCCGAAATCAGCGAACCATTCCTCCGCGCCGGCACCATGCACCTGTTTGCCATCGACGGCCTGCGCATCGCGCTGGTTTCCGGGATGCTCGTCGCGTTGCTCCGCGTGTTGCAGGTGTCGCGGGCCTGGTGCGGCCTGGTGGCCATCCCGCTCATCTGGTTCTACACCGCCGCCACCGGCTGGGAACCTCCCGCCGTCCGCGCCTCGGTCATGATGACCATTGTCCTCGGCGGCTGGGCGCTGAAGCGGCCGGTCGATACCATCAATTCGCTGGCGGGGGCCGCGCTGATCATCCTGCTGGCGGAACCGCGCCAGCTTTTTGAAGCCGGATTTCAACTTTCCTTTTTTGTCGTGCTCGTCATCGCCCTGATGCTGCCGGTGTTGAATAAAATTTCCGACCGTTTCTGGCGGCCGGATCCGTTGCTGCCGGAGGAATTGCTTCCCCGCTGGCGGCGCGGCCTGCTGGCGGCCTTGCGCGGATTATCCCGCTACGGCGCCCTCTCGCTGGCGGCCTGGATCGGCTCCATTCCGTTATCGGCAAAATATTTCCACCTGTTCAGCCCCATCTCGCCGCTCGCCAACCTGGCCGCCGTGCCGCTCGGCACGTTGGCGTTGATGGCCAATCTCGGCGCCCTGGTGTGCGGCGACTGGTTTCCGTGGGCCACGGAATTGTTCAACCACAGCGCCTGGTTTTTCATGCTGGCCATGACGGCCGTGAGCGAATTTTTCACCCGAATCCCCGGCGCGTTTTTTTATGTGCCCGCGCCTTCGTGGTTGACCATCGTCCTCTATTACGCGGTGGTCATCGGCGGACTGGGCGGCTTGCTGTTCGCTCCCCGGCGCCGGATCTGGAGCGTCACCGCGCTGGCTCTGATCGCCGCCGGTTACGCCGGTCATTGGCTGGCGACGCGCGGCGAGATCCAATTGACAATCCTTCCGCTCAACGGCGGCCACGCCGTTTTCGCCGACGCCGCCGGGCGGGACCGGGACTGGCTGGTGGATTGCGGCGATGAAGACGCCGTGGATTTCACGCTCACGCCGTTCCTCCGGGCGCAGGGCGTCAATCGCCTGCCGCGACTGGCCCTGACTCATGGCGACCTGCGCTGTTGCGGCGGCGCGGAACGGCTGGACCGGCTGTTTGGCATCGGCGAACTTTATACCAGCCAGATCCGTTTTCGTTCGGCGGCGTACCAAAGAATCGTCGCCGGATTTGAAAAACCGCCGGCCCGGCGCCGGATCCTGCAGCCGGGCGATACGGCCGGTTTTTGGCAGGTGTTGTATCCCGGAGGTCACGCCGATGCCCGGCTGGCAGACAATGCCGCGCTGGTCTTGCTGGGAAATTTCAACGGCACGCGGGTCCTGTTGCTGTCGGACCTGGGCCGGGCCGGCCAGAGCGCGCTGCTCACCGGCACGAACTGCCTGCGCGCAGACATCGTGATAACCGGGTTGACCGACGACGGCGAGCCGCTCTGTGACGCGCTGCTCGGCGCCGTCCAGCCCCGCGTCATCATCGTCGCGGACTCGGAATTTCCGGCCACGCGCCGCGCGAAACGGGAATTGAAGGAACGGCTGGATCAATGCGGAGTGCCGGTAATTTACACCGGGGCGGCGGACGCGGTCACCATTTTGGCGCGACGCAGCGGCTGGGAAGTGCGGACGATGGCGGGGGAAACGGTAACCGCTGGAACCGGCTCCGGCTCAGGACCAGCGTTGCCACCAGAAGAACGGCCGCTTCAGGGTATCGGGCACCGCCCGTTGTTTGGTGAGGCTGACGGAAACATAACGCGCTTCGGGAATGGTAAACTTTTTCACCTCCACCGTGACGCTTTCCGGGCGAAATTCCGACAGGACCTTGTCGGCAATGTCGGTGGCGATCGATTCGATCAATTTCCAGTTCCGGTTCTCGCCCAGCTTGATCAGGTGCCGGGTGACCTCATGGTAATCGATGGTCCGGCCAAGACGTCCGCTGACCGCCGCCGATGAAAAATCGAATTTCAAATCCAGGGTGAGCAGCAGGCGCTGCGGCCGGGCGCGCTCCTCGTCCGTGACGCCGACGCGATAAAAGACTTCCAGGTCAACGATGGTAATGAATGACATCTTCAGTTCCGTTCTGATTTCGTATCGGCTTTCCCGGCGGCGGTTGGCGCTTTACGGTCGCCCCGGGCCAGGACGGCTTCCAGCAATACCCGGGTCGGCGTGTTCAGCGGCAACGTGCGCGCCTCGGCGGTGGTAACCCAGCGGGCTTCGCGGCCTTCGTCATTTAATATCACGCGCGGCTCCCCGGCGCAATGACAGGTATAATTTAACAGGACAAAATGTGCGTCCCGATAGAATTCCTTTGAATGGATGCAATCCTGCACGAGTACAAATTCGATGTCCGCGACCTGAAGGCCGGTTTCTTCAAGGATTTCGCGGCGCAACGCGGCCTCGGACGGCTCGCCCCATTTGATCTTGCCGCCGGGAATGCCCCAGAGATTCGACCATTTGTGGGTGCGGATCATCAGCACCTTGCCCGCCCGGTTGAAAATCAGGGCGCCTACGGTCGCCAGCGGCGGATGGGTTTCTTCAAAATTTTTCATCGCCGGGTTGATATCCAGGCTGTTCTGCTCCAGCAGCCGGCGCAATTCGCCGAGGTGTTCCACGATCAGGTCCGGCTGCACCGCCCGCAACTGCTCCAGCGTGTTATAGCCGGTCAGCACGGCGCAGGAATGGATGCCGCCGTGATGCGCCGTCTCCACGTCGTGCTGCATGTCGCCGATGAACAGCGTTTCCTCCGCCCGCAACTGGTTTTCAGCCAGGATATCGTGGATCTTCTTCCGCTTGTCCCAGACGTCCGTGTACGGCCGTTCCAGATAGGCGTCAAACCCGGTGACGCGGCACTGGGCGGCAAAATGGTCTCCGTGCACCGTGCTCAACAGAAATGCACGCAGCTTGTTTGCGCGGCAAAATTCGAGAAAATCGCGGGCGTAGGGCAGCTCACGGACGGAATCCTGCACCTGGCGGTAACTGGTATGGAACCACCTCTCCAGTTGCGGCAGCGGCACGTGCGGCGTGTGGCGATCGTAAAAACTCGTGAACGGCAGCGAAAATTCGGCGCGGAATTCGTCCAACGACATTTCCGGCCGGTCGGCCTGGTGCAACACAAAATTGGTCGCCTTCCACACCGCCGGCAGATCGTCCACCAGCGTGCCCGACCAATCAAAAATGACGTTGCGAATCACAACCTGATTTAACCACAAAGAACACGAAGAACACAAAGAGAAATGAGTTTTCTCTCCTTCATTCTTGTCCTCGTCCTCGACATGGAACGTGACCAGTGACAGGATTTCCCCTTCGACGTTCAGCGTTCGACGTTTGATGTTTGATGTTCCTTCGAGGGGGGCGAGATCCACGATTCCCCAAAAGTTCTTGGTGTTATTTGTGTTCTTTGTGGTTAAAAATCCCGGCATCGTGCTGGTGGCCTTTCACAAACCGTTTGGCGTGCTGTCCCAATTTACCGGCGATGGCTCGCCGAACCAGACCCTGGCCGGATTCGGTTTTCCGAAAAACCTCTATCCGGTCGGCCGGCTGGACGCCGATTCCGAAGGTCTGTTGCTGTTGAGCGACGAACCCGGATGGAACGAGCGATTGCTGCACCCGCGTCACGCCCACGAGCGCGAGTATTGGGCGCAGGTGGAAAGGATTCCCGCGCCGGAAGCCCTGAAAAAACTGGAATGCGGCGTGGTGATCCAGGGCCGGAAAACCTTGCCCTGCCGCGCCTGGATGCTGGAGCCGCAGCCGGAAATGATCCCTTCGCCCGTAGCGGCGGGGCGGGCGAGCGCCGGCCTTC
>Ga0335078_10000874_pt1 | contig 45857 bp, 32 predicted proteins | sample Lox_Sample_32_FD_206711 | JGI IMG/M metagenome (GOLD analysis project Ga0335078, IMG submission 206711) | Soil microbial communities from Loxahatchee National Wildlife Refuge, Florida, United States - Lox_Sample_3.2 | ecosystem: Environmental > Terrestrial > Soil > Wetlands | place: USA...
AACCGCCAAGTGCGTGAATTGTAACACCAAACAGCGCCCCGGTGCCGGCCCCGACAAACATCGTCGGCGTGAAAACACCGCCCACCGTACCGGCGCCGACGGTGGCCGCCGTCGCCATCCATTTGGCCGCCAACAATCCGGCCAGCCACAGCAGGGGTTGGGAGCGGGTCAGGAATTCCTCGTGCAACAGGCTGTTGGTAACGGAATAGCCGTTGCCGCAAACTTCCGGATAAACAATGGCGATAACTCCCACCAGCAACCCCGCTGCGGTCAGCCGCAAATAGATCGGCCAATGAAGCTTGCGAAAACAGGTTTCGCCGAGGCGCAACAATTTCAGAAAGAATGCGCCGACGATGCCACAGAGCACCCCCAGCAGGACGAACCACGGCAGTTGCGGCAAGGTCGCCGGAGGGAACGGCGGTATTTTGTACCATGGCTCGATTCCCAGAAAACTGCGCGACACCATCGCGGCGATCACCGACGAAAAAACCAGGGGCGCGAACAGGTTCATGGAAAAATTTCCCAGAACGATCAGGGCCGAGAACACCGCGCCGGCGATCGGCGCGTTGTAGGCGGCAGCGATGCCCGATGCCGCGCCGCACCCGACCAGCAACCTCAACCGGTAGGGCGGCCAATGGGCCAGCTGGCCAAACTTCGATGAAAGCGTGGCCGACAGTTGGGTGATGCCGCCTTCACGGCCGATGGACGCGCCGGTGGCAATGCTGATGATTGCCGAAACGGTCTTCACCAGTTCCGTGCGGGAGGGCAACCGGCCGTCGCCGGCGACAACCACTTCGAGGAGGTTGGTGGTTCCCTGCGGGCCGACGAATTGCAGGCCCCAGTGCAAAACCAATCCCGCAGCCAGGCCGCCCAGCGTGGGAACCAGAATGCGTTCCCAATCATTCAGCCGACCGGCAATTTCCACCGGATCGCCCGGCTGTATCAGATGAACGGCGTAATAAAACGCCAGGTTGACCAGCGCGCCGATGATGCCGACCACGCCGGCCAGGACCAGGTGAAAGGCCTCTTCCCGGAGGACCAGTTTCTGGCGCAATTCCAGCGCCCGCCGCCAGTGGCGGTGAAGAAAATCCCGCGCTTTCGCTAGAAAGCCGCTGTTCGTCCCTGGCTGCACAGAGCCAATTTAACCGCCATCACCGGTTTTGACGAGAGGCGATTTGCCGTCACTTCTTCTTCAGTCCGGAAATCGCGTTGTTCATTTCATCAAAATGGACCTGGGGATTGCCGGAATCGGTGACATGAACAATCTTGCCGTCGAGGCCGATCAGGAAGCTCACCCGGCGCGCCTGTTTCCGGCCAACGACCTGGACGCCATACGCATCGGCGATTTTGCCGTCCGGATCGGTCAGCAACGGGAAATTCAACTGGTTTTGGGCGATGAACTGTTTGTGGCTGTCGGCGGAGTCAAAACTGACGCCGATGACTTGGACGTTTTGTTTCTGCAGGTCACTGAGACGGTCGCGAAAACCGCAGGCCTCCTTGGTGCAGCCCGGCGTGTTATCCTTGGGATAAAAATAGAGCAGCACGATTTGTTTGCCGATCAGGCTTTTCAGCTTGATTGTCTTGCCGTCCTGGTCCTGGCCGGCAAACAGCGGCGCGGTGTCACCGGCTTTGGGCACATCGGCAAAAATGTTGGTCACCGACAGCAGGAGCGAACCGATAATCAACAGGCAAAGAAATGGAATGGTTTTCATAGTCAATGAGTGGTTTTTGGCTGCGCAAAGATTAACTTACGATTGGGTCCCGCGCAATTTCACCTTTTTCAGGCACTCGACAAACTCGACAAAACCGTTGACCTGGGCCTTCAGGCGTTCGAGCCATTCGGCGTCCGTGAGCCGGCCAGCCTCGTTGAGGAGTTTGAAGATGTGCGGCAGGAAGACGCGTTCGGGATACAGGTTGGCATTGCGATAGCCGAAGATGGCCTGGAGTTGTTCGACCGGGCGGAGGGCGCCCCACATGCCCGCTGCCACCCCGGTGAAACATGCCGGGCGATGCTCGAAACTTTCGGGGAATTTGAGCATATCGATGAAATATTTGAGAATGCCCGGCATGCCGCCGTTGTATTCAGGCGTGACGACGTGCAGTCCATGAGCTTGCAGGATGGTTTCGGCAAATGGATGGAAGGATTTGGGTTTCTCGGCATAGGACGTCGATGAAAAGATCTCCGGCGGCAACTGGGCGAGGTCGAGCACGCGCAGGGGAACTTTGGCTTCCGCGTAAAACTCCTCCACATGGGCCGCGACCTTGCGGGTATTGCTGCCCGGCCGATTGGTGCCGACGATCAAGGCAATCATTTGCCCTGAAATGTAGGTTGATTTTGGTTAATGGCAAGATTCCAGTGACGTAAAATCCGCCGGGCCTGGTGGACCCGGCGGAAGTATTTTGTTGCGTTGCGGCATTCAGAAGCTATACCAGCCCGATCCAAAGGGGGTAGTACCTCTAAATCCATTGCCGTACCCATCTATGATTATTGAATCCAATGTGTTGACATCGGTGCCGCCGACTCCGTTAAAGGTTGAGCTCGAAAAATAGAGTACGTAATCGCCGTAGCCCGAGTCATAGCATAAGAGGCAACTGCTGATGGCAGCGTTGTTGACCAAACCGCCCCAGAAATATCCGTCCAAGGCATAGCCACTTGAATTCGGCCCGATATCACCGATCATCGAATCGCCCAGAGCCAGGCTGGCTAAATTGCTGTTGATGGCAGGGCCGCCGCAGTGTCGTATCGTTGCATTTTCCACTATATTGGTTACTGAACCGCTGGTACCGGTGTTTTGAAAATCCAACGCGCCTCCGGCGTATGTGATTTGCACATCATGTACTGCTGTGGCTGCGTTGTTGTCTATCTCCAAAGCAGTCGCATAATCTCCTTTTGCCGGCGCGTGCGTAGAATCCGGCAGAATTAGCCCTATAGTATCATCATTTCGGGAGGTGAAGATGGCGGGATTTCCCGGCGAGGTCTGGCAATCAAGGGCATCCACCACAAGCCCGGCTCCCGGCGCAAATTTGACAACGGCACCGCCCTGGAGAGTAGTTGTGCCCGAAAGCGGCACGATGCCGGTGACATAATAGGTTTGACCGCCGGTGAAAATATAGTCGGTTTGCAGGCTGTTAAGAACCACATACGGCAAACTCGCGACACTCAGAGTTGCAACCATACTGTTGGTCGAACCCCACGGATTACTGACCGTCACCGCATAATTTCCGGCGTCGCGGGCGGCAACCGCTGTAATCACGTAAGTGGAATCGTTTGCGCCGGGAATGTCGGCGCCGTTAAATTGCCATTGATAGTGCAAATTTATCGAATCACTGGTTTCGACTGTAAAGGCGACAGCATCTCCGGCGTTTACCGCTTGGCTCTGAGGTTGGACGGTAATCGCAGGCGGATTGCGGTCTACTATTCCTGAACACGGCAAAAAATCGCGGGTCCAGGTTGTGGGACCCGCCGGTATAATGAAGAATGATTCTCCAACATTGATCACAGGTTCAGAAATCGGATTGAAGTTGCTATCCTCCCAGGCGGGAGGATCGACCGTCGGGTCATAGAAGAATGCGACCCAGTCTCCATTTTTCCACTGCATTATAGAGTCAAATTCACCCGGATTGTATCCCAATTCAGATTGTATTCCTCCGGTTTGCGGCATCATCGAGCTGACAAAGTTATAACCATTAACCGACAGAGGAATACTCAATTGTCCTTCGGGAACCAAACCGACGAAGGTTATCGTCAGGGGAGAACCGCTTATATTCTGGAGCTTTGCCCCTTCTCCGGGATTTAAAGTGGCATTGCCATCCGGCGACCATTGGTTTCCATCCCAAGTATAGTTCAACCAGGATTGCAAGGCTGTCCATTTTTGAATTACTGTTCCGGCGGGCAAAGTGGTTCCATCGGGCATGGCCGGATTAAACAGGCCGTCCAGAGTGTTGGTCGGTGCTTCCAGTTGATTGGCAATAGTTGCCGTCGATCCCGGCTCCACCGTTATTTGTTCAAACCCGATTATTCGCGAGCAGTTGGTGCCATCGGTTAATTTGTAGAAGCGACAAGAAGTGGTTCCAGCCGTGCCGTCTCTAAATGAAGCTATCCCGGAATCATCGAAAGTTAAGGTTGTCAGACCGGTCCAGTCTGCCAGGTTTGTTGACCAACATAGCGTCCAGGAAGTTTCCGGTGCTCCACTCAGGTTAAATGAAAAGGTACCGCCGGCATATTGTCCTCCACCCATGTTCGGAACCATTGGTATCGGCAAATTCGTATTGATAATTGCATTTGTGTAAACATGTACTGGCAATCCGAAAACCGTGCCCATGTTGTTACTACCACCGGCTTCCGTCGTTCCGTAAAGAACGTCATAGGTGAGCGTGGGATCAGCGCCATGCCCCCTTACCAGTGTCAGGCGACCATCCGGCTTCATACCATCAGGACAAAGAGACCCAGCGGTGGTCCGAACATTACCGCCAAACTGGTGCAAAACCTGGAAATTGCTTCCGTCAAGACTGATTGTGAACACAAGGGATGGCGACCCAAGGTATGAATTCTCCATTATTGTCCCATACAGGGTGTTGCCTATAGCCATTAATGGGGTCGGCGTACCGCCAGTGATCGGAATGGTTTTCAAAACAGAGTAACCTGATCCATCAGTATTGATTGAAAATATTACGACTTGAGGGATACCGCCAGGAGGGATCCGTGTGGTTCCGCCGTACAATTTATTGCCAACAAGGGTCAAGGGGGCAAAGGCCGGCCATTTTGTCCAAGTGCCGTCCGGCGACATCTCGTCAAAACTATATAGAACTTTATAGTCAATTAGAGTGGAATTATCTCCGCTCATCTTGATTCGAAATAATGTCCCTTGATCATTTATTCCGCCATATAGCGTCGTTCCGTAAAAAATATGATTCGTCACAATGTGGACACACATGCACTGCGCACCATCAATGGGCTGAGGGCAACACATTTGTGCGTCGAGCTCAATCCCTCCATCAGTCAGCGTGGTTTGTGGTTGCTGCCCGTCATTTGGCGAACCTTCGAAGTGATGTAACTGGGTGAAATTCCCATTTATATCAGTTTTAAAAACGACACCATCGTAACCCATTGATGTGCCATAAAGGGTGTTTCCCACCCGAACCAATCCATTCCCTACTCCATCGTCCTCGTCCCCATAACAAAAGCTGTGCAGGTTGCCGAGTTGTACGGTTGTTCCATTATTCAACAGGGAAAATATTGTGCCGCTATTACAAGGGCCTCCACCGCCAATGGTCGTTCCAAACAGCTCTACGGCGGGAGTTCCCCCGTAGGAGGGAAATATAATTGAGGCCAAATAATTCCGCTGGGGATCTCCCCCGAAAGGGTACCCGTCGAAAATACCAAAGTCGCTTAAAATCTGATAGCCTGATCCATCCGTATTGATTTCGTATACCGTACCGACCAAACCGGCGGCCCCGCCAATGGTCGTACCATAAAGCCTGCCGAAACTATACTGACCGAAATATGGAAAATTATAAGTAGGGAAGCATAGCGACGATAAGTTGGGGTTAGAGCCATCAGAAGGAGCCCCGACAAAATTATGTATAACGGTGTATTGGGTTACAACCACGGGGCTGCGCGTGAACGGCGGAGGTGGTGGCATTGGAACTATTAGTTCCTGAGCGCCGGTTTGAATGATCAAGAGAGCGCTTAACCAGACGATCAAAATCGCTTTCATCCATACCGGAAAGCAAAATACAATGGTTGAAACAACCAGGCCAACTTCGGGCCGAACATATTGATTTGACGGTGGAATTTTTTGGTTTTTCATATGTTATCTTTGTTCCTATTAAAATTTCAGATAACTCAATCGTCAATTATTAGTAATTATCCTCCAGCGACATTCACTGTTTCAACGCTAAGAGTGACAAATTGAGAAGGAGTCAATTTGTACCGGGATTTGAATTGTCGGCAGAAATGAGAAGGTTGTTTGAATCCCAATTCGTAAGCCACCCTCTTGACCGGGTTTCCGGAAAGCAGGAGTTGTTGGGAGATTTTGATCCGCAGTTCATTCAGCCAGTCCTGGGGTGAGCGGCCCAAATCCCGCCGAAAGTCGCGTTCCAATTGCCGGACTGACAGGCTGCACAGCCTGGCCAGTGCCTTGGCGTTGTACCCCGAAGATTCCGCCAACTGTTCCCAGCGTTCCGATAATGCCTTTGCCATACCCGTTCCTTTCTCTTTCCCGACCCATTCCCGGACTGTTTATACAAACTTAATTATCTGAACGGTTTGATTAGGCAACAAACGCCGATTGAATTCAAATAAAAAATGGTAACGAATTGGAAACGGCAGGTCAGGCCGCGCAGAAGCAGGCCGGCTTTGCCGACGCATTGGGGTCGTTCAGCGCTTCCGCGGCGAGCGGCGGAGACCGTTGTGCAGCCAGAGCCACCAGACCATCCAGAAGGCTTCGATGATGATGTGGCGGGTCAATTTGGAATGGCCTTCGACGCGTTCGGTGAAAATGATCGGCACTTCCACCACTTTAAATCCATTGCGCCACAGCCGGTGAGTCATTTCAATCTGGAAACTGTAGCCGTCGGATTTCACGGCGTCGAGGTTGATGGCCTGCAGCGCACGCCGGCGGAAACACTTATAACCGCCGGTCGGGTCCGTGAACGGCATGCCGGTGACGAGCCAGACGTAAATGCCGGCGCACCGGCTCAAAAGCAGGCGCTTGAGCGGCCAGTTCAGTACGCGCACTCCGCCGGTGTAACGCGAACCCAGCACCAGGTCGGCGTTTTGACTTTTCGCTGCTTCCAAAAATTGGGGGATGTCATCGGGGTTGTGCGAAATGTCGCCGTCCATTTCAAAAATGAATTCGTAATCCTTCCCCAGCGCCCATTTGAAACTGGCGAGGTAGGCCCGGCCTAGGCCGCTCTTTTTGGCCTCATGCAGCACGTGGACTTCCGGATGTTTCGCGGCAAGTTCATCGGCGATTTTGCTCGTGCCGTCGGACGAATTGCCGTCCACCACGAGCAAATCCACTTTCACCGGCAATGACAAAAGCCGTTGCACGATGCCCGGGAGGTTTTCCCGTTCGTTGTAGGTCGGTACAATAATGAGCGTCGGATTCATGCTGTCGGTGCCGCGGATACATATACGGAAGACGCCCGGAAAACAAGCCGGCAATTCTTCGCGAAAGTAAGTTTCATTGCCAGCGTCTGGCGGGAGTCCTAAACTGGAATAATGTTCGCCTCGTTGATCACCAACCTTGCGGACGGAAGTGTTCTTTTGACCAGCCCTTTCTGGCTGGCGGTCACGGTCTTTCAGGTCTGGATGCTGATCGACGCCATCCGCCAGCGCGAATGGATCTGGGCGCTCTTCATTGTTCTGGGCTGGGGCCTGTCGGCGGTGTTATACTATTTATTCGTTTATCGCAGCGCGCCCTCGGCGACCCGCGGTTTTGAGTTGCCCGGCGCCCACAGTCGCCGCCGCATCAGGGAGCTCCAGGCGCAAATCCATTACCTCGACAAGGCGCACCATCATTCCCAGCTGGGCGATATTTATTTTCAACAGGGTAAACTGGAGAAAGCCGAGGCCGGTTATCGCGCGGCGCTCGAGCGCGATCCGCAGGATCTGGACACGCAGTCGCACCTGGGCCAGTGTCTGTTGCGTTCGAAACGCGCCGCCGAGGCCCGTCCGCTGCTGGAAGGCGTCATCGCCAAAAATCCCAAACACGAATACGGCTACACGATGATGGCCCTGGCCGAAACGCTGGCCGCCGTCGGCGAGACCGATGCCGCGCTGCGGGCCTGGCAGCAGGTGACGACCAATCACTCCTATCCGCGTGCCAAGGTGCAACTGGCCGAACTGCACCTGGCCAAGAATCAGCCGGACCTCGCGCGCGCGGAATTGCGCGACGTGGTGGCGGACGACGCCCACGCGCCGGCTTTCCAGCGCAAACGCGACCGCGTGTGGGTGGCGCAGGCGAAAAGCCTGTTGCGTAAATTGAGCTAGCGTTTATTCCGAAAAGGCCAGGTAGGGCAGGAAAATGATGTTGGCGATCGGAATGAACAGGAGGATCACCAGCCAGCCGCTTTTGCCGCGTGCCTGGCAGATTTTCACCCACATGATGACGGAAACCACCAGGCCAACGATCGGGATGAGAAAAAGGATGATCATCCAGATCGGCATTTTGGCCACTTGCAGCATGGGAACCAGATTGGCAATGGGAATCCAGATCAGGACACCGGGATTCACGCCGCATTTCTCGCAGATACGTTTGCAGCAGAAGCAGACGAACACATATATGGCCACAGCTACCAGCAGGACGAACAGAACGAATCCGATACCTATGGCTGCGCCGGCTGCGTTATTCATATTTTCATTCATAGTGGAGTCCTTTCCGGATTTTCAGTTTTGGGTGAGGCAATGAACCGCGCGGTTCATTGGAATGCCTTTGTGTCACAACGGCCCGCAAAAGCAAGACAATTCATCCAGCCATCCGGCTTTTGGCTTTCGTCCGGCCCGGTTTATTTTATCTTCGCCGTGTGCCGGGTTTAATCGCCATCGTCGGACGTCCCAATGTGGGCAAGTCCGCCCTGTTCAACCGCATCGTCGGGCGACGCATCGCCATCGTCCACGATCAGCCGGGTGTCACGCGCGACCGCGTCAGCGCCGAGGCCGAGTGGCACGGGCGCGCCTTCACGCTGGTGGATACCGGAGGCATCGGCCTGTTGCGGCGGGAAAAAGCGGACGACGTCATCGTCAGGGCCGCCATGGACCAGGTGGACCTGGCGCTGGAGGCCGCCCAGGTCATCATCCTGGTCGTCAACGTGCAGGAAGGCATCGTGCCGCTCGATCGCGAAGTGGCCGGCAAATTGCGCCGCAGCGGCAAACCGGTCCTGGTCGCCGTCAACAAGGTGGACACCAGCCGGGCGGAAGGCGGCGCGGATGAATTTGCGGCGCTGGGTTTCGACCGGATGTTCCCGGTCAGCGCGATTCACGGCGGCGGCATCGAAGAATTGATGGCGGCGGCAACGGCGGTTTTGCCGCCGGGTGACACGGGACAAGCGGCAAGTGACATGAATTCCGCCGCATTGGGCGATGGTGCCGTCCTGTCACCTGCCACTTGTCAACTGTCACCCCTTAAAATTGCCATCGTCGGACGGCCCAATGTGGGCAAATCCTCCCTCATCAACGCGCTGACCCAATCCGAACGGGTCATTGTCAGCCCCATTCCCGGCACGACCCGGGATGCCGTCGATGTGCCGTTTGAGGTGGAAACGGACGGGGTCCGGCAAAAATATATTCTCATCGACACTGCCGGCATGCGCAAGGCGCGGCAGGTGAATGACTCGGTGGAATTCTTCAGCGTTCAACGCGCGGTGGATTCCATCGCGCGCAGTGACATCACGGTGCTGGTCATGGATGCCGAAGGGGGAATCACGGAGCAGGACAAAAAGATCGCCGACCGGATTGTGGAGGCCCGGCGCGCCTGCATCGTGGTGGTCAACAAATGGGATCTGGTGGCCGAACCCGTTCGCCGGGCCCGCGAGGCGGAAATCGACCGGCGCCGGCGCAAGCACCGTCGTGAAGGCCAGGAAAAGGAACTGTCCACGCTGGGCGAATTCGGCGCCTGGGTGCAGGAGCGGTTGTTTTTTTTGGACTATGCGCCGGTGATTTTCACCTCGGTCCAGACGGGGTTTAATCTGGACCGCCTGCTGGAAGCGGTCCGCTATGTGGCGGCGCAATTGCAGCAAAAGATTCCCACGGCGATATTGAATCGCACATTGCGCGACGCGGTGGAGCTGCGCCAGCCGGTGAGTGCGGCGGGCCACCGGCTCAAATTTTTTTATGCCACCCAGGTGCGGCAGGCGCCGCCGACCTTCCTGCTGTTTGTGAATCGCGACGAACTGTTTTCGGAGCCGTACAAGAAATATCTGGGCAGCCGGATGCGCGAGGCGTTCGGCTACGAAGGGTGTCCGCTGGTGCTGGTGCCCAAGCCCAGGCCCAAAACAGTCAAGCCGGTCCGCCAATCCCGGCTGCCCCGGAACCCGCCGGGCCGGAAACCGGCTTCGGCCGGGAAAAACCGGATGCGCCGCCGCGGAAATCGATTTTGAGCCATGCCCGGAACTGAGCCAGGTTGCTGCCGGAGCCGGGCGATGACCCTGATTGAACTGCTGGTGGTCCTGGCCATCATTGCCATCCTGGCAGCCTTGTTGTTGCCGGTCTTGAGCCACGCCAAGGAACGGGGCGGGCCGTCATGTGCCTGAACAATTTCAAGCAACTGGAATACGCCTGGGTGCTCTACGACGACGACAACGGCGACAACGTGGTGAACAACGCCGCGAGCACGCCGACAGATTATACCAGCTGGTGCGCCGGGTCCCCGGTCGGTGCGAATACCAACAACAAGATTCTGACCGCCAGCGCGCTGGGCCCTTACCTCAAGCATACCGGCATTTACAAATGTCCCTCGGACATCGTCGACAGCAAAGTGGGCCCGCGCAACCGAAGCGTGTCCATGAACGGATACATCGGCGATTATGCCCATTCCCGCTGGGCTCCGAGTTTCGGCCAATCCGCCTACCGCGAATTTCTCAAGACCACCGATCTGGTCTGGCCGGGCGCGGCCAACACCTGGCTGTTTTTGGATGAGCACGCGGACAGCATCAATGACGGGTTTTTTGGCGAATACATGTCGATCAATATCTGGAACGATGTCCCGGCATCCTATTACAACGGGTGCTGCTGCCTGGCCTTTGCCGACGGCCACGGTGAAATCCACAAATGGATGGAGAGCACCACACGGGCGCCGATTCGAAAGAGCACCTGCCTGGCCTCAGGCCAAACGTCCACAATCGACCTTCCCTGGCTGCAGGCGCGGACCACGACGTTGAAATGAAGTAACCGCAAAAGCGCGCGCCATTTTTTTGTTCACCGCGGCGAATAAGTTGTTCGAAGACAATGTCCGCGCGGAAATCGTCGTGTTTTTATTTGGGAATAATTGTCTGTGTAACTTTTTTGAAAAATTTTCTTGTCACCACAATATGTTGTGGCGTATGCTTCTATCGTTGCCCACTAAATGGGGTTTCGCTCAGAAACGGGCGGTTGACGAAATCCCAGGAAAGGGCGAGAAAACCAACTTTTCCCGACCAGTCTTCGGTTTTGAGGCGGTCGGGTAATTTGTCTGAGAACCAGGTTTCAACCGCTGCTGCGAAAGGCAAGTATTCATGATAGACGCACGCGAAGAGGTTGTGTCCCCGGCAGCGCACAAAGGCCGGAGGCGTCCAACGACGGTGTCGACGGGCCGGGGGAAGAACAATGGCGGCCCGGCAAAGAAATCATTGCGCATCGAACGTGTTTTCAGCGATGCGAAAGTCAAGCCGTTTGACCAGATCGAATGGGAACGGCGCAACGCGGAAATCACCGACGACGCCGGCAAGGTCATTTTCAAACAGGAAAACGTCGAGGTGCCGAAGTCCTGGTCGCTGCTGGCAACGAAGGTGGTGGTCTCAAAATATTTTTACGGCGAACAGAACACGCCCGAGCGCGAGACGTCGGTGCGCCAGCTCGTGCATCGCATTTCCCGGACGATTGCGGACTGGGGGGTTGCAGACGGTTATTTCAGCAAGGCCGACGGCGAGATTTTTTACGAGGAACTGACCTGGCTCTGCCTGAACCAGTTTGGCGCCTTCAATTCGCCGGTCTGGTTCAATGTCGGATTGTTCCATCAGTACGGCATCGGCAAGAACTCCGGCCGGGGCAACTGGTATTTCAACCGCAAGACCGGCGAGGCCGAGCGCGCCGCCACCCAATATGAATATCCCCAGGGCAGCGCCTGCTTCATCCAGTCCGTCCAGGACAACATGGAGGACATCATGCGCCTGGCCCACAGCGAAGCGATGCTCTTCAAGTACGGTTCCGGCACGGGCACCGACCTGACGCCGATCCGGTCCAGCAAGGAAAAGCTCAGCGGCGGCGGCCGGCCGAGCGGACCGATGAGCTTTCTCAAGGTCTACGACCAGGTGGCCAACGTCGTGAAGTCCGGCGGCAAAACCCGCCGGGCGGCCAAGATGAACACGTTGCGCGACTGGCACGGCGACATCGAGGAGTTCATCGACGCCAAGCAGAAGGAGGAAAAGAAGGCCTGGGCGCTCATCGAACAAGGCTACGACGGCTCCTACAACGGCGACGCCTATGGCAGCGTGATGTACCAGAACGAAAACCTGTCCGTGCGCGCCAGCGACGAATTCATGGAAGCCGCTCTGGCGGGCAAGGAATGGTGGACGCGCTCCATCACCTCCGGCAAGCCGCTGGCCAAGAAAGACGCCGCGAAATTGCTGTACAAAATCGCCGAAGGCACCTGGATCTGCGGCGACCCGGGCATGCAATATGACGGCGCGATCCAGAAATGGCATACCTGCAAGGGCACCGAGCCGATCCACTCCACCAACCCCTGCAGCGAATACGTTTTCATCAACAACACCGCCTGCAACCTCGCGTCGCTGAACCTGATGAAGTTCAAACGCGAGGACGGCAAGTTCGACGTGGACCGGTTCAAGGCCGCCGTCCGCATTTTCATCACCGCGCAGGAAATCGTCGTCGACAACGCGAGTTATCCGACGAAGGAAATCGCCGAAAACTCGCACATTTACCGCACGCTGGGCCTTGGTTACGCGAACCTCGGTTCGTTGTGCATGAGTTACGGCCTGCCGTATGACAGCGACGAAGGCCGCGCGCTGGCCGGCGCCATCACCGCCATCATGACCGGCCACGCGTACGAGCAGAGCGCGGAAATCGCCGGCAACGTGGGCGCTTTTCCCGGCTATCGGGACGCCCGTTGCGCCCATGTGGGCAAGCCCCTGGCGAAGGACAATGTGGAATCCATGCTCGGCGTCATTCAACTGCATCGCGACGCCGTCGAGGCCATCCAGCCCAGCCGGGAATTCAACCATTTGAAGGAAGAAGCGCGCCGGACGTGGGATGGTGCGCTGGTCCGGGGCCGCCAGCATGGTTATCGCAACGCCCAGGTCACCGTGCTCGCCCCGACCGGTACCATCGCGTTCCTGATGGATTGCGACACCACCGGGGTGGAGCCGGACATTGCGCTGGTGAAATACAAACTGCTGGCCGGCGGCGGCATGTTGAAAATTGTCAATCGCGGCGTGCCGGACGCCTTGCGCCGGCTCGGCTACAGCGCGAAGGAAAACGAAGCGATCATCGCCCACATCGAAAAATTCGACACCATCGAGGACGTCGAGGAGGACGGGAAAACCGTTGCCAGCGGCATCAAGACGGAGCACCTGCCGGTGTTTGATTGCGCCTTCAAGGCGTACCGCGGCAAGCGCAGCATCCATTACCTGGCCCATTTGAAGATGATGGCCGCCGCCCAGCCGTTCATCAGCGGCGCCATTTCCAAGACGGTCAACATGCCGAACGAGTGCACCATCGAGGAAGTCCGCGACACCTATGTCCAGGCGTGGAAGATGGGATTGAAATGTGTGGCGATTTACCGCGACGGCTCGAAGCGGTCACAGCCGCTCAACACCAAAAAGACCAACGACGGCGGCGACAAGACCACGACCACGAATACCTCCGCGCTCGACACCCGCATCAAGGAACTCGAAACCGAGGTCATCCATTTGCGGGCCGAGTCCGGCAAACCCTTGCGCCGCCGCCTGCCGGAAACCCGCACGGCCATCACCCACAAATTCGACATCGCCGGCCATGAAGGCTACCTCACCGTCGGTTTGTTTGAAGACGGCCACCCCGGGGAACTGTTCATCACCATGGCCAAGGAAGGCTCGACCATCGGCGGCCTGATGGACGCCATCGGCACGCTGACGAGCATGGCGCTGCAATACGGCGTGCCGCTCGATGCGTTGCTGCGGAAATTTGCGCACCAGCGGTTTGAACCGAGCGGTTTCACCAAGAACCCTGAAATCCGCAACGCGGCGTCGATTACCGATTACGTGTTCCGCTGGATGGCGTTGCAATTCATTCCCGGTTACCGGGAAACCCTGCCGTCCACGCGCAACCAGCCGGAACTGGCGATGCCGGGCCTGCTGGAAGAGTTAAAAAAAAAGGTAAATAGGCCGGTGCCGGAACTGGCCATCGCGGAGGAAACGGATGTGCTGGAATCGGGTCCGGGCAACGGCGGCCGCCGGCCGGGGCCGGTGCGCACCGTCAAGACCTTGAGCGATTCCGTGGCGCATTTTCAGCAGGACGCACCCACCTGCCCGAACTGCGGCAACGTGGCCGTGCGCAACGGCGCCTGCTACAAGTGCCTGAACTGCGGCGAAAGCCTCGGTTGCTCCTGAGGAACCGGCCCAACCCGGGCCGGAGGAATTTCATTTCTCCGGCCCGTTTTGTGTTGCGGCAAAAACATCGAACATTCAACATTCAACCCTGAACTTCCACGGAATGCGGTGACCGTGTCCGGTTCGATATTTGTTGTCAGGCGTTTGAAGGTTAAATTCTCTTTGAAGCGCTTGTTTCATCCTCCTGCCGTGACTATGCTCCGGCCCATGACTGATACCTCCTTCCGCACGCGCGAGGATCCCTGGCGCATTTTCCGCATCATGTCCGAGTTCGTGGATTCCTTCATGACGCTGTCCGAAGTCGGTCCGGCGGTGACCATCTTCGGGTCGGCCCGGACGAAGCCCGGCACCAAATATTATCGCGCGGCACATGACATCGCCCGGGAACTGGCCAAGCACCAGTTTGCGGTCATCACCGGCGGCGGGCCCGGCATCATGGAGGCCGCCAACAAGGGCGCGGCCCAGGGCGGCGGCAAATCCGTCGGCCTCAACATCGAATTGCCCCAGGAACAGGCCGGCAACCGCTTCGCCAATGTTCCGCTGCACTTCCATTACTTTTTTGCGCGCAAGGTCTGCTTTGTGAAATACAGCCTCGGTTTCATCTACATGCCCGGCGGCTTCGGCACGCTCGATGAATTTTTTGAAGTCATCACCCTGATCCAGACCGGCCGCATCCCCCAGTTTCCGCTCATCCTGTTCGGCAGCGAATACTGGAAGGGGCTGGTGCACTGGCTGAAAGCGGAAATGCAGGACCGGCACGGCGCGATCAGCCGCGGCGACCTGGACCTGTTCAAAGTCACCGATGATCCCGCCGAAGTCATCCGCATCATCCTCGATTACGAACGCCGCGTCGGGCCGCCCGCGATGACGCCCAAGGCGTTTGCCTGAGGAAGGGAAAACATCGAACGCCGAAGTTTCTAAACGCCAACAGGTTAACCGTGCGATGTCCAGCGTTTGATGTTCGCTGTTTCTTGTGTATAACCTCCCCTTGCGAAATATATTCACCCCGATTATAAGTGGAAGGTAGTGAGGCATTCAGAAGCCACGGCCCGTTGTCGTATCCCGCTTTTTGGGCATTGGAGGATTTATTTCCAGATGTTCCGGTTGGGATGCCTGTTCGCCGGATTTTCGGTCCAGGCGGGCAACTACTTTCAAGGCGTGTCACACACCAGTGTTTTCTGGCCCGGCGGGGTCGTGCCTTATCTTTTCGACACGAACTACACCCTCACCTCGACACAGAAAAGCGTCATCATCGCCGGTTTGCGCGAATGGGAGCTGGCAGCCAACGTGAAATTCGTTCCCTACACCAACCAGGCCAACTACGTGCTGCTGCAATACACCAACGACGGTTCCGGCAGCGGTTATTGCCTGTTGGGAACGCCGGCGACCATCATGCTGCACGGCCTGGCCCGGGGGCTGATGTGCCATGAAGGCGGACATCTCCTGGGCCTGCAGCACGAGCATCAACGCATTGACCGGAACAGCTACATCGTCATCAACACCAACAATATTCTGGGCAGCACCAACGGCGAAGGCGCCTTCGTCATCGACACGAACTCCACCGCCTTCGGTCCGTATGACCTGCAATCGGTGATGCATTACAGCCCGGGGAATTTCAGCATCGGTCCAGGATTCGACGCGCTGGATCCGCTGTCGCAGTACTGGGATTTCTACCACAAGCTCGGCAACCTGGCTTTGAGCATCGGCGACCGCGCCGCCGTTTCCAACCTGTACGGCCCGCCTTCGATCCCGCTTTCCAATTTCGTCACCAACACCGCCGACGGCGGTCCGGGCAGTCTGCGGGCGGCGATTTATTACGCCAACGATCATCCGGGCACCACGGTTAGGTTCAACATTCCCAATACCGACCCGGGTTATTCCAACGGCGTGTATACAATTGATCTCATCGGGGAACTGCCGCCGCTGGTCAGTCCGGGGACGATCATCGACGGCACCAGCCAGCCGGGTTATCTGAATCGGCCGATCGTGGTGCTGGATGGTTCGCAGGTTTCGCCGGAGACCGGCCCGGTCAGTGGCCTGCATTTCTACGGAACCAACTGCACCGTCCAGTCGCTGGCTTTCAACAATTTTAATTACGTCGGCATCCAATTGTTCGCGCCCGATGCCGTCAGCAATCACGTGCAAGGCTGCTATTTCGGCCTCAAACCGGACGGGACCAATGCCGCGCCGAACAACGAAGCGGGGGCCATCTTCCAGTTCGGCGCGCACAACAATTTTATCGGCGGCGACAACCCCCTGGTGCCGGTTGCAGAACAGCGAAACGTCCTGAGCGGCAACGTCTATTACGGCATCCAGATCAACGACACCAACAGCAATAACAATCTCATTGAAGGGAATTACATCGGCCTGAATGCGGCCGGCACGGGCGCCGTCGCCAACGGCTACAGCGGCATCGGCATCTGGGACGGTCCGGCCGGCACCGTCATCGGCGGGACCAACTCCGGCGCGCGCAACGTCATTTCGGGCAACTCGGCCGACGGTATCAACGTGAGTTACGCAAACGTGTCCGGCGTGGTCATCCAGGGGAATTACCTCGGCACGGATTTCACCGGCAGCAATGCCGTGCCCAACGCCAATGCCGGGGTCAATATTCTGGCCGGGGCGCACGGCGTGGTCGTCGGCGGCACCAATGCCGCGGCCCGTAATATCGTCTCCGGCAATGCCTACGCCGGCGTCATTTTCCAGGGCATCGGGACCACCAACAACGTGATCCAGGGCAATTACGCGGGCACGGACCTGACCGGCAGCAACGCCGTGCCCAACGGCCAGATCGGCATCGGCGTCTGGGGCGGCGCCACCGGCAACCTCGTCGGCGGCACCAATACCGGTTCGGCGAACGTCGCTTCCGGCAATTTGAGTACCGGCATTCTCGTTTCCGATCCCGGCACCGGCAACAACGTGGTCCAGGGCAATCTGGCGGGCACTGACCCGACAGGGAAGCATGCCGTGCCCAACGGTTCCGTCGGCATCGCGGTGGGCGCCGCCGGCGGGAACCTGATCGGCGGCACCGTTCCCGGGGCCCGGAACATTGTTTCCGGCAACGGTTACACCGGCATCGTCGTTTCCGGCGCCGGGGCCACCAACAACCTGGTCCAGGGCAATTATGTCGGCATCGATGTGACCGGCACCAATGCCCTGCCCAACAACTCCTTCGGGATCGGCGTCTGGGGCGGCGCCACCGGCAACCTCGTCGGCGGCACGACCAGTGCGGCAGCCAATGTCGCCTCCGGAAACTATGGTTACGGCATTTTCATTTCCGACATCGGCACGAGCAACAACCTGGTGCAGGGCAACCTGGCCGGGACCGATCCGGCGGCTACGATCGCCATACCGAACGGTGAGGGAATCGAGATCGGAAACGGCGCCAACAACAACCTGGTGGGCGGCTTGCCGGCCGGGGCGCGCAATCTGGCGTCCGGCAACTACGACTGCGGCATTCTGATCGGCGGGGCGGGTTGCTACGGAAATGTGGTGGAAGGCAACCTGGCGGGCACCGATCTCACCGGCCGGAACGCACTGGCCAATCAATTCGCCGGCATTGGAGTCTGGGGCGCGTCGTTCAACAACACCATCGGCGGCACCGCTGCCGGCGCGGCCAACGTCGCCTCCGGTAATGCCAGTTACGGCGTTTATATCAGCGATACGAACACCAGCGGCAATTCGGTTCAGGGCAATCTCATCGGCGTCGACGTGACCGGCACCAACGCGCTGGGCAACGGCATTGCCGGCGTGCGGGTGCAAAAAGGCGCGACCGCCAACGTCATCGGCGGGATCGCCGCCGGACAGGGAAATGTCATCAGCCACAGCGGTGGACCCGGCGTCGTGCTGTTCGATCCCGTGACGACCAACAATGCCATCCGGGCCAACTCCATTTTCAACAACAGCGGGCTGGGAATCGATCTGAACAACGACGGGGTGACGGCCAATCACGTCGGTTTTCTGGCCGGGCCGAACGATCTCCAGAATTATCCGGTCATCACCAACGCCTTTGGCTACGCTGCCACTACCGTCGTCCGGGGCAAATTCAACAGCCTGGCCAGTCGTACCTTTTCCATCGATGTCTACCGCAATCCTTCTGCCGATCCCAGCGGTTTTGGCGAAGGCCAATTTTACCTGGGAACCGTGAGTGTAACGACGGATGGTTCCGGCAATGCGCTGTTTGCCTTCACCAACACCGCCGGCAATTTTTCCGGACAATACCTGACGGCGACGGCGGTTTCAGCGGGTGGTGACACCAGCGAATTCGGCGCCGACGTGCTGGCGACCAATGCCCCGGCGCCATCGGTCCAATTCACCGGTCCGCTGGTCTGGCACACCAACGGGTTTGTGCTGACGCTGACACTGCAAACCAATTTCAGCTACCGCATCCAGGCGGCAACCAACCTGGCCAACCCCATCGTCTGGACCGACCTGACCAATTACGCGGCGACCCACAGTTCATTGACCTTTACCGATCGCCTGGCCACCAACTTTCACGTCCGTTTTTACCGGGCCGTGTCGCCTTAGGCTTCCAGCAGCCCCGGGCCGGAAGCGGGTTTTCCCCAATATTGACGGGTGAATTTTAATCGGTGATGGCCGGGAGCTGGCACTGCCTTGATTTCGGAGGGCGGAGTTCTTCGAGGCCCAAAAATTGGGGACTCGCGGAGCCCGCCCCTCCGAACTCAGGAGGTTTGACAAGTCGATTGATTGGAGTAATGTTGCGTTGTAACTAAACGGTGAATTATGAAAATCCGAATCTTCTCCGGCTCTTTTCCGGCCCTGGTCCTCACCGCTGTGCTCGCCCTGGCAGCGCGCAATGTTACGGCACAAAATTCCACGGACAGTGCCGCCACCACCGCTCCCGTCCAGCTGTCGTATGGCGTTTCGCAGGTCGTCCAGCTCTCGCAGGCCAAAGTCAGCGACGATACCATCATCAATTTCATCCATAATTCCGGCAGCGCCTATGGCCTGGACGCCGGCCAGATTGTGTATCTGAAACAGCAGGGGATTTCGGATGCCGTCATCAATACCATGTTAAGCCAGCCGCGGCCGGTCGTGGCCTCCGCGCCGGTGGCTTCCAGTTCCGATAACCCGGCGACCGTGGCAGTGGCTGCCCCGGCGGCCTCAGCCTATGTGCCGTCTTCGACCGTCTATGTGATTCCGGACACGCAAACCTACAATTACAACGGCTATGCGGCTTATGCGTACCGGCCGTATTACGGCGGCTATTATTCTTCCTTTTACAGCCCGTATTATTATGGCGGTTGCTATCCGTCGGTGAGTTTTGCCTTCGGGACCGGTGGATACTGGGGTGGTTATTACCACGGCGGAGGTTATTATCACGGCGGGTGGTATCATGGCGGCGGCTGGCATGGTGGCGGCGGCTGGCATCATTAACCGATGTGACAGGTGACAGGTGGCCAGTGACATGATGATCCAAGGCGGTGGAACAACGGAATTTTTCCTGTCCCCTGCCACGTGTCACTTGTCACACGCCCGGCTGGTTGCTCACAAATTCGTGGTGTAACCGGGCGTAGACGCCACCCTGCCGCAACAGGCTCTCATGCGTGCCGCGTTCGACAATCCGCCCCCGGTCCAGCACCAGGACCAGGTCCGCCTTGCGGATGGTGCTCAGGCGGTGGGCGACGATGAACGCGGTGCGTCCGCGCAGTAGAATTTCCAGCGCCCGCTGCAACCGGGCTTCGGTGACGGTATCAATGGCGCTGGTGGCTTCGTCCAGAACCACAATCCGCGGATTGACGAGCATGGCGCGGGCAAAACAGACCAGTTGACGCTGGCCGAAGGACAAAGCGGCGCCGCGCTCGGCGACCTGGGTCTGCAGTCCGTGCGACAGCGCGTCCGGAAAATCAGCGCAATCCAATGCCGCCAGCGTCGACCGCACGTCGGCTTCCGTCGCTTCCGGCCGGGCGAACCGGATATTATCCAGAACGGTGCCGGCAAATAAAAAATTGTTCTGCTGGACGCTGCCCATCTGCGACCGTAATGAATCGCCGGTGACCTGGTTCAGATCCACGCCGTCCACCTGCACGCGGCCCCGGGCCGGCAGATAAAATTTTTGAAGTAATCCCACCAAAGTGGTTTTGCCGCTGCCGGTCTGGCCCACCAAAGCCACCGTCCGGCCCGGTTCGACGGCGAAGGAAATATCCTGGAGCACCGGACGGCCGGGTTTGTATTCGAAATGCACCGCCTGAAATTCCACCAGGCCCCGGATGGCCGGCAGCGGCCGGGCGTCGGCGGCATCCTGCCATTCCGGTTTTTGGTCGAGCATCTGGAACAGCCGTTCCGCGCCGGCCATGGCCATGAGCGCCTGGTTCAGCTGGTTGCCGATGACCTGCACCGGTTCGAAGAAGAGGTTGGCCAGGAAAAAGAACATGACCAGGTCGCCGACATCCATGTGCAGCCAGCCGTGCCAGCGCAGGGCGCCGAACGCGCCGAGCAACGCCATGGCGCCGAGAAAAAGCTGGCTCTTCAGCTGCAACAACGGCACAAACACCGCCGAAGCCTGCGCCACGCCGACATTGTTCTCGCCATGCACGTCGACCAGTTTCCGGAAAAAGCCCGCGTTGATTTCGTGCCGCACAAACGCCTGGGTCACCCGGATACCGCTGACCGATTCGGCGAGGGTGGATGAGACGCGGCTCCAGGATTCCTGCACCTTGCGCAGGCGCCGGCTCATTTCCTGGCGATAATTTTCGTTGACCACCCAGATGACCGGCGCCATGACGACCATCAGCGAAAACAGTTTCCAGTCGTACCAGGCCATCAAGGCCGCCGAGGCCGTCATCTGCAGCCCCTGCACCACCAGCACAAACGCCACGTCCTGCACTCCGGCCCGGACGCTGTCGATGTCCGACGTCATCCGGCTGATGATCCGCCCGAACTTGGTCTGGTTGAAAAACGACATCGGCAAGGTGGTCAGTTTGCGGAACAATTCCGAGCGCATGTCGTGCACGACCGCTTCGCCCAGTTCGAGGGCGAAGCGCTGGCGAAAGTGGAAACATGCCACCGTGACCACGGCCAGTGCCAGGTACGCCGCGGCCGCGCCATAAATATCCGGCAGCTCGCGGTCGGTGATGGGCCCATTGATGGTGTAGCCAATCATCCAGGCCAGCGCCGGCAATTGCAGGCCCCGGATGAAAGTCAAACCGAACAGCCAGTTGCGTTTCGCCGCGTAAGGCCGGGTATAGCTGAAAATCCGGCGGATCAGTTTCATCTGCAGCGGTGCCTTGTCCGCCTCGCGTTCCTCCAGCGGATTATAAAACGTGATCGCTTCCCGGGCGGATGGATCGCCCCGGGCAACTCCGGCGGCCGGTGATGGAATGGGGGTTGGCGTGCTCATGCCGGGAGTGGGTGGGGCAGACATTCCTGTCTGCCGGTTCCGGCGCTTTCCAGCGCCGGAAACATCGGACTGGAAAGTCCGATAAACCGGCAGGCTGGAAGGCCTGCCCCACGGGTTTGTCTGGCGTTTCCGATGCTCAAGGTTCCGCCTCCGCGGACACGTTCCGGCCGGCGTTTTCCAAATCCTGCTTTCCGATGTTGCTCTCATTCAGGTCCATGATCTGGAGCAGCGCCGTTTCGTGATACGGCCCGGGCCGGCGGACCAGTTCCGCGTGAGTGCCCGACTGCGTCAACCGGCCGTCTTCCAGCACGAGGATTCGATCCGCCCGGCGCAGCAGGTTTAACCGGCCGGACACCACAAACGTGGTCCGTCCGGCCATCGCGGTGCGCAAGGCGGACACAATTTCGTTTTCCGTGCGGGCGTCCACCGATGCCGTGGGGTCGTCGAGAATGAGGACCGGGGGCTGCAACAACAGTGCCCGGGCCAGGGCCAGCCGCTGGCGCTGGCCGCCGGAGAGGTCCACACCCGATTCCCCCAACACCGTGTCGTAACCATGCGGCAATGCCTGGATGAAATCGTGCGCCGACGCGATGCGGGCCGCCCGCTCGATTTGATCCAGGGTTGCGTGCGGATGTCCGAAGGCGATGTTGGCCGCCACGGTGTTCGAAAACAAAAAGCTTTCCTGGTACACAATGCCGATCTGCCGCCGGTAGGCATCGAGGTCCAGTTCGCGCAAATCCCTGCCGTCGGCCAGAACGCGGCCGGCCGCCGGGTCATAAAAGCGCGGGATCAACCCCAGCAACGAACTTTTGCCGGCACCGGTCATTCCGAAGATGCCGATAATCTGGCCGGGTCTGGCTTCGAACGAAACATCCGTCAATACCGGTGCAACGTGCTGTCGGCACCCTGCCGGCAGATCTGATTTTTCAACTTTGTCCTGCCGGCGAGACGCCGGCAGCACGTTGTAACCAAACGTGACATTTTCGAAAATGATCTCGCCGCGAAGCGGCCCGGGTTTGACGGCGCCGGGCCGGCTTTGCACGTCCACCGGCGTGTCCATGACCTCGAAGACCCGCCGGGCGGCAGCCAGGCTTTGCTGCACGGAGTTGGCAATGGTGGAGAGGTTGGCCACCTGCCCGTTAAACTGCTGGAGCAATCCCGCGAACACCACCAGACCGCCGCCCAACGGAATTTTTCCGTGGGCATAAAGCCAGCCACCGTACGCAAACAGAATCACCAGGCTCAATTGCGATAACAACTGCGTGCCGGGAGTGAAGATTGATAAATCCCAGAAAATTCGCCGTTGTTGCGACGACACCAGGTCGTTCGATTCTTCAAATCGCCGGACCTGGTGCGGTTCAGCGGCAAATCCCTTCACGGTCTGCATCCCGCGCACGCTTTCGCTGAACAGCAGGACCATGTTGTCCGTCAATTCGCGATTACGCAGGTAGCCCGGCCGCAGCCGGGCGGAATAAAAATGCGCCAGAGCCCACAACGGCACCGAGACGCACAGGCACGCCAGCGTCAGCGCCGGATGGATGCGCCACATAAAAATGGCATACGCCGCCAGCGTCAGCAGCATGGTGGCGCCCTGCAACAGGACACCGTCGACAAACAACCGCGTGTTCTGCACGTCGCCGGTGACCCGGTTGAAAATCGAGTTGGAACCGTGCACGTCGAAGAAGCTGAAGCTGAGCCGCTGCAACTTGGCGTAGAGCTGGGCACGCAGTTCCGGCACGATTTCACCCTGGGTCAATTGCGCCGTGACCATGTTATAGGCGTAGGTAAACACCGCCCGCAACAAGGCCTGCGCCACCGTCGCCGCCGCCAGCAAGGTAACAATCGGCAATGGCGACCAGCCGGCCGGCGGGTTCCAGCCGAAAGGATAAACCGGCGGAGGCAGCGCCGGATCGAGCGCATGCCGGATCACATCGATCACCACACCCAACAATTTGAGACCGACAATGCCGAGCAACAGCAACCAGACGCTGAGGACCAGTGACCACAGGCAATCCCGACGGAAACGCCAGGCCAACGCCAAAAGCCGGCGAACCAGTTCCCGCGTGGGATACCGTTCGCCGGCGGACGGATGCGCAGCTGGTCCGGATGTTTTCAGAACGGTTAACATGCCTCAGGCGGAGGAGGTAATCGAACCAAAAACGCAGAAGGCAGGCTGGAAAAGCCTGCCCGACGCCGTGGGGCGGACATTCCTGTCTGCCGGTTGCGGGCGCTTTCCAGCGCCCGTGAAAACCGGACTGGAAAGTCCGGGGCGCCGGCCGGCTCGAAAGCCTGACCTACTGCCCACGCACCCGGAAAAATGCAGGCGGATTGGTCATGGGCACGCTGGCATTCTGCAAGCCGGTCGTCACCACGCCGCTCCATGAGCCGGCCGGCAATGCGCCGGTTCTTTCCACAACAAACGGCGGTGTGCCGCCGGTCCAGCTCAGGTTCAGATTCAGCCCGCTGCGGGCGGCGGCCATGGCGATGACATTCGACACAGTGACCACCGCCGCGTCGCAGGCCACGGCGTGCACGCCATCATTGGCGCTCAATTCCAGCGTGTAAACACCCGGCGCACTGAACGTCGCCGTGGTATTGGTCTGCGCCGCGTTGCCAAAAGTTACCGTTCCCGGTCCGGAATACGAAATCCATTGGATCACCGGTGTTGTGTTGGAATCACTCACGAAACCGGGCAAGGTCGCCGGTTGACCAAACCGCACGGCCTGGTCCGGGCCCGCATAGGCGGTCGGCGCGCCCGGCGAACGCGGGCCTTCGTTGGGTCCGGTCGTCTGGATGACTTCGAAATTCGTGGCACTGATGCTGGTCAGATGATCGAAACAACCGGACGGCCAGCGGTTGTCCGGCGTTACGGAGATGGAAAAGAAACTGCCGTTGTCGGCGACCATGGCGCCATATTTCTTCAATCCTTTCAGCACCGCTTTTTCCTCCGTGGTCCAGCTGGCAGGGATGATGAAGCCGGCCTTCAATCGCAGGCGCTGGCCCATGCAGGGAAGATTGGTATTGGTGTTGCCGGAGGGCGCGGCGTAGTGCGTGGCCGGATAAATATAGGTGTTGTAGCGCGATTTTTTGACCACCAACCGGCAGGCGTGCTCGATCATGCCGCGTTCGGCCTCGTCGTAACGCACCAGCGCGGAGAACATCGGGAACCCGGCGGCATCGCCGGAAGTCCAGCCCGCCGGGCGCAGGCCGTTGGTGTCCAGGTTGAACTTGGCGCCGTTGGAGGCTTCCCAGTTGGTGCCGGCCAGGAAGGTTTCCCAGGTTTCCCAGATAAATCCGGCGCCGGGCGCGACCATGATCGCGTGGCGGTCGCTGCCGTCATTGTTCGTCTGCCATTGAAACAACGTCTGGGAGCCGGTGCCGGCCGGCCATTCCTCGATGGGCAGGTTGGTGGGAATGGGATAGAGCCCGTTGGTGCCGGTGCCGCCGTCGAGGTCGGATTCGTCCGGGTAATTGAAAAAACCGATCAGGCGGCGCGGCTGGTTGTCCGGCACGAGCACAAAATTCATTTCAAATTCCGGGGTCAGCACGGCGCGGCTGGCGCCCAGGTCGGAGATGATTTGAGTGATCATCGCGTCGGAATTGGCCAGGACCGGCCGGTTGGAGACGCATTCATTCCAGGGGTTAGTGGCCGGGAAAATCTGCATGGCTGAGACGACGGCATCGGCATTAGTCGTGTTGAACAGGATGGCGTTGGTGACGGCCGGCAGGAGGCCGAGAATCCGGCCTTCCTGGTTGAAGCGCTCGCTGCCGGCAAACAGCGGAGAAATCGACCACATCCAGGCGAGGACCGGTACGACAAGCCTTTTCATAACGCAAAACAAAGCCCGCCGACTAAAAGCAAGCCTCGTGCCCCGCGGAAAATGAACGGGAAAGCGGGATTTGCCGGAAGCGGTTGGAACCGGGAATCCAAAAATCAGACCGGGCCTTGCAAATTTCCTGACGGGAGCTGTTTCCAGGTTCTATTCGTTCGCCCGGTGTTTTTTCAGAGTGATTACATGGTCGCTGCCGTCGGCGGCGAGCGGCTGACCCCGGATGACCTTATAACCGTCCGCCTCGAACCAATAACAAACATTCTCCGCCGGGGCGGAATCCCATTCGAACCGGCCATTTGCATCCGCATGGCTGGTCCAGTCGAACCGTTTCTCGACCTGATTGTTAAAATCATAATCGGTTTGCACGACTGCATTTGAAATCGGGTTGCCGGCTTCATCCACCACTCGTCCTCGAAAGACATTTCCCGAAGACAGGGTGAAATTGGCAACGTTGGTCAATGCCGTCAGGTCCACAATGCTGGATTGCGACGATAAGCCGTCGGCCTGCACCGACAGATTCACGTGCATGCGATCTTTCGTGGCCAGCCCCCGGATGATGGCCCCGCCATTATCGTTGGTTTCCAACGGCGGACTTTGGTAAGTCTCTGCATCGCCGGGCACGCCGTCCAGGGTGTAGACGCCGTTCTCATCCGTTCGCGTGGATTGGCGCTTGCTGGTGTCGCCGTCGATGGTCCGGATGCGGGCTTTGGCAATCGGGTGGCCCTGCAGGTCGGTGACCCGGCCGGTGACGGTAAATCCCCGGTTGAGAACCAGCACCAGATTTTTCAAATCCACTTTGCCGACAGGTACCACTGGAAACGTCACGGAGTAGCCGGGTTTTTTCAGGATGAAACGGATTTCGTTTGTGTAATCTTTCGGAATATAACTGCAGCTCCAACTGCCGTCGGCCCGATTGGTCACCGGACAGGTCTGAAAATCCACATTTTCCATCTGGCCCGGAACGTCTCCAGGCGACTGGACTTTAATTTGCACGGCGGCCACCGGCAAACCTTCTTCATCCACAATAACGCCGCCGACGGTCATCGCCGGATCGAGTCGGATGGTGTACCCGGCCGGTACGGAACCGGCATGGAAGCCCACAGCTTTGGGGACATGCCCTTCCGCGGTGACAAAGACGTTGGGACCACTGTTCTTGGATGGGTCATCCGGTTCGAGGATGGGGGCATCCCCATTGGCATCCGTCAGTGTTTCATGACCTTCGCCCTGGCCGCCGGCGCCGAAAAAGGCGTAGTGAATTTTGGTGTTGACCAATCCGGCACCGGTTTCAGCGTCCAGCACATGGAACTCGATTTTTACCGCTTTCGTCGAAACGGGTGCGGGCAGAGGTTCGAAACCACCGGAAGCCGCGGGTTCCGGGCGCGCGCGGCCGGCGGGGTTTGCAATCGGAGCGCCGATGGGGTTGGTCGGGGAATCAGCCGTCGCCATTCCCGCAGGCGGAACGTGCGACCGGAAAAGATGAATCGTACCGACGCCGATCAACGTCAGGCCAATCGCGCCGGCCGCCAGTTTGAAACGGGAGACCTGGAGCAACGCGGCGAGGAATCCCGCCGTGCCGGCCGCCGCCGGCAGTTTCAGGTTTGCCAGTCGGGACACCAGTTGGCCCGGGACGGCCTCAACGGTGCGTTCGGCCAGGACCGTGCCCATGATCGCAACAGTGCAGGCCGCGCCGCCGGCGTTCAATTGCGTCCGCAACCGGTCCACGGCCCGGCTGACGCGCATCTTGGCCGCGTCCTCGCTCACGCCCAGGCTCGTCCCGACATCGCGCATCGATTTTCGTCCAAAGAACCGGAGCAGCAGCGCCTGGCGGTCGTCATCGCCCAATTGATTCAGGGCTTCATCCAGTTTCGGAGAAATTTCTTCCCAGACATCGGGTTCGGGATGGGTGGATTCCATAACGGCAACCTGTTGTTCGCGTGCGCGGCGGCGGGTCTCCGAGCGCCAGACGTCGATGGCGGCGTTAAGGGTGGTCCGGTGCAGCCACGCCGCCAGTTCGCCGGGGGTTTTCAGCCGGGGCGGAGTCCGGGCAAACCGGATGAAAACGATCTGGGTGATGTCCTCCGCCAGGGCGGCGTCGGCCAGCCGGCGTTTGGCGACGGAATAGACCAGGCCGGTATACCGGCGCACCAGCTCGGCAAACGCTGCTTCCGACCGCCTCTCCTGAAACGCCTGCAGATACCCGGTTTCGTTCATTCCATGATGTAATCGTCACCGATGCCAAAAGGTAACCGGTTGAGTAATGTTTTAATTTGGTGGCTCGGGTCGCGCTGCGAGCCGACAGCGCCTCGCAGCGCGAGGCGCTCCACCTTGAAATTAAGACAATGCCACGGGTTGGGTGGTGAATGGCGAAAATTTCCGGCTTGGCGGGGATGCCGCGCTGTCCCTGCCATTTGTAATCTGCATCAGCGGCTCTGGTTGCCCAGCCATTCCGCCGCGTTACCGATGATTTTCAGGATATTGGGATTGAAGTAGCCGGGGAACGTTTCATGTTCCGGCCGGAAATAAAAGACCTTGCCGCGGCCGACCGTCCACAACATGCCGCTGCGGAAGGGCCCGTATTTATCCCAGTGCTCCTCAAAGATGACCGCGTCCGGCTTCGGCACGTGGAACGGTTCAACGTAAATTTCGGTCTGGGCATTCTCGAATTCCTTCGGCACGCCGCGGGCGATCGGATGGTCCGGCATCAACGCGGTGATGTGGCTGGGCACGCCGTCCTCGTGCCAGCCGGTGATTTCGCAGATCGGCAGGTACACGCGTGCCAGGCGGCTGCCGTCCGGCGCGTTGGTCATTTCAATGCGCGGTGTCAGTGGATCGGTCGGCAAAGGATCCTTGTAAGCCGCCGGCAGGATGAATTCCATGGGCGTGCCGACCGGCACCATCTTCGCCGCATCTTCGCGCGTCCGCTCGTTCATCGCCTCAATGAACGGCCTTGACGTGAGCGCCGAGTGCAGGAAAATGGCCGACATTTTTCCGGTCCGGATGCGGTCGACGATTTCCCGGGCGGTGGCTTCCGGGACCAGTTTGTTTTTGACGTGCGACCACCAGATGAGCACGTCGCAGTTGGTGAGGGTTTCCTCCGCCAGGCCCTGGTCGGGATCGTTCAGGCCGACGGATTTGACGGATAGATCCGGCAGGGTCCGCAGGTAGGCGGCGATCTGGCCGCCGATGAAATTGGTATAGACTTTTTTCTGGGCCGGCTGTTGTTCGTCCCAAACCACAACCCGGATCGGGGCCGCCGATACCGTCGCCGCCAGCCCCAACAGGGCTGTTAAAAGGAATCGGGTCATGCCCGATGATTCCGTTTTCCCGGTCAAAGGGCAACGGTTTTCGGAAGGCGATGCCGCAGAACAGGAATCAGGGATTGGAAATCCCCGAACCGGCAGGCTTGAAAGCCGGCCCTACGGATCCGGCGCGTACGATTCCAGCAGACCGCACTTGACGCAGCGGTAGACGCGGATCCGGTAGGATTTTTTGCCGTCGGTTTTTACCGCGCCAAGAAAACCGAATTGGGGCGCTCCGGCGATCCAGGTGGAAATGCCGCCGGAACTTTGGCCTTCGACGGGCACAAATCCTTCGGCCATTTCGTCGCCGCATCGGGAACACCTGGGTGGAACCATCATATCGCTTTAAAACAACAGCGGATCATTGAACGAACTTATCCAACCCGCTTCACGGACCATAAAAATTGTTCGGCGGACCGGTTTTGTCCAGTCCTTTTGGAGCCAGGACAAGCCGGCCGGTGCAATCCAACACTGCCTCGGGCAACATCGCAGCAAAATGGAGCGCCAATCTCCGGATCGGCATGAACGGGAATTTCGCCGAACCGGAGTTCGGCGCTCCAGCCGGCTCCCGGGTCAGCACTTGTCACGTCATCGTTGCTTGCCCGTCGCCGCCCCGCCGGGACAACATCATCCCATCGTTTAAAACGCCAATGAGAACATTCCCATTCCATGGTTTGGGAACTGCGCTGATTCTGTTGGCCGGCTTGTTTTGGGTCCGGCCGGCAAGTCGCGGCGCCGACGGCCAGGTTCCGGTGACGCCGGAAGGATACGACTATTCCGCGCCGCGCCGGCTCACGGCGACGTTGTATGAAATCGGTTCGAACCGGACCAAAGTTCTTTATACCTTCCGGCGGACGGCGTCGCGTTCCGGCTCCGATGTAAAAGTCCAAAGGCAGTTTTTCAGCCCCGGCGGTTCGCTCGCAGCCGAAGAGGACGTCGCTTACCAATCCAATCGCCTTGTTTCTCTCCGCCTGCAGGAATTTCAGGCGCAGGTCTCCGGGGCCTTCCAGATCGGTCCCGATCCGAAAAACCCGGCGCGCCAGAAACTGGTGATCCGTTACGGACCGGGTCTTACGCCGCCAGCGAACGGTGAATCCGAAAATCTTCCACCGGACACGGTGTGTGACGATACGCTGTATCCGTTCATGCTGTCCCATTGGGACAATCTGATGCGAGGCGACGCCGTCAAATTCCATTTTATTTCCCTGGAATGGAAACGGACCTTTGTATTCCGGCTGGTGAAGGCCGGCGAGTCCACGGAAAACGGGCGCACGGTTGAACAAATCCGGATGGAACCCACCGGTCTGATTGTTGCGCGGCTGGTGAAGCCGCTGGTTTTCAGGGTGGAAAAGAACGGTGCCCACCGGATCCTGGTCTACATCGGCCGCACGACGCCCCGAATCGCAAAGGCGAAGAGCTGGAAATATCTCGATGCCGAAACGGTTTTCGACTGGCCGGACTGACGCGGCGCGTTCCCGGCCGGGCACTCGCGATTTTGCTTTTGCAACGAAAACAAAACTGGCAGGTTTCGAACCGTATGACGAAGGAAAAAAGTTCTGCCGCGTTTCCGGGAGTTCGGAGTATTCTTGGCGGTCTCACGGTCCGAAGCCTGGCGGTTCTGGCACTGGCGGCCGTTTCGGCCGGTTGTATGACGAACCGGGTCAGCAATTTTACACCTAAAAGCGGAATGGTTTGTGACGAGGTCCGGATCACCGGCAGCTTTCACAAACTGGGGCATCTGGACGGCGTCTGGTTCAACGGCGTTCCCGCCAATGCGTCGATCCAGCATGACCCGGCGTCCGGTGGCCGGCTGACGGTGGTGGCCGCGGTGCCGGAAGGCGCCAGTACCGGGCCGATTCGGGTTCGAATTTCCACGGAAGGCGAAGCGGCTTTGTGGGCGAAAGGCGTGGACTACACGTTCGAAGACAATTTCACCGTGACCGGTTCGCCGCCGGCGCCGGTCATCAATTCGTTTTCCGCCAGACCGGAAACCATCAAACAAGGCCAGACCGCCACGCTGCAGTGGCAGGTTTCAACGGGGATCACGAAGCTGACGCTGAATGGAGCGGATGTTTCCGGCACGAATTCGACGAGCGTTTCGCCGACCGCCACCACCTTCTATGAGCTGGTCGCCAAAAGCGGCTCGTGCCTCCAACGCAGCCAGACCCTGACGGTCACCGTCCTGCCCTCGCCCAAAATCACGTCGCTCGGTTCCCGGACGTATCGCCCCGGCGAGATGCTGGTTCTGAACGGCGAAGGGTTGGCCCGGGAAAATGAGTCCTCGGAGATCGTCTTTTCCCAGGGAACCACGCGGATCACCTTGAAAGCCGAGCGGGCTTCGACCGGCCAACTCGCCGTGGCCGTACCCGAAAACCTGGTCCGCGGCCCGGTGGTAGTTCAGGCGACGGTCGGATCGGATGCCAGCAACACCAACCGGTTCAATCTGGATGCCAGCACGGACGGTCCGTTTGTCGACGTCAAATCCCGCATCGGTTTCGTTCGCCAGACCTGTGCCGGCAAAGAGTTGCAGGTCTCCACCAATGTTTTGGGGCAGGCGCAACCGGGCCGGGCGGTGTTCCGGGACGGCGATGTCGTCCTCGCGCAGGTCCCCTTCACGCCGGGTATGATTGGCGGAGCGACTTTTTCGCCCGGCGGCGACGACGGGGTGACCGTAACGGCCGATGCCAACGGCTTTTCCGCCTCCTACATCGATATGATCGAACGATTTGCCAGCCATTATCGCTACCAGTTCCCGGTCAACATCATGGACGGGTTCAAGGCGGCCACCAACCGTTGGCATGTCCTGTTCAGCCCGGACGACGCGATTGTCATCGTCAGTTCCGTCCCGGTCGGCAGTTCGCATATGATTGCCATTCAGATTCACGACCTGGCCCACCAGCGGAACATCGGGCCGCTCATCCAGATCGCCTGCACGACGGGCAATGTGCAGGGCGAAGTCATTGGCGGAGACACCGTGGAACTCAAACTGGATGGAGCCATTCTCGGCCGGTTCGCGATCTATCCGGCAGCGGGAAAATCCAAATCCGGCCAATGACCGCAGCCTAACTGCTTAACCGACAACATAATTCTCCGGTTGACCGCCGGAATCAACTGTGGTTTAAGTATTCTTTGTGAAAAGTATCTTGAAATCTTATCTCAGTTCCGTTCGGGTTGCAGATTTGTTTCCAGGACTGCTTCACGTTATCGCTGCACCGTTGGCCTGGCGTCCCGGGCCTTTGGCGGAGCGTCAGAGCGGCGCCGCCACAGTCGTCGTTCGAAGTCCAATGTTCTGATCGGCGTTGTCGCCGTGAAAGATTCCGAACGTCCAATAGTTTAACGGAGACGCCAAGGAGGGTTCGCCGGGGGTGGGGGAAGACGGGAACGGGCTGCAAACAAAGTTGTCTTTCGATCTTCACCGCCTTGATCGTCCGGCGGCCAGCCCTCGACCTGCGGCTTGTGTTCCCCGGCTGGTTAGTGCTTGGCCATTCGGGAGCGGGCTTTTTCCAGGATTTGCCGTTCGCGGGTGGTCAGGCTTTGGATGCCATGCCGGGAAATCTTGTCCAGGATGGGATCAACTTCGCTTTTGACGAATTCGTCGGTGGACAGATCTTCGGCGGGCGGATAGGCGGCTGAAAGCCAGCCGGACTTGGGGGCGGCTGCATTGGCCGATTCGTCCCCGGGCCGGCAAACGCGCACGGTCGGACGCCGCCACAAACGGGAAAACCAGCCTTCCCAGGGCAGCGGCACATAATCCCGGTGCCATCCCAGTTTCACCCAGGCGACGCCGGCCAGCAGCCCGCCGAGGTGGGCGGCATGGGCGATTCCTCCATCCACCGGCACCAGCGTGAAGAAAAGCGAAACCAGGCCGGCAGCCCAGAGCAGTGTGATAGCGCGAATCGGCAGAATGAAAAAGAAACGCACTTCGGACTCCTGCTCGAGCAGGGCAAAGATGGCAAACAGTCCGGCTATCCCGGCCGAGGCACCCATCACCAGGCCGCCGAAATGCCCCGGAAAAAGGAGCATGAGCAACTCCTGCAGAATGCCACCGGCCACGCCACAGCCGAACAGAGCGATCAGGAATCTCTTTTTCCCGAGGACATTTTCCACAAAATGGCCGACCCACCAAAAAACAATAAGATTGCAGGCGATGTGCAACAAACCGGCGTGGAGAAACTGAAAGGTAATCAACTGCCAAACCCAGCCGTGCTGGAAACAAAGGGGCGTGAGCGCCAGCCAGAACTCCGCTGGCGTGTGCAGATAGGCGTCGTTGATGCATTGAAGCGCAAAGACGGCGATCAACACGGCCGTCAGAATGGCGGTCATCGACCATCTGAAATGCCGCGATGTGTCGCGCATGTAATCACGATCTTCAAGCATACCAGGTCAAACTAGTCGCCAAACCTTTGTTTTTCAACGGGTTTTTGAAATCGGACCGGCCGGCCGGCGCATTTTATTTTTTGTGGGGCGGGCATTCCTGCCTGTCGATGTGGCGGCTATCCAGCCGCCCGGGCTCTTCCGGGCTGGAAAGCCCGGAAACCGGCGGTTGGAAAACCTGCCCCACACGGGTCCGAACCGGACGCGACGTCATTCCCGGGGCCGACCCGGGGGACAAAGTTCTTTTCGCGTCTGACTGCGCCAGGCGCCGGGGGTCATGCCAAAGCGTTTTTTGAACATGCTGTTGAAGAAGCTCATGTGGCGGTAACCGCATTCGTTGGCCACGTGAGTGACGGTGGCATTGGATTCGACGAGCAATTGCCGGGCGCGCAGGAGGCGCAGTTTCATCTGGTGCGCGCGAAAAGGCATCCCGAATTCCTCGATGAACAGGCGGCGGAAATGGCGGACGCTGCAATTCAGCTGTTCAGCCAGGTCGGGCGGCGAACTGACGGACAGTTCCGTCACGGACATTTGCCGGAACAATTGCCGGAACCGTTCGCGCAGCCGGCTGACTTCCGACGAATGATCGTCCCCAACCGGGACCGGCGCCGGAATTTTTACGACCAGATTCGCCCAGAATTGAAGCAGGGCGCAGCGCGAGGAAAATCCGTTCGCCGATGAAAGTTTCACCAGCCGGGCAAATTCCTCTCCCGCCGGGTCGTCGGATTGAAAAAGCCGCACGTAAGGAGGCGCGCTTTCGAAGACGGTATTGAACTGGTACCACTCTTCCACTGTCAGCAGCCCCAGATATTGCGGGTAGACCGTAAAGAAATGCAGCTTCATCGAGCACAAGACGCTGGCCCGCAGCTGGGATTTGTCATCGAAACCCAGGATGAGGCTGTCGCCGGGGTTCAATTCCCTGGCCGTTCCCTGCCGCAGCCAATAACCCGCACCTTCGGCCACGCGGACAAGAATCCATCCCTGGCAACACGGATTCCATTCCTTGGACGGGCCGATCACCAACTCCTGGAGAATCAGATGCACCTTAACTGACACGTAGGATAACTCTGAAATCGCCCGGTGACAATCCAGCGTCAAAACCGGAACAAATGTGAAACATCCGGGCGCCTTAAATTCCGGAGCACATCCATCTGCCCCATCCGGGACCGGCTGTAAACCGGCTGATTTTTACGGCCATCCTCCCCCGGCGGCGGTGACCGTGGCAATGTGCATGTCACAATTGGGTTACGGAACGGTTGAACCGGGCGGAAAGGCCGAATGACCAACGCAAAAACGTTGATGCTCCGCTGATTTGGCGCGGCAGCCCGAAGTCCTATGAATGGATATGCGAGTCCGAGGATTTGTAGTTCAACCTGGACTGATGGAGTAGTTTCATTTGATTTCGGGAAAGTCGGGGAGGAAACCAAATGGAATTTAAACAATGATCATCCTGAATTCGGAAGGCGGAATTCGGTCGCGCCGGCTGATAAGCGCAACCCTGTCAATGGCGCTGGCGTCCACGGTTGTTTCAACCCGGGCGGCGCTTTGCAATCTGTCGATAAACTACGACACTTCCTACACGGCCCAGATCCACTATGGCGCCAATGCCGGCACGGCGGAGACTGTTTACGACACCGCTTTCAACGCCACCGTGGTGGGCGGCGATCCCCTGCCCGCCGGCACGCCCGATCCCTCATTCTACACCTTCTGCCTGGATATCTCGGCCAATTTGATTCCCAACGCCTGGTGGAACTCCGAAGCATTTCCGGCGGGCAACAACGGCAACAACATTCCCTGGGCAACTGACGGTATCTATCGGGCAGCCAGTTTGTACAATGCCTATGTCAATCAGGTGACGTTCAACAGCGGCACGGGCAAGGAAGAAGGCGCCGCCCTGCAACTGGCCATCTGGGATGTGCTCTACGGGGCCGCCGGCGGCGATGGTACCTGGAATGTAACGCAACAAACGTCGTCCGGCGCTGGCAACGCGTTCTACGTCAGCCAGGCCGACCCGAGCGTGGTGGTGCTGGCCAACAGCATGCTCAATTCAGCCAACAACCGGGCCAGTGACTCATTGCAATATAACTTCTGGGAGGCAACCGACAGCTCGGGACATCCGATCGAGAATCAGGATCTGATTTCGCCGCCGTTGCCGCCGCCAACCGCCGGGTTCGTGCCCGAGTCCGGGACCGGCGCAGCCGGAGTGATTGCCGTACTTGCCGTTTTGAGCGGTTGTTTCCGTCGGAAGATTCAACGGGCCTGAGTCTCGCTTCCGGCCGATGTTCAGAGCCGCGCCTGGGCCTGGCGCACCAGTTCCAGTTCCTCCGGCAGCAGGCGCGCGGTTTGGGCCAGTTTCAGCGGCGCCCGGGCATCATTTTTGCGCCCGGCATCCGCTTCCACCACGCCATAATAAGCGGCGATGGACGGATTTTTCAGATCCTCGGCCTTCATCGAACCGAGGATTTTTACCGCCGCATCCGGTTTGGACTGGAGCAGCAGGGAGTAGGCGTAGGTGCAGGCAAAAAACGGATTGTCGGGTGAACTGTTGTAGGATTCCAACGCCAGACGATGGGCCCGGCCGAGGTCCGATTTCAGGAGCAACAACACCGTGGCCAGGTTGTTCTTCAGGGCGATATTCGACGGATTGGCCGATTGCAATCGGTCCAGCAGATCGGCGAGCGCCTGGGTTTTCCCGTCCGTGTAAAACAGAGCGATCAGTTGTTCACCCGCCCAGATTTCTTTTGGAAATTCCGAGACGATTTCCTGGAGCACCTCGCGTCTTTCCGCGATCCACTGCCAGGAAGCCGTCAGTTGATTCAGCCGCGAGAGGCAGTCCAGGCGATGGGCCGACGACAGAAAGGCCCGCTGCCACGCGTTTTCGGCGTTGATATTTTTTCCGAGCGAGCGATCGGCCAGCGACTCAAGGGTCAGGCGATAATAATCCAATTCGCCCCAATCCTGCCGTTCCACCGTGGCCAACACGCCGGACCAGTCTTTCAATGCGATTTGACAATCCGTGATCGCCAGCGGCACGGGCAGGTTGGTTTGCAGGTCAGCCGGAAGCTTCTGCAGCCAGCTCAGGGCGGCCGCGGGGGATTCCTCCATCTGCATCCAGTGCGCCAGGGCATAGGCATGATACTGGGAATGGGTGGCGTCGGCCTCGAGCGCCGTTTCCCAGGAATTGAAGCCGGGATTGCCTGACACGTGAAGCATTTGCAGGTGGGTGAGCTTGTCCAGGTAGGTCGCCTTCGGATCGCTGATGACCTGTTGCGAATAGGCCAGGGCTTTTTCGAAGGACTTGTGCGCCACGGCGTCGGCCGCCAGATAACGCAGCGCCGTCAGGTGTAACGGCGAGTTGGCGGGAATGGCCTGCAGCGACTGGCGGGCGTGATCGGCCACGGCGCTGTTGGTCGAAACCAACCGGACCGTCGCCAGGTTCAAGATCACGGCCTCATTGGTGGGTTCCAGTTGCAGCGCCTTGGAAAATTCCTTTTCCGCCGCGGGCAGGTCGCGAATGTTCCAGGCCAACGAGCCGGCCAGCTTGTAAAATTCGGCGGTGGATCGGGATTTTTCATCGACACCGCGCAAGGCCTGGAGAGCGCTGGGCAGGTCGTTCATTTTCAGGGCGGTGCGCGCCCAGGCGAACCGGTATTCAATGTTATTGGTCTGAAGCTGGGCCGCGCGAATCCGCCAGTTCAGCGCCGCCGGAATGCCGGCTTCCTCCAGTAAATCGGCCATCAACTTGTTGGCCGTGACGTTCACCGGATTGATCTGGAGCGCCCGCTGCAGGCACAAACTCGCGTTGCGGCTGTCCTGTTTTTCCAGGTATTTGCCGGCCGCCGCAATCAACCGGTGCTCGGCAGCCTTTTGATACGCCTTGCGGCCGAACCAACCGCCCAGCGCCACCAGCGTCATCACGAAAACAAATATCAGTGTCTTCTTAAGAAATCCATTCATGGAGCTATGCGAAATATATGTTCAGCGTTGCGAAGCCGGATCCAATCACCAGACTCCTGTCGCACCTCAACGCCGCGCATTCTAACTCCGCCGGATGGCCGGACAAGTGACGTTCTCGTAACGAGTAAGTCACAACGGAAGATTTTTTTGGCACGGCCCGAATTGGGTGGCTCAGGTCGCGCTGCGACCCGGCGGCGCCCCGCAGCGCGAGGCGCACCACCGTGAAATCAGGCACTTCCAATGCCGGTCTGGCGACGAAGCAAGCCGGAGCCGGCCGCGGGTTCAATTCACCGAAGCATCTCGGGATTGCGAATCAGCTGGCGGCAATCGAGTTCAACCGCCGTTTGTCGTCCCAGAAAATCCAACAGGACCGAAACGCGCTGGCGCTGCGGCATGACCCGGGACACCAGGGCCTGAAAACCATGAAAAACGCCGGCCGCCACCTCCACCGTATCGCCGGGATTGAGTTCCTGGGAAATCACCTTGATTTCCTCTCCGTTCAACGCCGCCCGCAACTCGGCGATGACCGGATCGGGAATGGCCGGCCAGCGGCTGCCAAAATGAACCACGCAACGCACCCCGCGGACCGCCTGGACCTGCCGCAACCGCGCGGTCAGATCGAAGCGCACAAAAAGATAATTGGGAAAGAGCGCCTCGGTCACCCACGCCGGGCCGGAACGGGTGGACCGGCGAAAACGAATCCGGGGCAGAAACGCCTCGATCTTCAAATCCTGCCGGAGTTGAGCGGCAGCAATGTGTTCATGTTTGGGCTGGGTCCGCAGACAAAACCAGGCCATTGGCTCCACCCCTGCCTTTTCGTTTTTCGCGACCATTTTACCGCTCCCGGGTCAGTAATTGAACGTCTTGGTCGGGACGTAGACGATATCGAACGGTTTCAGGTAAAAGGGCAATTTATCCCGTCCGTCGAGCACCTTTTTGAGATTAACCGGATACGCCTGTTGCCGGCCGTTCTCGATGCGGAGCACGCTCACGGCGGACAATTTGGCGCGGCTGTTGTCGAATCCGCCGGCCTCCATAATGGCTTCCAGCGCGGTCAGCGGACGGCTCATTTCCACCAGTCCCGGTCGAATGACGGCTCCGGCAACATATACGCTGACGGCGGAGGAGATCAGTTTCACGGTGATCACATCATCCTTGGTCAGTGGTTTGTATTTCACGGATAGATCCTGTTGCAATTCCACCAGCGTCCTGCCGGCGGCTTTCACCGGCCCCACCATTTCGAGGTTGACCATGCCGTCCAGGGCAATTTTTTGAATGCTGTCGAAGTTGGTGGAATATTGGAAGGTGATGCTGACGACGTCGCCTTCGTGCAATTCGTTGGTGGAATACATTCCCATGCCGGGAAGCACCACGGGCGGCGTCAACGCGGTATCCAGATCGAATGAATCGCCGCCGGAACGGCAGCCGGCGGCCGCCAGCATCCCGATGGCAAGCAGCAGCGACATCAGGCCGCAGCCGAAAACGGACAAACATTTGCCCGCCGCAACCGCCCGTTTAACTCCTCGGCACATTGAATTCATGCAAATCAAAATTGTCCATATCCGCCGACAGGTCAGCAAGCGGCAAGATACCGTTGCTCCCAAATGTCACCGGTTTGTAACCAAACCCGGCGATTTCATAAACCGGTCAAAACGTGTAATTCAGCCCCGCCTGTACTGAATTTTCGGAATAGCCGCGGTTGGCCAGGTTCGAATCCCGCAGCCAGTAACTATAACTCACATTGCCGCTCAGATGGTCGGTGAACTTCCAGCCCAGCGACAGTCCGCCGCCGTAACGCTGGTAATTTTCCGTAAACAGAAGCGGAAAAACGCCGAACGGCTGATGCCCGTTTTCGTAGGTCAGGGATGGGCCCACCGTGATGTGTTGGGTCAGCACCCAGGACAACGATTCGCTGGCCGCCAGCTCCTCCACATACGAACTGCCGCGGCTGATCCCCGCATTGACACTGCGATCCACACTCAGTTGGTTTGAAAGAAAATCCGTCAGCTGTTGGCTCGCTTCCAGGCTGACATAGTATGAACTCAGGCTGGAATTCGCGCCGGTCGGGCCTTGCGAATAAAACCGGTAGTAGGTCGGCCCGCCTCTCATGACCAGATGCGTCGACGGGCGCACCCGCCAGTCGATGTAACCGCCCACGCTCACGTTGTCATTGTCGCCCTGGCCGGGAACCTGATAAACCGTCCACCCGCCGCTCGCTTCCAGGCCGGCCTGGGTGGCCTCGGCAAAATACCAGCCGGCGCGCCCGAAGAAATATTCCGATGAACTGTTCAGATAATCGTTCGCCTGGTCCGAAAATTCATTATTGTGACTGTAGCTGGCCAGGAACGTCCACTGGTCCGGATCCCACTCCGAGCGGACGCCAACGCTGTTTTCAAAACGTGGCAGCGTAGCCTGGTTGGCCAGCGCCGCCTCGGTCGTCACCTGCCGCGTAACGCTGAACTGGTCGAAGGCGGAGAACGTGGCATCCTTCACCGAAACCGCATAGCTGAGGACCGAATCCGGGCTGATTTCCAGGCCGTTGTTGCTCTTGTATTTCAGGTAATGCACATAGCCGATCCCGGTGCCGAATTGGAGCGCGGACCGGTCGGTGGCCGGCCAGGTGAATCCCAGATTGGCTCCCCCTCGTAAAATGACATCCGATTGCGCGCCGGTTTGCGCCTGGTTGATGTTGTCGTCATAGCCGGCGTTGGCGTAAACGCCGAGGGCCAGCTGCACCGGACCCAGATGCGGCTGGTCGGGCTGCAAGGCAAACTGGTTGGCCTGCGCGGCGGTGGCGTTGTCGAACGAAAGGGCGTTATACAGGGCGTCCTGACCCCGGGCGGCGGCCAGAGGAAACAGCAGGGAAACGGACAACCAGCCCAACCGCCAGCCGGGGGGTGAAACGGACGTTTTGAATCGTGGTGCAGCCAATCAATCCTTTGGACGGCGGCGGATTCATTTGCCAATCCGGGCGCTCATGACGGCATCGTAGTTTTGCGACAGAAATGATGCACGTTACAAACCGATGACACGGTCAGGCGCCGGGAACCCTCCCCGGCCGGCAAGCGGACAACGGAACAATTCCCGCCGTCTCAGAACCGGAGGGTGAGGTCCGCTTGAAAGAGATCATAGGTGCTGATCGGGTTCATCCACGGAATGTCCTGGTTGCTGCCGCCGGTGCCCAACTTGTCGTTGATGCGGTAGGCATGGCCGTAGCGGAAGGTGATGATGGCGTTGTCACTGATTCCGTAGGCGACGGCGGTGTAAATGCCCTGCAGATTTTCGCGGCCTTCAAAAAAGTCTGAATCAATCAGGTTGGGATCCAATGAATATTGTTCAATGTGCTGCCAGTAGGTCCGGAATTCCCAGCTGTGACGATGGCTGCTGGTACCGTAAACCTCTCCCTGCATCGGTCCATAGGCAAGGTCGTCGCTCCCGATGCCGAAGCCGATCTGGTAGGCTTTGACGTCCTGCGTCTGGGCCGGAAAGGAACGAGCCAGGGCACTTCCGTTGGGAGGAAGATTGTTGTTCAGAATGGTGGTATAGGCCGAGGCCGCCGTCCGCGCACGATCCGCACCATCCAGGTTGTAGGCACCATCGCCGAAGACCCGCGCGGCCAGCTTGTCGATTTTGAAATTAAACTCAAAGGGCACTTCCACCACCAGCAGATCATTGAGACCAACCTGGTTGAAGGGAAAACTCACGCTGCCGTAACCCTGGCCATTGGGACCAAACGTGATAAACGTCGTTCCCGGGCTGTAACCACTGATGCCGGGAGCGAGGCCGGTTAAACCGCCGGCATAATAATTATACGCGCCTTCACCGACGTACGGGTCGCCGAAGTAGGGAGCCACCGGGCCCTGGTTATTGATGGAACTGCGCCTGAGCCCGGTGTACTGGTACAGAGTAGCAGCAATCTTGGCCGACGTGGTGGGGGTGATGTGATAATTAAAACCACCCTGCCAGGTGAGCATGAAGATATTGGCCGTGTGCTGCCCCAGACCGACGGGACTGCCATTGATCCCCAGCCCCGGCGAGGCGGAATAGGGATTGAAATCCGCGTAAATAAACTGGCCGAGGGTGGCGAACAGGTCCGCCTCGCCCACCGTGGATCGGAAACGTTCGACCGCGCCTTCCGGATTCAAATCCGTGTCCCAGACCATCGGCGTCGTGTAAAGATAATTGGGCATCTTGCCCAGCGTGATGTCGAACCAATCGACCGGATGCCAGCCGATGTACATCTGACCGACCCCGAGAGTGTCCGTCGATTTGCCAAAGGGTCCCTGATAGGGGGAACTGCTGGACGACGTGGAAGTCCCCAAAGTCACCCAGGGAGAACGCGGATTGGCCGCGGTTTCGAGCCGCAGGCCGTAATAAAAACCGCCTTCGGCATCGCCGCGCAGGCCGAACCGGAGCGCATAACGCATGCGCTCCAAATCAATCGATTTATCCTTCGAATCGTCCACCGTGCGGTCTTCGTAACGCACGCGGAGATCCCCGAACAACTCCACGCTCTTGATCCCTTGCGAAATCTTCCACTTGGACACCGGCGGAACATTGGCCACCACGTTGGTCCGCATAAAATCGGCTTCCGCCTTTACTTTTGCCGCCTCCTCCTGGGTGACATACCCTTTTTTGATGAACAAATCCAGCAGCGGGTCGGTGGAACTGGTAGCATCGGCACTGCTGTCGGCGCAATACCCCCCGTCCGCCGCCAAAACCGCCAGCATGGCAAGCACGCCTTTCCGCCAGGCCGCTCGGCGGCTTGCTTTGTTTCTTCGCATGCGCGGGATGCTGTAGAGGCAAAGCGACGAAATAATGTCGCGTTGGTTACAAATCGGTAACAAACCCCGCGGCCCGCCGTCCGCCGGAAATTTGCCGGCCGGCTCAGGGAAAAACATCGCCCGGCTCCGATTTCGGACACTGTCCTGGCTGGCAGGCGCGCAGTCGGCGGCTCCTCACCAGCGCATCACCCGGTAGAATCGCTGGGAGGCAGTGAAGTTGGTGTCGGTCAAAATCACATTGGCTCCGGTACCGGCATGCAACGGAAGCGGCTGCCAGACACGGTTGGTGAGCGCACTCGTGTACTGCAATTGATAGACTCTTCCGTTCTGGGTCGGCACGGTCACCGTGAAACCGTTCGTTGCCCGGCCGGCCTGGAGCAAAGCCGACCACGCCAGCGGCGGGTTGGTCCGCGCCAGAGCCAGGGTGTGATAATCACCGGCGGCCACCTGAACCACATTGCTCAGGCCGGCGGGAACGGTAATGTCGTTTTCCGTGTTCAATCCCCACGCCACCACGGTGCCGTTGGTCCGGAGCACCACCGAATGCGCGAGGCCGCCGGCCATCGCCACGACATTGCTCACGCTCGCGGGCACATCCGTCTCGCCGTCCGCGTCGTTACCCCAGGCCTTGATCGTGCCATTGGTCAGCATGGCCAGATTGTGATAGCCGCCCGCCGCGATCGCCACGGCATTGCTCAATCCAAAGGGAACGTTCGTCTCGCCATAATTATTCTGTCCCCAGGCAATGAGGGTGCCGTCGGACTTCAATACCAGGTTGTGATAACCGCCGGCGGCGATGGCCACCACGTTGGACAAGTCGTTGGGAACCCTGCCCTGCCCGAAATCCACGTCGCTACCGTCCCCGGGGTTGACGGCACCCCAGGCCGCCAGCGTGCCGTCGGATTTCAAAGCCAGGCAATGATAAAAACCGCAGGCGACGGCGACGACATTGCTTAAATTGGATGGAACAGATACCGCACCGTAATAGGTATCCCCCCACGCCTGCACCGTGCCGTCGGACTGCAGCGCCGCCGTGTGCCAGTCCCCGCAAGCGATCGCCACAAAATTGCTTCCCGCCGGACAATTGGTTTGTTCAAACGAATTGTCGCCCCAGGCCTGCAACGTGCCGTTGGTTTTTAGGACGACCGTATGCCACCAGCCACCCGCCACCTGGGCGACATTGGTCAGATTCACCGGAATGATGGACTGGCCCCGATCGTTGGGATTACTGGGATTGACGACGGTTCCGGCGCCCCAGGCGATGACCCGCGCTCCCGCCATGACGCTTGCGTTTCCGGCGAAACCAGCCAGGGCCAGTGGCACAATGGGCAAAAATCTGCGTATCGCCCCGGCCAAACTTCGAATCTGGTTCATAAAAACTGCCATCCAACCGGTTAAATATAACTTTCACCTCCACCCGGCCCAACCGATTAACTGTTACAAATCAGTGACAATCCGCCGGTTTTCAGGCACGACCCAATTTCGTGGGGAAAATGGACCCGGCAACGGCAAAATCATTCAACTCACTTAAGTTACCTTCTCGCGACAAAACCCGGAAAACCGGGGATAACCCGCAGCGCACAACTCATAACATACTTATTCATAATCACTTATATGTACATTCCGCAAGTCTTGAAATTGATTGCCTATGTCCTCTGACATGAAGCAGGCGAGTCTTGACCTGTGATAGGGTTCGGGCGTCAAACCACTTTTGTGTGGGAGGCAAAAGTTAACTCGAAAAACTAAAAACACCAACACAGCAACGAAGGGACAGACAGCTTATGAACAAATTAACACGTGCACTACTGGTTTGCGGAGCCTTGGCGGTTTCTCATTCCGCGTTCGCCGTTACTGGAAACGACCTGTACATGGGTTTCCAGAATCAGGCCGGCGGCGGAACCGAGGATTACATCATCAACCTCGGCCTCGCGTCAGGCATTGTCGGCCAGACGTCGGTGATTGATCTCAGCGGCGATTTCTCGCTGTCTGATTTCAATGCCGTTCTGGGCAGTTCATCCAGCATGTTCGGCGGCGTGATCGGCGCCAACAACGCGAACAACCCCTCGGACGTTTACCTCACCCAGCTCCGCGTCGGTGGCGCCGGAAGCAGCCCCGCCACGGCCGGCTCCAACGTGGGCGCGACGATGACCCGCTCTCAGGATAACAGCACCTTCGCCGTACTCGGCTCGCTGGCCAACCCGGCCGCCGGCACCGGCACCCTGGACACGTCCAAATCCTGGGAAAACGTGGTTGAACCGACGTTCACCACCGGCAGTTTCTACGGACAGACCGGCATCAACCCGGATTCCGCGGTAAGCCCCTCGACGGTTTTGTACGAGGACCTCTGGTTGACCAGCAGCAGCAGTTCGGTCGGCGCCAAGCCCTACGCCTATGAAGGCTACTTCACCCTGGACCTCACCGGCAGCCAGCCGTCGCTGACCTTCACCGGCGCCAATGTCGTCACGGCCGTTCCCGAACCGGCCACCTACGGCCTGCTCTCGGGCGCGGGCCTCTTGCTCCTCTCGCTGCGCCGCAAACTGACCGGCCAAATGATCTGATTCACAACCCCAACCTCCAAAGAAAATAAGCAAATAAAACATACCAAAAAAACGTTATGAAAATCAGCACTCAAATCTCCGTCGCGCTGCTCGCCCTGGGCCTCGTCTCCCAGGCCAGTGCGGATCCGACGGTTTACCTGACCGGTTCCTCCGCCTTCCGTTCAACCGTGGAAGCCGCGTTGGCCAACAACACGGGCACCAATAACGGTGGCGTGTTTGACGCCGGCACCGTGACCTACGGCACCTGGGGCAGCTCCTCGGCCGGCAGCGCCACTTACATGGTGTTCCACGGCAACATCAATGGCAACCCGGTCTTCATCGACTGCGCCTGGAGCGGTTCCGAAGCCGGCATCGCCTCGGCCTGCAATACCACCCTGGACAACACGGACCGCACCGGCACCAATCACATTGCCCTGGCCGGTTCGCCCGAAACCTGGATCAATCCGTCCAACGCCACCATCAATGCCTCGGGCAACATCCAGTCCGGCAACCCCGGCCCCGCCGGTTCGCCCGCCAATGGCGCGCAGTTGGAATCCGTCACCCATGGTTCTGACCTCGCCCAGGCTGATACGTCCCAGGCCATTTCCTGGACTCCGTTCGTGGCCGGCACCCAGACAGCGCTGAAGGACTACGGCTCGGGCAGCGGTGAAGGCGTCGTGACCTTTACCTGGAGCCGCAACGTTCAGCTCGCTGGTGCGACCTCCAATGAATGGACGCACTGCAGCAACATCACCCTTCCGCAAATCAACATCCTGCTGGCCAATGGTTTCGCGCCGGCCGGGTTCCTCACGGGCAATCCGAATGACGATGATTTCAGCGTCTATCTGGTTGGCCGCAACCGGGGTTCCGGCACGCGTATGAACACGCTGGCCACCAGCACCTACGGCGCCCATAACCCGGTGCAGCAGTACTCGATCGGCTACGGCGTTTCCACCAACGACCCCGCGCAGAACCCGAACGTTCTCTGGCTGACCAACGAGAACAACGGCGGCTATGAAAGCGGCGGCGGCGTGGCCAAAGCACTGGCCGATATCAACGGCGGCACGATGGGCAGCTGCCAGCAGCCTGATCCGTTCAACGGCGGCACCGGCTGGTTCGCGCTCGGCTATCTCAGCCCGTCCGACGCCCTCAACACCTCGAATGCCGGTGGCGAACCCACCAACAACTGGGTGACCGTCGACGGCGTGATCTCCAACAACCAGAACATCGAAAACGGTTCCTGGTGGTTCTGGGGCCATGAACACCTGTACGGCAAGTTCCAGATCAGCGGCATCCAGGACACCGCCGGCCAGGTTCTGTTCAACGCGGTCCAGAAAGAGTTGACTCTCCTGAACCTGGGCGTTACCCCCGGCGGCCATGACGCGGGCATCCCCTACTCGCTCATGAAC